>Ga0366791_1008_pt1 | contig 54235 bp, 49 predicted proteins | sample TotcelN113001N10_FD_207039 | JGI IMG/M metagenome (GOLD analysis project Ga0366791, IMG submission 207039) | Enriched cells from coal bed in the Powder River Basin, Montana, United States - Total cells N11 rep2 HSBNCT.N11.300.1.N10 ... | reverse complement strand
GCGCTATCCGACTGCGACCTGATTCTATTGCCGTTCAAGAAACTTACGACGCTTGGAAGAACTCATGCCGAACTTGAACATGCAATGTACGGGGTAATGAGCCGGGAACTGGTTCGTGAGCAGGCGATGATCTGCATGCTCGGCACTTTGAGCGCTGAAGGACGCGTAGCGCGATTCCTGGTTTCCCTGGCAGACCGCTTTTCGCAAATGGGCTATTCCAACCGGCTTTTCAACTTGCGCATGACCCGTCATGAGATCGGCAGTTACCTGGGGCTAACCTTGGAAACGGTAAGCCGTACTCTGTCCGCGCTGCATGACATTGGCTGGATTGGCGTCGATCAGAAAACGATTGAGATAAAAGATATCAATGCTTTGCGGAACCTGCGCAGACTGCCTCCGGCAAAGTCGCGCGCAAAGGGCAAGGCGAAGCTCGCTGTCCCGGCCTCGGTTGAACCCGGGTCACGCTGGGAGCCGGCGGCCGCAGCAAGCGCCTGAGATTCCGAAAGCGCACAAACGCTTCCAATTAGCATGTGCTAACTGGAAGCGTCCGCATCAGGTGTGAATTTGCGTTTCGGACATCTGTCCGGGCATCATGGATGCCCGGATTCAATCCTTATTTTCCAAGGCAAAATACCTACGCTCGGAGCAGGATAATGTCCGACGGCGATTTATAGAAAATCACCTGATTTGAGACAATCGTTGTTTGGCGTTCTGTGCAGACTGGGTACCTGGATATCTTGCAATTAGCGACTCCAATGTCTTCCTGGCTGACGATTTATCCTTGAGTTCCATATAGCTGCTCGCCATGTTCAGCATCGCGTCGGCAGCTTTCGGACTATCGGGATAATTCTTTACGACCACAGACTGCGCGCTGATCGCATTGCGGTAATCCTGCTGAGCATAATAAGCATTGCCCAACCAGTACTGCGCGGAAGCCGCATAGCCAGATTGGGGATAACGGCGCAGAAAATCCGAAAAGCTCGACGCCGCATTCTTGTAGTTGCCTTCCTTGAAGAGGGTCAGCGCCGCATCGTATGCCTGCTGTTCCGACGGACCGACGCTCGCGTTCTTGCCATCGACAACGACTTTCTGCGGCTCCAGCTTGCTCAGCCTCGCATCGAGGTCGACATAGAAGTCCTTCTGCCGTTTCTGTATGTTGGCAACTTCGTTGGTCAATACTTCGACCTGCCCCCTTAGTCCGGCCACTTCCTGACGCAATGCTTCATTCTGGCTGGCAAGTTCCAGAACACTGGATTTGTCAGCTTTCTCGGCCATCTTTGCGCGCAGGTCGAGAATCGACCTGCGCGCATCGTCATCGTCGAAGAGTCCCGCGCTCGCTGTCAGCGGAAGCAGCGAGCATGCGGCCAGAACAGCCGCCGCCAGGCTTGATCGAGTAAAGACCGGCATGATTATTGATAGACGATGTCTGCGCGACGATTTTCAGCCCATGAAGCCTCGTCGCTGCCAGTTGCCTTGGGTTTTTCCTTGCCAAGCGAAACCGCTTCCATTTGCGAGTCGCTTACGCCCAGCAACGACATGGACTTACGCACTGCTTCGGCACGCTTCTGGCCCAGAGCCAAGTTGTATTCCCGTCCGCCGCGCTCGTCGGTGTTGCCCTGAATAACGACTTTGCGCGCCTTGTTGCTGGTCAGATATTTCGCATGATTTTCAACGACTGGCTTGTCTTCGCTCTTGACGGCGTAGCTGTCATAGTCGAAATAGACACTGCGCTTGGCAAGCACGCCTTTCGGGTCGTTGATTGGATCGGTCGATGCGGTATCTACTGTGGAAACAGTGCGCGTATCGGCCTTGCCCGCGGATTGATCCACGATCGGCGCCTTGTCATCCAGCTTGACGGCTGAACCGCAGGCGGTCAGGACCAGGGCCCCGGCCAGAATCAGAGTCATTTTCTTGAGTTTAAGCATGGTAAATTCCCTTCTGTGAATAAATCATTTCATGAACGGGCCCCAAGTGGGCTCGCGGATGTCGCCTGTATGCGTAGTCAAGCGCTGTTTTATACGGCCGTCAACAGATACCACCGAGAGCGAGCCGCGGCGCCCTGATTCGGTAGCGTACATAAGGTATTTCCCATTCGGGGAAAAACTGGGGGACTCGTCTTTTACCGTATCCGAAAGGCGCATTTCCTGCCCGCTGGAAAGATCGAGCAGGTAGAGTTGGAAGTTGCCTTCCCGGCGCGAGATATAAGCGATGGACTGCCCGTCCGGTGATACGCGCGGGCTGATGTTGTAATTGCCGCCGAACGTGACGCGCTGCGCATCGCCGTTATTGAGCCCCATCCGGTAGATTTGCGGCGAACCGCTGCGATCGCTGGTGAAATAGATTTGTTTGCCGTCGGCGGAGAATTGCGGCTCGGTATTGATGCTGTTGGTGTTTGTCAAGCGCCGCAGCCCGCCTCCATTCGCATTGATGAGGTAAACCTGGGTCAGCCCATCGCGCGACAATGCCAGCGCCAGCCTGGAGCCGTCGGGGGACCATGAAGGCGCCGAGTTGCTGCCCTTGTAATTGGCGATCACCGTGCGCTGGCGCGTGATCAGGTTTTGAACGTACACAACCGGCTTCTTCGCCTCGAAGGACACATAGGCGACCTTGGTGCCGTCAGGAGACCAGGCAGGAGAAATGATCGGTTCGTTCGAACGCAGCGCAACCTGTATCCCCTCGCCATCCGCATCGGCGATTTCCAGGCGGTACTCTCTCCCCGCCTTTGTCACATAAGCAATTCGGGTGGCGAATATGCCTTTAGCACCCGTCAGCTTTTCATAAATATCGTCGGCGATCTTATGGCCGGTAACACGCAAAGATTGAGGTTGCGTGAGCAGCGACAACGCGGATAGCGGCTGCGATTTGACCGTATCGAGCAAACGGTAGCGCACGTCGAAGCGTCCGTCAGCCAGCCGCTGCACGCTGCCGACCACCAGCGCATCGGCCCCGGCCGCCTTCCATTCGCCGTAATTGACAGCGGATGACTCCGATATCACATTGGCGGTATCGACGAGACGGAACACGCCGCTGCGGGCAAGATCGGCCTTGATGATGGAAGTGATCTTCTGCGGCGCGATCGATTCGTCGGCAAACCCGGCGACTGCAATCGGAATCTGGCTCGCGCCGACGCCGGAAATTTCGATGCGCAACTGGGCTCGCGCGGGCGCCGGGGAAAGAGCTGCAAACAAAAATGCTGACAAAAAGCAAAAACAAAACAGGCTGCGAAGCGAACTGGCCGATTGGACTCTCATAGACTAACCTTTGGGCTTATGTGAAACGATAAAGCTCGGGGGGACAGTGCCGGTGCGGTCGGCAGGATAAGGCGCTGTTTTTTCAATAGCGCGCAGAACGGCTTCGTCGAATCCGGATACACCGGAGGACTTGAGTTTGCGCGGCGCAGTCCGTAAAGAACCGTCCGGCAGCAACTCGACAGAATATTCCACAGCTGGATTTCCATTCAGGCTTTGCGGCACGTTAAAAGCCGTGTTCGATCTGATTTTAGCACTAACCTTTTGCGCATAGGCAACATCGGAGCGATTATTTCCTGTCGATCTTGCCGCCGTACCGCTGCCGCCTGAACCGGTACTGCCCGCAATCCGCCGCATTTCATCGGCACGCAGGGCGGCGCGCGCCTTCTGATCCGCCAGTTCCTGCGCCCGCTTGTTGTTCTTCGCCGCCTTGGCTTTTTCCTGCTTTATGCGCCGGTCCTCCGCTTCCCTGGCCAGTGTCTCTTCTTTGACACGCTTTGCATCATCGGCTTTCTTCTGCGCTGCTTCTTTGCGCTTCTTCTCCCGCTCGAGGGCGATATCCGGCTTTGCCACCGTCTCCGGCTGCACTGCTCTCGGCGCGGGCGGAGGCGGCGTCTCCTTGACGACCGGTTTCGTTTCAGCCACAGGTTCCGGCGGCGCGACCGGCTTGGGCGCCGCTTCGCGCGTTTGTATGTCCCATATCTCGGCTTCCGCCGCTACCGGCGCTTCGCTTTGCCAGCGAACGCCAACCCACAGGAACGTCAAAAGCGCCAGATGCACGACCAACGCTAGCGCGATCGCCCGTCCCTTGCCGGGTTCATGCGGTATGGGATGCAATGCGGCGCCGTTCATATAAGGATCACTCCGCAGCCATCAGCGCGTCGCCAGCCCCACACGGTTGACGCCAAGCTTCTTGGCATCCGAAATGACCTGAATCACTTCCTCGTACCGGATGTCTTTTTCGGCAGCTATCAATACCGGATAATCCGGATTCTTTGCGTGCAGCGCACGCAATTTTTGCATCAGCGCATCGCGGCTCTCTGCCGTCTCGGCCTTATCCCTGGCTTGCCCCTGCTGCTGGATTGCAATCTCGGAAGAACCGTTCTGGCGCAGGGAAAGCTGGATATATTGGGTCGGCGGCAAGGCCGTTTTTTCCGCGGTCGGCAGATTGATGACGCCGGGATTGGTCAGCGGAGCCACGACCATGAAGATCACGAGCAGCACCAGCATCACGTCGATATAGGGCACTACGTTGATTTCGGATTTGAACTTGCGGCCGCGACCGCCCCGAAGGGAACCGAAACCTGAAGAAGAGGATGCCATTGTCGCTCCCTATCGTGATTGCCGCTGCAAGACATTGGAGAATTCTTCGATGAAACTCTCGAAGCGAATCGCCAGCCGGTCGATATCGTGCGAATAGCGATTGTAGGCGACTACCGCCGGTATTGCCGCGAACAGGCCGATGGCCGTCGCAATCAGCGCTTCCGCGATACCGGGCGCAACCGCCGCCAGCGTCGCCTGCTGCACGTTAGCAAGTCCGCGAAATGCATTCATGATTCCCCATACGGTTCCGAACAAACCGACATAAGGGGATACCGAGCCGACCGAGGCAAGGAAGGCTAGATGCGATTCGAGACCATCCATTTCGCGCTGGTAGCTTGCCCGCATTGCGCGGCGCGCGCCGTCAAGCAATGCCCCGGAATCGATGACCGAAAGATTGGCATAGGACGCCTTGGCCTTGATGTATTCGCTCATGCCTGCCTGGAATATGCGTTCAAGGGCGCCGGCTCTCTGGCTGCCGCGCTGGTACAGGCTTTGCAGATTCCCTCCCGACCAGAATGCGTGCTCGAATTCATCGGTCTGCACACGGGCGCTTCTGATCGCGAAAAGCTTGCTGAAAATGTAGGTCCAGCTCATCAATGATACGACGAGCAGCAGCGCCATGACCAGTTGTACTAGGACAGAAGCGTTGGTGATGAGGGAAACAAACGAGAGATCTTGTGTGACAGTCATTGGAACGCGGAAGAAAAGTCGGTCGATTGAAAACAGTGCCCGCGAGACAAGTGTCGCTTCGGGAGAACCTGTTAATGGGAAAGCCTATACCACTTTGCGGATTTTCGCCAGTATTTCGGCGGGGATCGGCGCCGGACGCAGCCCGGCCATATCGACACAGCCAATCCTGATCTGTCCGGTTGCCAGCAACGTTGCGCCGCACCACGCTTCCTGCACGAACTGAACCGATGCCCGGCCTATGCGCTCGGCTGAAACCGTCAGCGTCACCTCATCGTCCAGTCTGGCCGGGGCATGGTAGTCGACAGCCGCGCTCTTCACTATGAAAATGATCCCGTGACGGTCCATCAAGGACTGCTGGTTCACATCGAGACTGCGCAGCCACTCGGTGCGCGCGCGTTCGAAAAACTTCAGGTAGTTCGCATAGAATACCACCCCGCCGACATCCGTATCTTCGATGTAGACCCTAATGCTCCAGTTGAATGTTTGTGCCATCGTCGCTTCTTAGGATAAAACCGGATCGGACATCGGCCGGCAACGTCATTAATGCGGCTTGCTCCCGCTTTTGAAGTAAAGCCTCAGGTCATCGATTACAGGCATGATGGCCAGCAACAGCAGAAACAGCGCCAGCGGAACTGTGGCAAAAAAGCCAATTGCCTTGAATCCGTACGCTCCGCCAACGCCGCCGAGAAAAAACATCGCAAGCAGCTTGCTCAGCAGGAGCATCTTGCCCCGGTTGGCGCTCACGTAAGCCTCGTCTTCCCGGTCGATGTTTCTGTTCCAGTAGAACAATTTGCCTAGCTCGATGCCGATATCGGTAACGATGCCGGTGACATGGGTGGTGCGTATGACAGCCTTGGAAATCTTGGTGATGATCGCGTTCTGCAACCCCATCAGGAAGCATAGCAGCATGACAGCAAAGAACAGCTTCATGTGCTGGTACAGATTATCGTTCAGGGCTCCGAAGCACAGCATCAGCAAAGCCTCGAACAGGAGCGGTAGCGCATATTCGCTTTGCAACTGATGGCTGCGCCCCCAATTTATCATCATGGCCGAGCAGGCGGCCCCCACCATGAAACACACCATGGCGCTGAGGCCGGCCAACGCAATCGCGAAATCGCCGAGAGCAAGCCCGTCGGCCATCGAGGAGACAATCCCGGTCATATGCGACGTGTACTGGTGCACGGCAAGAAATCCGCCCGCATTCATCGCTCCCGCAATGAATGCCAGCGACAAACCCAGATGAACGTCAGCCTCGGCGCTACGTATTTTTCCGGTTAAACCGCGCAGGTAAAGTATCGGCATATCATGACTTGATGAAAGTATACGGAAGCCCCAGGACGCACTGACCACTTTCCAGAGTGTTTATCAATTCACAGGCGGAGTGGTTGCATTCGCGTCGAAATCGACGCTGGCCGTGCTTCAGGCTTTGGGCAGAGTCACGCCTTCCTGGCCCTGATACTTGCCGTTGCGGTCCTTGTACGACGTTTCGCAGATCTCGTCGCTTTCCAGAAACAGAACCTGCGCGCATCCTTCCCAAGCGTAAATCTTGGCGGGAAGCGGCGTCGTATTGGAAAACTCCAGCGTCACGTATCCTTCCCACTCCGGCTCGAATGGGGTGACATTGACGATGATTCCGCACCGCGCATAAGTGGACTTTCCGAGACAAACGGTCAGCACGCTGCGAGGAATTCGGAAATACTCGACCGTGCGCGCCAGCGCGAACGAATTGGGGGGAATAATGCATACGTCGCTTTTGACATCGACGAACGAGTTTTCGTCGAAATTCTTCGGGTCGACGATCGTACTGTTGATATTGGTAAATATCTTGAATTCGTCAGCGCAACGGATGTCGTAACCGTATGAGGATAACCCGTAGGAAACCAGTTTCCGGTCATTCATCATTCGAACCTGGGCCGGTTCGAACGGTTCGATCATGCGATGCTCTTCGGCCATGCGCCGTATCCACTTATCGGATTTGATGGTCATTTGTAAGTATGGTTAAAATTGCTTGTGTGCCGCATGAACAATAATGATAAGACTTTGAATAAAGTTACCACACGGATTCTCCGCAATTCTACGCGAAAACAGGTAGCGATCCCATCCTGAGAGCCATGCAACGTAAAATTCGGCCGCAAATTGAGCGGTTTTCCACTCCGCATACTTTAAATCTCACCGGACCGGCCATCGCTTTTCGCTCCCATGGAGCCTTGCGCGCACCCATGAGCGGAAACTGGAGGAAATACTGTGGCTGCGTTGGGAGTTGTCCACGAGAAATTTTCGTAATACTGCTAAAATGAAACTAAGGTAAACGTCGTTTTTCAACCTCCTGTTTTTTACTCAATTTTCGGAAACCTTGACGATTCTTTCCATGAACTTATCGAACCACTTTCTGATTGCCATGCCTTCCGTGCTCGACCCGGTGTTCGGGGGAAGCGTCGTCTATCTGTGCGAGCACAACGAGCGCGGCGCGCTTGGCATGGTCATCAATAAACCGACCGATATGACAATGGATAGTCTTCTTGCACGCCTCAACCTGAAACCGGAAATCAACGCGCTGGCGGCCAGACCGGTAATGTTCGGGGGACCGGTTCAGGAAGACCGCGGCTTCGTGCTTCACACCCCGGTCGGAAAGTTTTCGTCCATGCTGCAAATTACCGACGAAATTGCGTTTACCACTTCCAAGGATGTGCTGGAAGCGTTCGCATCCGGCAGCGGGCCGGAGCGCCTGCTGGTCAGCATAGGCTATTCGGGCTGGAGCGCGGGTCAGCTTGAACAGGAGATCAGCAGCAATGGGTGGCTGACCGTGGCCGCCGATCCCAAGGTGATTTTCGACATGCCGATTGAAATGCGTTATTCTGCCGCCCTCAAGTTGCTGGGCATCGACCCGATGATGCTGGCGTCCGAGGCGGGTCATGCCTGACATTGCCTCATTCTCCGAATCCCTGTTCTTTTGAAAGAAACGGAGCGAAAATGGATGCAACGCTGCTGGCGTTCGACTTCGGGCTGAAAAGAATAGGCGTGGCGGTCGGCAACACGATACTCAAACAGAGCCAACCGCTGAAGGTAATCGGCGAAGCGACCAATGACGGCAAATTCGCCGCCATTGCCGAGCTGGTCGCCGAGTGGAAGCCGGCGCTGCTGGTGGTCGGCTTGCCGTTTTATCCGGACGGCGCGGAGCATGAGATGACAAAACGATGCCGCCGCTTTGCGAACCAGTTGCATGGGCGGTTCGGCATCGAAACGGTGCTGGTGGACGAGCGATATAGTTCAGCAGTCTTGACATCCAGACGTGGCGTAGCCGATGATGCACAGGCCGCCGCAATAATTTTGCAACAATACTTCGATGACTCCTCCCATTACTGAACTTGATGCAGAAGCGTTATACAAAACGCTGCTCGAACAGATAAAAGCCGCTATGGCTAGCCAGCCGGACCTTGCCGTGGTCGGCATTCATTCCGGCGGCGCCTGGATAGCGGAACGGATCGCATCCGACTTGCAGTTGGCCCACAAGCCCGGCTTTGTGGACGTATCGTTTTACCGGGACGATTATGCGGAAAAAGGCTTGCGCCCGGACGTCAAGCCTTCGCAGATCCCGTTCGAGGTGGAGGGGGCGACGATCCTTCTGATAGACGATGTGCTGTATACCGGGCGCACCACGCGCGCCGCGATCAATGAACTGTTCGATTATGGGCGTCCGAGAAAAATCATGCTCGCGGCATTGATCGACCGCGGCGAACGCGAATTGCCGGTCGCAGCCGATTTCGTCGCCGCAACGGTTTCGGTCGGCGGAAACCAGACCCTTGTATTGCAGCGGGACGACGACGGTGCATTTTCGCTAAAGGTGGAACATGCTTAATCCGCAACTCAACACGAATGGCGAATTGCAGCACCTGCTGACGATAGAAGGCTTGCCGCAAGCGGTCATAACCCATATTCTCGATACAGCATCGTCATTCGTGGGAGTATCCGACCGCGAAGTCAAGAAAGTGCCGCTGATGCGCGGTAAAAGCGTATTCAACCTCTTCTTCGAGAATTCCACGCGAACCCGCACCACGTTCGAAATCGCAGCCAAGCGGCTTTCCGCGGATGTAATCAACCTGAACATCGATTCCTCCAGCGCCAGCAAGGGCGAGTCGCTGCTCGACACGGTCGACAACTTGACCGCAATGCATTCCGACATGTTTGTCGTGCGCCACTCGCAATCCGGCGCGCCGTTCCTGATCGCGCAACACCTGAGCAGAAACCGGCAGCACCATGTCCATGTCGTCAACGCCGGCGACGGCCGGCACGCACACCCGACGCAGGGTCTGCTGGACATGTACACGATCCGGCATTACAAGAAGGATTTCAGCAATCTTACTGTCGCCATAGTTGGCGACGTTCTACATAGTCGCGTCGCCCGATCCGACATTCAGGCGCTGAAAACGCTCGGCGTGCCGGAAATCCGGCTGATCGGGCCCAAGACGCTGATACCCAGCCAAATGGAACAGATGGGTGTGCGTGTCTTCACATGCATGAACGAAGGACTGAAAGACGTCGACGTGATCATCATGCTGCGGTTGCAGAACGAACGCATGAGCGGCGCCTTGCTGCCCTCGGCGCAGGAATTCTTCAAGAGCTACGGCCTCACCCCGGAGCGGCTAGCGCTTGCCAAGCGGGATGCGATCGTGATGCACCCGGGTCCGATGAACCGCGGCGTCGAGATCGATTCCGCGGTCGCGGATGGCACGCAAGCGGTGATCCTGCCGCAGGTGACCTACGGAATCGCAGTGCGCATGGCCGTAATGAGCATTCTGGCCGGCAATCAGTGAAAGAGACAGAATGAAACTCCACATCCAGAATGGCCGGCTGATAGACCCGGCAAACGGCATAGACGCTATCAGGGATCTGTATATCGCGGAAGGAAAAATAGTTGCGATCCGGGAAGCGGGGCAAACCTGGCCTGATTTCGCCAGCAACCGCACCATCGACGCGGCAGGCCTGGTGGTCGCGCCCGGTTTCGTTGACCTGTCGGCGCGCTTGCGCGAACCCGGCTATGAATACAAGGCCACTCTCGAATCCGAAATGGAAGCCGCCATGCATGGCGGCGTTACCAGCCTGGTCTGCCCGCCAGACACCGACCCGGTTCTGGAAGAACCCGGCCTGGTGGAAATGCTCAAATACCGCGCAAAGAGCCTGAACCAGGCGCACGTCTACCCGCTAGGCGCGCTGACCGTCGGGCTGAAAGGGGAAACGCTGACCGAGATGGCCGAGTTGACCGAAGCCGGATGCGTCGGTTTTTCGCAAGCGGCAGAGCCGATCCTGGACACGGTGGTCCTGTTGCGCGCAATGCAGTATGCCAAGACTTTCGGATACAGCGTCTGGCTGCGGCCACAGGATGGCTATCTGAGCCGCAACGGCCTTGCGCACGGCGGGCCTGTCGCAGCCCGACTTGGGCTGGCGGGCATTCCCACCATTGCCGAGACAATTGCGTTGAATACGATTTTCGAACTGGTGCGGGTTACCGGCGCGCGCGTTCACCTGTGCCGCATGTCTTCTGCCGCAGGACTGGAACTAGTACGGAGCGCGAAAAAAGAGGGCTTGCCGATCACGTGCGACGTCGGTGCGCATCACATCCACCTGACCGAAGACGACATCGGCTTTTTCGATTCGAACGCCCGCATGCTGCCGCCGTTTCGCTCAAGAACCGACCGGGACGCAATCAGCCAATGCCTGCTGGACGGCACGATCGATGCGATCTGCTCCGACCACACTCCGGTGGACGATGACGAAAAACTGCTGCCGTTCGGCGAAGCGACACCCGGCGCAACCGGACTGGAACTCTTGCTTTCGCTGGCACTAAAGTGGGCTGACCAATGCGTCAGCCAGGATCAGCAACAGCTCTCTCGCGCAATCGCCAAAATCACCAGCGACGCCGCCCGCATAGTCGGGTTACCCTGCGGGCAGTTGTCTATGGGAAGCGTGGCCGACATTTGCATTTTCGACCCTGCGGCGCGCTGGAAAGTATGCGCCTCGACACTGGCCAGCCAGGGCAAGCACACGCCATTTCTGGAGCATGAACTGACGGGGCAGGTAAAGTTCACCATCGTCGAAGGCCGGGTCGCCTACGAACCGTAACTGCACTCCGGGGCGTGGAAAGCAGCAGAAAATATATGCCGTTTTGCTTAAAACTTGCTTGCGTCACAAAGACTGGCAGCAGACGCATGCTCCTCGATAATACAACCGGCTAACATGGCGGGCTACCGGCTGCTGCGTCTTGTGCTCCATTTTTTTGCCGCGCTGCTGGTGTGCGTCACCGTTTTCCCCCTCCTGAACACCGGCAGCCGCAATCGCTACGTGCAGCGTTGGTCAGCCGGCTTGCTTTCCGCTTGCGGCGTCTCGGTACGCGTAAGCAGGCTGCATGAACTCGCGCCGAACGCGCTCGTCGTGGCCAATCACCTTTCCTGGCTCGACATTTACCTGATAAATTCCCTTTCCCCGTGCCGCTTCATCGCCAAGGCGGATATTCGCAACTGGCCGCTGATCGGCTGGCTGAGCAGGATGGGGGGGAACCGTTTTTATCGAGCGAGGCAAGCAACGCGACTTGCGCAAGACGCTTCAAAGTCTGGCCGCTCATCTGCACGGCGGCGAACGTTTTGCCTTCTTTCCCGAAGGGACGACCGCGGCCCAGGGCCGATTGCTGCCCTTTCACGCGAACCTGTTCGAAGCCGCCATTAATGCCCGCATTCCGATCCAGCCTTATGCGCTGCGATATGTCGATGCGGACGAACGTCCTCATGCGGGCATTGATTTTTCCGGAGACACTACTTTTTTCCAAAGCGTGTGCGCAGTTCTGCGCGCAAGGCAGATCACAGCGGAACTGATCGTCCTGCCGCCGCTGGAAAGCGCAGGCATGCACCGACGCGAACTGGCCCATGCAGCCAGGAAAGCGGTGGCGCAGGCGCTCGGCGCTGATACATCAGCGGATTGCAGCGCATCCGGCCCGGCCGGTGCTCAGACCGAAGCAGCCTGACAGCCGACCTAACGTAGGCCTGTCGCTTTTCACGACACTGCGAATGAAAGGCCGCGCTCAAGCAAGCTGTGGATCCTGAAAGCCGGGACAATCGACCTGAAACACGGCCCGGTCTTCCAGCCGTACCGCCGTAAGCTGCCTGCCCCAAACGCAGCCGGTATCGAGCGCGATCAGATCGGGGCGCAGCATCAGGCCCAGCGTCGACCAATGGCCGAACACGACCGTCACACCTTCCGTCTTGCGGCCCGGCGCGTCGAACCAAGGCAAGAAACCGGGCGGCGCCTTGTTTATTCCTTCCGTGGCATGAAATTCCATTTCACCGTCTGGTCGGCAAAAACGCAGCCGGGTCAGTCCGTTGACAATGCAGCGCAGCCGCTCGACCCCGGACAGCGCGTCGTCCCATTTTGCAGGCTCGCTGCCGTACATTTCCCGCAGGAAGTCGATCCAGTCCGGGCCTTGCAGAACCCGTTCGACCTCGCTCGCGAGTTCGACGGCCTGTATGGCTGTCCACTGCGGCAGAACGCCCGCATGGACCAGCAGATGGCCGTATTCCAGATGCGCCAATGGCCGGCGGCGCAGCCAATCGATCAGATCGTCTCTATCCGGCGCGCTCAGTATCGGATCCAGGGTATCCCTCTGATGCTGCTTTCGGATGCCGGTTGCGGTCGCCAGCAAATGCAAGTCATGGTTGCCGAGTACGGCGACGGCAGCGTCTCCCAGCGCGCGCACCTGCCGCAACGCTTCCAGCGACCTCGGCCCCCTGTTTACCAAGTCGCCGGCAAACCACAGCTTGGGATTAGGAGTGGCAGAGCCTACCTTTTCCAGCAAGGCCTGCAATTGCTCCTGGCAGCCTTGCACGTCCCCGATTGCATAAATCATCATTTAGCCACACAGAATTACGTAATTAAGTAGTTTACCTGACAATCCCGACGGTGCATCATGTTGTTCCTTTGAGCATTAAGCGTTTCCTCATGGACATAACATAGCCGGCGTCGGTTAGAATCATGCATCACTCTCTCCGACCTTGAATAACCGAATAATGACTTCTTCACTCGATTCCCAATACGTCGCGCAATATCTTGCAGATAACCCGGACTTCTTTCAGGAGCAAGGAACACTGCTGGCCCAGATTCGCCTGCCCAGCCCGCTGACAGGTCGCGCCGTGTCCTTGCAGGAACGCCAGATCGAAGTCTTGCGCGAAAAATATAAGGTGCTGGAATTGCGCATGGCCGAACTGATGCGGTTGGCGCAAGATAACGATGTGATCACGCACAAGCTGCAATCGTGGACGCGCACGCTGCTTACGGCGCGAAACGATGTCGATTTGCCGCATACGCTGAATAGCGGCCTGAAATCGATTTTCGGTGTGCCGCATGCGACCTTGCGCATCTGGCAAGTCGCTCCGCAATATGCGCACACCTGGTATTCGCAAGGCCCGCTGCAGGACACGAAATTGTTCGCGGATAGTTTGCAAGGGCCCTATTGCGGCAAGAACAAGGATTTCGAGGCAGTGCGCTGGCTGGAGAACGCGGAGGAGGTGCAATCGACTGCGATTCTGCCGTTGCGTATCGACGCTTCATCGGAAACGTTCGGTCTGCTGGTGCTGGGCTCGCCCGACCCAGACCGGTTTCACACCGGCATGGCCACCGATTTTCTCGCGGAAATCGGCAAGACCGCAAGCGCCGCGCTGATGTGCCTGCTCGACTAACTACTCTCCTTTGCCTGCCTACAGGATGAATCAGGTTGCCAATCAGAACGCCATTGACCGCTACCTCGATAGCCTGCTTACGCAGCGCAAGCTGTCGCCGCATACAATCGCAGGCTACAGCAGCGACCTGATCCAGCTGGCAGCCCTTGCCGGCACTGCCGACTTGGCTTCGGTCACGCATTTTCAGATTCGTCAATTCGCGTCGAAGCTGCATGCGAAAGACCTGCACGCCCGGTCGATCAGCCGCAAGCTTTCGGCATGGCGCGGCTTCTACCAGTGGCTGGCCGAACAAAGCAATACCGTCGCCAATCCGGTCGATGGCATCAAGGCTCCGCGGCGAGCGGCAACGCTGCCAAAAGCACTGTCGGTTGACGATGCCGTGCGCCTGGTTGCATCAGGCACTGCGCCGACCCTTCCGGACGAGGCTGAAAGCAACCCGATAGCGTTTTGCAATCGCGCCATGTTCGAACTGCTCTATTCAAGCGGGCTGCGGGTTTCGGAACTGGTGGCTCTCGATATCAGATACTCGCGGCTGCCCGGCTATGTATCGCAAGGATGGATCGACATGGAAGCGCAGGAAGTCACGGTAACGGGCAAGGGCAGCAAGATGCGTACCGTTCCCGTCGGCATGCAGGCCGTTGCCGCTATCAAGGCATGGCTGGACGTGCGCGAGCAGCCGGAAGAAAATGCCGACGTACAGCATCGCCTCGCGTTGTTTGTCGGCGTGCGCAAAAAGCGCATTACGCCCCGCGCCATACAATTGCGCCTGAAGGCGCATGCGCAGGCACTCGGGATTCCGGTCAACGTGCATCCTCATGTATTGCGCCACTCCTTTGCGTCGCACATGCTGCAATCGTCCGGCGACCTGCGCGCCGTGCAAGAAATGCTCGGCCATAGCTCGATCGCATCCACCCAAGTGTATACCGCGCTCGACTTTCAGCACCTGGCGCAGGTATACGACACGGCGCATCCGCGCGCCAAGAAAAAATAACCGTTCCCGCGGCAGAATGAATTTTTATGCCTGTCGGGATATCCTTTTTTCCTGATGGATTCGCATACTATTTTTCCGCCTTTGCGGTTTGCGCATGCACTGCATCGGGCCGCCACGCTAAAAGAACATAAATTGCGGCATAATTCCTAGCTAACAAAACTCCTTTACGTGAACACATGCCAGATCCAGTCTCTTTCCCTGCAGACGACACCATTCTTTTAGCGGGAAAAGCACGAACGCTTGCCGAAGCAGAGCTGCGTGCCGCGGAAGTGCGCATAACCGCAGCGCGGGTAAAAGTCCTGGCCGTCCTTCTCTCGGCCAGCTACGCGCTCGCTCACCAGGATATACAGGCTATAGTTAAAATCGACCGGGTAACGCTGTACCGCGTGCTTGCCAGCCTGATCGCAGCGGGACTGGCGCATAAGATTTCCGGCGATGATCGCGTTTCCCGTTACAAGGCCACATCGGATCAGGAAGAGCGTAACGCCTTGCGCCTGCCGCTCCAGACAGTGGCCCCGCAACGCGGGCGACAGCATAGTCACGGGCATTTCCAATGCACGCGCTGCACCCGGGTCTTCTGTCTAGACCACAACCGGGAGCCGGGCTTGCTGGAAGATATGTTCGTCGGACCCGATGAAAACGGGCAAAAGGAAATGCCGGAGCCGCTCCAGTCAATTCTTCTTAAGACGCTCGGGACCGGCTTCCAAAGCCACGATATCGAACTGATCGTCAAAGGCTGGTGCGCAGACTGCGCCCACTGAATCCGCACTTTTTCACATACTCCAATTCAAACATGGCATTAATACCCAGCACTATCATTACCGGCTTTCTAGGATCGGGCAAAACGACTCTGCTCAATCACATCCTTCAGGGAAACCACGGCCATAAAATCGCCGTGATCGAAAACGAGTTCGGCCAGGAAAACATCGACAGCCAGATTCTCATCAGGAACAGCGTCGAGCAGATCATTGAAATGAACAACGGCTGCATTTGCTGCACCGTGCGCGGCGACCTGATTGCAGCGCTCGATTCGCTGGCGCAAAAACGCAGCGCGGGCGAACTGGAATTCGACCGCATAGTGATCGAAACCACGGGCGTGGCCGATCCCGGGCCGGTGGCGCAAACTTTTTTCATGAACGACACGGTCGCATCCAATTACATTCTTGACTCCATCATTACGGTGGTCAGCGCGCGCCACGCCATGCAGCAACTGGATGAGCATGAATACGCGCGCCGGCAAGTCGGTTTTGCAGACCGGCTCCTGCTGTCCAAAACCGACCTGATCAGCATATCCGAACTCGACCTGCTGCAGGCGCGGCTAAAGCGGATTAACCCGCACGCGCTTATCGCAACCGTCGATTTCGGTCGCATACCGCTTGACAAGGTGCTGGATGTACGCGGATTCAACCTGAACGAGAAACTTGAAATCGATCCACAATTCCTGACAGAACAGCAGGAAGCGGAGAAACCGGCGCATGTATGCGGGCCGCATTGCCATCACGATGAGAAACGAACCAATCATCTCGATGACATCAGTGCATTCGTATTTCAAAGCGAGCGTCCGTTTGATCCCGCCCGGCTGGGCGATTTTCTGGAAAGCATGCTGCAATCGTACGGACCGCAAATGTTGCGCTACAAGGGGGTGCTGCAGATGAACGGAGCCGACCGCAAAGTCGTATTCCAGGGTGTGCATCAACTGATGGGCACCGACATCGTCGACCAATGGGCGGAGGGTGAAGCGCGCACCAGCAAAATGGTTTTTATTGGCAAAAATCTACCAAAGGCTATTTTTATTCACGGGCTGGAGCAATGTCTGGTATAAACTATTTGGATTTTAAACGAGGGGTAGAGTTTTGCCGTATTATTTCCCGCTTTGGTTTTGACAGGCGTCATTTCCTCTATTAAATTAACTTGCAGAACTTTTCAATCCAGTGTGCAATATGGCAAATTGTGAAGTTGCCGGTTTGCTATAAAATTTGAACAACCGAAGTAATGAAAGTAAGCGACGTGAATACAAAAACTAAAAAACCGACACCCGACACCAAGACAGACAACATCATGCTGACCGAAGAGCAAATCTTGAAGATGGGCGAGAAGGACTACATGAGCCCGGCCCAGTTGGAATTTTTCAGAACACGCTTGCAACAACTTGAAAGCGACCTGATCAAGAATGCCGGAGAAACCACGGAACACTTGCGTGAAACGACCTTGGTGCCCGATCCTGCCGACCGCGCCACAATTGAAGAAGAGCATGCGCTCGAATTGCGTACCCGCGATCGCGAACGCAAGCTGCTGAAAAAAGTTCAGCAGTCGATCGCCAGCATTGATACCGGCGAATACGGATGGTGCGAAGAAACGGGCGAACCTATCGGCGTTGCCCGCCTGTTGGCGCGCCCGACTGCAACGCTTTCGCTGGAAGCGCAGCAGCGCCGCGAACTCAAGCAAAAGCTGTACGGAGATTAATCCGCTTAATCTTCCCAAGCACAGTCTTGCATAACGGTGGCGGACGTCCAAGCAGCACCAGGTCGCCACCGCACCCCTAATTTCCGGCAATTGCCATCAATTCCTTGCAAATCGCCTGCATCGGAAAATAATCCTTATATTACTTATAGTCCGGCAATACACGCCGTAGTACAATTAACTAATATCATGTGACAGATGACTCATAAAGGATCAGGATAGCCGTGGCACCATTTTCGACTAAAGGCAAAAAGAAACAACAGGTCGAGCCTGCGAAAACGTCTGACGAAGCCGTAAAGCAGGATCAGGAATCCTTGTTTTCCTCAAATGGCGATGAACTTCAGCGTTCCGCCAATTCCCAGTTGATCCAGCGCGACGCCGCACGTCTGACTGAAAAGAAAATCGACGCGATCGAGGCTGCAATAGCAAAGGATTATCTGAAGGCTTCCGTGCCCTCTCCTTCTGCCGAAATACGTCTTCTTGATGAAGATGAGAACAACAAGAATCAGTTGGCAGATAATCTGCTCGATTTCCCGCCGACTATTTTTCGGTTCGACAAGGAGTCCATCCTTTTTTCGGACGACGACGATACCGAATAGTGGGCATGAGCCTTCAATGCGAACCCTTCGCGGCTCTTAACCCTTATTCCGTTTACCGAACTGGCAGGCCCTGCACGATCAATGGCCTGGCTCCGCCGTCATCCTGGAATTTCTGTGCCGCGTCAAGCGCCCTCTCCCGTGTGGCGAAGGGGCCGGAGTACAGCCTGTAATGCTCGCCCTTGTTCACCACTTCGATTGCCGGTAGCCTGTCGGCCCACTTGAGTGCGTATTTAGCCTGCATCGATTGCGCACTCTCCGCTTTGCGGTAAGACCCCAATTGCAGATAGTAGCCATCTATTGAAGCTGGAGTGCCGGGATCAGGCGCCGCTTTGTCCTTGCTGGTGGAGATCAGCTCATCCAGAAGGTCGCGGCTCTGCTGACCTTTTTCTTCATTTACCCGGCTTTCCGCATTCGATGCCACAATCCCGGGCTGACCTCCTTCCCCTGGAGCACCCGTCCGCCGGTTTTGAGCAAGCCGCTCGATTTCATCCGGCAGCAGGTGCTCGACTTCGAGCATACCGCTGCCCTTGCCGAGATATCCCAGCTTAAGGGCGGCAGTGTAGGACAGGTCGATTATGCGACTCGAACGAAAGGGACCGCGGTCGTTCACTCGGACAATAACTTGATTGCCGTTATTGAGATTGGTAACGCGCGCGTAACAAGGGATCGGCAAAGTCGGGTGCGCGGCGGTCATTTTGTACATATCGTACAACTCGCCGGATGAGGTTTTCTTTCCATGGAATTTCTTGCCGTACCAACTGCCGTAGCCGCGCTTCTTGTATGGGCGATTATCGGTGATGGGCGTATATGTCTGGCCGAACACGGTATAGGGACGGTTTGCAGCCCGGGAATAAGGATCGATTTTCGGCTCGGCGTCAGCGATGGCATGCAGACCTTCGGGAATCTGGTCGCCCGGGCCATCGTCAAGATAATAGCCGCCGCGTCCGGATCCGGCGGGCGGCAGGACAGGAACGGCTTTTATTATTGAAGGCGAAGGGTGCGCCTGCTTGGCGACAGGTTCTTGCATGCTCGACTGCGGCATGGTGCTGCAACCGGCAAGCACCGCGACAATAAGCAAACCGGCTGCGACTTTCCAAAAAGAACCTGACGCGTCAACTTTCAGTACCATGCAAACTCCTTCCGGCCTGACTCATGAGGCAGCCTTCGATTGTGCAACTCTTCTATAAGGACGGCAGGGATTGCCAGAGCGGTTCCGACGGATATGCGCGGCTTGCCAACTGCAACTGCGACTTGAACGCAGCCATCCCGTTAGCGAAATAGCCTGGCTCATGCGGCTTTGGCAGCCGCGACCCGGTGCGCTGTACTATCCGTTCAACCTTGGCGGCAATCGGCAAAGCCAGCCATATCAATCCGGCGTACTCATCAATCGGCAAAAGTATAATAGAAAACCGCTGAGCGAGCCGGTTTATTTCTTTTGGTAACAACTATGACCCGGGATCCGGCTCGTTGTTGCAAAAAGAGGGGCGTTTCTTTTTCAGGAAGAAAGAAAAATCAAGTTTGCACCAGCTTGCGGTGACTTTGAATGCTCATGAGGATTCCCGCTGCCAGCCCGAGAGTGACCAGGGCGGTGCCGCCGTAGCTCATGAACGGCAGAGGCACGCCGACCACAGGCAGAATGCCGCAGACCATGCCTACATTAACAAACACGTAGGTGAAGAACATCATCGTGATTGCGCCCCCCAGTAAACGGGAGAACATGCTTGCCGCCTGCGCCGTAATCACCCAACTGCGGCCGATCAGTAGCAAGTACAAGGTCAACAGGAAAAGATTGCCGACCAAACCGAATTCTTCCGAATACACGGCAAAAATAAAGTCCGTCGTCCGCTCCGGAATAAAATGCAGATGGGCCTGCGAGCCTTGCAGCCAGCCCTTGCCAAAGATACCGCCGGAACCAACCGCAATGGTGGATTGAATAATATGAAACCCCTTGCCAAGCGGGTCGGAGCTCGGATCGATCAGTGTCATTACCCTTTGCCGCTGATAATCGTGCAGCAAGGTCCATATCAAGGGCAGGCTGGCTCCGGCAAGGGTAATTAGCCCGACAAGTGCCTTCCACGATAATCCGGCCAGGAAGATTACATAGAATCCGGCGGCCAGCACCAACAGCGCTGTGCCCAAGTCCGGTTGCCTGATGATGAGCCCGGCCGGAATCATCAGAAGCAATGCGGCCACGGCGAATTCTCTCCAGCCGACCCTTCCTTCGCGTTTCTGGAAAAACCAGGCCAGCATCAGGGGCATGGCGATCTTCATGATTTCGGAAGGTTGTATGATCATGCCGATGTTCAGCCAGCGCCGCGCGCCTTTCTTGACGATACCGAACACCGCCACCGCCACCAGAAGCGCTACCCCTACCGTATAGATCGGTACAGCAAAACGCATCAGCGTCTGCGGAGATACGCTCGCAGCAATCCACATCACCACGAAGGCAACCAGTATGTTGCGCATCTGGCCTTCCACTCGTCCGGGGAAATCGATCCCGGCCGAATATAGCGTGATCAGTCCGGTCGATACAATCAGGAAAATGATCAGCGCAAGAGGTCCATCAAACATGGCCAGATAGGGTTTGATGATGCGTCGGTACGTATTTTTATCCGGAATGCGCATTAGAGAATCAATCAGTGTTGCCCCGCGTTTCGCCGCCCTCTTCGGGTCCCCCTTCTGCTTCAGCCTCAGCCTTGATTTCGGCAATAGGACGTATGGCGACGGTGTCTTCTTTGGGTACCGGCGTATTATCTTTGTCTTTGCTTATCGGTTTCTTGCCCAGCAGATAATAATCTAACGCCTGCTTGACGATAGGAGCGGCTGCCACAGCTCCGAAGCCGCCGTTCTCGACGATGATGGCAATCGCGATGCGGGGGTTTTCTGCCGGCGCAAATGCCGTGTAGAGGGCATGATCGCGCTTTCGTTCCGCAACCGACTGTGCGTTATATTTCTCGTTCTGCTTCATGCCGATCACCTGGGCAGTGCCGGTCTTGCCGGCCGAAACGTATTCAGCCTTGGCAAAAGAAGCCGCGGAAGTCCCCTCTGTCGTAACGCCGACCATCGCTTTCTTGACGATATCGATATTCTCTTGCTTCAGGTTAATGCGATAGCTCTCCTTCGGCACGGTCTGGGTGCGCTGCCGCGTCACGCTATCTTCAACCACCTTGACCAGATGCGGCTTCATCACCACTCCGTTATTCGCCAGGATGGCTGTGGCGTGCGCGAGCTGCAATGGCGTAAAGGAATTGTAACCTTGCCCGATGCCGAGCGAAATTGTTTCGCCCGGATACCATTTTTGCTGGGCGCGGGTCTTGTAGGCATTGCGCTTCCATTCGGTTGACGGGAGAAGGCCTTTCTTTTCATGCGCGAGATCGATCCCGGTCACCTGTCCAAAGCCGAACGGCTTCATGAAATCGTGCATCGCGTCAACGCCAAGGTCGTTGGCAAGCATATAGTAATAGGTATCGCAGGAATGCACGATCGACTGATACATGTTGACCGAGCCGTGGCCGCCTTCCTTGTCGTCCCGAAACCGGTGGTTGCCGAAGTTGAAATAGCCGGGATCCATAATGGCCGCCTCCGGAGTCCGCTTTCCCAGTTCCAGCGCGGCCAGCGCCATGAAAGGCTTATAGGTTGAACCGGGGGGGTAGGAGCCGCTTATCGGCCGATTCACAAGCGGACGATCCAGTGAGTTGTTCAGCTCATCCCAGCTCTGCTGGTCGATTCCCTCAACGAACAGGTTCGGGTCGAAATTCGGCTTGGAAACATACGCCAGAATGTCGCCGGTGGAAGGTTCGATAGCCACCAGCGCGCCGCGCCTCTGGCCGAATGCGTCTTCCACGATTTTCTGCAATTCGATGTCGATCGACAGAATAAGGTTGTTTCCGGGAATAGCCGGATTGCGCGACAGGGTGCGCACTGGGCGCCCCCCCGCCGACACCTCAACCTCTTCATATCCTGTCGTGCCGTGCAATTCCTTTTCGTAGCTCTTCTCTACGCCTTCCTTGCCAATATAGTCGGTGCCGTAGTAATTGGCTTCATCGTCCGAGTCAAGCTTGTCGACGTCCGACTGGCTGAGACGACCGATATAGCCAATGACATGCGATGCCACTTCGCCCAATGGATATTGGCGGAAAAGCCGTGCCTGGATTTCCACGCCGGGAAAACGATAGCGCTGCACCGTGAAGCGCGCCACTTCCGCATCGGTCAAACGGGTTCTTATCGGTACGCTTTCGAATTTCTTCGAGTCTTCCGTCAACTTCTTGAAGTGCTTGCGGTCCTTCGGCTCAATGTTGACCAGCATCGACAGTTCATTGATGAGCGTCTCCAGGTCGCCGTTGATCTTGGACGGCGTGATTTCCAGAGTATAAGCGGAATAGTTCTGGGCCAGCACTACCCCGTTCCGGTCCAGTATCAGGCCGCGGTTAGGGGTGATGGGGACAATCGAGATGCGGTTATCTTCTGCCTGGGCCGCATAATCTTCGTGCTTGAAGACCTGCAGCCAAAGGAGGCGCATGATCAGGAGGAAAAAACAGATGAGCACGAATACGCCGGCGACGGAAAGTCGCATACGAAAATAGTGCAGTTCGCGTCCGGTGTTATTCAAGGTGGATATACCCGTTCAAGAGTACAGCATCGGCATCTGTCCTGCAGGCGAATAATGGATAGCGGGTGCGTGAAGACAGAGGCATCAGAGCGGCCTGTTCATGTCCTTGTCCACAGCTCGGCGCTGCGGGGCCAGCAAAAGCATGGTCGCTATCGGCCACAGCGCCGCCGCAACGAAACTTTCTAGGAAAAAAAGCCAGGCAAAAGGCTTATCGTTGATCATTATCTGTATCAGCATCTGCACCAGTTGCGTAAATAGCAGCAACGGTAGTACATGGAGAGCCTGCTTCATCAGCGGGAACCATAAAACGCGGCGATGAATGGTGATCGCAAAGTAAGAGAGCAATGTATAGGCGAGCGCATTTTCCCCCAACAGCGTGGCATCGCTCACATCCATCATAAGCCCCATGAAGAACGCAATGCCGATCCCGACCCGGCGCGGCTGGTGGATCCCCCAGAATACCAACGCCAGCGCAACAAAATCGGGCATGAAGACCAATCGGCCCCACGGCTGCAGATTCAACAGGAACGCGGCAAAAAGGCTGAAGGCGATGAATGCCGGATTGGCCGGCAGCAGAATATGCCTCGGCGAATGGATCATTTGGATTTCTCCTTCTGCTGACCGGCATCGGATAAGACGCTGCCGCGGCGCTTCCTGCCCCGTTCGGATTCTTCAGCGGGCGGGCGCGGCTGTACATTCATGTCAACCAAAAGAACCAGCAACTGCTTGTCGCGGTCTATTCCGCCTAGCGGCTGGCAAAGTATGCGGCCAAAGACACCGGTTGCGGCAGGTTCGACCTGGATTACCTTCGCTACCGACAATCCGGCCGGGAAAATGCCATCGATGCCGGAGGTAGCCAGAACGTCGCCTTCCTTTATGTCGGCGCTATTAGGCACAAAGCGCAACTCCAGGGAGCCGGCATGGCCGCGCCCGTAAGCGACGCTTCGCAGGCCGTTGCGCAAGACTTGCACGGGAATTGCCTGTTCCTGGTCAGTCAGCAGAGTCACTTCGGATGTAAACAGGAACACCCGGGTAATTTGGCCCACGACCCCCATGTCATCGATTACCGGCTGCCCCGGCACGAGGCCCGCTTGCGAACCCAGGTTGAGAATAACCTTGCGAGTGAAGGGATCGCGCGCGTCATAGAGTATTTCGCCCAGCGCCGACTTCACTGGAGTCCGCTGCTGCAACGCGAGCATCTGACGCAAATGCGCATTTTCACCGGCAAGCTGCTGGGCCTGCTGCAACTTCAGCGTTTCTTCGATATGCTGCTGCCGCAGGGTGCGTATTTCCTCCTCCTGCGAAGAGATGCTCGAAAAGTAATCTCCTGCACTGTAGAGCGCATCGCGCGGCAGCAGAGCCACTCTTTGCAGCGGATATAGCACAAAATTAATGGCAAGACGCACAGGCGTCAGCGAATGCAGGCGTGAATCGGCAACCAGCAGAGCCAGCGCCACCATCGTAAAAATAAAGACTTTTACGCGCGCGGGCGCGCCTTGCTTGAAGAGTGGAGGAGGTACGTTATACATGGGGCCGCATGCTCATTTGCCAGTTGTGACGTTGCGGCCTTTAACTGCAACGTCACTCTGCAAACTCGCTCTCATGAAGATGCAACGCCCTTTATTCGTATGAGAAAATTGAACCGAGTTGATCAATCCGATCCAGCGCAATACCGCAACCCCGCACGACCGAGGTAAGCGGATCTTCGCTGATCAGCACCGGCAACCCGGTCTCTTCCATCAGCAGGCGATCGATGTCGCGCAGCAATGCGCCGCCTCCGGTCAGCATCATGCCTTTTTCAGCAATGTCGGCGCCGAGTTCCGGCGGCGTCTGCTCCAGCGCGTTCTTGACCGCGGACACAATATTGTTGAGCGGATCGGTCAGCGCTTCGAGGATCTCGTTGCTGGAAATGGTGAAGGAACGCGGAATGCCTTCCGACAGGTTGCGGCCCTTAACTTCCATTTCCCTGACTTCGGAACCGGGGAAAGCGGAACCAATGTTCTTCTTGATCGCCTCTGCGGTCTGTTCGCCGATCAGCATGCCGTAGTTGCGGCGAATGTAGTTGACGATCGCCTCGTCGAACTTGTCGCCGCCGACGCGCACCGAACCTTTGTATACCATGCCGCCGAGCGAGATGATGCCGACTTCGGTGGTGCCGCCGCCGATATCGACCACCATCGAACCGGTCGCTTCCGACACCGGCAGTCCTGCACCGATGGCGGCCGCCATCGGTTCCTCGATCAGGTAGACCTTCGACGCGCCGGCGCCCAATGCGGATTCCCGAATCGCGCGACGTTCAACCTGGGTCGAGCCGCAGGGAACGCAAATGATGATGCGCGGCGAGGGGCGGAAAAATTTGGAGTCGTGCACCATGCGGATGAACTGCTTCAGCATCTGCTCGGTGACGGTAAAATCGGCAATAACGCCGTCCTTCATGGGACGGATCGCTTCTATGTTGCCGGGCACCTTGCCCAGCATCTGCTTTGCTTCCTTGCCGACTGCCTGAATGGTCTTTTTACCGTTCGGCCCGCCTTCCTGGCGGATAGCAACAACTGAGGGTTCGTCGAGCACGATGCCAAGATCCCTTACATAGATCAGCGTATTGGCTGTGCCGAGGTCGATTGCCAAATCATTAGAAAAATAGCTGCGTAAAAATCCAAACATGAACTGTCCTGATGCGCAACAAATCTGCGCGTTAACAATTTGAAGGGGGCCGAAGCCATAAACTTGCATGCGGCGCCAAGTTCTGTAACGCCTGCAATGCATCAACGCGACATTCTACCTTATAATTTGATCGTTATTTACCAGTGCCGCATTCGAAAAATTACCGTATTGCATAATATTGCGGTGATTCGTCCGGCTTTACAATCTTTTTTAATTTCCGGTGCGCAATCAGCACCATTTATTTATGCCTTTATCATTAACAGACGTCATCCGTATTGCACAACTGGCGCAACTCGAAATCTCCGACGAACAGGCAACCAGGACGCTCGGCCAGTTGAACGACATCTTTACGCTGGTCGAACAGATGAGCGCCGTCGATACGTCCGGGATCGAACCGCTGAACCATCCGGTTGCCGCCTACATGCAGGACGTGTCCTTGCGCTTGCGGCAAGATGAGGTGACGGAAGCAAACGGGCGGGATGAGTACCAGAAGCCGGCGCCCGCGACTGCGGACGGCTTGTATCTGGTACCGCAGGTTATCGAATAATCGCGCCGAAAAGACGACCGCCATGCGCGCTTCCATTTTCGCGTAATCACGCTTCAAAACAGACACACATGTGATGCATACAAAGACACTAAAAGAATTATCCGAACTGCTGCGCGCCAAAGCGATTTCAGCGACTGAATTAAGCAAACTGTTCCTTGCCCGCATCGGCCAGAGCGACCTGAACGCCTTTTTGCACGTGGATGAAGAACGCACGCTGCAACAGGCGGCCGGTGCCGACGCGCGAATCGCGAATGGTCAGGCGGGCCTGCTGACCGGCGTTCCGATCGCGCACAAGGACATTTTCGTCACGACCGGCTGGCGTTCGACCGCCGGTTCGAAAATGCTCGCCAATTACACCAGCCCGTTCGATGCCACCGTAGTGGAGAAATTCAACGCCGCCGGCATGGTCACGCTGGGGAAATTGAACTGCGATGAGTTCGCAATGGGCTCGGCGAATGAAAATTCGCATTTCGGTCCGGTCATGAACCCATGGGACAAAACCGCCGTGCCCGGGGGATCCTCCGGCGGCTCGGCTGCGGCGATCGCGGCCCGGCTGGCTCCCGCCGCGACCGCAACCGATACCGGCGGCTCGATTCGGCAGCCGTCGTCATTGTGCGGCGTCACCGGCATCAAGCCCACCTATGGCCGGGTGTCGCGTTTCGGCATGATCGCATTTGCATCCTCACTCGATCAAGGCGGGCCGATTGCGAAGACCGCCGAAGATTGCGCCCTGCTGCTGAATGCAATGGCCGGTTTCGACCCGCGCGACTCCACCAGCCTGGAACGGGAAAATGAAGACTTCACGCGTAATCTGAACGCGCCGCTCTCGGGCTTGCGCATCGGCGTTCCGCGCGAATACTTCGGCGAAGGGCTGGCGTCCGACGTCGAGCAGGCGGTGCGGACGGCCCTGGCGGAGTATGAGAAGCTCGGCGCGAAACTGGTCGATATTTCACTGCCGAAAACCGCGCTTTCCATCCCGGTTTATTATGTGATCGCGCCGGCAGAGGCATCGTCCAATTTATCCCGTTTCGATGGCGTGCGCTACGGCCATCGCGCCGGCGATTACACCGACCTGCAGGACATGTATCGCAAAACCCGCGCCGAAGGTTTCGGCGAAGAGGTCCAGCGCCGCATTCTGATCGGCACGTATGTGCTGTGCCACGGCTATTACGATGCGTACTACCTGCAGGCGCAGCGGATTCGGCGCCTGATCGCGCAGGATTTCCAGAATGCGTTCAAGCAGTGCGACGTCATCATGGGGCCTGTATCGCCGACAGTGGCCTGGAATATCGGCGACAAGGCGGACGACCCGATAGCGAATTATCTTGGGGACATATTTACGCTCTCAACCAATTTGGCCGGCCTGCCGGGCATGTCGCTTCCCTGCGGCTTCGGTCAAGGCGAGAAAAACCGCAATCGTCCGGTCGGCCTGCAGATGATCGGCAATTACTTCGACGAAGCGCGAATGCTTAACATCGCCCACCAGTATCAGCAGGTAACGGACTGGCACGCGCGCGCGCCGTCAGGAATATAAGCACAATGCCTCCGCTCTAGTCGGCTAGCAAATAAAAGGAATGAATATGCAGTGGGAAGTGGTCATCGGTCTGGAAACGCACGCGCAGCTTTCGACCCGGTCAAAAATTTTCAGCGGCGCATCGACCCATTTCGGCGCCGCCCCCAATACCCAGGCTTGCCCGGTCGATCTGGCATTGCCGGGCGTTTTGCCGGTCATGAACAAGGGCGCTGTCGAACGCGCCATTCAGTTCGGCCTCGCCACCGGGGCGACGATTGCGCAGCAATCCGTTTTCGCGCGCAAGAATTATTTCTACCCCGACCTGCCGAAAGGCTACCAGATCAGCCAGTTCGAAAAGCCGGTGGTCCTTGGCGGGCGGGTGTCGTTCGTGCTTGAGAAGGACGGCAAGCAGGAAATGAAAAGCGTGCAGCTTACGCGAGCCCATCTTGAAGAAGACGCCGGCAAATCGCTGCATGAGGATTATCACGGCATGACCGGAATCGACCTGAACCGCGCCGGTACGCCACTGCTTGAAATCGTTACCGAACCCGAGATGCGCAGTGCCGCCGAAGCGGTCGCCTACGCCAAATCGCTGCATTCGCTGGTGATGTGGCTCGGCATCTGCGACGGCAACATGCAGGAAGGATCGTTCCGCTGCGACGCCAATGTGTCGGTTCGTCCGGTCGGCCAGACAGAGCTGGGCACACGCTGCGAGATCAAGAACCTGAATTCGTTCCGTTTTCTGGAAGATGCAATCAACCATGAAGTGCAGCGCCAGATCGAACTGATCGAGGAAGGCGGCAAAGTGGTGCAGGCAACGCGGCTTTATGATCCGGACAAGCGTGAAACGCGCGAAATGCGTACCAAGGAAGACGCGCAGGATTACCGTTATTTTCCCGACCCGGACCTGCCTCCGCTAGTCATTTCGCAGGAATGGATCGAACGCGTCAAAGCGTCCATGCCTGAACTTCCGGATGCAATGCGCGCACGTTTCATGCGCGATTACGGCTTGTCCGAATACGATGCCGCCGCGCTGACGCAATCAAAGGCAATGGCCGATTACTTCGAAGCACTGGTGGCGAAAACGGGCAAGGAACAGGCGAAACCCGCCGCCAACTGGCTAATGGGAGATTTTTCGTCCGCATTGAACCGCGAGAATGCCGAGATCGCCGGTGCCCCCGTGAAAGCACCGCAACTTGCGCTATTGCTGATTCGCATTGCCGACGGCACCATATCGAACAAGATTGCAAAAGAAGTATTCGCTGCAATGTGGGAAGCGGAGTCCGACGATGAAAACAACGCCGACGCAATCATCGAATCGAAGGGATTGAAGCAGATTTCCGATTCGGGCGAACTGGAAAAGATCATCGACGAGGTGATAGCCGCCAATGCCAAATCGGTCGAAGAATTTCGCAGCGGCAAAGAAAAAGCGTTCAATGCGCTGGTCGGTCAGGCGATGAAGGCAACCCGGGGCAAGGGCAACCCGGCCCAGGTCAACGAGCTGTTGCGCAAGAAACTGGCTGGATAAACTGAACTGCCCCCAAAGCTGGACACCAACTTTGGGGGGCAGTTCAGAAGCAGGGCTTTTCAATTATTGCAGATTCGCATCGCACCCTGCTGTTCGGCGCTGACTGGAATGGCAAGGCCGCCGAAGATCGAGTGAGTATCCACAGGCCCTGTTTCAAGAGTTTGAAGCCGCGCATTCGCTTGGGAAAACCATCCTATCCAGGAGCGCCCGGCTCTTTATTTTTCCCGAAGTCCTTTAGCAACTGATCGAACTCTCCGGCCGAGATCGGCTGAGAGAAAAGATAGCCCTGCCCATAGTCGCATCCGGCGCCGGCCAGCAGGGCGCGCTGTTCCTCTGTCTGAACACCTTCCGCGATCACTTTCATGCCGAGCTTGTGCGCCATCACGATGATGGCCTCGCATAACGCCATGTCACGGGGCTCGGTCGCCATGTTGTGCACGAATGACTGGTCGATTTTCAAATAATCGATATTGAATTTCTTCAAATAGGATAGCGACGAGTAGCCGGTACCGAAATCGTCCAACGCGACCTGCATGCCTTCGTTGCCGAATTCGAGCAACTGCTTGATGACGCTGGTGCTGGAAAGAAGGAGCAGGCCCTCGGTGATCTCCACCACCAGACTCTGGCCCGGCAAGCCCATCTGGTGCATTTCCTGAAACCATTCTGCACGGTTGCTCGGCTCATTCTGGAATTGCACCGGGGACATGTTGAAACTGATCTGAAACAAGGGATAGTGCGATTCCCGCCAGCGTTTAACCTGTCTTGCCGCTTCCCGGAATGACCAGTCGCCTATAGCCAGAATCTGGCCGGTTTCTTCCGCGATTGGGATGAATTCGACAGGATTGACCAAACCTCGCGTCGGATGATGCCAGCGGATCAGCGCTTCCGCCTTGTGAATGGAGTTGGAGGCAAGTTCTACGATAGGCTGGTACAGCACTTCGAACTGCTTGCTCTCTATCGCCAAACGTAAATCGTTGATCAGCCTCATCCGGGCCTGCGCGGCTTTCTGCATCGACGGCGTGAAGTAGCTGCTGCGATTGCGTCCTTGCTGCTTGGCGGCATACATGGCCTGATCCGCGTTTTTCAGCAGTTCCTCCAACTCGGTCCCGTCATCCGGGAAAATCGTGATGCCGATACTGGCCGTGATATAAGTCTCCTCCCCTCCCAGTTTGAACGGCTCGGCAAGCTTGCGCAGGATATCCTGCGCAATCCGTTCGACGCTGCCGGGTTCGCTCAACTCGGAAAGAATGACTGTGAATTCGTCGCCGCCCAGGCGCGAGACAGTGTCCATTTCACGCACGCAGCTCTGCAAGCGCCGCGCCGTCTCCACAAGCATGCTATCGCCCATGTCATGGCCGAGCGTGTCGTTGATATCCTTGAAGTGATCGAGGTCGAGGAACATCAGCGCCAGCGGCACACCGGCTCGCTGGGCCTGCCTGATTTGCTGATTCAGCCGCTCCAAGAACATGTGGCGGTTCGGCAACCCGGTCAGGAAATCGTAATTGGCCTGACGCCAGATCAGATCCTCGGCCTCTTTTTTCTTGGTGAAATCGGAACTCAACTCAACATAGTTGCGCACCGATCCGTCCGCGTTGTAAATGGTATTGATGGTAAGCCAGGCCGCGAACGCCTCGCCATTCTTGCGCCGGTTCCACAGTTCGCCCTGCCAGTGGCCGGTGGTTTTTATAGCGTTCCACATCGCCTGGTAAAAGGCCTTGTCCTGCCGCCCCGAACTCATTATGCGAGGATTCTTTCCAATCACCTCTTCGGCCTTATAACCGGTGATTCTCTCAAAGGAAGGATTCACCGCAACGATCGTGTTGTGCGAATCGGTGACAATAATCGATTGACTGCTGCTCTGGTACACCAAGGCGGCAAGCTGGAGCTCTTCCTCGGTCTGCTTGCGTTTGGTGATATCGCGCGCAATTCCCAGTATTCCAACCAGTTGCCCTCCTGCGGTCTTTACGGGAACCTTGATGATTTCAAACAGGGCGCGATGACCGTCATCGGCAAAGGTAAGCCAGTCCTCGACGATTTTTGGCTTGCCCTCTTCCAGGGTGGCAAGGTCCCGGGAATGAAAATAATCGGCCGATTTGGTCGCCACGAAATCGTAGTCGGTCTTGCCTATCAGGTCTTTTTCCTTGGCACCGATGAAGCGCTCAAAAGCAGGATTGCAGGCGAGATACGCTCCCTCGATATTTTTCATCCAGATCAGGTCGGGGATGTTTTCAAACAGACTGCGCAGGCGCGCTTCGCTTTCCGTGAGATTCTCGTTGGCTTTCTTCAAGTCTTTGGTGCGCTCATCGACAATCTGTTCCAGATTGAGACGGATGGCTTCTTCCGCCAGTTGCGCGAGTACCAGGCGCCATATCCCCACGAAGAACAACGCCAGCAACAGCAAGGCTACTCCGCCCAGCTTGGCGTCGAAGCTGCCCATACCTGCGTTGTATGCCGATTTCGGCAACAAGCTGACAGCCTTCCATGCATAGACGCTTCGTTCGACTTCGTTGCGGCTAGGCGCAAAGATTTCAGTGCTGCCTGTGCTGGTCTTATGTCCCTCCTGAAGCGGGAAAACCGAATTGAAGGTCCACAGGCCATCCTTCGTTTCGAACTGGCCTTCCCTTTCGCCGGAAATTTTTTCCCACGCGTCAGGATAACGTTTGGCCATGGTAAGGTCGTCGCGGCCGAACATGAAACCGAACTCATCCTCGGGCTTTTCCCCTTTGAGCCAGTAGCCGTCCTGGTTGACCAGCCAGGGAGTTTTGCCGCTCATGGCGGTCAGCAGGCTGAACCTGCTCAGCATGTCATCGGCGTAAAAATTAAGCAGCAATATGCCGCGCTTTTTGCCCTTGCTGTCGAAGATAGGCATGCCGAAACGGATAGTAGGCACATAAGGCACCTCGATCTCATTGCCTTCGACGTTCAGGTCGAGCGGCGACACGTAAATCTCGCCTTTGCTCAGATTGTTGGTGTCGGCAAAGAAGTAGCGTGTGCCCCTGAACTGCAAATCCTCCGCCGGGATTACCTTTGGCGTTGGCGTGCCGTAATCGACGCGCAAGCGCTCCATGCCGGTTTCATCGATCCATCGTATCTTGTCGTAGAACTGCTTGGCCTGCGAAAAGGAAATCCAGTTCTGGGAAGTACGCTGAAAGTTCCTAGGACTTGGGTCATCCAGCAGGTCCTGGAGCGTAGTGCGGTTTGACATGTCCAGCAGGTCTCGCGTGACGAATTCCAGCGTCCGGTTAAGCGAAACGATGCCGACCCGAACCGTCTCGTGCTCCTGTTTCGCCATTTCCTCATGAACGCGCTGAAGTTCGGCCCGATGGTAGAAAAATGCTCCTGCGCCGATCAAGAGCGCGATCGGAAGAAAAAGAAGCAGCACGCGCCGCATCTTGGAGATGCTTGGCTTCTTCTTTAGAGTATCTGCCTGTATGTCAGTCATCGGCATAATGGAAATTTGCTTGCCGGTCAGGCAAAAAGAAGGGGCGGGCAGCAGGAAAGCTGTCCGAAGGCAATAAAAGAACGGATTGCGCCATCCGCAAAAAATCGCTTTCCAGACAGGAGGGAACCGGCAATTCAAACATGATCGTCATGCTTCCCCCTCGTTTAGGAAAAACAGATGTCGAAAATTCGCTTTATGCTGCTTAAATCGCGAGACCTGATGCAAGTTAACGCAAAGAATGAAAAGGGAGCTTATTCCCAAGAGGGGAAAACATCCTCCAGCCAATCGCAAAAGGCAACTCTATATTTATTTATATCAATTTCTTCTATTTTGCGCATGGTCAATCAAGAGAGAGAAACTGCCAATTTCCGCCGGGCCATGTCCCCGTCCGCTGTAAAAGAACCAACCGCTCTGGCGCCACGCAAAATGTAAACAACAGAGCTTTGGCGACGATTTCCGAAATATAAAAAATCTTTTTCTTGATCACGATCCTGAAGGAAACACTTGCAAGAAGTCGCTCGTCGGATTCCTTACCCTTATGATCGATTATGGTTTATGTGCCAAGTATGCACAAGCTTCCTTGTCCTGGCAAATAATCGAAGAAATGCGTCGTAGCCCGGATCGGTCTGCGGCACTACAAATAGGCATAAGCAAGCGCGATCAGACGATAGCGGCACTTTTCAGAGAGAAATTGATTCCGGACGGAATCAGAAGGTTACGGCAGGCCCACTATCTTGCTGCCGGGGTTGACATGCCTTTGCTTGAACCAGCCCCGATTCATCTCAAGGGCGTAGCGAAGCATTTTACTAGCGCAATGGTTTTGCTCCGTTAAGGGCGCCATATCCTCAATGTTCACGATGTGGCCATCATCATCGATAAATGCGACGGACAATGGAATATTCGTATTCTTCATCCACATGCATAGGCCGACCGGCCCATCGAATACAAACAGCATTCCTTCATTCTGTCCCATTTTTGAGCGGTGCATCAATCCTTTTTCACGCTGCGCAGCCGTACTCGCAACTTCCGCCTTGATTAAATGCATACCGGCCTGCAGTTGAATAACCGGCAACGCGGTCTCGGCAGCGACGCTATTGGCGCAAGTAAAGCTCGCCAGCAACGACAGACCCAGGCATGCAATTATTCTATTCATGAAATCTCCAATGAATCGCTTTTAACCGCCATTAAAAATAGAGCGGACAAAAATAAAAAAAGGCAGGATATTATCCTGCCTTTTTAGCGAAGCTGTAAGACTATTACTTAGCAGCAGGTGCTTTTGCAGGAGCAGCAGCAGGTGCTTTTGCGTCAGCTTTAACTGCAGGTGCAGCTGCGTCAGCTTTTACGTCTTTTTTAGCTTCAACTTTCTTTGCTTTCTTAGCTTTCTTTGCTTTCTTTGCTTTTTTAGCAGGAACAGCTTTGTCTGCTTTTACGTCAACAGCTTTGTCTGCAGCAGGTGCAGCTTTAGCAGGAGCAACAGCCGGGGTAGCCGGTTTAGCAGGAGTAGCAGGAGTAGCAGCAGGAGCTTGTGCGAAAGCAGCAGTAGCGAACAGGCCGGAAACCAGGATAGCGATCAATTTTTTCATTTTGTAGTCCCTAATTAACATGTTAGTAAAAACTATGATTCAAATGAATCACTGTCATTAACGATGGCGAATTAAGTTGGTTGACACAGTTTCATTGAAATTGCAGTTTTTTGTAAATTTATTTAAAAGATTGCTTCGAGCCAGCTTAAATCGTAAAAGCTGCGGCCGGACCCGCTGTAGCTCCGGCTTGAGTCTATTGCAGTCAATGCTTCTTCTTTCCGACTTGCCCGGCAAAGCTTAGCCAACCCGACGCGTGCGCCCCAATGAGAGGCATTTAACGCATCGCACGGAATTGAGGATTACATTAATTTATTATCATGTAACATGCTCATTAATACTTTATATCCGATAGCGCAAGCAAAAGCAGGCATGCATGCATGTTGCGATCAGGTATTGCATTGCCCAAACACATTTTCCCACTATTCTTACAGATCAAAATGCCACCACTTGTTCACTTCCTGCATGGGAAGGAAAGCGGCCCCTGGGGCAGCAAGATAACCTACCTGGCCGATATCGTTAAAAAACATGGCGCCGACGTTGAAAGCCTCGACTATTCCGCCACTTTCGATCCGCTGGAGAGGGTACGAATTCTGGAGCAAGCCTGCGCAGCCCGGCCTGCCGCTGTTCTGGTGGGGTCGAGCATGGGAGGATGGGTGGCAACCACAGCAAGCGCACGCATCAAGGTAAGCGGCCTGTTCCTGCTCGCTCCCGCTTTTTATCTGCCGGACTACCCCCAGCATCAGGTCGGCTGCTCCGGGGATAAGATAGAGATTGTGCACGGATGGCACGACAGCGTTGTGCCTTATCGGAATTCGGTCCGATTCGGGCAGGAAAACAACTGTACGCTGCATTTAGTGGACGACGAGCACAGGCTGCGCAATCGGCTTGACCGGGTCGGGCTGTATCTTTCCTCCTTTCTGGAAAGAATCCTGAAATGAATTTTGCAAATTTTTGGCGGTCGGCAGCAAGGATTGATCGCGACGCGGGCGGATTCGAATGTCAGCCAGCCGCCCATCCTTTTTAACCTGCGCATTTGAATGAATGGATCAAAATGGATACAGCTACAGCCTCGCACCAACTCTCGATGACTATTTTGATGACTCCCGACACGGCCAATTTTGCCGGCAATGTACATGGAGGCACCATCCTCAAGCATCTGGATAGCGTCGCCTATGCCTGCGCCACCCGTTATAGCGGGCATTACGTGGTCACTCTTTCGGTCGACAGGGTTTTCTTCCGCCAGCCGGTCCATGTCGGCGAGCTTGTCAGCTTTCTGGCTTCGGTGAACTACACCGGAAAAACATCAATGGAGATCGGCATCAAGGTCATTACCGAGGACATCAGGAAAGGATTGATCCGGCATGCGAACAGCTGCTACTTCACCATGGTTGCAGTCGACGATGCCGGCAAGCCGGTTCACGTGCCACAGTTGAACCTGGTTACCGATGAACAGAAGCGCAGATTCAAGGACGCGGAGTTCCGAAGGGCGCTCCGGTCAAAGGTGGAAAAATAAAGCGGGATCTTGCAGCACGTTCTTGCACGGCCCCGTCTTTTGAAAGCCCGGCATCAGCACGCAGATCGCGCGCCGATGCCGGGCCGGTGCCTAGCCTACAACTGGAGGTTCCCTTCCATTAAAAGGAAAAGTTTACTGCCGCACCGGCATTCAGAATATCAATCAGCGACAACTGCGCCGGGTATCCTGCCGCATCCGCTTCAACCGTGTATTTTCCGGCGACGTCGGCTTGTTGGGAAAGGCTGATCGGTAAAGACGCGCTGTACTGTCCCAGCGATGGCGCGGCCGTTGGCAATGCGAAGGAATAAGCGCCGCTGGACGCGTCCGCGTTCATATAAGCGACCGTTACTTTCGGGCCTGCCGCAAACGTCTGGGACGCGCTGACGGTGGCTTCGATGCTTGCCGGCGAAACCGTACCGCTCACCACGTTGGTTGCGGAAGCCGGCATTGTGATGGGAGCGGCGCTAGTGCTGATATCCGTATTCTTGCCGACTTCTACCGGCACGCCGTCGATGACGTCGGTTGCACTCGCGTCTGCCGTGAGCACGACAGTGTAGTTGCCGGCCACCAATGGCGAAAGCGAGAATCTTCCGGTGGAATCCGGAACCGTGCTTTTGACAACGACACCACCGACTTGCGCGCTGACCACCGGCTTGCCGACAGGAACCACCGAAGGGTCTAGGTAGCCATTGATAGCGCCGCTGACCGCCATCGGAATGACGCTTATTACCGGCTTCAGGCTATAGCTGCCATTATTGCTGCGTTTCACGACCGACTTGCACGCATCGAAATCCAGAACCACATCCGTCAGGGCATTTGCAGCAACATCGAATTGCCCGTTAAGCTTGATGCCGCTCTGCATGGCGCTGGGAGTGGTTAGCGCCGTTTCGCTGCCGCCGGTCGGAACCACCGAATTGGCAAGCGCACCGTTTTGCGTGTCGGCAAGAACCAGGCGCAACTGGGTGTAATGCCCCGCAGGAAGCGAAGTCTGCCCCAAGGTTGCCAACACGCCATTTGTAAGATCCAGCAAATTGATCTTGAGCGGCTGCGCAAGCGCGATATCCGACCATCCCGGATCGTTTTCTGCAGCATTCGCACTTTGATGCACACGTACTTTGCTAACGGTGACATTGACCTGATCGTAGCCGCACGAAGGCGCATCGGTCATCGATACCCTGAGACTGCCCTGCCCGGAATCCGTGGATCCGCCTCCTCCGCCACAGGCGGCGATCATGCTTGCTGCCGCCATACCTGCGGCAAGGGGGATTTTGCGCCAAGAGTAGTTCATATGATTTTTCTTTCGTCGATAAGAGCGGCCTCGTCAGTGACAGGCCGCACCGGTTCAGATGTGAATATTGACTATGGAATGCAAGCCAGCGTCCGAAGACTCTCGCCGGCAACTCATCAATATTCGGCAACATGGAATTGTGTACATGCAATATAGAAGCTAGCCGGCTTTCATTCACATGCTTTAACCTCTGCTCACACACTTTTACATTCGGATACATGGCAATAGCCATGTATCGACCGGTTCATCGGCGTAACGCGATTGGGCTCGATCAAACTACGTTTCGTTTATCGTTCGCCGGATAAGCATGAGACACCTGCCGCGTCGTACTATCCGGATATGGAGGGGATTGAATCGCAGTTCATTTTCAAATCGTTTTTTCGGGACGCCATGACTCAATTCGATGTCTTCAACGGTGATGCTGACGGCATTTGCGCGTTGCATCAGCTGAGATTGATCCGGCAGACCGACTCGGTTCTGGTCACCGGCCCCAAGCGGGATATTGCCTTGCTTGGCCGGGTGAGCGCCGAACGCGGCGACTCGGTCACGGTCCTGGACATATCGATGGAAGTGAACCGCGCGGCCCTGCTCGCACTGATCGAGCGCGGCGCACGCATCGATTATTTCGATCACCATGTTCCTGGAATCGTCCCCACTCATGATCTTTTGCATGCAGTGATCGATACGGCTCGTGACGTATGCACCAGCATCCTGGTCGACCGGCACCTCGGCGGCAAGCACCGCATATGGGCGGCAGTGGGCGCATTTGGCGATAGTCTTTCGATGGCGGCACGCCAGCTTGCCGCAACCCTTGGATTGCAGCCCGCAAGTATCGATGCGCTTCAAGCGCTTGGGGAAAGCTTGAATTACAACGCATATGGCAATACGGAAGCCGATCTGTTCGTCCATCCTGCCGACCTCTACACGATTCTGCATCGCTACCCTGATCCATTCCGCTTCATGCAGTCGGAGTCGCTTTTCCGTACCATCGACGCAGGGCGCCGAAAAGATATGGAAATGGCGCGTAGCGCCCGACCTGCACATGTGCTGTCATACGGAAAAATATACATCCTGCCGGACGCGGCATGGAGCCGCAGGGTCCGCGGCGTATTCAGCAATCAACTGGCCGCGACGTTACCGGGACAAGCCTTTGCGGTACTGACTCCCAACGACCTCGGCGGATACGCCGTAAGCGTCCGCGCTCCGCTGGGAGCGCCCCACAATGCGCAGCAGCTTTGCTGTTTATTTCCGACGGGCGGCGGACGCGTGGGGGCTGCCGGGATTAATCATCTCCCGCCCGATCGCCTGCCGGACTTCGTGCGCGAGTTCGAGAATGCGTTCAAGCCGCTTACTTGAGAAGTCTCATTGCAATGGAGGGGGGTTAACGAGTGCTAGATTCAATGTAAGAGTGGGAAATTGCTGCGGCGTTGATACTGATCAATGCCTTGCCAGCCGCCATCTGCAGACGATCAGAGAAGCGCCATTTACAACGTAATAGGCTTACGCTGGGAACTGATGCAAACGCTGATTTCATTAGCCGAGTCGTTGTTCCGAGTCTGATTGTTGATGTCCGCCCTATAACCCGTTGCGGTGACTTCATGAACGCGATCCAGTTGAGCCGAAAAGACGCACTGGTAGTTGTCAATATCCAGAATGATTTTTTGCCGGGCGGAAGTCTCGCCGTACCGAATGGCGATGAAATCATTCCGGTCCTGAATCGGTATATTGAGTTATTTGTCAGCCGCAATCTGCCGATATATGCGACGCGGGATTGGCATCCCGCCGATCATTGCTCCTTCAAGGCGCAGGGCGGAACATGGCCGCCGCATTGCATCGTGGGCACATGGGGCGCGCAATTTGCGCCCGAACTCGCATTGCCGGAATCGGCCATGATCGTTTCCAAGGCAACTGCCCGGGCTCCCGATGCCTATTCCGGCTTTGAGGAAACCGACCTGGCCCTCTGGCTGAACTCCCAAGGGATGGAAAGGCTCTTCATCGGCGGTCTGTCAACGGATTATTGCGTCCTGAACACTGTCACGGATGCCCTCGCCCTCAACTTCAAGGTTGTTTTGCTGACCGACGCCATCCGCGCCGTTAACGTCTATCCGGAAGACGGGCAGGCAGCCGTTGCCGAAATGGTACGCCGCGGCGCCGTACCGATTTCTTTATCCGATATAAAAAGCTGATAAGGCTCTTTCCCCGGTAATTTCAAGCGGATTCCTGCCGAGGGGATTCATATATCAACCTGTCTTTTCCGCGAACCAGCACCGTACCCATTTCAGCGCATAAGCGTTCCATGCGCGCGGCGATCATTTCCCATCTTTCATCCCTGGCAAGATCGACCCGCGCATAACCGAGCATCACGGGGAAAAGCTCGATGAGCTTCAGACTGCGATCATTCAGCGTGATACGGAACAGGAACGACCAGTCATTGCGCATTTGCGGATCGACGGCATAGTCATCAATGAAATCGCCGGTGTCGTAGAGGATCGGCCGCCCCCGGTAAATTTCGATGCCTTGAAAAACATGCGCGCTTTGGCCGTAGTAGATGTCGGCGCCAAGATCCAGCACCGCGCGGGCAAATTCCCGAAATTCTTTCGGAGGCCGCTGCACCATGTTCGGCCCCCAGTGATTTGAAAAAACCACCACGTCGGCGCCCTTTTCACGAGCCGCCGCAATGGCAGCGCCCGCGCGCGCAAGCGTTCCGGAGTCGAGTGCAACTGGAAGATAATTGGTGCCCGGCCGCGCCGATCCAGCAGCGAACTCCGGCTCGTTATCGGTAAAAGCGACCAGTGCCACCTTGGAAAGAACCCCCTGCCCTGCCTCCACGATTGCCGGTTGCGCGGCTTCCTTCAGATCTCGCCCGGCGCCCGCATGGCGAATGCCCGCGGCATCGAGATGATGGATCGTATCCAGCAATCCCTGCTCTTCGAAGTCAAGCGTATGATTATTTGCGAGGGAACAGAGATCGATCCGCGCGGCCTGCAATACCCTGACCGCTTCCGGATCGGCCCGAAAATGAAAGACCTTATAGCTGCGTGACCAAGGCCGCCGGTGGCTTGATAGGGCACACTCCAGGTTGATTATCCTGATGTCGGCGGCAGCCAGCAAACCCAGGGTATCTCCCCACGGTTCTTCCGGCTTCATGTAGGACAGGGCCTGATTGACGCCTCGTCCGAGCATGACATCGCCGGCCAGTGCAATAGTAAGCATGCTGCCTCCGCTTTGTTAAAGCGTGCCGAAACCGTCCATGAGCAAGATAGGGCGCCCCGCGACGTGGATAAGCACCACAAGTGCAGCCCTTCACCCCTTGACGCAGATCATCGGCTCAAGCATGGCCACCTTTCTTGCCAAACCGGCCCGTTCTGCGGATTCGACCACCTCGTTCACATCCTTATAGGCCAACGGCGCTTCCTCCGCGACGCCGCGCATGCTGGCACTGCGAATAATGATGCCGCGTGCCGCCAGTTCGTCCACCATCTCCCGCCCGTGGAATTGGCGCATCGCCGTATGGCGGCTCATCGCGCGGCCCGCGCCGTGGCAGGCAGAGCTGAAGGCGCGCTCATCGACGCCGCCTGCTCCTGCGAGAATATAGGAGAACGTCCCCATGCTTCCTCCGATGATGACAGGCTGGCCGGAAGTGGCAAATTCAGGCGGAAGATCCGGATGCCCGGGGCCGAATGCGCGCGTCGCTCCTTTGCGATGGACAAACAGACGGCGCTCGAGCTCTCCCAGCCTGTGTACCTCCTCCTTGCACGTATTATGGGAAACGTCATACAGAAGAGGCATCTTCGAATCCGGCAGCACCTCGGCGAAAGTCTGCCGGGTCAGATGGGTCAATATCTGGCGGTTGGCCAGGGCGCAATTTGTCGCCGCCCTCATCGCCCCCAGATAGCGCAGCCCCAATTCCGAACGGATGGGCGCGCATGCAAGCTCCCGGTCCGGCAACCTTATTCCGGACTGCGGGGCGCCAATAGCCATATCCCTCAGGAATTCGCTGCCTATCTGATGCCCCAGCCCACGTGAGCCGCAGTGGATGCTGACCACCACGTCCCCTTCGGCGAGCCCGAATGCGGCTGCTATCGCGGCATCGTAAACCCGGCTGACGTGCTGCACTTCTAGGTAGTGATTGCCCGATCCCAGAGTCCCCATTTCGTCCTGCTGGCGCAGCTTGGCCTGGCCGGAAACCTGGCTCGGGTCGGCTCCCTTCATGCGGCCATGCTCTTCCATTCTCGCCAGATCGGACGAGCTGCCGTACCCCTGTTCCACCGCCCAGCTTGCGCCTCCGACAAGCATTGCGTCCATCTCTTGCGTTGATAGCCGCAACGCTCCGGTGCTGCCGACCCCCGCAGGAATGCGCTTGAACAGACGATCCGCCAACTGTTGTTTTACTTTCTCCACCGCATCCCGGCGCAAACCGGTAAGCAAGGTGCGCACGCCGCAGGAAATATCAAAGCCGACGCCACCGGCTGAAATGATCCCGCCTTCATCCGGATCGAAAGCGGCGACTCCGCCAATCGGAAAGCCGTAGCCCCAATGAGCGTCGGGCATCGCAAAAGCCGCCTCGACAATGCCAGGCAGCGTAGCCACATTCGACAACTGCTCGAACACCTTGTGATCCATCGACTCGACCAGTTCGCGCGATGCGAATATCACTGCCGGAACACGCATTTCGCCATGCGGCTCGATCATCCATTCGTACTCGCTTTTTTGCTTAAGCATCCCTATATCCATGCGTTTTTCCTTTATTTCCATCAGAATTGCCAGGGACGTAATTACTGGCCGAGGATGGAGCGGCAGAAGTCATGCAAGGACGTTACATTTCAGGAACGATCACACGTCCACCACGCACTGGGCCAGCCAGTGCCCTTCGGGATTCCGGATCACTTTCAATTCGGTGAGCGTTGCCCCTTTGGGTTCCACCGCCGGCTGGTGCCGCGCCTCATTCACGGGCTCGCCCCAAGCGGTCGCATCAAGAACGTCCCGTTCCAGCCGGACTTCGAAACGCGAGAACAACATCCTTCGGGTCGCCATCTCGAATATCAATGCATTTAACCAGTCCACCAACAGCAACTCCCGATCCGGCGCCTGGCAATGCACAGTCACAGCATCTCGCGTCTGAACCAAGGACAGGTCGGTAATGACAGCCGTAAGTGCCATTGCCGCCATTTCAAAGGCGCGGGATTCAGTATTGCCGATTCCCCGGACGCCAATATCGGCACCATGATCGAACAGTTCCCAGCGCTCCTGCATTGTTGGCTGCGGCAAGACTTCCTCCTGTTTCCGGCATGAATCAAACTGCACTGTTTCGGCTTGTGCTGACACGCTTGGCCTGCAAGCCGTCCGATCCCATACCTTCGATAAATTCCACTTCGACTCCGGGATACAGGAAAGCGAACTCCGGCTCCGTCATATTCTCATCCGTGAAATAAAATTCCTGGCCTTCCTCGGTTTCGATGAAGCCGTAGCCGTGGCCCTCTTCAACGAACACGCGCGCGATACGACCTTGAATAGGCTGCTCATGCTGCTTGACGTCGATCCGCTGCCGCTGCGAAAAATCTTGAAGGCGACGCCCCAAGGCATCGAACGCATCTCTAATCGCCACATAAGCGTTTACGTTTGAATGACGGTTCACCACGATCTCGCCCTGAGGCACGATCAAGTCGATACGGACGTTGAAAATCTTGCCTTGATTGACGTGCTTGCGGGGCATCTCCAGCACGACCTTGCATCCGATGATATGCGGATAAAACTTTTCCAGTTTTTCCACCTTGCCGCGTATGCGGCTCTCGACGGCATCGGACTGGGGAATATCCCGAAATGTAACCTGCAATGGATTCTGCATATGGCCTCCTTTTTACCCGTTTGATGCGCAACCCTATCTGCGCAAGGCGCTTTCGCGATCCGGCTCTTGCAATATGAGTTTTGCAATTTCGTCCATTTCCTCCGCAACCAGAACGATCAGGTCGTCCATGGAAACGATCCCTTCCAGAACGCCCCTATCGTTCACGACAGGAATGCGCCGCACGCTATGGCTGCGCATGGCTTGCACGACATCGACAACCTCGTCCTTCTCGCGGGCCGTAAAAAGAGCTTCATTCATGATGTCTGAAACCAGAATGACTTCAGGATCCAGGTTGGGCGCCATTATTTCTAGCACCAGATCCCGATCGGTGACGATCCCCTTCGGATGGTTCTCGTTTTCCGATTTTTCGACTACGACCAATGTTCCCACATGGTGTTCACGCATTATCTGGGCCGCCTCCAGGACGCTGGCATGCGGCTCAACGACGACGACTTCCCGATTGCAATAGAAACCGATGGACATGTTTTTCTCCTTGTTTCACTTCGCAGACCTGCTAACTAATGGAGCGAGCCCGCGCAGACAAGTTCCGCATATCGTCATGGCGAACTTGTTTTTCTCATGGAAGCGTCGGCCTTGGCACGCGCTATTCGACACCCGGCCCTACGCTCTCGACGCATGGTTGATCATGATTCCGATTGCCCTCGCATTTGGGTTTATGGAAGAAGCGCGCAAGATGTTTGTGCGCAAATACTGATTCTCTTCGATTCATGAATTGGCTGACGGTAGGCATATCTGCGCTGCATCAAGCTTCAAACCTGATCGAACCTTAAGCTATGTCGGTCAACAAGGAGGAGAAAAACCATGGCACGACTAATTTATAGGCAATCATTCTTCCGTTCCGCCAAGACATGGAGCCGTGCGGCAAGCCTGCTGGCTGCGCTTTGCGCCGCTCCGGCCATGGCGGCGGAAACCGGATCGGCCCTTAATCCCGTGAAAAATGCGGCTGCTGAACTGACAATCACCTCGACCTCTTTCAAGAACAATGAGGAAATCCCGATTCGCCACACCTGCGAAGGCGCCGATGTTTCACCGGAGGTTTCCTGGACTGGCGTGCCTTCCCGCGCGAAAAGCCTGGCTCTGATCGTCGACGACCCGGATGCCCCCGATCCTGCCGCGCCGAAAAAAACAGTAACGCACTGGCTGCTCTATAACATGCCCACCAAGACAACGACCTTGCCGGAAGGCGTTTCTACCGATGAACTGCCGGCCGGAACCCTGCAGGGAATAAACGAAGGGCAGCGCACCGGCTACAGCGGACCTTGTCCTCCTGTCGGACAGCATCGTTATTTTTTCAAGCTATATGCTCTGGACGCGAAGCTGCCAGACATGAAACAGCCCACCAAAGCAGCCTTGGAAAAAGCGATAAAGGGGCATGTCATTGCCCGCGCCGAGCTGATCGGGCTATACCAGAAACAGCGTTAGCCGCAGGCAGGGCGATTTACAAGAAGCCTATCTCAATAGGTGCGGCGAGTTGTGCATTGCAATCTGTGCGGTATTTTGCGCCGGTATGAGAATCACGGTTGGGAGCGTTTATGGCAATCATCGGCATCGACCTTGGCACATGCAACCCGGCGGCAACGGTTTTACGAGTTATATCGACGAGACTAAAGCCGCTTCGCTGGCATACGGCCTGGACCGTATGGGCCGGGAACTGCGTATCGCAGTGATCGACCCGGGCGGCGACGCGCTCGACGTCACCATCATGAAAACGGTTAGATGCCGCGTGCCACGCATAACCCCCTGCCCGGTTACTTGCAGCACACTGAACTGCCGAAAAGAAGCTGTTTGATATATCCATGCATTAAATATCCCATTTTCATCAGGAAGAAAAAATGACAATAAATCCCCTTGAACCGCACCAGCTTCATCATCCCTGCGATCCTCGTCAATTCGGATTCCAGACCACAGCAGAACTGGATGATCTAACGGAAATAATCGGCCAGATGCGCGCCATGGATGCAGTCCATTTCGGTGCCGATATACGCCATGACGGTTATAACCTTTTTGTGCTTGGTCCGGCCGGCTTGGGCAAACGCACCATAGTCAGACAGTTTCTGGAGAAAAGAGCGGGTGGCGAGCAAGAGCACGATGATTGGTGTTACATCAACAATTTCGCCGAACCCCATAAGCCGCAAACGCTCAGGCTGCCAACAGGCAGAGGAGGTGAATTGCGCATCCAAATGCAGCAACTGGTGGATTACCTGCGCGCCACCGTGCCGGGCCTGTTCGAGAACGATGAATACCGTGCCAAGGCCGAAGCCATACAAGAAGAATTCAGCAAAAAGCAGGAAAAAGTATTCAAGGAACTGGGAAGCGATGCCGAGAAGCAGGATGTCGTTCTGCTGCGCACCCCTGGAGGCTTTGCTTTTGCGCCGGCCCGCAATCAGGAAGTGTTGCCGCCTGACGAATATCAGAAGCTGCCGGAAGAAGAAAGAAGGAAGATAGAGGCCGCCATCGCCGAATTGCAGGAGCGGCTGGAAAAAATCCTGCGCGGCATGCCCCAGTGGAGGAAAGAACTGGTTGAGCGGCTGAAGCAACTCAACCGTGAAACCATGATGACCGCGGTGGAGCACCAGATAAACGAATTGCGCGCTCATTATGCCGATCTGCCGGCAGTGCTTAACTATCTGGACACCGTGCAGCATGATATGGTCGAGCACGTGGACGATTTCAGAAAGCAGGAAGAAAACCCCGGTTTCGCGGAAATGGCCATGGCCAATCAACAGAGCTTTCACCAGTATCAGGTCAATGTGCTGGTGACAAACGGCAAGAATACCGGCGCGCCCATAGTCAGCGAAGACAACCCGACCTACAGCAACCTGGTCGGGAGAGTGGAATACCTTTCTCAATTCGGCGCATTGGTCACGGATTTCACCCAGATAAAGCCGGGTGCCCTGCATCGCGCCAACGGTGGGTATTTGCTGCTGGATATACGCAAGGTGCTGTCGCAGCCGTTCGCGTGGGAAGGCTTGAAGCGGGCATTGAAGTCGCGCGATATTCGCATTGAGTCCCTGGGCCAGGTATACAGCCTGATAAGCACTGTGTCGCTGGAACCGGAGCCGATCCCTCTGGATGCCAAAATAGTCCTGTTCGGCGACCGTCTGTTTTATTATTTACTGCAGGAATACGATCCTGAGTTCTCCGAGCTATTCAAAGTTGCAGCCGACTTCGAGGAGCAGATCGAACGCACCCCCGATACTCATCAGCTCTATGCCCGCCTGATTGCAACGCTGACTCGCAAGGAGAAGTTGTTGCCGTTCAACCCTAATGCAGTGTCAAGGGTGATCGAGCACAGCGCTCGCTTGGCCGGTGATTCTGAAAGGCTTTCCGCCCACATGCGCAGCGTGGCGGATTTGCTGCGCGAAGCCGATTATTGGGCGCGACACGCCAGTCGCGAGGTGGTGGATGCAACCGATGTGCAGCGCTCGATCGATACCCAGATACAGCGCCAGGATCGGCTGCGCGACCGGTTGCACGAGGAGATCCTGCGCGGCACTCTGATGATCGACACCGCGGGCGCGACCCCGGGACAGATCAACGGTCTTTCCGTAATGCAGTTGGGCGGTTTCGCGTTTGCCCAGCCGACCCGGATTACAGCCAATGTACGGCTTGGCGAAGGGGAACTGATCAACATCGAGCGCGAAGTGAAGCTTTCCGGCGCCATTCACTCCAAGGGTGTGCTGATTATGTCCTCGTTCCTTGCGGCTCGCTATGCCAGGAACCAACCTCTGGCCCTCTCGGCCAGCCTGGTGTTCGAGCAGTCCTACGGCCCCATCGATGGCGACAGCGCCTCCATGGCCGAATTGTGCGCGCTGCTTTCCAAGCTGGCGGATGCTCCGATCAAGCAGTCCCTGGCGATTACAGGCTCAGTCAATCAATTCGGCCAGGCACAGGCAATCGGTGCGGTTAACGACAAGATCGAAGGTTTTTTCGATATATGCAACGCCCGGGGATTGGATGGCGAGCACGGAGTACTCATCCCCGCCGCCAACGTCAAGCACCTGATGCTGCGCCAGGATGTGGTAACGGCAGTCGAATCCGGTAAATTCAAGGTATATGCCTATGAAGATCTGGATCAGGCCATTGCCACCTTGACAGGCGTTCCTGCTGGAGAAGCCGATACCGGCGGCGGCTATCCGGAAGGCAGCATCAACGGCAGGGTTGCGGCGCGACTCGGCGAACTGACCAAGATCAGGGAATCATTCGCACGGCAGCCCGGGAAAGAAGCTGCTGCAAAAAAAGAGCAGGAATAGCTTTTTATTTGGAACATCGGCAGAAAAGCTGCTTATCGCGGAATCAATCGTCAATCTTTACCGGCCAAAGGTGGATGTTCTTTTTTTAATGCGATTTCTACGACGTGCTTGTGGTTGCCAGCCGGTTTCATGCGAGTAATTTTTGCCTTGTCATTTTGAAACCGCAGAAATCAAAAGCGTCAATCCGGCGCGTCCGCCGACGTGCCGGCTAATATCGTGTCAAACCCCGTTTTCTCGGTGCGGCCGGACCACAGGAACGACTCCAGCTCATCGGGGGGAACTGGCTTGGAAAACAGATAGCCCTGGCCATAGTCGCACCCGGCAGCGGCAAGCAGATCGCATTGCTCTTGCGTTTCCACTCCTTCCGCGATCACCTTGATGCCGAGCGTATGCGCCATGACTATCATGGCTTCGCAGAGAGCCATGTCGTCCGACCCGGCGCTCAGGTTGCGCACGAAAGACTGGTCGATCTTGAGATAATCGATGTCGAACTTCTTAAGGTAGGACATCGACGAATAGCCGGTGCCGAAATCGTCCAGCGACACTTCGATTCCGGCATTCCTGAATTCGAGCAACTGGTCGGTAACGTCCGCGCTCGCATCCATCAACATCCCCTCGGTGATTTCGAACACCACCCCCTCCGTCTGCAGGCCGACTATACGAAGGTAATCGAACCAGACCGAAAGATTGATGCCCCCGTTGCGGAACTGGACCGGCGAAATGTTCACGCTGACCTGGAATTGCGGATCAAGCGAGTCGCGCCAGCGCGCGGCCTGCTCTGTTGCTGTGTGGAATACCCACTCCCCGATTTCGACAATCATTCCCGTCTCTTCAGCCAAGGGGATGAAATCCGCCGGACTGATCATGCCGCGCACAGGATGCTGCCAGCGAATCAGCGCTTCCGCCTTATGCGTGGCCCCTGTCTGCAATTCGACTATGGGCTGGTAGTAAACACGAAACTGGTTTTCGCCGAGGGAATCTCGCAAGTCGTTGATCAGCCTCATCCTTGTCTGGGCTGCCTGCTGCATGGACGAAGTAAAGTAGTGATAGCGGTTTCTGCCCTGACGCTTGGCGGCATACATAGCCTGATCGGCATTGACCAGCAAATCTTCGGGCTTGACGGCATCCTGCGGATACAGGGTGATGCCGATGCTGGCCGATATGTATGCCAGTTCATTGCCGAGCTGGAAAGGAGCGGCAAGCTTATGCATGATTTCAAGCGCGACGCGTTCGACGCTGTCGGCACCTTGCAGACCGCACAGGATGAGGGTAAATTCGTCACCTCCCAGGCGAGCGACCGTGTCGGTTTCACGCACGCAGGAAACCAGGCGTTGCGATGCCTCTTTCAGGAGAACGTCGCCCATCACATGGCCGAGCGTATCGTTGACATCCTTGAAGTGGTCCAGGTCCAGGAACAACAGGGCCATTTGTGAGTCGGCACGGTGCGATTTCCTGATTTCCTGCTCCAGCCGGTCGAGAAACATGCGGCGGTTGGGCAGGCCGGTCAGCAAGTCGATGTTGGCCTGTTGCCACAGCAACTCTTCCAGTTCCTTTTTCTTCGTAATGTCGGAAAAAAGAGCAACCCGGCGGTGAACCGATCCGTCTTCATTAAAGGTGGAACTGATGCTGAGCCATTCGGGATAAACCTCTCCGCTCTTGCGGCGGTTCCATATCTCGCCCCGCCACTGTCCGGTAGTAACAAGCGCGCTCCACATTGATTCGTAGAAATCCTTGCCGTGGTGTCCCGACTGGAGAATACGCGGAGTCTTGCCTATGACTTCATCTTGCGTATAGCCTGTCAGCTCGGTAAAGGCGGGATTGATGGAAAGGATGGTTCCGCTGGCATCGGTAATTGTCATCCCCTCACTGCTGGTCTGGTAAACCAGCGATGCCAGCTGCAACTCTTCGTCAGCCTTCTTGCGCTCGGAAATATCGGTGTGTGTGCCCGCGATAATAAGAGGACTCCCATCCTCGGACTTGGCGACGATCTTGCCCCGCGAGTACACCCATTTCCACTTGCCGCTCTTGGTGCGGCGGCGCGTTTCTGCCTCGTACACAGGAATCTGCCCTTGAAGATGCTGGTCCAGGCGCTGCAGGGCCTGGTCCAGATCGTCCGGATGGACATAATCCGACCAGTTGTCCTGCCTTAAATCACGCTCGCCGGCCTCATAACCCAGCATGAACTCGAATTGGGGACTAACCGTAAATTCCCCGGTCTTGAGGTTCCAATCCCAAAAGCCTTCTTCGGAGCCTTCCATGACGCGTTCATAGCGCGCTTCGCTGTCACGCAAATTGCCGATCATTTTGGTCGCAAGGGCCAGGGCGCGCCTTCGTCCATTTGCCAGCAAAAAGGTAAGCAGCGCCAGAAGCAGGCTCAGTGAAATTCCGGCAACCGCTATGAAACCCGGCTTGCCGCTATCCAGCCGCGACTCGAAAGCAGGCAGGGAATGAATAGCCAAAATCCATGAATGGCCGCCGATTTCGATGCGATAGGTTGCCTTGAGAAGGACGTTGTCCGCATTAATGCTGAGCGGGTCATTGTCCGAGTCGTACATCATCGTTTTCTTCGACTCGATATCACCATCGTAAACTTCGATGTCCAAGTCCGAGGTGCGTTCGCCGCCAAGCCCCTCCATCAGTTCGCTTATACGAACCGGCGCATAGACCCAGCCGGCTATAGCTGCACGGCGCTCTTCGATGGTGGAGGGAACTACTCCCTTCATATCTTTATACAACGGGAAAAACATCAGAAAGCCGACTTGGGACTTTCCGTCGTCATCTTGGAACAACATCAGCTTGCTCGTTACGGCGATGGAACCTGAATCGCGTGCTTTTTCCATTGCAGACCGCCGCACCGGCTCGGAATACAAGTCATAGCCTAACGAAAGCCGGTTGCTGCCGACGAAAGGCTCTCTCATGAAGACCGGATAATAGACCGGTCGCTCGCCTTCAGGAAAAACGGTGTAGTAAGGAAAACCCCTTTTACGGATATCGGCTATATGCTGAAGAATTCGTTCCTTCGGCACCGCTTTTGAGACCCCCATCCCTTTTATGCCCGGGTAATATTTCTCAAGATCCAGAGAGACAACATAGGTTCGGAAATCGTCTTGGCTGACATGATTGCTTGAGAGAAAAAAACCATGCGCACCACGAAGCACGTACTCATAATTCAAAATGCGCTGCTCGATGCGGCGGAGAGTTTCGTGCGCCTTGAAATCGAATTCAGCCTTCAGGTTATCGGACGCATCCTGGCTGGCCAGTTGCCACACCCAATAGGTTGCGCCAAACGATACAGCAAGCACTGCCATGACCAAGGACAACAGCACGATCTCGTTGCGGACGAACTTCCTTGCAAGGATTAAAAACGAACGGGCGCCCTTCATGCGCTTACTCGCAGACTAGTTTGCGAGTAAGGGATCCGGCCAGCATGGCAGGCTTTGCCCGGCGGGACAAGAACAATGACGAAAGCCATCCTCATTATCATCGTTTCCCTTATGCGATAGAAGTTTATGAGGAGACAGGAACGGGGGCAACAAAGCAATAGTTGCCGGTCGTGTTCTGCGTGCAAGTCGTCCTGAAAGTTTGGAAGAAGATAAAATCCTCTTCACTCATTTAACGCCAGCTTAATGAAGATCTTTATATCGATGTGGCAACTTTTCAGGTTATTTCTCTTTTGAAATTCTAAGGCTCCATTTTTATGGAGAAAGATATATAAGAATCAAGGGGGCCGGGCTTGCACCCGTCCCCCTTGATTGCAGAAACCCGTCGATTTAGCCGAATCAGCTTCGACAACCGGGCTAAACAGGCATTACCACGACGCTTCAGCTATCGTCGCTTGCATCGTCATCGGTATCGTCGCTGTCATCCGAGGCTTCATCTCCATAGTAATTATTGATCGTCGTGTTTCCCGCCGCTTGAGGCGCCATACCCTGCTGGCCGCCAAAACCCGTGCTGTTGTGGTGCCCCATCATGCTTCCGATGCCTTGAAACAAAAGAGCGCCGCCGGCAACGCCGGCCGCCGTTGCCGCCATATTTCCGAGAAAACCGCTTCCGCCGCCGCTCAGGAAACCCGGCGTTGCTGCGGCTCGGGCCGGAGCCTGGTTAGGTACGGCGTATTGCGGTTGGCTCGGCGCTGCAAATTGCTGCTGCCCCGGCACCGGCATTAACGCGGGGCTTACCGTCCGCGGCGCATTCGATGCGCTGCTGCCCCACGCATTGGCAGCATCCAGAAAACCTGTAGCGCTGCCCGAGCTGGATTGTGCCGACTGCAGCTGATTCTGAAGTGCGGCGATCTGCGCCTTGGCTGCATTCAGCGCCTGCTCCGCCATCAGCGCACGCTGAACCAGCAGATAAGCCGCGTCTGGCTGCTGCGATACAGCGCTTGCGATAAGTGTGTCCGCTTGCGGGTCTTTTGCTATCCCTCTGGCCTGCACAAGCTGATTAAGGAAATCCTGAAGAAACTGGTTTTCTTGCTGGTTCATTGTTGCTACTCCTTAAGAATATTGGACGATTCTATCACTGGGGCATTGCCTCAGCTATATGGTTGCCGGGCTTGGGGTGCGGACTAGCCGACAGCGCCCATGCCCGGGCAGTAAAGCGCGCCCTTTTTCAAAATATTATCCAATCTCTCAGCGGATACAGGTCTCGACAGTAGATAACCCTGAATGAAATCGCATCCGGCCTGATACAAGAGTTCTTTCTGCCGGTCGGTCTCCACACCCTCTGCAATAACCTTGATGTTCAGCTTGTGCGCCATGACGATCATCGCCTCGCACAGAGCCAGATCGTTCGGATCAGTCTCCAGATCGCGCACGAAGGTCCGGTCGATCTTCAGCCGGTCGATGTCGAAGCGCTTCAGATACGACAAGGTGGAATAGCCTGTGCCGAAGTCGTCCAGCGACACTTCGATGCCGGCATCCCTGAATGCCAGAAGGTGGTCCGTCACCACCTTGCTTTCATCCATTAAAACCCCTTCGGAAATTTCAACGGCAATGGCTTGGCCGGGCAGGTTCAGCATTTTCAGATAATCGAACCAAACCGCCAGATCCTCCACTTTTGACTTGAATTGCACCGGGGAATTGTTGATGCTGATCTGGAAATCCGGATGGTAAATTTGCCTCCAATGGGCGACCTGGTTCGCCGCCTCGAAGAAAACCCAGTCGCCGATCTCCTGGATCATTCCGGTTTCTTCGGCAACCGGGATGAACACGGACGGGTCGATCAGGCCGCGCTCCGGATGATGCCAGCGGATCAGGGCTTCTGCCTTGTTGATGCAGCCGCTTGAGAGATCGACTATGGGCTGATACACCAGGCTGAACTGCTTGCCGGCTATCGCATTGCGCAATTCGTTGACCAGCCACATCCGCTCCTGCGCGTCGTGCTGCATGGCTTCGGTAAAAAAGCTGTAGCGGTTTTTGCCCCCCTCTTTTGCCGCATACATGGCCTGGTCCGCATTAACCAGGAGATCGTCCGTGTTGCCGGCGTCCTCCGGATAAAAAGTGATGCCGATACTGGCGGATACGTGCGCGATTTCGTTGCCCATGTGAAAAGGTTCGGACAGTTTATGCAGAACATGGCGCGCGACCTTTTCCACATGGGTCATATTGCGAAGTTCACCAAGCACGATGGTGAATTCGTCACCGCCCAGACGCGCCACTGTATCCGTCTCGCGCACGCAGGCGGCTATTCTCTCGGCGGCCTCTTTTAAAAGCAAGTCGCCCGTGTCATGCCCTAATGTGTCATTGACATGCTTGAAGCCGTCCAGGTCAAGGAACATCAACGCAAACGGCAACCGCGAGCGGCGCGATTTCCTGATCTCGTGCTTTAACTGGTCCTGGAAATATCGTCTGTTGGGCAAGCCTGTCAGCGTATCGAAGTTGGCCTGCTGCCAGACGAGGTCTTCCGCATGCTTTTTCTGGGTCACATCGGCAAAAAGCGTCACATGGCGGTCAACCGATCCGCTCTCATGAAAAGTGGTATTGATCGTCATGGTGGCGGCAAAGTCTTCGCCGCTTTTCTTTTTGAGCCATAGCTCTCCCCGCCAGTAGTTGTTCTTTGACAGCTTGGCGAGCATTTCCTTGTAATGCGCCCGGTTGTCCCTGCCGGAACTTAAAAAGATAGGGTTCTGGCCGGTAATTTCACCAGCTTCGTAGCCTGTAATTCTCTCGAAGGCCGGATTGACCGAAACAATGCGGTTGCCGCCGTCGGTCACCATCATCGCTTCGGCGCTTTCCTTATAAACGAGCGCTGCCATCTGCAGCTCTTCCTCGGCTTTTTTGCGCTCGGTGATGTCGGCAAATATGGCAACGCGTCTCTGGATTGATCCGTCCGGATTGTAGGTTGTGCTAATGGAAGTCAGGACAACAAATTTCTCTCCTTTTTTGGAGCGGTTGCAAAACTCTCCTTTCCAGCTTCCCGTCATTTTCAGTTTGTGCCAGAACGATTGATAGAAAGCGGCGTCATGGTAGCCCGACTTGAGGATGTTCGGGTTCCGGCCTATGACTTCATCCTTGCTGTAACCGGTTATTTTTTCGAAAGCCGGGTTGACCGCAACAATTCTGCTGCCGGCATCCGTGACCACGATTGCCTCGCTGCTGCTTTGAAAGACCGTTGCCGCCAGTTGCAGTTCCTCTTCCGTCTTCTTGCTCTCGGTAATGTCGTTGAACAGGACTGCCACCAGCCTTTCAGCCGGATCTCCGACGCGGAATGCGTACACATCGAAAAAACGGCCGAGCGCGCTGGCCTTGTTCTGGAAACGCACCGGTTCGCCTGTTTGTGCAACCCGACCGTAGATTTCAAACCAATAATCTTCATGATGTGGAGCGATCTCGCGCATACGGCGCCCAATGGCATGCGTGATACCGGTCTGCTTCTCGAAAGCAGGATTTGCTGCGAGGAACAGGTAGTCGCAAGGCTTGCCTGCCTCGTCAAAGAGCACTTCGACAAGGCAGAACCCCTCGTCGATCGAATTGAACAGGGCGCGATAGCGCTCCTCGTTCATCCGGGCGATCTCTTCTGCCTGTCTGCGGAGCAGCTTGTCCGCTGCCTCGCTCATGCTTCTGCGTATGGCCGAAGGCAACTTGAAAAGCTTGTTTTTCAGGATGAAGTCGTACGCACCGGCTCGCATTGCTTCCGCGACGATTTCCTCGTCCACAGCATCCGAGACCAGGATAAAGGGCAGGTCGGGATTGATTGCGCGCACCATGCCCAGCGCATCCAATCCGTTTAATTGCGATAGGCGGTAATCCGATATCACGACATCCCACTGGTCTGGCAATGCATCACGCAGCGCTTGCGGTGTATCGACGCGGCTGACCTGTGGCGCGAAATCCGCCTGCAGCTCGGTCTCGAGCATGAGGGCTTCGTCCGGATTATCTTCGATCAGCAGTACGCGCAACG
>Ga0366791_1005_pt1 | contig 67098 bp, 56 predicted proteins | sample TotcelN113001N10_FD_207039 | JGI IMG/M metagenome (GOLD analysis project Ga0366791, IMG submission 207039) | Enriched cells from coal bed in the Powder River Basin, Montana, United States - Total cells N11 rep2 HSBNCT.N11.300.1.N10 ... | reverse complement strand
TGCAGCCCAAGGAACTGCGAGGCGCCGCTTGTCAGGAAATCGTATGGGAAGGGAATGACGTTGACTTGGGACGGCTGCCGATCCAGCATTGCTGGCCGGGCGATATCGCCCCGCTTATCACGTGGGGACTGGTAATCACCAGGGGCCCGCACAAAAAGCGCCAGAACCTCGGCATTTACCGCCAACAGGTACTGGGCCGCAACAAGGTCATCATGCGCTGGCTGGCGCACCGCGGCGGCGCACTCGACTTTCGCGACCATTCGATCGCAAGCAAAGGCAAACCCTATCCGGTTGCGGTTGCGATCGGCGCCGATCCGGCCACCATATTGGGAGCAGTCACGCCAGTGCCGGACAGTCTGTCGGAATACCAGTTCGCCGGATTGCTGCGCGGCAGCAAGACCGAACTGGCCAAAGCCATCGGTTCGGAATTGCGCGTCCCCGCTTATGCCGAAATCGTGCTGGAAGGCCATATCTACCCGGATGAATCTCATCCGAGCGGCTACGAGCATGCGCTGGAAGGGCCTTTCGCCGATCATACCGGTTATTACAACGAGCAGGACTGGTTCCCCGTGTTCACGATTGACCGCATCACCATGCGGCGCAATCCGATTTACCATTCGACCTACACTGGAAAGCCGCCGGACGAGCCTGCCATATTGGGCATGGCCCTGAATGAAGTGTTCATCCCGCTGCTGCAAAAGCAGTTTCCCGAAGTAGTCGACTTTTACCTACCGCCCGAAGCATGCAGCTATCGCATGGCGGTGGTAAAAATCAGGAAAGCCTATCCCGGCCACGCGCGCCGGGTCATGTTCGGCGTGTGGAGCTTTTTACGCCAATTCATGTATACCAAGTTCATCGTCGTGGTTGACGAGGATGTCAATATCCGCAGTTGGAACGAGGTGATCTGGGCGATCACGACACGCGTCGATCCGGTGCGCGACACGATGCTGGTAGACAATACGCCAATGGATTATTTGGATTTTGCGTCGCCGAAGAGCGGTCTCGGCAGCAAGATGGGCATCGATGCCACTGACAAGTGGCCGGGCGAAACCAGCAGGGAATGGGGTCGAAAAATCGCTATGAGCGAGGAAGTTAAAAGCAGGGTCGACCGCATATGGCAAGAGCTCGGGCTATAGTCTTGTAGCCTCGCATTATCCGCGCGTTGCCTTACTTTTAGGGGAAGCGCCGGGCCCGGCTTTTGTCGGCCCCGGAAGTGGTTTTCCTTATTTCAACTGGCTGAGCTTCTGCTCGACGAATGCGCGCAGTTCCGGCGTCAGGTTTTTCGATTTTTGCGCATTGACATAGGCAGTCCGGGCATCTGCATTCTTGTTTTCCGCCTGCAGCGATATGCCGTAACCCATCCACCAGTAACCGTTCTGCGGAGCGCGGGCCAATGCCTGCGCATACAATGCGATCGCCTCCTTATGGTTCTTTTCGCGCTGCAGCAGCGCCGCCATGAAAGCCAGGTAGTCCGGTTTTTGCGTAGCCTGAGGCAGGCTGCGCCTTAGCGTCGCCAACGCTGTCTTGGAATCATTATTCTCGACTTGCAGGCGAGCCAGTATCATCGCCATTCCCCATTGAGTCCGGTCAAGCTTCAGGCCTTCCTCCAGAGTGAGCATGGCATCCTCAGACCGTTTTTCGGCAAGCAACAGACCTGCCAGAGTCTGGCGGGCCATCGCGTGCTTCGGGTTCATGGCCAGCGCGTTCTCAAGTTCGGCAATCGCATCCGCTCTTTGGCCGTTGCCCATTAACGAAATTGCCTTGCCGTAGGCATTGTCAGCCTGCTGCCGAGTCGTCACTTCCTTGCCGCCCGCTTCGGCAGTCGCGCCCTTTCCTGCCGTGTCGTGCGCAAGCGACGCCCTAGTTTGCCGGGCTTCGGAAGCACCGGACGAAGAAGATGAGCCTCCTCTTGCCGATTTCACAGGCTTATCCGTAGAAATCCGCCCTGCCTGGGTGGGTTCAGAAGGATTTGTTGCGACGGGCAGGGCCTGTTTCCCAGCTTGGGATGATTCGGTTCGGACTTGCTTGACCATGACGGACTTGTCCGGGGATGGGGCCTGCGCTGCCTGAGCAGGATTGGATGCCGGGTTGGCGCTTTCTCCTGTGGCGGTCTGGGCTGGCGGCAAGGCTGGTTCAACTTTTGCCAATTGGGCCGGCGAAGCAGGAACGGCCGGTGGCGCAACCGGTTGCTGCCGGAAATACCATCCGGCTGCTGCGCCCAGCACTATCAGCAATAGAGCACCTATAACCAGCACGAGCTTGCTGCTGCTTTGTTCAGGTACGGCACGAATAGAAGAACCGCGCGCTCTCTCGTTTTCAGCCGTGCCGGACCCGCGCTGGTCCAGATCCTTGAGCATCTGATTGATAAGACTCATCTTGAATTACCTATGCCAATATCGCCAACTACAAAGTAGATCACCAGGGCCACCATGGCCGACCGGATTTTTTTACCGAAGCCGTATCCCGGACGGCTCTCTTAACATGCGAGGGAAGCACCTGATGGCGTCCTTCGCCGTAAGCTGCCATCATGCATTTGTGCGCCAGAATATTAACCAACCGGGGAATACCGCCGCTTGCCTTGTGCAGCCAGTGCAATGCATAGGGAGTGAACAGGCCTCCGCCGGCATACCCCGCCACATGCAGGCGGTGTGCCATGTAATACGCCATATCAAGCCGCGACAGGGGGCCCAGGTGATAATCGAAAGTGATCCGTTGCGCCAGTTGCCGGATCGATTCAAGCTTCAGCTTATGGTTCAGTTCTGGTTGACCGAACATAACGATCTGCAGCAGCTTGCGCTTTTCGGTTTCCAGGTTGGTCAGCAGGCGCAATGCCTCAAGGCTCTCCAACGGCAGCGCCTGCGCCTCGTCCAGGCACAGCAGTACTTTCCTCCCTGCGCGCGCCAGGTTCAGCAGGCGAAGATTGATCGATTTCAGCAGAAGGTGCTGCTCGATGTCCTTTTCGCAGGTAATCTCCAATTCGTCCGCCAGCGCCAGCATTAAAGTGCGCGGTTCGAGGTACGGGTTTGGAATGTAAGCGGTATAGAAACTGTCATCCAGAGCCGCCATCAGTTTCCGGCATAGCAGCGTCTTGCCGGTGCCGACTTCTCCGGTAATCTTGATGAAGCCTTCGCCGTTGCTGGCAGCGACCAGAATCGTATTCAATGCCGCCTGATAAGCAGAGCAAGCGAAAAAGAAACTGGTGTCCGGCGTGAGGCTGAAAGGCAGTTCGCGCAAGCCGAAATGAGCCTTGTACATCTATTGCAGGCCTGTTACGGGTGGCGGCGCCAGATTCCGGATTCGCTGCTGGCTATCAAGCAGGTCCTGAGTCCACGAGCTTTCTCCCTGAACCACGATAGGCTTGATCAGGATGACCAGTTCCCGTTTCTGCGAAACGCGATTGACGTTGCGGAACAGACTGCCAAGCACCGGTATTTCGCCGGCTCCCGGGATTTGCGAGTTGTCGGAAGTCGAGGACTGTCGCATCAGGCCGCCGATAGCGACAACATTGCCGTTCTTGCCTCGCACCACGCTGTCGGTTTCCGAAACCGCGCTCGATGCAAGCGGAAGGTTGATCGTACCGAGCCCGGTGCCCAAATCGATCAATTTATTGACGGTGGACACTTGGCTGACGGACGGGTGGACGTGCAGCACTATATTGTCGTTTTCATCGATCTGAGGCGTCACGTCGAGCGACACGCCTGAAAAGAACGGCTGCACTTCAACCGACGTAGTCGGGATGGTTGTTGTGACTCCGGTCGTACCCTGCGTGGTGGAGATCTTAGTCACGAAAAATTCGTCGGTGCCCACCTTCAGCACGGCTTTCTGGTTATTGATGGTGGCAATCCGCGGGCTGGACAGTACGTGCACCGTGCCCTGCGATTCCAGGAAGGAGATCAGGGCCGCAAAATTGCTGCTCTGGAAAGCCAGGCCGAACAGCGAGCCGGCAGCCGACGTCGGCGCGCTCAACGTGGAACCGACGGTCGAGGTGATCGATGTATTGCCACTGCTGCTCAATGTGGCGCTCGTGCTCAGGCTCGTTCCCGGCGCCACAAATCCTGCGGAAATATGCTTGCCGAAGGCGGACCAGTTGATTCCGGACTGAAAACTGTCGTTCAATTCCACCTCGACAATCTTCGCTTCCAGGATCACCTGCCGGTCCACCGACAGTTGCGTGGCCTTCAGGTACGCGGCCACGCCGCGCAGCTCGTTCGGCATCGCCCTTATAAGCACCACGCCCGAAAGCGGACTGATGACCACGCTGCGGCCTTCCGCGTTGCCGATGATCGCGTTCAAGGATGTTTTCAGTTCCGACCAGAAGTTGTTGTCGGATGTCGTGCTGATCTTGCTGCTCGCCAGCGATTGGGTCGTGCTTCCGCCCGTGCCTGTCGTGCCTGTCGTGCCCGTCGTTCCCGTAGTCGTGGCTGACGGCGTGCCGCCTGGAGTCGTGCCTTGCGTGCTGTCCGCGACCGAACCGGAACTTACACGGATATCCGACATTCCGCGGCGGCTGCTGTTGAGGTAGTTCACCTGGAACAACTTGGTCTGCATGGTCAGCGGCATGACATAGATGCGCGTGCCATCCACCTTGTATTCATAGCCGTACATTTCGCGGATTGCATCCAGCGCCTCCAGAAGCGTCACATCCTTGAGCTTGGCGGAAACCGTACCCGACACATCCGGATGCACCAGCATGTTGTAGCGTGTGCCGGATGCGACCGCCATGAAGAATTGTTGCGCCGGTACATTGCTGAAAGTTACGTTGAAGCGCTCCTCGTATTGCTGATTAGGCTTTGGCAACTCAATGTTCAGCGGCGGCAACAGCGAGGCCGAGACCGCATCCGGTTGTGCCGGCTGCGCCTTGCCCGCTATTGCCTTGTCCATTTCCGAACCGATCAGGTCATAAGTTTCCCGCCTTGGCTTTGTCACGTTGCAGGCCGCCAGGCTGAGAACCAGGATAATCAATAGTATTTTTCGCATTCTGTATCGAGCCTTATCTTGCTGCCGCTTCATTCGTTTTCCTGCGCTCGCCGTGGCGCTGCCTTCTGCATTTCAAAGGCAGGAAAAAGTTTCAATTTCCGTACTTTCCTGCCTTCGCGCAACACCACTTCCGTTTCCGTAATACTGATGACCCGGGCATTCCCAAACTTTCCGTTCAGAGGCACTTCCTTGCCGCTGATGATCGCCGCCTTCCTGCCATGCGCAATCAGCACCGATTGCAATACGGGCCCTGCCGTGGCGGCTGGCGCGCCGCCAGCCTGTGCCGGATTCAGCGCATCCGGCGGACGCGTCGGGTCAGGCAAGGCCTGAGCAGCGGTCGATGCGGAAAACAGCATACAGCCGGCGAACCCCGCCGCTCTCATGGCGTGCCTGAAAGACTTCACAAGTTCAGCCATGACTTGTCCAGACTCAAGGTATAAAGCGTCAAGGTAAGGGTCGACACCGGATAGGTTTCCACTTGCAGTTTTGCATTGCCCCAATACAATTCCCACGGCATTGCTTCCAGCGCGGTCAGATAATTCACCATATCCAGATAATTTCCCCGTACTACGATTTCCACCCCGTGCCGGTAAATCAGCCCGGTTCCCGCAGTTGCAGGAGTTTTTCCTGCCGGTTCGGCTGATTTTGATCCGGCTTTGGCGGCAGCGCTTTCCGTTTCTTTCGATTCCGGGCCGCCCAGGCTAACCAAGGGCAGGTTCTTCAATGAAACCAGCCGCAGTTTGCCGTTGCGCTTCAGGATGTCTCCCAGCAACTGGGGCATTTTTTCCGGAGCAACCAGGTTTTTCTGCATGCCCATCATTTCACCGCGAAGCTGCGCCGACTGCTGGCGCAACTGCTTCATCTTTTCCTGCATGGCCTGCTCCGGATCGGCCCCGTAAGCCTGAACCTTTTGCTGGATTTCAAACCGGGCGGCGGCGATCTTGTCCTGATCCTGCTTGATCTGCTGCGACACTTTCCGCTGCTGATCGAATTGCGGATCCAGAAGCAGCACCTTCAGCAGGAATGCCAAAACCAACGCTGCGGCCCCAAGCACAAGAAGACGCTCGCGCAGGCTCATCGCGTCCAGCCTCAATGCCAGTTTTTGCAGAGATTGCTTCATTACTTTACTTTTCCATTCGAATCGGCAGCAGGCGGCGCGACCGCCTTAGCCGCCTGCATGGCTGCGTCAATCTGATTCCTTGCAGCTTGCGCCCCTGCGTCCGCAGGCGCTTTTGTTGACTGAACAGGAGCGTCTGCCTGGGCTTTTGCGCCGCCATAGCCGGAAGCCTGCTTAGTCGCAGCCTTTTCAACCCCGGACGAACGCAAGTCGAAATCGATGTAATCCGGTACTTCGCGTTTCCTGGACGCATCCGGCCCGGCCTTGCCTTCGGTTTCCTTGGAGGTATCTTTTTGCTGAGCCTGCATTTCCAGCACTGCAAACGATATTCCCTGCAGCACAGGCTCCTGGCTCAGGCGCTTGATATAGGCGGGAACCAGTTCAGGCTGCAGGGTGCGCCCCTGTATGCCGATGGCTCGACCGGCGCCGTCTATGCTGAACCCGGTCAGCCACAGGTTCGGTGTGATCTGGCGGGCAAAGGCCCGCAGATAGGCGGAATAACCCACCCGGTTTCCAAACTCGTCGTTCTGCAGCTTGACCATTGCCTGCTGCAGCGAATCCTGTTCCGTTTGTAGCCGCGTCAATTCGTCTTCCAGCGCCTGGTTTTTCTTGCGCGGCACGAGCCGCGCATTGGTTTGCGCCAACTCCTGCTGCGCCGTCGCAAGCTGCGCTCCGACATCGGCTGCCTGCTGGGAAAGCTCCCTCGACTGATAGGCGGCATAAGCGGACAGGAGCACGCCCCCGATCAGTACCAGTCCCAGCGCCTGGGCCATCCGCAATGCGGTAAACTGCTTCTTCTGCTTCAGGAAAACGGGGTTGAAAAGATTGATCTGCTGGCTCATGGCGCCTCGACTTCCTGGCGCAAGGCGGCCCCGATCACCAGGAAATAGCGTTGCTGCAAATCCTTGCTCTTCAATTCGGGCGTCCCGGACAGATCCAGTACGGACGCCAGATCAAGCGTTTCCACCGGGACGTACAGGTTGGCGGACAGATAATCCCGCAGTGGTTCATCCAGGCCCTCCATCGGAGCCAGAACCAGCTTGGACAGGGGAGTCGAATGATATTGCCGGTCGAAATAATCCATGGAACGCTGCAATTCAAGCGTAATTCTTTCGTGAAACGCAGATATCGCGTCATAGTCGGCATCTCGCAACTGTCCGGCCGCGATATCGATATGCCGCGAAAAGTACAGCTCGCCGCCGCAAGTCACCGTGACCAGCGTGCCGTCGTCATTCACCGACAGGAGCGCAACGGCGCGCCCTTCCGGCTCCAGAAGCGCGGAAATATTACGTTGCGCCATATCCGGTACGTCGATTACCTGCAATGCCAGCTTGGCTTCGTCGAATTGAGCCTGACGCTTCTGAATCAGCTGGTTGCGCGCTGCAATCGCGAACAAGGTGCTGTTGCGCGCGGCCAGTCCCTTGTCGGCGGGCACGCTCAGCACATCAATGGTCGCGTCGTCGACGGGATAATCAAGCATGTCCTTGAGCCGCCAGCGCACAGCGCTCTTGAGCTCATTGGCAGGAACGGGAGGCGCGTCCACGGACAGCATTTGGTATTCACCGATTGCCAGCAGGTTGGTGCATTGATAGCCGACGGTCTTGTGTTCCTTTTCCAGCTTGTCCAGCGAGGCGGCCAGCGTATAACCTGCAGAAGGGTAAAACGAAAGCCATTCGATTGTCGGCCTGCTGCCGATGGCCGATTGCGCATAGGCGGCATAAATCCCGTCAGTCTGAAAACTGATCGCCATCCAACCCGATTTTTTCGTTTGCCTGGAGAATAAACCCATTTTCCTGCTTGCTAAAATATGCCCGCCAAGGCGATGAAAATTACATTTCCTTACAGAAACCATTATGAAGAAAGTCAGTGTTTTCCGCTCGTTAAATTATTGCTTAATGACTCTATTTACAACAATATCGTCCGGTTTCGTCCTACTTGAGGTTTTCAGTACATTTCGCGGATGTATATGAACTCGTTTGCGTTCTTGAACACGCCGAAAGTGGCGCGGCTTCTGGGGTCGTCGTCATAAGCGGTTCCGCTCCATTTGCCCTGCAGCCAAGGCAGGTTTGCGGGAGTGGAAGGGTTGGTTTTGCAGACTTCCGGGTTGTCCGTTCCCAAATCGACGCATACGTCGATGCTGCCTTTCGACGCAGGCGCAGGAGACGGCTTGAGCAATTTCAGGCTGCCAATGCCCCTGGCGAATGTGCCCGCCCCCGCGACGACATTGGCCGCACTCATGTTGACGGTTTTGGGGTCAGGCGATGCATCGGTTTTGATGCCGCCCCTGGGGTTGGAAAGAACCACGTTGCTGTTGTTGATCATGGTGCAATTATCAGCTGTATTCGTGACAAAGCTGGTGATGTTCCAATACTCGGCTCGCATCGGGATCGGCAGATTCAGTCTTTCGGAACCGTGCGCATTCGATAGCTTCAGGCGTCCGAAGCGCACCCTGGTGGTTTGCGGTGTAAGGACGGCACCTGTGAGAATGTCGCCGATACGGCGGCTGTCGCAGCCGGCTCCGCACAATCCTGCCGTGGCCGAATTCATGTTGGTTCCTTCCAGCGCCGAACCGTCCGGATCAGTCACTCTTGCGCCCATTTGCAGGCTGTCATAGGGCCCGTCGGGCGTTACAAGGCGGATAAACGTGGCCGCTGTTGTGTTGACGGTGTAGGTTCCCGTTGTCCAGGCTGGCGCAGCCGGAAGCGTTATCCGTGAACTCAGATCAGTGCCGTTGTCGCCGTTTTCCGCCGCCATCGCGACCGTTGCGTAGGCGAAAACACCTTGGTAATTCTGTGTTTTTGCATTCCCCATGCTTCGTGCTTCAATGGAAAACAAGATTTTATTGAGAGGCTGGTCCATATAGGTAAATCCAGCCGTGCCGCCGCACGCCGAAGTTACTTCGGTGTTTGTAACTGTTGCGCTATTATCCAGCAGGGTGAAATGATCCGGTATGAAGCGTCCGAATTTCGTCGCTCCGGTCGTGCCGAAAAGGCAGCCGTACTTGCCGCTACTATCCTTGACGTTCGAGAAGCTGCCGGAGATGCAGTCGTTTTTAGTGCTGTCGCTGTCCACTGCAGTCCATGAGTCGTCGTAAACGCCATTGGCGGACAGCTGGAAAGCACCAGCTTCGCTGTAAGTGAACCCGGCTCCGGTCGAAACGGATGATGTTGCCCCCGAAATGGCGGCCGTAAAGCTGCCTGCCACCGCTCCTGCCACCCAGTCCGTCGTTGTTGTTGCCTCCCATGTGGCAGGGTCAAGTGCCTTTATGAGCGAGTTATCGATTTTTGGAGAACCGGTATAACCAGATGCATTCGCTGTCGCCGTTATAGCGAAAGGATCTCTGCCTGCCTTGAACCTAGGGGTGCCGGATGCACCGATATTGGTGGCGTTGGACGTCGTGGCCGGCGCAAAGCCCGATGGTCGCACCGAAAACTGGTCGGAAGAACAGGACGCTACAACCGCAGTAAAGCTTCCGCAAGTGCTGTCGGTGCATTCCTTGACGCGGCAGCGTAATTGCTTGTATGCACTCCCAATGCTGAAATTGCCCGTCGCTGCGCGGCCGGTCGTTCCCGCTGCAAACGTGACTGTTTGCGCTGCTATCGGGTTTGCGTAGTTAGTACAACTGGCTGGCGGCGTAGTATCGTCGAACAGTTCGACCCGGACATATTTGGAAGAACTCCCGGCTGCCACGTAATTGCTCTCCAGCGTGCCGTCCGTCTTGAGGGCGGCAATGTCGAAAGAGAATGCGGTTCCGGCAAGCTTGGTATAGAGCGGCTTGCGCGCTGCTTTATCCCAAGGGGTATTGGCGCCGTTCTCGAGGCATTCAAACGCCCCGGCCGTAGTCGACCCTCCGGATGGAGGCGATGTTGAGCAGACTGGCGTCATGGTCAAGCCGGAAACGTTGGTCTTACTGGATGAATCTATCGTGATGAAGCCGAGGACGTATCCTCCGACCTTAACGTGGCCTTCGATAGAGCCGGTAAAGGCTGTGATATTGCCGCCGACCTGGCTGCCGTAACCGACTTTGACATACCAAGCACTGATGTCATTGCCGATCTTGGTCTCGTTTTCCGTGGTGACAGTGCTGGCGGAAATGCTGCCGCCGACCTTGCCTTTGTCGCCGATGCTGGCAGTGCTGTTGGCAGATATATTTCCGCCGACGCCTCCGCCTGTATCTCCCTGACTATCGATGACAAGGGCGTTGGCGACGGCATTGCCGCAGACCTTGCTTCCATAACTGATCTTGGCAGTGCCGCCGGCATGGATACCATCGATGCCCGAGACAGTTACATTATTATTCAGCGTAATGTCTCCATGGGAACTGGTTATAGAACCGGAAACACCGTTATTTTGGCTCAATAACACATCGCTATAAGCAGAAATGTCGCCGCCGACGGTTATTACGCCGCTGACCCCGTTCCCAATGTTAACTTCGCCGTTAAAACTGGTTATAGAACCGGAAACACGATTGTTTTGGCTCAAAACCACATCGCTATAAGCAGAAATGTCGCCGCCGACGGTTACCACGCCGCTGACCCCGTTCCCAATATTAACGCCGCCCCTGGAGCTGGTTACCGAACCGGACACTCTGTTATTCTGGCTCAACACGACATCTCTGTAAGCAGCAATGTCGCCGCCGACGGTTACTACGCCGCTGACCCCGTTTCCAATGCTTACGCTGCCGTTAGTGCTGATTATCGAGCCGGTAACTTTATTGCTGTCGCCTAGCGACACATTGTTCGTGGCAGAAATATTCCCGCCGAAGATCACCCCGCCTGACCCGTTGACGCTGCCTGCGGTCACGTTTGCATTAAGAAAGGTGGATGAACCTGGATTAAAAGTGCCGGTAACCTTGAGGATCAAGTCAGATGCGGTTCCTCCTGAATTGATCTGGTTTTGATTGGTAGTGAAATCTCCGTTGATAGTAATGGTTGCCGGTTTTGGCGAAGCGATTGTGATCGTGTCCTGGTTGCCAAGCGATAGTGCGCTGCAAGAGTAGACGCCGTTGCTGCCGGTACAGGCTGAAGGCAGTTTTCCTGGGAAAACATAGTTTGTCGCAGCTTGAGCCGGTAGCGTAGCCAGCATCAACGGCAGCAGCGCGCCGATCAGGATTATCTTTCGCCGCACAGTGATGTTCCATGCAGATGCCAAGGACACAAATCTAAAATGCAGCAGTAACAGGGATGCTTGCCCGCAAGGAGCCCTGAGAACGAGCATGTTGAAAAGACTACGGAAATTTGAGGCCAGGCTAAGGCACGATTGCGTAAGGTAAAGTGTCATCATCGGGCATTCCCATCTGCTGTCTGTGCGGACATTTGAATGTTGCTCATGCACCTTGCCGGCAAGGAGTTGTAGCTTATCTGTCCAGTTGGCGACAAGTAGTTTCCGGACGCAAGGTCTGCGCCCTTATCGGCGGAACAACAAACGATGCCAGCAATCGATGCCATCTTCCTTCTCGTATTTTCGGTGCAACTCAACATTTTTCCGAATCAGGCGTTCTGCACGTCGCAACCGTGGCGGAGATCCGGCGCTCGGCGTAGCCGGAGGTCCCCGCCGCTCCGAATGTGGCGGTCGATGCAAGGTTGTAAACGAAGACGGTATTTCCTCCCTCAATTTGTGGGAGCGAGCGTACACAAGTGACATTCACAGTGAAGCCCGAAAGGGTGCCGCCTAGTACTAAACCTTCCGGAGGCAATGCAAAACAATTCGCTTGCGCAGTGGGAGGAGTGGCGTTCTCCGGGATCATGATCTGATACACGCCCCATTCGATCCCTGCGCGCGCCGCCTGATAGGCGCGGCTGCCTTGCACATCCTGGGCAGATGTTGCATGTTGCACCATGGACATCGTGATCATGAATGCGCCCAGCGCCGCCAGCAGCAATAGCAGAAAGATGGCCGAAACGATGGCAAAGCCGCGCTGCAGGCGAGAGGTTGCTCTTCGTCGGCTTGTCGCCGGGCGGTTACGGCACATTGCTGACATGTACTTCATGGTACAAGGTGACTGTCTCGTTGTTTTTGGTAAGGGCGATCTGCATCGACACCAGCCCGCTGCGTTCGCTGATGACCAACGGATCATAGGCGAAAATGCATGCGGTAACGTTCTGGGCGATCAATGCGCTCTGTCCGCCAACCGGAGGATTATCCTGATTTTTAGTGATGGCATAACCCCAATGACGCGTCAGATTGCCCCGATCGCAGCGGTAGGTGACGGGCGTATCGACCACTTGGAAGCGGTGCGCGGGCGATTCGAACGGAAACTGTTTTGCTGCAGTCAGGGTTATGCTGTTGGATCCAGCGCTTTCAACCCCTGCGCGGTTCTCTCCGCTATAAGCATCCGCTCCCTCAATGCCGAGGTTGTAGACGACGACCTGGTTTCCTTTAACAGGAATCGGATTCATGTCGCCCAGCACATCGAAAGTTGTAGTGGGGGTTGCAAAGTCCAGCGGTGCGCCAGGAGCAGCCGCATTCCCGGTCACATCTGCGCGATAGCGGCCTCCGGTGCTTGTCTGAAGAAATTCAATTGTTGTATTACCGCCTGTTATGCGCACGCTGTTCGGCAGCGCCAGCCGCAGGTCGCGTCCGATGCGGCGCAGCGCGGTATCGGCGTTGTCTGTCAGTTCGGCTCGAGCGGCAACATCGGTATATTGCTGAATCGGGACGCGAATGAACATCCCGACGATACCCGCCACGATCCCGACGATGACGATTGCCACGATCGCTTCGACCAGCGTGAAGCCGCGTTGGAGTTCGGTCCGGGTCTTCATGTCAGGGAATCGCCCTTGGCGCATAGCGGAAACGGTAGCCGGTCAGCGTGATCGCATCGCCGTTTGGCGGAGTCACCGTCACGTCAATCTTAAGCGAGTCGGCCGCCTGAATTCCTCCTCTCGCATCTTGGGCAACGCTTACAACAGCCTTATAGTTGCCCAGGCCGCCAATCCCATCGCCATTAAATGCCCGAATACCTGTAGCGCCCTTATCAAGCGGCGGAATTTCGTTCATAGTTAAACCGTGGTAATCACCTACATTGTCGAAAGTCGGCTCAACGTAGCGGGTTTCTGCTGGAAGGTTCACTTGAATGCCTGAATCCGGATCCTTATAAGTCATCGCCGGAGTCGGCCCCAGGCCCTGTGCCTGCACCTTGCAATCGGCTGAGCTTTTCGCGGTAGCAGCATCCGGGTCGTCCGGATCACAGTACGTGAACGGCTGCAACTCGATCTCCTCCAGCAGCGATTCGGCAATTGCAAGAGCCTGCTTGCGTATCATGGGATCGGCGCTGTATTTGGTGGTTGAATTCATCACGCCGAGCAACCCCACTACGCCGATGCTGAGGATTATCAGGAAAACAATGACCTCGACCAGCGTCAAGCCAGTCTGGCGCGCAGAGCCGGAGCCGGCGGCATTAGTGCACATATCCGGTTTCCGCTTCTACGTTAATGGAGTCAGGGTGGGAAGAAACTTGAATAGTTGCCGCCGCATTCGGCCTGCCTTGGGCATCAAAGCTCAAATTACTCGGGGAACCGGAAAAGCTTACGTTGGCGTTGCGGTATTTGGTGTCGGCGTTCGCGTCGATGGTGTAGGGAGTTTTGCCGTCCGGCCCGGTCAGGTTGGTGTCGCAATTCGCTGCAGGGTACACGCTGGAGATCGTCAGCACGACGGTTCTTTCGGTAAACGTCACGCATACCCGGCGGTGTTGCGCAATCGCCGTTTTTTGCGCGTAACGCAATGCGGACTTCGTTTCATCGTGAAATCCGCGTTCCTCAAAGCCGTGCGTACCGAAAAACCGTGGTGCCACGAATGCGCCCAGAACGCCAACGATTATGAGTGTGACAACCAGTTCCACCAGCGTGAATCCGGCTGCGGTCAGCTGGGTTGGTCGCAACGTACTTTCTTTCCGGCTATTCATTTCTTCATTACAGAAAGAAAAAGAATGGGTGAGGATAACCTCGCCCATTCTTCCTTATTACGAAATAGTAATTAACAGCCGGACAGGTCTGCTACATACGTCGGGGGTGTGTTGATACCTGTTGCTGGAGTATAGGTAATTAAACATTTGGTAGCGTCGGCAGCGTTTTTGTATGCGATGGATGCTGCTGTAACGGTAAAATCGCCAGCAGGGTTAAGCGTCATCGCTTTTACCAATTCGGATGCATCTGCGGCGTAACCGTAAGCTGTCCCAACGGGCGTCGCATTAACCTGAATGGCTGAGGTTGCGGTCGAAGCTACGGAGTCTTTGCCGGCAATGCCGTTCGCAGCCGATTTGGCATAAATCATCATGTCGGCGCCACGCATTGCAGCTTCCACGCCTTTCATTACGCCGCCACGTGCTTCTTTTGACAGATCGACAAACTTCGGCACAGCCACTGCCGCCAGAATGCCCAGAATGACTATCACGACGACTAGTTCGATAAGGGTAAAACCCGATTGATGTTTTTTCATTTATAGCTCCTGGATAAAAAATTGTTTGCCTGAATTTATTGGCAATTCAAGGTTGTAAGGCCTGTTTTCACAAAAGTCGGTGCTAGCCCTGCGGCGGTAGGCACGGTATAAGTGATTGCGCAGTTTGGATGCGATAAATCTGGTGTAACGGTATAGGTGTTTCCGTCAGACACAGTCACCGTATAGTCGGGGTTGCTGGTAATGCCTGCTGCTTCGCCGATCGACGCTGTGGTTGCCGTCGGATAGCCAATTGACATTGGAATCGCCACGCCTTCCAAAGTAACGCTCGCAGCGGCTGCGCCTTGCTGAGCCATCTGAACCGCGTGAGCAGTCATCGCGCCGGCTCGGATGGAGCCAAGAGCTGCGTTCATCTTTGCTATCCGCGCCTCGGTTTGCAAATTGGTGAATCGCGGTAATGCCACTGCCGTCAGAAGCCCTAAAATAACGATTACGATCACCAGTTCGATCAAGGTAAAGCCGGATTGTGACTTGCGCATATTCTTTCCTTCCATAACCGGCATTTGCAGCCGGAAAAACAAAAACTATCAACCGATAGAAAAGTTGGCGCGCACGCAAACAGGGCGCTATTTCTTTGGGGCAATCATACCGGACGTGGAGGTTCTGTTAGAGCAAGTATTGCCGTGCGGCAAGTATATTTTTTTAGGTGTTGTTTTTTGTCAATAAAACAACAAAAAATTGCTGAGTGGTAACTATTTTTCAGGCAGTGGCATCCTATGGGGAATTTCTGCAATAGCGCTGATTAATGCGCGGGATTTCATGGCATGCCGATCAGTAATTAATGACAAGATTGCTGCGGCAAAAGCCCGTCTACGATGGATTTTTGGTTGGTCTTGAAGGAGTATTGATGAAGGTATGATCGAACGGAAAAGCGAAGCGCCTCCCGGCATGATGCTTCGCTTACTCCTGTGTAACGTACTTTAGCGGTATTGCCGCTGTCTAAAGGCTATGCTTTGGATAGCTGAATGTCCCTGCCGCTCATGCGATCTGGCGCAGCAGATTGTCATTCCGCACATCAACCTCAGGCAATACAATATCAAGCCGCGGGTTGCGCGGCTGATCCCGGACGGCCGGGTTTCCTATTCGTGGAGCGAGTTCGGGCTAGCTGCAATTTTCCACGGTCAGTGCGGATATATCGAAAGTCGGTCGAAACACGACTGTACCCTCGCGCGGCTTGGGGGCGGTATAAACTATCTTGCAATTCAGATGCAGGGCGTCAGCGCTGACTTCCCCAACTGGAATTGGCGATGTAGCGGTGCTGCTTAGGGATGTGACATAGCCGGTATCCACATCGTCCGAAAGGCCCGCCAAGGGAAGGATGGAGGCAAGATCAGGGTAGCCGTTTACATAAACGGCATCGGTGCCTTCCACGTTGATATCCGGAGTTTTGCCGTCCAGGCCGGGGTTGCCGCTGTAGTCGGTCGCATAGCCGTTTGCCAACAGAATTACATGTCCTATAGTCGCGGCAGATTTCATTGCCGCTAGTGCCCCCTGCATCTTGGCGATCCGCGCATTAGCTTGCAAAGCGCTCAGCCTTGGCAGTGCGACTGCCCCCAATACACCCATAATTGCGATTACGATTATTAATTCGATCAAGGTAAAACCGGACTGTTGCTTACGCATTTTCTTCTCCATAAATAAGGGTACTGGCACCATAAAATTTCAGTAATGAACTGATGCAGTAAATACTTATGGGGATATGTTTTTCTTGTTGCAAATCAATCAATTGCTTCGCTGATCAGCTTGCTGGCAAGAATGGGGACGCACTCTCCGCTTTCTTTGATTTTCTTCAAATAAACAAATGGACATTACATTTTTGCAACATCTATTTGCGCATCCTGTGGGGTGAAAAAGATGGCTGGAGTTTGATTGCAAGGTTTTCAAGTCGGCTGCGGTCAAGTATGAAAACGACAAGTTTATTCTTTTATAAAAATGACGTTTTATCCTTTTCGGCAGTTAGATAGGAATATCGCTGCTGAAACTGCTGGCGATTCTATTTGCAGTATCCGCGTATTTATCTTCACTTTGACATAAAATGCCTCGTATCAACTTTCTCGCCGGCACATACATGTTAATTTGGGCGCGCCTATGACCAAGTCACAAGATTTTCTTCCAGATGGAATTGTGTCCCAGCAAAAGCCTCTTTCCGGCGAGCAATCGCGTTCGACCCGCCCTCAGAAAATCCGCATGGGCGAAATGCTGTTGCAGCAAAATCTCATTTCCGAAGAACAACTGCAATCGGCGCTGACGGAACAGAAACGCACCGGGCGCAAGCTGGGGCGGGTTTTCGTTGAAAACGGTTTTGTCACCGAAGAAGCGATTTCGGGCGCGCTGGCGCGGCAGATGAACATTCCGTACATCAACCTCAGGCAGTACAACCTCAGGCCGCAGACGGTACAACTGATTCCCGAAATGCAGGCGCGCCGTTTCCGCGCGGTCGCCCTGGAAGACCGGGGCAAGATGCTGCTGGTGGGGCTGGCCGACCCGACTGACCTGTTTGCCTACGATGAAATCACGCGCCTGCTGAAACGCGACATCTCGCTGGCGGTCGTCAATGAAAGCGACCTGCTGCAATCGATCGACCGCATGTATCGTCGCACCGGGGAAATTTCCAGCCTGGCGCGCGAGCTGGAACAGGAGCTTGGCGGAAGCGTCATCGACTTTTCCACCATGGGGCTTTCTTCCTCCGGGCTGGAGGATGCGCCGGTGGTCAAGCTGCTGCAATCGGTGTTCGACGACGCGACCCAGGTAGGGGCATCTGACATTCATGTCGAGCCACAGGAGAAAAGCCTGCATATCCGCTTTCGCATCGACGGTCTCCTGCATCTGCAAACCGAATCCGACATCAGGATCGCCTCTTCGCTGGCGCTGCGCCTGAAGCTGATGGCGGAACTGGATATTACGGAAAAGCGCCTGCCCCAGGACGGGCGTTTTGCCATGACAGTCAGAAAGCAATTGATTGACGTGCGTATCTCGACCATGCCGACGCAATATGGCGAATCGGTCGTGATGCGGTTGCTGAACCAGGGGGGAGGCATACTCGACTTGGGCAATATCGGCATGCCGCAGGACATGCTGCAGCGCTTCCGTGCGATCATTCGCCGCCCGAACGGCCTGGTGCTGGTGACCGGGCCGACCGGCAGCGGCAAGACCACGACTTTGTACGCTGCGCTTACCGAATTGAACGTCGCGGAAAAAAAACTGATTACCGTCGAGGACCCGGTCGAATACCGCCTGCCGGGTATCAACCAGGTACAGGTCAACGACAAGATCGACCTGACTTTTTCCAAGGTGCTGCGCTCGGCCCTGCGCCAGGATCCGGATATCGTGCTGGTGGGTGAAATGCGCGACCAGGAAACCGCCCAGATCGGAATGCGCGCCGCAATGACCGGGCACATGGTGCTGTCCACCCTGCATACCAACGACGCCGTCAGCACGCCGATCCGCCTGCTCGACATGGGCGTGCCGCATTACATGGTCGGAAGCTCGCTGCATGCCGTCCTGGCCCAGCGGCTGGTGCGCGTGGTCTGCGGCAATTGCGCCGAGCCGCAGACTTTGCTTCCGAGCGAGCACGAGTGGCTGCGCGTGGAGTTGAAGGACTCGATCGATTCCCATACGTTCATGCATGGGCGCGGTTGCTCGCATTGCAACGGCACCGGCTTCCGCGGCCGCACCGGCGTGTACGAGCTGCTGGAAATGTCGAGGGAGATCTCCGCCGCCGCCAGCCAGGCCGATCCGGCCCGGTTCGTCAAGATGGCGACGGACCAGATAGCGGGGAATACCCTGCTGCGCCATGCGATGTCGCTGGTGTTTGAAGGCAAAACCACGGTCAGCGAAGCGATGCGCGTCACGAATCAGATCGAGGATTAAGCCTCATGCCTTTTTTCGAATACAAGGCGCGCAATTCCCGGGGGGAACTGGTAGAGGGCGTGCTGGAAGGCGCGGATAGCGGCGACGTCGCCAGCCACCTGTTCAATACCGGAATCACGCCGGTTGCGATTAACGCGACAACGTCGAAAGCAGTCGTGACAGGCGACGCCGGCTGGTGGTCGCGCCTGACGGAAAAGAAAGTGCGTTCAATCGACGTGCAGCTTTTCAGCCGCCAGCTTTATACGTTGCTGAAGGCGGGCATCCCCATCATGCGCGCGCTCAACGGCCTGCAGGCGTCCGCGACCAGCAAACCCTTAGGGCTGGTGCTGAAGGATATGCGCGAATCGCTGGACGCGGGGCGCGACCTTTCGTCGTCCATGCGGCGTCATCCCTCGGTGTTTTCGGCTTTTTACCTGAGCATGGTGACCGTGGGGGAAATGACGGGCCGCATGGAAGAGATCTTCCTGCGCCTGTTCGATCACATGGAATTCGATCGCGACATGAAGCAGCGCGTGCGCGCGGCGTTGCGCTATCCGATTTTTGTCGTGGTCGCCATCGTGGTTGCGATGATCATCATCAATATCTTCGTCATTCCCGCATTCGCCAAGGTCTTTGCCGGCTTCAATACCGAATTGCCGCTGATGACGCGGATATTACTGGGCACGTCCAGCTTCACCATGCGCTACTGGCCTTTCATGCTCGCCATCGCAGTTGGCGCCGCGGTCCTGTTCAGGATGGTGATTTCGACTGTGGACGGGCGCTACAAGTGGGATCGGCTCAAGCTGCGAATGCCGATTGTCGGCGACATCGTGCTGAAGGGAGCGCTGGCGCGTTTCGCGCGCAGCTTCGCCTTGTCCAGTCGCAGCGGCGTGCCCGTGGTCCAGGGCCTCAGCGTGGTTGCGCAGACGGCGGACAACACCTATATCGCCAGCCAGATCGAGCAGATGCGCGACGGCGTCGAACGCGGCGAGACCATTCTGCGAACGGCTACTCTGGCAAACGTTTTCACGCCGGTGGTGCTGCAGATGATCGCCATCGGCGAGGAAACCGGCGAAGTCGATGACCTGATGGATGAAATCGCCGGCATGTACGAGCGCGAGGTCGATTACGAACTGAAGACGCTATCGGCGAAAATCGAGCCGATACTCATCATGGCGCTAGGAGTGCTGGTGCTGATACTTGCACTCGGCGTATTTCTGCCGATCTGGGATTTGGGCCAGGCAGCGCTGAAAAAGTGAAAAACCGGTGTGCGTTGCGGTACAATGCACACCGGCGGGCCCCTGCGCATTGCGGAATGGTGAATCTGGTCAGATCGGGAACGAAGCAGCCACAGCCAATCTCCGCAAGTGCCGCAGACAAGGCTCGCCTTTTTATTCACTGCTCGAAAATCATCTGCCGGGCAGTCGCCATTGCCGCCGCGTCCGCAATTCGGCGCTTCCTTTCTTTCTACGCCGCCAAAGTGAAACCTATCCCCTGCTACGAAAAGTAGAGACTGCTGCTGCTATACTTTTCATTTCCGCATTACTCGGTGATCAGGTTCGATTGGCGATGCCTTCTGCTATATAAGTGGTGCGCCGCAGGCAGCACCGCAGGCTCGCTCAGGCCGGGCTATTCATAAATCAAATGATTGGACAGGACATGACGAGAATAATCCCGATGCTGGTCAAGAATACAAAGATCGCGATGGAAATCTACGCGGACTGCGCGCAGTTCGGGGGCTGGAGCCCGCTTCAGCGGTCTTTTTCTCCCTTGCGCTTCGCCGCGGCTGCTTCCGCGTTCGGTTCCGGCTCGCAAACGCAGTATGCCCTGGACTGCATGGCGCTTGCCGTAGAGGCGGGGTTTTTCACCACGCGCGCATCCTTGAAATCGAGTGTTTTTGCCGAAGAGGGCGATTTCGCCGCATTTTGCTCGGCCTTGGCCAAGTACGACTGGTGGCTGAACGAACGGCATTTCTACGCCTTCTCCGCGCTCCTGGATTGCGACGAGTCCAGTCTTCGCACTTATTCCGATTTGGCGAAGGAGTTTCAGGAAGAGTATTCGAAGTATTAAGACATGTCTCGAACAGAGGCCATCCATAGGATAATTGCATTTGCGGATGGTTTTCAATGCGAAGCCGACAAAGCCACGAATGATGCGGAAATGGAATAAAATTACAAAATGTCCTACCTTGTCCTTGCCCGTAAATATCGCCCGAAGAGCTTTGAAACGCTAGTCGGCCAGGATCACGTCGTGCGCGCCTTGACGCATGCCCTCGATTCCGGGCGCCTGCATCATGCTTATCTTTTCACCGGAACCCGCGGCGTGGGCAAGACGACCTTGTCGCGCATTCTGGCTAAATCATTCAATTGCGAAAGCGGCGTCACATCGAAACCATGCGGCACATGCGCTGCATGCACCGCGATCGACGCGGATCGTTTCGTCGACTACATCGAGATGGATGCGGCCTCGAACCGCGGCATCGGCGATATGCTGCAACTGCTGGAGCAGGCGGTCTATGCGCCGACCAATGCGCGCTTCAAGGTCTACATGATTGACGAGGTCCACATGCTGACCGCGCAGGCCTTCAATGCGATGCTGAAGACGCTGGAGGAGCCTCCGCCGTATATCAAATTCATTCTGGCGACCACCGACCCGCAGAAAATTCCGGTCACGGTTCTGTCGCGCTGCCTTCAGTTCAACCTGAAGCAGATGCCACCGGTGCATATTATCGACCATCTGGATTCCATTCTGGGCCTGGAGCAGGTTGGGTTCGAAAAACCGGCGTTGCGCCTTTTGGCCCAGGCCGCGCGCGGTTCGATGCGCGATGCGCTGTCGCTGACCGACCAGGCAATCGCCTATACCGCCGGCAATGTGACGCTAGAAGCAGTGCAGGGCATGCTGGGCGCGCTCGATCAGACCTACCTGATCCGCCTGCTCGATGCGCTAGCGGCAATGGATGGCGCCGGCTTGCTTGCCGTTGCGGATGAAATGGCGGCGCGCAGCCTGTCTTACAGCGTCGCCTTGCAGGATTTGGGGACGCTTTTGCACCGGATTGCGCTGGCGCAATCCGTGCCGACCGCGCTGCCGGAGGATTTGCCAGAACGCGAGGACGTGCTGCGCCTGGCTTCCCTGTTCGACCCGGAAGAAGTGCAACTGTTTTATCAGATTGCGGTTCATGGCCGCAACGAACTGGGACTGGCGCCGGACGAATACGCAGGGTTTTCGATGACGCTGCTGCGCCTGCTGGCTTTCCGTCCAGCCACTGATGAAGCGCCTGCTGCGGCAGCCCCTGATGCGAAGCCGTCCGCCCGTTCTTCCGGCGGCAATCCGGCGCAGGCGGCGCTGAGCGCGGCGCGCGCAAGGCCGCAGCCAGCCGATGCCGTTGCCGTACAAAAGCCAGCTGCCGTCGTCGAGCAAAAGCCGGTCGTGGAGCGAAAGCCGCTGCCTGCTGAAGCCGGCGATTTGCCACCCTGGATGGACGCGGAACCTGCATTCGAGAGCGCGCCTGCCTTTGCTGCTGCCGTGCCTGAAAAGGCGGATGCGCCACAAGAAGCGGCTGCCCCTGCAAATTCATCAAGTCCGGCATTCGCGCTTAATGCGGCTGCGTCGCCCGATATCGGCGCCGCGCCACCCTCGGCTGTGGCGACATTGAACTGGGACGGCGACTGGCCGCCGCTTGCCGCGGCTTTGCCGTTGCGCGGCGTCGCGCAGCAACTTGCCCAGCAAACCGAGCTGGTCAAATGGGAGCATCACGGCGAGAGCGCAAGCTTTCATTTGCGGGTGCCGATAGAAACTCTGTGTTCGGCGACCAATGTGAACCGGCTCGCAACGGCGCTGTCTGACCATTTCGGGTTGCCGGTCCGCGTGGCCACCGAGATTGGCAAGGTTGAGCAAACCGCCAACAAGAAAGCATTGGAAGAGCGCGCTGTCCGCCAGCGCCAGGCAGAAGAATCGCTGCAGAGCGACCCGGTCGTGCAGGCGCTGGTGCGTGAGTTCGGCGCTTCCATCGTTCCGGGATCAATCAAGCCCGCTTGAGTAATACTGACAATACAGGAAAATCAAAATGAAAAACCAACTGGCAGGGCTGATGAAGCAAGCCCAGACAATGCAGCAGAACATGCAGAAAATGCAGGAGGAGCTGGGCAAGACAGTAGTCGAAGGACAGTCCGGCGCTGGATTGGTGACGGTCCTCATGACCTGCAAATATTATGTGTCGCGCGTTTCGATCGATCCGTCATTGATGGGGGACGACAAGGAAATGCTGGAAGACCTCGTGACGGCGGCTTTCAACGATGCCTCGCGCAAGGCGGAATCCACCGCGCAGGAAAAAATGAACAGTATTTCGTCCGGCATGCCGCTGCCGCCCGGTTTCAAGATGCCTTTCTAGAAATGGGCATGATTAGAACTCATTTCATAAATAGACGGGTGCGCGTTCGGGTAGCAATCGGGGCTGGCAAGGCGTGCGACGCGTCAAATAGCGGCTCCTATTTGCAAGGAGCGCAACGCAGTCAGCGTCGATTGCTACCCGAACCCTTCGGGAAGGTGGTCTTGACGGCGCATCGCCGTGTTGCACCACTTGAAAAGGGGGGGCACCCTTTTCTTCGCGCCGCGCCTTGCGCTGCATCCGGCAATACCGCCTTCGCAATCCCGTCTATTTGTGAAATGAGTTCTAGTCAGTGAAGCCGCTTTCCAGCCTTGAAATTCTGACCGATGCACTGCGGCGCTTGCCAGGGGTAGGTCCCAAGTCGGCGCAGCGCATTGCCTACCACATGCTGCAGCACGACCGTGACGGCGCGCGACTTCTCGGGCAGGCGCTGTGCCAGGCCGTCGATTCGATCCGCCACTGTGCGCGCTGCAACACGTTTACAGAGAACGATGTATGCGAGATGTGCGTAGACGAGAGACGCGATCCCACGCTTTTGTGCGTAGCCGAAACGCCTGCGGACCAGTTGATGATAGAGCAGACCCTGGCATTCAAGGGGTATTACTTCGTGCTGATGGGACGCTTGTCGCCGCTGGACGGCATCGGTCCGAAGGAGATCCATCTTGAGAAGCTGATTGCGCGCGCCTGCGACGGCCTCGTGGCCGAAGTGGTGCTGGCAACCAACTTTACCAATGAAGGCGAAGCGACTGCGCACTACATCAGCGAAATGCTGAAGGCGCGCGGAATAAGGGTCAGCCGGCTGGCGCGCGGCGTGCCTGTCGGGGCCGAGCTCGAGCATGTCGATGCCGGCACCATAGCGCGTGCCATGCTCGACCGTCGCTCGACGTAAAAAATGCCATATGGCGCCGGATGCGGTTGCATGCTGTTTTTGCTGCCGCTATGAGTGTCCGGTCCGGGCAGGGCAAACGGAATCGGCCGCGCAATGGCAAGCTGTTGCGCGTGCCGGGTTATGATGATGTGCCGGTTGCGTAATTTCATTACGCCCACAAATGGTGATTAAAAATGAAATCCAAGAATTCATATTTATCGATCGAAGACACGGTAGGCAATACGCCGTTGGTGCAATTGAGGTATCTTCCCGGGTCGGAAGCCGAGAAGCGCAATAACATCATTCTTGGCAAGATGGAGGGCAACAATCCCGCCGGGTCGGTCAAGGACCGTGCCGCATTCTCGATGATCAGGCATGCGCAGGAGCGTGGCGACATCAAGCCCGGCGACACGCTGATCGAAGCGACCAGCGGCAATACGGGCATCGCGCTGGCAATGGCGGCAACCTCGGGCGGCTACAAGTGCATATTAGTGATGCCGGAACACCTGAGCCTGGAAAGGCGCCAGAGCATGGCGGTATACGGAGCGCAGATCATCCTGACACCGAAAACAGGCGGCATGGAATACGCCCGCGATCTCGCCATGCAGATGGTCAAGGACGGCAAGGGAGCCATGTTGGACCAGTTTGCCAATGCCGATAACCCGCGCGCGCATTACGAAACTACCGGGCCCGAGATATGGAAGGGGACCAAAAGAAAGATAACCCACTTCATCAGCGCGATGGGAACGACCGGCACTATTGTTGGCGTGTCGCGCTACCTGAAGGAACAAAACGACAAGGTCAGGGTTATCGGCGTACAGCCCGAGGAGGGTTCCGAGATAGCGGGCATACGGAAATGGCCCGAGGCCTACCTGCCCAAGATATATGATAAAAGCAAGGTGGATCAGATTGAATACGTGAGCCAGGCGTCGGCCGAATACATGGCGCGCCGAATGGCGGCGGAAGAGGGGATGTTCTGCGGAATCTCTTCAGCCGGCGCGTGCGAAGCGGCATTGAGGGTTTCAAGCCAGGTCGAGAACGCCGTCATCGTGTTTATCGTCTGCGACCGCGGCGACCGTTACTTGTCGACTGGAATTTTCCCCGCGTAGATTGTCCGCGGGCTTGTTGATTTTGCCCAACAAATTGCGGGGAAACAGGGCCAAGGGCAAGGGTAGTCAGATTTGAATTGTCAGAAAAAACCATTTTGGTTATAATTGCAGGCTAATTAAAAGATTTGTCCTGTAAACTTTCGTGTTTACAGGCGTACATTTATCTCAGGTTTCTAGGAAATTTTATGGCAAATACCGCACAAGCGCGTAAACGGGCTCGTCAATCAGTTAAGCAAAACGCACACAATTCGAGCCAGCGCTCCTCATTGCGTACCGCTATCAAAACTGCGCGCAAGGCAATTGAGCTCGGCGACAAGGATGCAGCTACCGCCGTGTTTGCAAACACGGTGTCGATCATTGATCGGATCGCCGACAAGAAGACGATCCACAAGAATAAGGCTGCACGCCACAAAAGCCGTCTGTCAGCTGCATTGAAAGCGCTGTCGCAACCTTCGGCATAATCGGATAAAAAAACGGCGAAGCACTTGCTTCGCCGCCGATGTTGGTGCCGGTTAAAACCGGTAGCCAAACGCTTTATTGAAGCGCTCCTCTATTTCAGCCTGGGCAAAAAAGTGATTTTGCCCTCCCTGCTGGGCGATCTTGAGCGCGCCCATCAAGCTTCCCAGCCGAGCGCTTGTCGCTATGTCCATGCCCTTCGTCAGGCCGTGGATAAGTCCCGCACGAAAAGCATCTCCGCATCCCGTCGGGTCAACCACCTTTTCGGCTTCGACGCAGGGAATGTCCAGCTTTTCCCCCTTCGTGAATATCTCGGCGCCGCGCTCGCCGCGCGTCACTATCAACGCTGAAACGCGCTTGGCGATTTCTTCCAGCGACAGGCCTGTGGTCTGCGCCAGCATTTCAGCTTCATAGTCGTTGACTGCCACGTAAGTCGCCAGGTCGATGAAGTGCGCCAGTTCCGGGCCGCTGAACATCGGCAGTCCCTGGCCCGGGTCGAACACGAACGGAATCCCGAGCTTCGCGCAATCTTCCGCGTTCTGAACCATGCCGTCGCGGCCATCGGGCGCGACGATGGCCAGCTTGATCGAGCCTGCGATATCTTCAATTCGGTTTTGGTGCGAAAGCGCCATCGCTCCCGGGTGGAAGGCGGTGATCTGGTTGCTGTCGATATCGGTCGTAATGAACGCCTGTGCCGTAAACGATTTCTCGATGGTACGGATATGGCGGCTTGAGATGTCCAGGGCGGCCAGTCGCTCAAGGTAAGGCTCTCCGTCCATTCCGATGGTGGCCATGACAGTCGGTTCGCCGCCCAGCATCTTCAGGTTGTAGGCGATATTGCCGGCGCAGCCGCCGTACTCGCGCCGCATCGAAGGCGTCAGGAACGCCACATTGATCTTGTGCAGCTGATCGGCCAGTATCGATTCGGAGAAGCGGCCTGGAAACGCCATGATGGTATCGAAGGCGAGTGAGCCGCAAATTAATGATGTCATCGTATTTAAGAGTGGTCAGGGATAAAAAAGGTAGATGCGATAGCCTGCCGCCTTTACCTGGTCAACCGTAAAAACCAGTTTGACCGGTTGTTCGGATTGGGCGGCAAATCCGTTGGCGGTGTCCTTCCCACTTGCAGAGGCGGGCCGTTCAGCAAGGTATTCTTCAGGAGCCAGAACGCGGCGCACAACGGGCTGTCCGCTTTCGTTATTCAGAGTCAGTTCGATGCTGGGCCATGCCTGCAGCGACGTGCTGTTGTTATGCAGCACGAGGTCCAGGGAAAAAGTGTCGGGGCGATTGGGCAGCGATTGCAGTTCGCTGGAATCGATGGATAGTTCGTCAATCTTTGCCGAAAGGTGCGTTTCGCATTCGATGATGCCGCAGACTTCGGCAACAATCGGCTCGGCCTGCGGCAACGAGAGCACAATCCGCTCATGAAATGCATAGACGGCTTGCGCCGCCAGCAGCAGCAACAGGACGAATGAGCCCAGGCCCAGCATGACGCGAACGATACGGCTTGCCTTCTGTTTTCTTCTTGCCCGCTTGAGGAAACCCGGTTCAGGCTTTTGGTCAGGGCGCAATTCGCCCGTGTTCAGTCCGCTAAGGTCTTCGTCTGCTGTTGCCGCAGCATTGCGAGCCAGCAGGTAGGCATCGGCTTCCGCCTGGCTGAAAAGCGGGATATCCGGCTCGGACGCCTCCTCTTCCTGCGGCACGGTTATATCGACCGTATCGGCTTGCGGAATTTCCGCTACCGGCTCTTCTTGTCCGTGCGTATCCAGGATCAGGCTGTTAATCTCATCCTTGTCGATCCATTCTGACTCTTCCAGCGTGAAAGGTTCAGTCGAGCTGCTCGGCGGATTCGCGGGATTCGTGTTGTCGGAAAGGCTATCCCCGAGATCCAGTGAGAGGACGGGCCACTCCTCCTCGGCCGTCTCCGCCGAAAGATCATCGAGCTGTGGAAGACGGCTATCTTCGAAAGAATTGGATTTGTCTTCGGATACGGTTGCCGGGATTTCTTCTCCGGGTGAATCCACAAGAGCATGATAGAGTTCACCGAAAGACTGCGCCGGAATATCGACCTCAATGTGCTCGGAATCTCCCGGAAAACCGTCTTGGGAAAGGTCAGCTGGCTTTTCCAAAGTCTCGCCGCTGATGCTTTGCGAATCGGAAGCTGGCGCGTGCTTGGCGGCGATGACACTCTCATCAACCAGATGATCGGCTCCGTTGAAGGCTTGCTGGCATACGCCGCAGCGAACAATGCCGGAATATAGCTTAAGTTGATCTTCAACAACGCGGAACGCGGTATGACAGTGAGGGCAACGTGTAGCCAGCGCCATGGAATTATGTTTTCAAAGCGGACTTGCCGAACAGGGCGACCCATCCATCCTGTTCTTTCCAGACCGACATTTCAAGAAACGGAGCATACGATGAAGCGACTTCTTCCTTTTGTCTTTCCAGTATGCCAGACAGGACCAGAAAACCTCCGGGAGCCACTTTTCCAGCAAGCATGGACGCCAGATTCTGCAGCGGGCCCGACAGGATATTGGCTACGACGATATCGTAGCGTCTGTCCGGCATTGCGCGGCTATATTCTTCAGGTTGGTAGAACGAAATTTCGCAATGGTTGCGACTGGCGTTGTGACGGGCCGACGTAATTGCCTGCGGGTCGATATCAACCCCTTCAACCGTGGACGCCCCCATTTTCTTGGCAACAATCGCCAGAATGCCCGACCCGCAGCCGTAATCGAGTACGGACATGCCTTCATGGCAATTTTTTTCCAGCCATTCCATGCATAGACGGGTAGTAGGATGGCTGCCGGTCCCGAATGCCAGCCCTGGATCCAGTTCCAGCACCACCCCGCCGGTATCGGGGGCTTCGTGCCAGCTCGGCACGACCCAGATGTTTTCTCCGATGTGAATCGGGTCGAACTGCGATTGCGTCAACCGCACCCAATCCTGTTCCGCCACAGGCCTGGTGGTGAACGGCGGCGCTGCATCGAGTCCGCTCGCATTTGCCGCAGCCGCGACGACGGCGAGCGTGTCGGCATCGGCTTCCATCAATGCGACTATGCGGCTGCGCTTCCATGCGGATTCGATCACGCCAATGCCCGGTTCGCCGAATATCGGCTGCTCCGCATCCGTACCTTCATCGGCATCCTCCACCGATACCGAAAGCGCGCCCGCTTCCAGTAATTCATCCGACAGGTTTTCCGCATGTTGTTGCGGAATTTCAATGACTATTTCATTCCAGCTCATGCATGTCTCAAACGGAAAGGTTAGACGCCGTAATGCTTATTTTTTGGTATCGGGAAACATTTCTGCCAACTTCTGCTCAAGGTAATGGATGTTGGTGCCGCCCTGAATAAAGCAGGGATCCATCATCAGGTCGCGGTGCAGCGCCAGGTTGGTCTGTATTCCTTCGACCACCATCTCGGACAGGGCGATCTGCATGCGTCGGATCGCCTGGTCGCGCGTGGTGCCGTACGCGATCACCTTGCCTACCATCGAATCGTAATATTGCGGTACGCAATATCCCGCGTATGCATGCGAATCGACGCGCATGCCGGGACCGCCCGGCGCATGCCATGCCGTTATCTTGCCTGGCGATGGGGTGAACTTGAATGGGTCTTCCGCATTGATTCGGCATTCGATCGCATGGCCGGTAAGCTTGATGTCGCGTTGGCGAAAACGAAGCTTTTCGCCGGCCGCGATATGAATCTGCTCCTGCACAATATCTATTCCGGTAATCATTTCCGTGACCGGATGCTCAACCTGAACGCGCGTGTTCATTTCAATGAAATAGAACTCGCCGTTTTCGTACAGGAATTCGAATGTGCCGGCGCCGCGATAGCCGATCTTGCGGCATGCCTCGGCGCAACGGTCGCCGATTCTTTCGATGACCTTGCGCGGAATGCCGGGAGCAGGCGCTTCCTCGATCACTTTCTGGTGACGGCGTTGCATCGAGCAGTCGCGCTCGCCCAGCCAGACCGCATTATTGAATTCGTCCGCCAGGATCTGGATTTCCACGTGACGCGGATTTTCCAGATATTTTTCCATGTAGACCTCGGGGTTGCCGAAAGCAGTGCCAGCCTCGGACTTGGTCATCGATACCGCATTCAGCAGCGCCGCTTCGGTATGCACGACACGCATGCCGCGTCCGCCGCCGCCGCCGGCAGCCTTGATGATGACCGGGTAGCCGATATTGCGCGCGATCTGAATGGTTTCCTTCGGGTCGTCGGACAGCGCGCCCTCGGAGCCTGGTACGCAAGGAACGCCTGTCTTGATCATGGCTTGCTTGGCAGCCACTTTATCGCCCATCATCTTGATCGAATCGGGACGCGGACCGATGAAGACAAAACCGGATTTTTCCACTCGCTCGGCAAAATCGGCATTTTCGGAAAGAAAGCCATAGCCGGGATGAATCGCTTCGGCATCGGTAACTTCGGCTGCACTGATGATCGCCGGCATGTTCAGGTAGCTCAGCGTGGACGATGCGGGGCCGATGCAGACGGATTCATCCGCCAGCTTCACATACTTTGCCTCCCGATCCGCCTCGGAATGAACCACGACGGTTTTAATGCCCATTTCGCGGCAGGCGCGTTGAATGCGCAATGCGATTTCGCCGCGGTTAGCAATAAGAATTTTTTCGAACATAGTGAAAGGTAATCTATGAAATCGGATCTTGATTAATAAAGAAATTGACGACGAGCGTCAAATCGGACTCTTAGTTACCCAATTACAAAGAGCTGCTGGCCATATTCGACCGGATGACCGTTTTCAACCAGGATCTGCTTGATGACGCCGGATACGTCCGCTTCGATTTCGTTCAACAGCTTCATCGCTTCGATGACGCAAAGCGTATCGCCTTGCTTAACGGTTGTCCCGATTTCGACATACGGAGGATTGCCCGGTGCAGAGGCGCTATAGAAGGTTCCAACCATCGGCGACTTGACAACGTGGCCTTGCGGCTCAGCCGGAGCAGCCGGTGCAGCCGGAGCCTGAACAGGCACGGTCTGCGAATATTGGGGAGCGGCTTGTTGCTGGATCAGGAAGGGTTGTTGCGCTGCCGGTTGCGAAGTTTTCACGATGCGTACCTTGCTTTCACCCTCCGTCACTTCGAGTTCCGCAATGTCTGACTCGGCGACCAGATCGATCAAAGTCTTTAGTTTTCGTAGATCCATAAAAATCCTGCAAGATGCTGTTGTAGGTTGAAAAGGATGAAGCTGTTAATGTCTGAAAATTAATGCTTGAGCGCAAAATCAAGCGCCAGGCGGTAGCCGTCGACGCCAAGACCGCATATTACACCCGCTGCAATATCAGATAGGTAGGAATGATGCCGAAATGATTCGCGTTGATGAATGTTTGAAATGTGAATTTCAATAAAAGGTATTGCAGTTGCTGCCAGCGCATCCCGCAACGAAACGCTGGTATGAGTGAATCCGCCCGGGTTGATCACTATCATGTCAACCCCTTCGGCTTTCGCGGCATGGATGCGGTCTATCAGTGCGCCTTCATGGTTGCTCTGAAAACTATCCAGCCTGGCGTTTGCCGCTTCTGCCTGCGTCTTTGCCGCACCAACAATGTCAGCCAGCGTCGTCTTTCCGTACACATCAGGTTCGCGTGTGCCGAGCAGGTTCAGATTGGGGCCGTTAAGCAATAATATGTTTTTTGCCATGAGGTGCGATTGGTTATAACTGCAAAGATGGCAGCATTTTGCCGCCAAACAGTAACGGCTGGCAAGAAAAACGAATTCTGCCTGAAAAACGAACTGCCTGTAAGCAAGAATATTCCGGGCGGAGGAAGGAATTGTTTTCGTACAAAGCGCCCCCGGCAACAATAAACAAGTGGTGTTTTACCTTTTTTCGGAAAGATAAGGATTCAGCCTTCAGGCAAAATCGACTGTTCGATCAACTGCAGCAGCAAGGCCGCGTTGGCCCGCTCCGGATGTCCGCCGGAACCGGGTTTCAATGCGCCGCGTACATCATCACTTCCATATACGGTCAGATGAACTCCCTCGTTGTTCCAGATGAAGCTGATGGTTTCGATCGGTTGGTTGCGTCCTCTGGCGCGTGGAGATTCGGAAACATCATATTCGATATTCCTGTTCAGCAAGAAAATTTCGACATCCTTGGCGCTGTCTGCAAAAAGGTGCAGATGGATGTTGCTATGCTCGCCCGCGGTACCGTTTAATACCGAGCCCGTAAGATAAGGGTTGAACTGGTCCAATTCATCCATCAGGCGCAATGCGAGCTTGCGCAACTGCAGGAGGCGGGCCGGCTGACTATTGCTAAGGAAAATTTCGTTGTATATACGAACTTCGTTTTCAATCTCGGCGTTATCAGGCAAGATCTCGCCGTTTATTCTTGTATTGCCCATGATGCGCCGCGCCGCTTTGCGCTTCGCCGTGTCATAACTGGCGCCATCTTCAGCTATCATCCGGGCTGCGGCAACGGCAATTTCGCTGCGCAGCAGCGCAATATCGGGATTATGGTCGGTCGTCATAGGGAAATGATACTCGCGAACGCACGACATTGCAGGTCAGGTAGAATCTCATTTTTGTTAATCATCCTTCGTTAATTGCGCATTATGCATATTCATATTCTGGGTATTTGCGGCACCTTCATGGGCGGGCTGGCCGTACTGGCCAAGGAAGCCGGCCACAAAGTCACCGGTTGCGATGCCAACGTATACCCGCCTATGAGCACTCAACTGGAGGAACAAGGCATAGAAATCATTCAGGGATTCGGCGCCGAGCAGTTGAGCCTGAAACCGGATCTGTTTGTCGTAGGCAACGTCGTTTCGCGCGGGAACTCCTTGATGGAGGAAATTCTTAATCGCGGTTTGCCCTACGTTTCAGGCCCGCAATGGATCGGCGAGCATATTCTGCATGATAAATGGGTGCTGGCGGTTGCGGGAACGCACGGGAAGACCACCACTGCTTCAATGTTGGCCTGGATACTGGAAGATTGCGGCTATTCACCCGGTTTTCTTATCGGCGGCGTGCCCTTGAATTTCGGTATTTCCGCTCGTCTTTCGGGAAAAGAAGCCGATTCGATTTTTTTCGTGATGGAAGCCGACGAATATGACACGGCATTTTTCGACAAGCGCAGCAAGTTCGTTCATTACCATGCCAAAACGGCCATCCTTAACAATCTGGAATTTGACCATGCCGATATTTTTGCCGATGTCGCTGCTATCGAAACCCAGTTTCACCACCTTGTCCGCACCGTGCCCGGCAACGGCAGGCTGATAGTCAACGCGCGTGAGCCATCGTTGCAACATGTTATCGGTCGGGGTTGCTGGAGCGAGAAGGAATGGTTCGGCGGAGCGGAGAGTGCCGGCTGGACGCTTGTCGAATACGATGACGGCAGCTTCGACGTGCTGTTTGACGGGGAAAGGCAGGGAACGGTCGAATGGACATTGAGCGGCGAGCACAACCGGCTTAATGCATTGGCCGCGATTGCTGCGGCAAGACACGTAGGCATTGTTCCTGCATTGGCCATCGCTTCATTGGCGCGTTTCGAGAACGTCAAACGTCGCATGGAGATTCGCGGGACAGTCAGCGAGGTTGTCGTCTACGATGATTTTGCCCACCATCCGACCGCAATTGCGACCACGGTTGCCGGCTTGCGCAAAAAATTAGGGAATCAGGGGAGAATCCTGGCAGTTCTGGAGCCGCGTTCCAACACAATGAAGCTTGGCGCGATGAAGCAGGCTTTGCCTGTCAGCCTTGAAAATGCCGATCTTGTCTTTGGCTACGGCGCCTCGTCCGGCAAGGATGCGCTTGGATGGAGTCTGGCTGACGCGCTTGCGCCACTGGGCGCGAAGGCAAGCGCATACGGCGACTTGGGCGAACTGGTAGCTTCGATTATCTCTGCCGCGCAACCTGGCGACCATATACTCGTGATGAGCAATGGCGGATTCGGCGGGGTGCACCAGAAGATCCTGGACAGCCTGCATAATAAGTACGAGTGAACGCAGAATGATTCTTTACTTGCATGGTTTCCGCTCGTCGCCTTCTTCGTTTAAGGCGCGTCTGGTTGCCGAACGAATGCAGGAGCTGGGTTTGGGCGAACAGTATATCTGTCCGCAATTGCCGGATTCGCCCGGAGAGGCTGTTCGGCTGGCTCTGGAGTTGGTCCGGCGCTTTCCCGCTGAATCGGTGGCGCTGGTAGGCTCGTCGCTGGGCGGGTATTACGCAACTTGGCTGGCGGAAAAAATCGGGTGCAAGGCCGTGCTGCTGAATCCTGTAGTCGATCCGCTGCAAGTCCGGCCGAAACATGTCGATCCGGCCAGCGGAATCCATGTTCAGGAATGGATTCGAACCACTCGGCAGTATGAAAGCGAATTCAAGGCGCTTCGGGTTGATCGGATAACACGGCCGGAACGCTATCTTCTGCTGGCGGGAACGGCAGATGAATTGCTCGACTGGCGAGGAATGACTGTTCATTATGCCGGCGCGCGCCAGCGGGTGATCGAAGGCGCTGACCACGGATTGTCGGGGTTTGCCCAATATATGGACGAGGTGCTGGAATTCTGCGGCGCATCTGCCGGAGCCAAAGGGTGAAATTTGCAGCGCTTACGCGCGTTCGCTGGCATTCGCATATAAACCGGATCAATCCGCCATGGCCGATGCGGGCATGGCTGGTCGATCCGGCATCGCTGACATCCAAGCTGGCGAAGCGCAGCCTGCAGTTCCGCGTGCAATTGTTGCGGCAGAGCTCCGGAAAAGGTCTGGCAGGAGAGTGCGAAATGCTCGGGTTGCCGCGCCGCGCCCGGTTATGGACGCGGGAAGTGTTGTTGTGTTGCGACAGCCGTGCGGTCGTGTTTGCCCGCTCGGTTCTATCCCGGGCCTCTGGATTTTCCGACTGGCCTTATTTCCGATCTTTGGGGGAAAGGCCGCTAGGGGCGGCTTTGTTCGCCGATCGCCGCGTCACTCGAGGATCATTCCAATTTGCAGAGCTGCAGCCGGCGCATCCGATGGTGCAAGCTATCCGCAGCTTTTTAGACGAGAAAGAAATTGTTCGGCCATTCTATGCGCGCAGATCCCTGTTTCGCCGCCGCGGGGGACGGTTACTCGTAACCGAAATATTTCTGCCGACACTATGTAATTTTCAGAGTAAAAATTAATATCAATGAATCTTTTTTTTGAAGAATCCGGTGATTTCAAGACGGGTGTAGTGCTGGCCCATGCTGGCGAGGCTTACCAGGTGGAACTGCTCAGCGGCAAGCGCACAAAAGTCAGGGCGAGGGATGTACTGTTACAGTACTCAACGCAAGATCCGGCCCAGATGATGACCGAAGCACAGGAGGTGGCCGAGGAGATCGACCTCGATTTTCTGTGGGAGGTGGCAGGGGAAAACGAATTCGGATTCGCCGAGCTCGGCACCGAGTATTTCGGCCATGAGCCGAGGCCGCACGAGGCAGCCGGTTTGTTGTTGAAGCTGCAGTCGGCGCCAATGTATTTTTACAAAAAAGGCAAGGGGCGCTACAAAGCCGCGCCGGACGAGTCGCTGAAGGCCGCGCTGGCCAGCATCGAAAGAAAAAAACAGCAGGCGATCATTCAGGAGCGGTACAGCGAGGAACTGAAGCAATGCCGCATGCCTGAATCAATGAGGCAGCATGCGCTTCAATTACTGTTCAAGCCGGACAAGAACAGCATTGAATACAAGGCAATGCAATCGGCCTGTATGGATTTGCACACGACGCCGCAGCGCCTGATGCTGGATACAGGTACTTTATCCTCGCCCAAAGAGTTGCACCTTTCGAAATTTCTTTTTGAAAATTTCCCCAAGGGAACGGATTTCCCTGCGTTCAAGCTTCCCTCCATATCCGCAGAGCTGCAGAAGGCCGATGTGCGGGCATTTTCAATCGACGACGTTGAAACTACGGAAATCGATGACGCGTTTTCAGTGATGACGCTGGCCGATGGCAAAGTTCAGGTCGGCATCCACATTGCCGCGCCCGCGCTGGCAATTCATCCGGGGGATGCAATAGATGTCATTGCGCGGCAGCGCATGTCCACCGTGTACATGCCTGGCGATAAAATTACGATGCTGCCCCACGAACTGGTGGAAATGTTCACTCTTGGCGAAGGGAAAAGTTGCCCTGCCGTTAGCCTTTACGTGACACTAGATCCATCGGACTGGACCATCATATCCATGCAAACCCGGTTGGAGTCTGTGCAGGTTAGCAGCAACCTGCGCCACAACGAGCTGGACGGTATCGTTACCGAGGAAAACCTGGCCAATGGTGGAGGGGAGTATCCGCACAAGGCCGATATCGCGCTTCTGTGGCAATGGGCGCAGGTACTGGAAAAGGGGCGCATGGACAAGCGCGAAAGTTTCGGCCTGAGGCCGGAACAGACCAACCGGGTCGACTTCAACTTCTATGTGAAAGACGATGTTGTCACAATCGAACGCCGCAGGCGCGGGGCCCCCCTTGACAAGATTGTTGCCGAATTGATGATTTTCGCCAACAGCAGTTGGGGCAAACTAATGCACGAGCATGGCGTGCCCGGCATTTACCGTTGCCAGGGAGGCGGCGGAGGCGGGTGGACGTCAAGAATGCAAGTGCGGTTGGTCACTCATGCAGCGCCGCACCAAGGACTTGGCGTGGATCAGTATGCATGGAGCACCTCGCCATTGCGGCGTTATACCGACCTGGTAAACCAGTGGCAGATATTGGCCTGCATCAGTCATGGCGTGGCGGCACCCCTGTCCGCGCCGTTCAAACCGAAGGACGCGGAACTGTTTGCCATTATCAGCGCGTTCGATGCAATATATAGCGCGTATGCGGAATTCCAGTCGCAAATGGAGCGCTACTGGTGTCTGCGCTGGCTTACGCAACAGAACGTCAGGCAGGTCGATGCCGTCGTGATCAAGGATGAATTGGTGCGTCTGGTCGATATCCCGCTGGTCATCGGTTTGCCCGGACTTCCATCGCTTGCGCGAGGCGCGCTGGTGAAACTGGACTTGGTGCGCTGGGATGAGGTCGATCTTTCAGTCGAAGCCCGTTTGCTGGAAGTGGCTTCGAGTGCGCCAGCGGAGACGGGGGAAAGCATTTCTCCCGCTGAGGATAGCGAAGAGGCTGAGCTGGAGTAAGAGAGCCGATCGGTTTGCCGCCGGCTCTACTTGAAGAAGAACGCTCTGAGAACTTAACAACATTTGTCGTAAAATCGTTTCATCTATGTTTTTCTTGGCATAATTTTGAAAGTCATTCTTAACAATCGGACATTAAGCATCGCCATCGCCGTTTCGGTGCTGATTCATGGCGTGCTGCTCGCGGTGAGATTCATTTCGCCGGAATCGTTTCGCCTGCCGCCGGCCGATCCCGCCCTGGAAGTGGTGCTGGTCAACGCCAAGCACAGCAAACCACCCTTGAAGGCGGACGCTCTTGCTCAGGCAAACCTGGACGGAGGCGGCAATGCGGATACCGGACGGGCCAAGTCGCTCTTGCCGGATATGGGAAAGGTCGCAGAAGGCGAAAACTTGATGCAATCACGCCGCAGGGTGCGGCAACTGCAGGAGCAGCAAAAAAAAATGATGGCGCAACTGATGCGGAATGTGCCTTTCAAGACCGCTGCATTGAAGCCTGCCCCCAACGCCGAGCCAATGCGGGCGCAAGAAACCGGCGCCGATCTGTTGGATAGTTCTACAACTATCGCACGCCGCGCCGCAGAAATAGCCAAAACAATCGAGGACCAGAACAAGCGCCCCAAAAAGACATACATCACGCCCAGCACCCGGGAAGTCGGCTACGCAATGTATTACAAATCGATGCAGAGAAAGATCGAAAATATCGGCACTCTGAATTTCCCGCAGCAGAACGGCAAAAAACTGTATGGCGAACTGACCATTTACATCCCGGTCTTTCAGGATGGCACTATCTACGAGAATGAGGGCGGTCCGCAAATTGCGAAAACGTCCGGCATATCGGCGCTGGACAACGCCGCACTGAGAATCGTACGGCGGGCTGCTCCTTTTGGGCCTTTCCCGGCCAATATGCGGTCAGGAAGCGGCAGCGATCAGTGGATAGTGACCACCCGCTTCATCTTCACCCGCGAGCAGGCGCTGGAAGCACAAATGCAGTCCGCGGATAATTAGCTCTATGCGGTGGAAATCGCCTGGAATCAGCTCGCGGCATGCCCCGAATCTAGCCAAAAAGCAGGAAAAAATGCACACTCCTGCTTATTTTCAAGCCGAACGCAGACTGAATAACAAAGCCGAAAAGAAACCGACCGATGCAGAAACCAGATCGATATGCCGTGATCGGCAATCCAGTAGCTCATAGCAAATCGCCTGATATTCATGCCATATTTGCTCGGCAGACCGGTCAAAATATGATTTACGAACGTTTGCTGGCGCCGCTTGAAGGCTTTTCCTCCACCATCATTAAATTCATCGCGGAGGGAGGCAAAGGTGCGAACGTCACTGTCCCGTTCAAGCTGGAGGCATATGAAATGGCTTCGGATCTGACTGCACGCGCAAAGTCAGCCGGAGCGGTCAATACGTTCAAGTTCGAGGGCAATTCGATACTTGGAGACAACACGGACGGAGTCGGTCTGATAACGGATATCGTGCGAAATGCCGGTATGCAGATTAGAGGGAAGAGAGTGTTGCTGCTGGGCGCCGGCGGTGCGGCCCGCGGCGTCATGTTGCCCCTGATCGAACAGAACCCCGCGGGGATGGTGATTGCCAATCGCAGCTTGGCGAAGGCGGCTGATCTGGCCCAGCGATTTTCCGCCAGCGGTAGTGTTGGAGTTTCCGCTTTCGGCGAACTGAAGGGACAGTTCGATCTCATAATCAACGCCACTTCGGCCAGCATTTCCGACGACATGCCGCCCGTGCCGGAAATCGTTTTTGGAGCGGGAACCCTCGCGCTGGATATGATGTACGGCAGTCAGCTGACCCGCTTTTTGCGCTTCGCTGCGGAGCACGGAGCAAGCGTACGGGATGGGTTCGGGATGCTGGTTGAACAGGCGGCCGAATCGTTCTTTGTCTGGCGCGGCATTCGTCCGGATACAAAGCCAGTATTTTTAGCTTTGCGTCCGTGAGGGCAGAAGTGCGGACTTCGATGAAATTCATGCGCACGTACTGGTTGTGGGTTCTGCTGGGCGTGCCAGTTGCCTTTGTGCTGCTGATTCAGCTGTATTTTTTTGCCCAGATAGGGTGGTGGGTCAACCATAATCCTACTTCATCCAGTTTTATGCGGCAGCAGCTGGCGGTGCTGCAGAAAAAAAATCCGGACGTAAAGTTGAGGCACAAGTGGGTACCATATAACCGGATATCGAATAACCTGAAGCGCGCCATTATTGCATCGGAAGACGCAAATTTTTCCGAGCATGAAGGAGTCGACTGGGATGCGCTGCTAAAAGCTTATGAAAAAAATTCCAAGAAAGGAAAAGTGGTCGCAGGCGGATCCACAATTACGCAGCAGCTAGCGAAGAATCTGTTTCTTTCCGGTCAGCGCAGCTATTTTCGCAAGGCGCAGGAGTTCATCATTACGTATATGCTCGAATTCTGGATGGAGAAAGAGCGTATCTTCGAAATTTATCTGAATGTGGTCGAATTCGGCACGGGTGTGTTTGGCGCTGAAGCAGCCTCCCTGTATTACTACAACATACCGGCTGCCAATTTAGGGGCAAGCCAAGCAGCCAAGCTGGCAGTCATGCTTCCAAATCCGCGTTATTACGGTGCGCACCGCGATTCGGCCTATATGATGCGCCGGACCGCTCTTATCTTGCGCAGGATGGGTTCAGCCGAGTTGCCGTGATCTTCTCTTTGTCACATCGACGAAATAAAGTTCCAGTAAGGTAATTCCCGAAGGCAACGTCAAATGCTTGCTTGAGTGTATTCCTGTCAGTACACTGGCGCTGTTTTTGATATGGATTGCATCTATTGACCGATGCCAGGGTCAAGCAGGAAGCATGCATGTTGATCTTGCGTCTTTCTTCAAAGAAGGCCCGTTGCAGAAGAACGAAGCAAACCCTCTGTTCTTTTTGAACGACAGACACGATTACAAGCCCGGCTGAAAGAACTTCCTTATGATTAATGTTTTCGTATTGCAAAATGGTCGATTGAATCAGGTGCCTATCGAGTCCCGGGCCGATCTGGAGAATATTGAGCCAGTATGGGTTGACCTGACCGATCCGACTGATGAGGAACGCGGGTGGGTCAAAAATATTTATGGAGTGACTCTTCCCGATGAGGATGACGTCAAGGATATTGAGGCTTCGGCACGTTATTACGAAGCGGAAAACAGCGATTTGCATCTACGCACCGATTTTCGTATCGACGATAACGATGGCCCTTCCCAGACGGTGACAGTTGCTTTCATTCTGGCGCGCAACAAACTATTTTCAGTACATGCCGAAGATCTGCCTGTGTTCCGCCTGGTACGGATGCGAGCCCGCTCGCGGCCGGGTTCGATCACCGATTACAAGGACGTGCTGCTTGATTTGTACGCGACTGACGCGGAATACTCCGCCGATGCTCTGGAAGGAATCTATCAAAATCTTGAGCACGTAAGCAGTAAAGTTCTGCAGGAGGAATTTACCGACCAGGATGCTGCCGCAACATTGAATGCGATAGCGAAGGAAGAAGACTTGAATGGCCGGGTTCGCCGGAACATGATGGATACGCGGCGGGCGATCAGCTTTTTGATGCGCGGGCGTTTGTTGGATGCAGCGCAATTCGAAGAGGCGCGGCAGATTCTACGTGATATCGAGTCCCTCGATGGCCATACTTCCTTCCTGTTCGACAAGATCAACTTTCTGATGGATGCAACGGTCGGCTTCATCAATATTAATCAGAACAAGATCATCAAGATATTCTCCGTGGCGAGCGTGGTGTTTCTGCCGCCTACCCTGATCGCCAGCATCTATGGAATGAATTTCCAGATACTACCGGAACTCCAGTGGAGCCTGGGCTACCCATTCGCGTTAGCGTTGATGCTGGCTAGTGCGATCGCGCCGTTCTGGTATTTCCGCAAGCGCGGCTGGCTCAAGTAAGCTGCCCGACGCCATGACTGTTTAATCAGAAGCCGCGGTCTTTTCGATAAACCTGTGCAGTAGAACCGCATTATCATACCGAGCGATAGCTGGCGGTGACGCAGGAAAACCGGGTTCGCCGATCCATGCCATAGGTCTGGCCCTGCCCGGTTTCTGCCTGAATATCGGAATGGCTGGCACGCCATATTCCCGTTTCCGCTACGACCATGGCCGCCTGTTAATGCCTATTATGTGCCTCACAGGGCTTGAATATAACGATAAGTTAAGCGAATAGTAGTGTTGTAGTTTTGCACGAAATTCGCCGAAATAACACGTATTTAATTGTATATTATGAAACTTTATTGTCATTGATTGTTTTCTTGCGGCAATTTTGTTGCGCTCGGGCAATTTCATAGTATTCTCGGACATGTGTTCGGAATGAGCAGGTGACGCCAATGAGCAACCGCGGTTTGAAGATTATGGTGATTGACGACAGCAGCACAATTCGCCGTACGGCTGAGTTGTTCTTAAGCGCGGCCGGCTATAAAGTCATTCTTGCGGAAGATGGGTTTGATGCTCTTGCAAAAATTACGGATCATCATCCGGCTTTGATTTTTTGCGATATCTTAATGCCGCGGCTGGACGGGTACCAGACCTGTGCATTGATAAAGAAAAGCGGGAAGTTCCATTCGACCCCGGTCATCATGCTGTCCTCAAAGGACGGCTTGTTTGATCGTGCGCGCGGAGCCATGGTCGGTGCGGAACGCTATCTTACCAAGCCGTTCACAAGAGACGATTTACTAAAGGCAGTAGTGGATCATGTGATCCCTGTTGCCTGACCAATTTTGAGTTGAGGGTTTAATCATGGCTATAAAAAAAATACTGGTTGTCGACGATTCACCGACGGATCGTTACTATTTGACCGACATCCTGGTCAAGAACGGCTATTCCGTGTCCACCGCGGAAAGCGGTGACGAAGCGATGGATAAAGTCAAGGCTGACAAACCGGAGCTGATTCTGATGGATGTAGTAATGCCGGGAAAAAACGGGTTTCAGACCACTCGCGCGATCACACGGGATCCGGGCATGCAGAATGTGTTTGTGATCATGTGCACCAGCAAGGATCAGGAAACCGACCGTATATGGGGTTTGCGCCAGGGCGCTCAGGATTACCTGGTCAAGCCAATTGATCCGCAAATTTTGCTGAATAAAATCTCAGCCTTGGGTTAACCTCCTTTATGACGCACACCACCGACTCCATTCCAGAGAACGCGGTCGAAACAAACGACCGGGGCGAGCGGCGCAAACGCCTGCGCGAGTTCCAGTCCGGACTGGCCGAACGTGTGCAGGCGGCTCGCACCAATACGGATGCGGCTGCAAATCAGCTTGGTGTAATGATCGGCCAGACGCACTGGCTGATCGATTTGCAGGAAGTCGGCGAGATCGTGTCGGTCGGATCGATTGCGAAAGTGCCATTGACGCGGGATTGGTACCTTGGCTTGGCGAACATAAGGGGAAACTTGGTCAGCGTGATTGATTTCGCCTGCTTTGACGGTTTTCCTCCCATCGACATCAGTTTGGAAAGCCGAATTGTGACTTTCTCTTCCCGGTTGTCGTTCAACTGCGGACTCTTGGTGTCGAGAGTGCTGGGGCTTCGCAACATGTCGGCGATGAAACAGCATGTCCCTGATCCGGATTCGGCCGAGACATCGATTCAGCAGTATCTTGATCAGGAGTCTGTTTCCTGGAGTCGCCTCCAATTATCGCTGCTGGTGCAGGATCCCCGTTTTTTGCATATTGGTCTATGACGATTTAGTTATTGGAAAGAGGAGATTGGTAATGGAGTTCAAGCTGCCGTTTTTTAGCCAGAAAAACCAAGTTCCGACATCGGACGAGGATGGCTTGCCCGATGCGTTGCCAGACTCTTCCAATGCAAAACTTTCCTCGGACGAAGTGGCGAATGGTACTAGCCTCGAACAGGGGCTGGACACTGTTGGAATTGCATCCCGTAAAGTGGCTGAACTTCGGCTTCCATTAGTTGGCCATCTGCCTCAGCAGAGCCAAGAACGCATATTTTTGTCCCTTGTGGTCGTTTCTTTCTTGATGATCCTGTTCTTTGGACTCGCTCAATGGCAAAGAAATTATCTCACCACGTACCAGGCGGAGATGGTGGGCGATGCGCTCACGCAATATCAAATTATCGGTCAATCATTGCCGAACGTGATCCAAGGTAAACCGGAAGCGGTCTCTCAGCTGGAGGTCAGCCAGAAACGGATAAACAAGAACCTGAAGGATCTGAACCTGGCGCAAACGGGTGAATACTCCGGCTCTGGAGATACATACAGTTATCAGATGTACAAGCCTGATCCTGCATTGGTCGATTTGACTGTGGAGGTCACAAAAACATGGGAGTCTCCCAATGGAGCATTAGAGACGCTTCTGGATAAGAAAGAGGAACTTAAGCGTTTTGCGGAGGCGCGAAGCAAGATGGGAGAAATATCCCCAATGATGTATCAGCTTGGCGAACAGATTTCTTCCTTTGTTCAGCGAAACAATTCCTCGGCGCAGGAAATTGCCGCCGCGGGTCAGTTGCGCATCCTGACTCAGCGTATCGGTCAGAATCTTGAAAACATCATGAACAAAAGGGAAATCAACCCAGACACGTCCTTATCCCTGAACAAGGATCTTGTTGCCTACCTCGGCATTATCGACGGATTTCTGAATGGCAGCGAAAATTTGCGGTTAAGCGCAATACGTGATCCGGCAACAACAGAGAAATTGGCGCGTCTGCAAAATATTCTCGCCCAGTACCAGCGTTCTGCAGATCTCATTGTCGGGAGCGTCGCCAACTTGCAAGCTGCCTATCAGGCGGAACAGCAGGTGATATCCAGTAACGAAGTTTTTAAAGGTCAGCTATCGGAGCTAAAAAATCTTTACTTGCAGGACATGAACGCGATGCGTTGGCCTTACAGGATGATGCTGTTGTTCGTGCTGGTTGCGTTGGTGTCCGTAGGCGGAATGGTGGTGGTGCAGTTGCAGGGTAGCGTTATCAGCGCGAATGAAGCGGAACAACGACGCCAAGAGGCGGAAGCACAAAGACTGCAGGCGCAAAAGCAGGAAGAGGAAGCCAGGGCTATCAATGAAAGAAACCAGGCTGCAATTTTGCGGCTGATGAATGAGTTGCAGGAAGTTGCTGACGGTAATCTGACTGTGCAGGCCACCGTTTCCGAAGACGTTACGGGCGCTATCGCCGACTCGATTAATTACACGGTTGAGGAATTGCGTATTCTGGTTGGCAGGGTTACCGCGACAGCGGAACAGGTGACGACTGCTTCTAACGCGGCGCAACAGATTTCCGCCGATCTTATCAATGCTTCCCAGCAGCAATCGCATGAAATCCAGGATGCCAGCCAGGCCGTACTGAAAATGGCCTCGGACATTACCGAGGTATCACAGTCAGCCAGTGACTCAGCGGTAGTGGCACGCCAATCGCTGACTGCGGCGGCACAGGGCTCGATGGCGGTAGAAAATACCATCAAGGGCATGAACGAAATCCGCGTGCAGATTCAGGAAACTGCGAAACGAATCAAGAGACTGGGCGAGTCGACGCAGCAGATCGGCGAGATCACCGAACTGATTTCAGACATTACCGAACAGACCAACGTGCTGGCCTTGAATGCGGCGATTCAGGCTGCGTCCGCGGGCGAAGCGGGCCGTGGCTTCTCGGTGGTCGCGGAAGAGGTGCAGAAGCTGGCGGAACGTTCGGCGGCGGCAACCCGGCAGATTGGCGCTCTGGTGCGCACTATTCAGACGGATACCCAAGAAGCCGTGGTCGCTATGGAAAATTCAACGCAGGAAGTGGTGGAAGGTGCAAAACTGTCCGATGCGGCAGGCGCGGCATTGACCGACATCAGCCGCGTTTCAAGCCATTTGGCGGAACTGATTCAACAAATTTCCGGGATGACGGAAAAGCAGGCGATATCGGCGAATAGCGTGTCTCGAAGCATTCAGAATATCTTGGGCGTGACGGAGCAGACGCAGCACGGCACTCAGCAGACGGTACAGTCGATTCAGCAGCTTAACCTGCTGGCCGAGGAACTCAAGAATTCGGTATCGCGCTTCCGCGTATCGGATTGATGCGCAGGGAAATTGCCGATCATGCAATTACATTTTTCGTGCAAAAGATGCGATCGGGAACCGGGATTTTGTCAGCAGTAATGCGCAATCATGGATAGCTGCCAGCGCCTATTGCCTTTTGAACCAATGGATCAATCATGAGCATCCGCACTCTTGCTGTAACGGAAGGCAACACGGATAACTACGACACCGGACCACTTTCCTGGGTGATCGGGGAAATTCGAGATGCCTTGCATCATTCAAAGGAAGCGCTTCTTGATGCAGTTAAAAAAGACAGCGAATCCAACGCAACCTTGCTCAACCATGCCAAAACGTATTTGCATCAGGCGCATGGCGCTCTGCACATGGTTGATGTATATGGCGGGAGCCTGATTACCGAAGGGGTGGAAGAAATACTTCGGGGTATGGCCGACCAGCAGATACCGGTCAGTCTTGAAAACGCAAGACTGATCGACAACACTTATCAAGCGCTGGTGGAATATCTGGAAGATCTGCTGGACGGAGCTCCGCAGCGGCCCGTCTGTCTTTACCCGTTCTACAAAGAATTGAAAGAGGTCCTTGGTTCCCAAAGAATTCACCCGGCAGATCTTTTTTTTCCTAATTTTTCAAACAGGGCCCAGTTGGAGGATGAGGGCGCAGGTCCGACGAATGAAAGCATAGATTATGCGGAATTACGGCCCAAGTTTGAAAAGCTGCTGCTGCCTGTTCTGAAAAATTCCTCTGCTGTTGCCGGAATGGAGGAAGTGGCAGGCATGCTCGGCATCGTTACTGAAATCAGGCAGGCGCAAAGCAGCGGGGAACTACGGGACTTCTGGTGGGTAATGCAGGGCTTTGCCGAAATGGCATACGGCGGCTTGTGCAGCAACGAGTTGTACGTTAAGTATGCGTTTGCCCGCATCAATCTGCAAATTCGTCAATTGGCCGAGCGCTCGGATCTTATTTCTGAAAGACTGCTGCGCGAGACCCTGTTTCTGATTGGGAGCGCCGAGCATTCCACGCCGATAATGGAAGATATACGTAGCGCCTATCAGATCGACAGACTGATACCGGCCGATTACGAGAAAAAAAGATATGGGCAGACGGACCTTGCGGCTCTTGGCGAAGCCAAACTGGCGTTGGAGCAGGCAAAACAATTGTGGATCCTCGCCGCCGACGGAGACAGAGGCGCAGCCGAAGAGTTTGCAAACAAGAGCAGGGAATTGGCGGATGCCAGCACAAAGCTGAAGCAGCCTTCATTGGCGCTGGTGTTTCACACTATCAATGCGCTGTCCCAAAAAGGTATATCTGTACATTCGAGTGAGCTTCTGGCCCTTGAAATGGCTTCCATACTGTTGTTTGCCGAAAATGCACTGGATCAGATAAGGCGGCTGCCCGCTGATTTTGGACAGAAGGCAGAGGAACTGGCCAGCAGGTTGATAATGATTCAGTCAGGACAAACGCCACCTGATTTGGACGGGCCAGTCGCCGGCATGACGCCGGAAGCGCAGCAGCAACGCACGGTCATGAAGCTGGCCGCAGAGATGGAATTGAGTCTGCGCCAGGTGGAAAGAATTCTGGATGAATATTTTGTTGACCTTTCCCAGTTTGGCGTTCTGGCTGAAGTCGATCCCATCCTGCACCAGATCGCAGGAGGTCTGACGCTTCTGGAACAAGATGATGCGATACAGGCAGTTGCGCACATCCGGCAAGTAGTAATGTATCTGCATGAGGGCGGTAGCGCAGGCATGCAGGCCAGCCAGGAAATGCTGCAGGACATCGCGCATAACATCAGTGCATTGGGATTTTTTCTCGAAATGCTTGCACAGCATTCGGAAGCGACAAAAAACCGTTTCTCATTTGACGCAGAGGCAGGTCTTTTCCGAACCCGGTTCATTGATGCGCCAGAGGTGCAAAGTGCCGTATTCATGCCTTCCGAGATGGATGAGGCGCGGAACGAACTGGAAGAAATGCTCGGGCAGGACAGTTACGCTCCAAGAAAACGGGATTTAAAAACAGGGGATGCGCCAACTCCAGCGCCAACTGCTGATGAGGCTGTTCTTGGTGCGGATAACGCCGACGGCCCAGCAGACTCCGGTTCAGAACAGGAGACGGTTTCTTGCCTGGCTGCTTCCGATGATTCCGGTGATGATGAGTTGCTGGATATTTTCATATCAGAGGCAGAGGAAGCGCTGGACTACGTTAAGAATACGGTTGCCGAAGTGCGCCACGTTCCGGAAGATCAGGATCAGTTTCCGACTTTGCGCCGCTCGTTCCATACGTTGAAGGGAAGTAGTCGCATGGTGGGGCTGACTGCCTTTTCCGAAGCTTCAGCCAGTGTTGAGCAAGTGATGAATCTGTGGCTGTCGGAGGCGCGTAACGGAACTCCCGACCTGTATGCGCTGCTCGATAAAGCAAGTGAGGAACTCGGCATGTGGGTAACGGATCTGAAAAATTCAGGTTCTTCTTCACGTACCCCCACTGCTTTGGCCGAGGCTGCCGAGCGGGTAAAAAAAGGCGGCGAATTTTACTTTGAAGAAAATGCTGGAGCCGCAAACGAGGCAGTTCAAATTGATGAGGCGGAGCTAGTCATCGCACAGCAGGAAGAGCTGCAGGATGAAAGTGGCGCTTCGGTCGAAGAGATCGAAGCCGCCGGCGTCGCACTGGAAGAAACGGCAGAGGTTGCTGTCATTCCGGACTCGCCGGAGCAATCGCAGTCGAACATAATCGATTTTCCTGCTTTGATGCCGGTTGTTATGCCAGACGACAATACAAAGTATATTGGCGATCTTCAAATCAGCGTGCCGCTGTTTAATATTTACCTGGCGGAAGCCGACGAATTGATCCGTCTCCTGTCGCAGGATTTTGCGGAGTGGTGGCATGAGCCGGAGCGCCCGGTTACAGACAAGGCAATCCATTCCGCCCATTCTCTGACCGGTTGTTCGGCTACCGTTGGCTTTCAGTCGCTGCAGGAAGTCGCGCATGCCCTTGAGATGTTCCTGCAAGGGATGGAAAATCGACGGCAGAGTATGACAGTCGAAGAGTTTTCCCTTCTTCAGCAATGTATTGATAGCTTGACGCAGATGCTATCGCAGGTTGGGCTCAATGAGCTTCCGACGCCGCAACCTGAACTTGTGTCACAGTTGCATCAGGCGCAACACGATCTTTCAAGGAGTTCGGCTGCTGATTATTCTCAAAGCGACACCCAAAATGGGCCGGCGGAAAACGCGCCTCTTTTTGCCGAAACTGATGATTTCCAAGATATCGTATCGGATGAAAGAAAAGTTGGTGCCGACTCGGACCGCGCTCTGGTTCCCAAGGATTTGCTCGATCCGGATTTGCTGCCTTTGTTCCTGGAGGAGGGGCGCGATCTTATGCCGCAAATAGGCCAAGCCTTGCGGGCTTGGCAAAAGACTCCTTCCGATCTAAGTATTGCGCCGATGGTTCGACGGCACCTGCATACCGCAAAGGGCAGTGCTCGAATGGCCGGAGCCATGGGGTTGGGCCAGCATATACATATGCTGGAGAGTCGCATAGAAAATATACTGCGCTCAAAAATAGTAACTCCGCAAGTCATGGACGATTTGCTGACTCGGTACGATCACGGCTTGCAATTGTTTGCTCTCCTGGAAGAGTCGGCAGAAAGCATGACTTCGGTGATCGAATCGCAATCTTCGCCGGAATCGCAGGAGGACTCCCTGTCCGTCCAAGACACAGGACAGGTCAGCCACGATGCAACAAGCGAGTCTGCTTCAATTCCGAGGGTGCGGGTACGGGCAGACATTCTGGACCGCCTGGTCAATCAGGCGGGCGAAGTATCGATTGCACGTTCCAAAATTGAGAACGAGATTGATACTCTCAGGCAATCCATGTTCGAATTGACCGATAATCTGTCGCGTCTTCGTCTGCAATTGCGCGAAGTCGAGATCCAGGCCGAAACCCAGATTACATCGCGCATGACGCAAACCGCTGACAGGGAGTTCGACCCGCTGGAGTTCGATCGATTCTCGCGTTTGCAGGAATTGACGCGAATGATGTCGGAAAGCGTGGACGATATCTCAACGATTCAGGAAGGTCTGGTCCGCACAGTCGACGGCGCCACCATTGATTTGGAAAACCAGAACCGACTGACACGCGTGTTGCAGGAAGACTTGATGCAAGTGCGCATGGTGCCTTTTGCAAGTATTGCCGAGCGTTTGTATCAAGTTGCTCGACAGACGGCGAAAGAGACAGATAAGCGCGTCAATCTGGACATATACGGCACTTCAGTAGAGATTGACCGGAGCGTCCTTGAAAAGATAATGGGCCCGCTTGAGCATTTGCTGCGTAATTCGATCGTGCATGGCATTGAATCCCGTGAGGAACGCAAGGATGCGGGCAAGAACGAAACTGGCGGACTGCTGGTCGAGATCAAGCAGGAAGGAAATGAGGTCGTTCTCCAGTTTACGGACGACGGCCAAGGGTTGGACGTGGATCATATTCGAGCCAGGGCAGAGTCGGCTGGATTGTTGCCCTCAGGACGGGAAATGACGGACACGCAACTGAAAGAACTGATTTTTCAGCCCGGGTTCTCAACTGCCAGCGAAATTACAGAACTGGCCGGACGCGGAGTCGGGCTGGATGTGGTGCGGTCAGAGGTGACAGCCTTGGGAGGACGAGTCGCTGTCAACTCTACTATAGGCAACGGCACGCGTTTCACCATCAACCTGCCTTTGACCTTGGCGGTCACATCGGCTGTATTGCTGTCAACAGGAGGTAATACTTTTGCTGTGCCCTCCATATTAGTCGAACAGGTACAGCATTTTAAAAACGACGCGTTGACCAGCGCATACAACGCGGGCTCGGTGATTTGGCAAAATGAGCCCATACCATTGCATTACTTGTCCGCATTATTGGGGGATTCCAGCGCAACCCCTATCGTTCAGCAATATACGCCGGTCATTATTTTAAGAAGCGGTAGCGACCGGGTCGCCATCCATGTCGACCAAATACTTGGCAACAAGGACGTGGTCGTTAAAAACATAGGACCGCAATTGGCGCGCTTGCCGAGTATTGTCGGCGCCACGGTGCTTGGTTCTGGAAATATTGTCTTGATTCTGAATCCGATACCGTTGGCGCAACGGATCGCAACTGAAGTCAGGGCCATCCCGGGCTCGGATGAACTGCCCGCAAAAGTTATTTCCGAGGCAGCTCTGCCGTCCAGCACAACGGCGACAGGGGAGGACAGTGCCCAGGCTCAGGGTCTGCGTAAAAAGAACATTGTGATGGTGGTCGATGACTCTTTGACGGTGCGCCGTGTAACGCAGCGATTCCTTACCAGGGAAGGGTACCAGGTCGTGCTGGCCAAGGACGGGATCGATGCGTTGGAACAATTGCAGAACGTTACGCCGGATGTAATGCTGGTCGATATCGAGATGCCCCGAATGGATGGATTTGACTTGACCAGGAATGTTCGCGGCGATGCGCGGTTGCGCAGCATTCCGATCATCATGATCACCTCGCGCTCAGCCAGCAAACACCGTAACTATGCTATGGATCTGGGGGTTAACGAGTACTTCGGCAAGCCCTTCCAAGAGGAAGAACTGCTCAAATCCATTGGTACATTTGTCAACAAAGAAGCGTGGTCTTCCTGATAGGTGCGCAAAAAGGACTAATTAGTCCTTTTTGCGCAGTTCCTGTGAGCTCAAGTGCAAAGACTGGCGCAAAGGAAGTGCTGCTCCGTTTTCGGAGTTTCTGAATGCGGTCTTTTTTTGTTTGATGTTCACGCGCCGGGACCGTCCTGCATAATCCTTGCCGATTGCTTCCTGAATCTGAACGGGATCATTGCCGCGCACTGTCAGCCATTCCTCTACCAAAGCAGCAAGGCGCTCTAGCGCTATCCCATGAGTTGCACTCGTTTTTGCATACAGCCAGTCCGAGAAATCAATAAACCGGACAAACGGCTCGTCATCAAGAATCAACCGAAGAGTATGGGCGAATTTTCCTGAATTGGCGACCATGTCCCAGTAGCGCGCAAAGCGAACCAGCCTTTGCATCGCCGCAAAATTTATCCGGTTAGTGGCAAGAATGGTATAAGGCGGCGAAGGATCGAACACCAGGCCATGATCGGCTGTATGGCGAATGATCGGGGTTCCACGCAAGCGTTTTATAATCCCGAACTGGATTTCATGTGGCCCGATGCCAATCAGTCGGTCAAAACCTTGCGCAAAACTATCGATATCCTCCCCGGGCAAGCCTGCGATCAGATCAACATGCAGGTGCGCATGCGAGTGCTCGATGAGCCAGCGGATATTTTCGGCAGAAGCATCATTGTTCTGCCTGCGGCTAATTAATGCTTGCACCTCCTCATTGAAGGTCTGGAGTCCGATTTCAAGTTGCAGCGTACCAGGCGGAAACTGGCTAATGCATTCTTTTAATGCAGAAGGAAGATGATCCGGTACAAGCTCGAAGTGAGCGAAAACAGCGTTGTCCGGATCAGCCGCTATCTTGTCGAGAAAAAATTGAAGAATCCTGAGGCACGAATTGACATTGAGATTGAATGTGCGGTCCACGAATTTGAATCGTCGAGCGCCGCGCGCATAGAGCGCTTCCATCTCCGCAAGAAAATTATCCAGATCGAATGCCCACGCGGTTTTATCCAGCGATGACAGGCAGAACTCGCACTTGAAAGGGCAGCCCCGGGAAGCCTCTACGTAAAGCGTTCGATGGGCTATATCTTCGCTGCTATAAAAACGATAGGGCATTTTCATGTCCGCCAGCCGCAGTTGCATGCCCGCAAGAATTTTTTGAGGTGGGCGCCGGCCGCAGTCAATCAGCCGGCATATTTCCGGAAAAGTGGCTTCACCCCAACCGGTAATTACATAGTCGGCCAGATGCACGATAGGCTGGGCCTCGGGCTCATGCGAGACTTCGGGGCCGCCCAGAATGAGCGTCACATCGGGCGCAACGGCCTTCAACATGGCAACCACCTTGGCGGTTTCTTCCACATTCCATATATAAACGCCCAGTCCGATGACACTCGGCTGGCAAGCAAGCATTTTCTCTACGATTACGCCTGTAGGCGTGCCAATCACAAATTCAAGCAAACGCGTGCTGGCTTGCAGTTCTCCCATGTTGGCAAAAAGGTAGCGCAGACCTAGCGAGGAATGAGCGTAACGCGCATTGAGAGTGGACAGCAGGATGGTCATGAAAAAACATGCCTAAGAAAAGTTGCATTGTACGCCGGAGGAATAAGGCGGCGACCGCATGAGTCAACTGAGGCGTCATCCATAAGGAAGCAGGGATCGATTGTTTTCCTGGCGGCTAAGGAACAATCTTGAAGTAGAAATGCATCCGATCAAGCCTCATGCCGGCAGGCAGAATTTATATGTCCGGATAAGGAGAAATTGACTGTGGTCAAGAATATAACAGGAGGTGAGGGGCTATGATAGGTATTAGCGTAAAAAAATAGTTGGAATGCTCGGTGCGGTTTTGGTGTTGGTGCCTGTTGCCGGATATTATAGGTCAAAACGGCCTGCTTCTTCCAAAAAGCAGTCCGGCCACGTTCGGAAGGCGCGGCATCCGGCTCCTGCAGCGGTTGCCAAAGGCGGCAATTCTGCCGTGGCCGCCATCCGGGCCGCCGCACTATGCATCCGTACCAAAGCGCTGTACCATCACCAAGCAACAAGCCAAACCGGCGAGGGAAGCAGCCCTCCTTCGTTGTGCAACTGATCCACCCGTTTCACGCAACAAGGCAGAAGCAAAGCCACATCACAAAGCAGCAACCGGCACCATCGCAACACCGCAGTGTAACAAACCAATTAACTGATTCATTGAAGGGATTAAGATTATGGGTAAGTATGCATTATCGGGCGTTCGTATTCTGGATATGACCCACGTACAAGCAGGTCCGACCTCGTCGCAACTCTTGGCATGGATGGGCGCAGACGTCATCAAGTTCGAGCCACCGGGCACGGGCGATATCACGCGCATGCAGTTGCGCCACTACAAGGACGTCGACAGCCTGTATTTCACAATGCTAAACAGCAACAAGCGCTCGATCACGGTCAACATGAAAAGCCCGGCCGGCTGCGAAGCGTTCGAAGAACTGATCCGCAAATCCGACGTGATGATGGAGAACTTCGGTCCTGGCGTTCTGGACCGTTTTGGTTACACTTTTGAGAAGCTTCAGGAAATCAACCCAGGCCTGATCTACGCATCGATCAAGGGCTTCGGCGCATCCGGTCCCTACTCCAACTTCAAGGCCTACGAGCCGATTGCCCAGGCAATGGGTGGCGGCATGTCGACCACGGGTTTCCCGGAAAATGCACCGACGATCACCGGCGCGCAAATCGGCGACACCGGCACCGGCCTGCATCTGGCAATCGGCATCTGCGCCGCGCTCTACCACCGCACGCACAACGGCGGCAAGGGTCAGTATGTGGAAGCTGCGATGCAAGACTCCGTCATGAACCTGTGCCGCGTCAAGTTCCGCGACCATGGCCGTCTTCTGGGTGGTCAGGGCGCCTTGTCCGAATACAGCCGTCCGACGCTGGGATTGACGTCGGTGCCGCGCGCCGGCAACGACTCCGGCGGTGGCCAGCTCGGCAACTGTATCCCCTGCAAGCCGTTTGGCCAGGACGACTATGTCTACATGGTCATGCAAGAAGCCCTGTGGCCATTGATCGCCAGGACCATTGGCGGCGAAGCGCTGGTAACGGATCCGCGCTTTGAGAAAGTGGCAGACCGTCGCATCAACCAAAATGAGCTGTGGAAGATTGTTGCCGAATTCGCCAAGAACTACACCAAGCGCGAGCTGACTGCGTTCATGAACGAGAAGGACATTCCATGCGGCCCGGTTCTGACGACGGACGACATATCGAAAGATGCGCATATTGCGCATCGCAAGATGTGGGTCAACGTCAAGGGCCATCCGGCCTATGACCAGCACGGCGGATACTGGACGGTTGGCATGCCGGTTGTGCTGTCCGACGGCAACGTGCCGGACATCAAGCCGGCGCCGCTGTTGGGCGAGCACACCAACGAGATTTTGTCGCAGGTATGCGGATTCTCCGATGACAAGATCAAGGCGTTGGCCGAGCAAGGCGCGTTCACGGTACCGGAAAGAAGAAAGAAATAATAGGGCCGGGTAACCGGCGCTAGAGTTTCATTCAGGAAACAAGATGGGCAACGTAGTTGCCCATCTCCTTTTAATGCAGAGATTCAAGGCTAGTGATGAAAGTTGCCATTATTGGCCAGCAGGATTTTGGAAAAGCAGTCTTAGAAGCATTTCTGGCACGCGGTGATGAGGTTGTAGGGGTTTTTACCGCGCCGGAGAAAGAGGGCGCGCGCCCGGATTCGTTGCGGGTTGTGGCCCAGGAAAAAGGATTAACGCTGTTCCAGTTGCCCAGCCTGACGGGCGAGGCGGCCAGGGAGGCATTGGGAAGCCTGCGCGCCGACATCGGCGTCATGGCGTATGTGCGCCAATTCGCTCCGCAGGAATTCGTCACCATTCCAACGCACGGAACCATTCAGTACCATCCCTCGCTGCTGCCGAGATACCGCGGCCCGAGCTCGATTAGCTGGCCCATCGTCTGCGGCGAAACCCAGACCGGGTTGACCGTCTTTCGTCCCCACGACGGGCTGGACGAAGGTCCTGTCATTCTCCAGAAGTCGATTCCGATCATGCCGGACGATACGCTGGGCAGCGTTTATTTCGACCAGCTGTTCCCGCTGGGAGTGCATGCATTGCTGGAGGCGGCGGACCTGGTGGTTGCGGGCCGGCACGCCGAGGTTGTCCAGAATGAAAGCATGGCGAGCTATGAAGGGCAATTCGGTGTTGCAGAGTCGCGGATCAACTGGAATAATCACATCAATTTTGTCTACAACCTGATTCGTGGCTGCGACCCGGCGCCAGGAGCGTGGACAATGTTGAATGGGAAAAAACTCCATTTTTTTGAGACAAGGAAGCACTTGTTTCAAACATTTGGCAGCGTCAAGGGCAAGGTCGGGACGATTTCCGAAATCGGTGAGAAGAGCATTCGAGTGACGGCGCAAGGCGGGCAGATCGAGGCGTTCACCGTCCGGGGGGAGGACGGCAAAAAGATGTCCGCTGTCGAGTTTGTGCATCAAGAGGGTTTACGTGTAGGAGTAAAGCTTGGAGAGTAATCCTTGGCTAAGCACCTGAGAGATATCATCACTAAGGACGAGAATGAACATACATGAATACCAAGGAAAAGAAATACTGCGCAAATACGGTGTGACCACACCGCGCGGATTTCCCTGTTTTAGCGTGGACGAAGCCGTGTCGGCAGCCGAAAAGCTGGGCGGCAAGGTCTGGGTCGTCAAGGCCCAGATCCATGCAGGCGGACGCGGCAAAGGCGGCGGCGTCAAGGTTGCCAAATCCATGGACGAAGTCAGGCAGTACGCGTCCGAGATTTTAGGCATGCGGCTAGTCACCCACCAGACCGGACCCGAAGGGCGCATCGTCAAGCGTCTTCTGGTTGAAGAAGGCGCCGACATCAAGAAGGAACTGTACGTCGGCATGGTGGTTGACCGCGGCACCCAGCGCGTATGCCTGATGGCGTCAAGCGAAGGCGGCATGAACATCGAAGACGTCGCGCACAACACCCCCGAGCTGATCCACAAGGTGTTCGTCAATCCGGGCACTGGCCTAACCGATGCCGAAGGCGAAGACGTCGCCAGAAAGATCGGCGTACCCGAAGTTGCCGTCAAGGACGCCAGCAAATTCATGCAGGGCCTGTACCAGGCATTCGATGAAACCGACGCATCGCTGGCGGAAATCAATCCGCTGATCGTAACAGGCAACGACAAGATCGTGGCGCTCGACGCCAAGTTCAACTTCGACTCCAACGGTCTTTATCGCCAGCCAGAAATCATGGCCATGCGCGACCTGGACGAAGAGGATCCGGACGAAATCGCCGCCTCCAAGTTCGATTTGACCTACATTGCGCTGGACGGCAACATTGCCTGCATGGTCAATGGAGCGGGACTGGCCATGGCCACCATGGACATCATCAAGCTCTTTGGCGGCAGCCCGGCCAACTTCCTGGACGTAGGCGGCGGCGCCACGACGGAGAAGGTGACCGAAGCCTTCAAGATCATGCTGGCCAACAACAAGGTCAAATGCATCCTGGTCAATATTTTTGGCGGGATCATGAAATGCGACGTGATCGCCAACGGTGTGGTGGAAGCGGCGCGTCAGGTGCAGCTGAAGGTGCCTTTGGTTGTGCGTCTGGAAGGGACCAATGTCGAGAAGGGCAAAGAGATCCTGGCCAAGTCCGGCCTGCCGATCATCTCTGCTGATGGAATGTCGGATGCAGCACAAAAGGCTGTCAACGCTGCAGGAGGTAACTAAGCATGTCTATACTGATCAATAAAAACAGCCGCGTCATTGTCCAAGGGCTGACTGGCAAGACCGGTGCGTTTCACACCGAGATGTCGCAAGCGTACGCCTTTGGCAAGGAATGCTATGTTGGCGGCGTCACGCCCAAGAAGGGCGGGAGCACCTTTTTGGACCTGCCCGTCTTCAACACGGTAGCCGAGGCCAGGAAGCAGACCGGCGCGAACGTGTCGGTGATCTATGTACCGCCGCCGTATGCGGCAGCGGCGATTGACGAGGCGGTGGAAGCGGGGATTGAATTCGTCATCTGCATAACCGAAGGCATACCGGTCAGGGACATGATCAGAACGCGCTACAAGATGCAAGGCAAGTCGACGATATTGCTGGGGCCGAACTGTCCGGGCATCATCACGCCGGACGAATTGAAGATCGGCATCATGCCGGGCCACATTCACAAGAAGGGACCGGTCGGTGTTGTATCGAAGTCGGGCACGCTGACGTATGAGGCGGCGGGGCAGCTGGCCGAATTCGGTCTGGGGCAGTCGACGGTGGTGGGTGTTGGCGGCGACCCGGTCAACGGTTTGAAGCACATTGACGTGTTGAGGATGTTCAATGACGATCCGCAGACGGAGGCGGTGATCATGGTGGGCGAGATCGGCGGCAACGACGAGGAGACGGCGGCCGAGTGGGTAAAGGCCAACATGAGAAAGCCGGTGATTGGCTTTATCGCGGGCGTGACGGCGCCGGAGGGCAAGCGCATGGGTCATGCGGGCGCGATCATCTCCGGCGGCAAGGGAACGGCGCAGGAGAAGCTTTCGGTGATGGAGGCGTGCGGCATCAAGGTCACGCGCAATCCCGGCGAGATGGGCAAGACCTTGCGTTCGGTCCTGAAGTAAGCAGCACCGGCACCAACCAAAAAGCCCTGCCCGCAGCAATGCCGGCAGGGCTTCTTCTTGATCAACACCTCGAAACAAACAACTATCCCATACCACTATTATCCGACTACTGATCCCAATTTGAAGATGGGAAGATACATTGCGACAACCAATCCACCGATGAGTACGCCCAGTATTACCATGATTAGGGGTTCCATCAGGCTGGATAACGAGGCAACCGCCTCATCGACTTCATTCTCGTAGAAATCGGCTACCTTGCCGAGCATCTCGTCCAGAGAACCGGATTCTTCGCCAATCGAAACCATTTGCGTCACCATATTCGGGAAAATATCCGCGTTCTGCATTGCTGCGGTCAAGCTGGTGCCGGTACTGACTTCGTTTTGAATAGCCTTTGTCGCGTCCATATAAACCGCATTCCCTGCCGCACCGCCGACCGAATCCAGCGACTCGACCAATGGAACCCCGGCAGCAAACATTGTCGCAAGGGTTCTCGTCCAGCGTGCTATGGTCGCCTTGCGTATGACTTCCCCGAAAATAGGCGCTTTTAGCAGTAGACGATCCATGTAGCGCTGCATCTTGATCGAGCGTCTCCATGATTGGAAGAAAAAATAAAGGCCGGCGAACAGGCCGCCGAAGATAAGGTACCAATACGCGACGACAAAATCCGAAATCGCCATGACAAATAGGGTAGGGGTAGGCAAGTCTGCACCAAAGCTTTTGAATACATCCTTGAATGCCGGCACGACCCAGATCATGATGACGGCGGTAACAATGAAAGCGACAGCCAGGATTGCGACCGGATAAAACAAGGCAGACTTGATTTTGGCCTTGATGGCAATCGTTTTTTCCTTGTAAATGGCCAGCCGGGTTAATAGATCTTCCAGAATGCCGGCCTGTTCGCCGGCACTGACCAGATTGCAGAAAAGGTGGTCGAAATAAAGCGGATATTTACGGAAAGCCTGGTTCAGGCTGGTGCCTGTTTCCACGTCGCTACGAATGTCCTGTATCAGCTTGGATACGGAAGGATTGGAATGTCCTTTCGCAACGATATCGAATGATTGCAGCAAGGGCACGCCGGCCTTCATCATGGTCGCGAGCTGGCGAGTAAAAAGGGTAATATCCTTGTCGGAAATTTTTTTACCGCTGCGAAAAGATTTTTTCTTGATCTTTGTAACCAGAATGCCTTGTCGCCGCATGGTGACCGTTACCACGGTCGCGCTGCCGGCGCGCAATTCCCCCCTGACAATTTTACCGTGTTTGTCCTTGCCTTCCCAGAGGAATACCGATTCCGAGGTCTTCTGGGCGCTTGCGGTGCTGCGTACTGCTGTTGCCATGCGGCCTCTCCTATTCGTTGGTGCAGCCAAGAACTTCTTCAAGGCTGGTCAAGCCTTGTTTAACCTTCAAGAGACCGGCTTCACGCAGTGTTTTTACGCCTTCACGACGAGCTTGTTCTTCGATGTCGGTAGTCGTTCCTTGCTGAAGAATGATGCGCTCGATTGCTTCCGAGATAAGTAACATTTGGTAAATGCCGACACGACCCTTGTAGCCGCTGCCGCTGCAACGCTCGCACGAACCGGGTTCATACGCTTGCCAGGAACCGTCCAGGTCTTCCTTCTTGAAGCCTGCCTGAATAAAGATATCTTCCTGAATAGTTGCGGGTTTCTTGCAACTACACAAACGGCGCGCCAGGCGTTGAGCGGTGATCAGAATGACAGACGAGGCAATGTTGAAAGGCGCCACCCCCATGTTCATCAGGCGCACCAGAGTCGCGGGCGCGTCGTTTGTGTGCAAGGTGGAAAAAACCATGTGCCCGGTTTGCGCCGCCTTGATGGCAATATCCGCCGTCTCCAGGTCACGGATTTCGCCAACCATGACGACATCCGGATCTTGGCGAAGGAAAGAGCGCAATGCGACAGCAAACGTAAGGCCTGCCTTGTCGTTTACATTGACCTGGTTTACCCCGGGCAGGTTTATTTCAGCCGGATCTTCGGCGGTGGAAATATTGATGCCGGGCTTGTTGAGTATGTTCAGGCACGTATAAAGCGATACGGTTTTTCCTGATCCGGTAGGACCGGTCATCAGTACCATGCCGTACGGCCGTTGAATCGCATTCAGAAGGATTTCTTTCTGGTCGGCATCGTACCCAAGCGAATCAATCCCAAGCTGCGCCTGAGATGCGTCCAGAATACGCATTACAATCTTCTCTCCGAATAGAGTCGGCAGCGTGCTTACGCGAAAATCGATGCTGCGCGCGGAAGACAGCACCAGCTTCATGCGGCCGTCCTGCGGGATACGTTTTTCCGAAATATCCAGCCGTGAAAGGACTTTGATGCGCGATGCCAGCTTATCCTTGATCGAAAGAGGCGGTAGCGCCACTTCGCGCAAGAGGCCGTCAACGCGGAAACGGATTCGATAGAATTTTTCGAAGGGCTCGAAATGAACATCCGATGCGCCCAAATTAATCGCATCTAGCAGGATTTTTTGCAGAAACCGTACAACAGGCGCATCGTCGACCTCGGTTGTATCCGCTTCAGGAGACGCGGAAGTATCTTCGGCAAAAAGATCCACCTCGAGACTGTCGGTCATCATCTCGTCCAGGCTCTGGGCGACATTCTTGGTAGTGGCTTCCAGCAACTGCAATAAAATATCGTGCCGGACGATGATCGGTTCTACGTTCGAGGCCGTCTGGAACTTGATCTGATCAAATTCGTGTGTACGAGTGGGGTCTGAGGTGGCTATTACAATTCTGTTACCGCGTTTTGCAATTGGAATGACGCGGTGACTCAGCATTATTTTGGCATCGATGATCTTCTGCGGCAGGTTTTCTATATCCAGAGCCAGCAGATCCATCATCGGATAGCCAAAAGTCTCAGCGCAAAATGCGGCCAGTTCCGCCGCATCGATTTTTCCGTCTTTCAGGAGCAGATCGATAAAGTGAAGCTTTTCAGCAGCGCTCTGCTTGTGAAGCGCCAAAATTACATGGTCAGGCAGGCGGCCTGCCTGCATCAAGGCGCGTGCTAGGCCCGATACGGAAGCAAGGTTGACTGGATCATGTGAAACAGCGGACATAAGATCAGATAATTAAGAGTAAACATTAGACGTATATATAACGCCGAAACGCTAAAAGTATTTCAGATAATGCCTATCGGCAACACTTTTGTAAAGCATGACAGGCAGAGGGCATCTTTCCCCGAGCTACACCATGGGCGCAGAAAAAATTAAGCGTCTTTTCGCTGTTGTTTTTTAGTCTTTTCGCAGTAATGCCCGTTCATACAATAGGTTCTTCTTTTGTCCTGTAATGCGAGCGGCAAGCATGACGGCTTGGCTTATAGGAAGATCTTCCAGCAGAATGGCCAGGATGCGTTCCGCTTCGACATTTTGGTTATCCGATGTTGCCGGGGCTCCTTCAAGCAGCAGCACGAATTCGCCTTTGGTATGGTTTTTGTTTGCCGCCATCCATTCCTTTGCCTCGGATAAGGGGCAGCGATGAACTTCTTCGAACAACTTGGTCAGTTCGCGGGCAATAACAATCCGTCTGGCCGGCTCGAATGCGTTTACCAGCGCACTGATGGTTTCCTGAATGCGATGCGGGGCCTCATAAAAAACCATCGTCGCTGCTTGGCCGACCAGTGCATGGAGTGCGCTATTGCGCTGTGCGGACCTGGCCGGCAAAAAACCGACGAAATGGAAACGGTCGTTGACCAGGCCGCTGGCCGATAGTGCTGCGATGGCGGCGGAAGCTCCGGGTAGCGGCAACACCCGCAAGCCCGCTGAAAGAACGGCATCGACGATTCGCGCGCCCGGATCGGAAATGCCGGGTGTGCCCGCATCCGATACGAGAGCAATCCGCTCCCCTGCCTGCAGTCGAGCAATCAACCGATCAGCGACTTCCCGTTCGTTATGCTGATGCGCCGCTATCAGGCTCTTCGATAATCCATACTGCGTCAGCAATGAGCCGGTATTGCGCGTATCTTCGCATGCGACGGCATCCACCAAAGACAGCACATGCAATGCACGAAGGCTAATGTCGCCGATATTTCCGATCGGAGTTGCCATCACATATAATGTGGATGCAGGGAAATTCTGTTGTGAAACCGCGTTAATGATTTGCTCCGTTGCGGCCCTGCTGTCGAGAGGTGAGGTCATGTGCTGTTGAGTAAGGGGAAGCTCTATCAGAGCGGGAAGGCATGTATGCCAGACCATGCATATGGATTGTGCTTGTCAACGCAACCAAATACAAGCATTTCAGACGCGGGGAACGGCTCATTATGGGTTACCTTGGGCTTTTGCATGGGCTTGCACCGGGCAAGCGCCAGGATTAAAGAGATGCCATGTTCATCCCGCTTCTAAAACAGCGTATCGGCGACGGCAGGCTCACCGAGTTGCAAATAAAAGGAAAGGCAGGGGAGGATGAAGCCCTCTCTTACCTCGTCCGGCAAGGATTGACTCTTATTGAGCGCAACTTTCGCTGCCGTGGCGGCGAAATTGATCTCATCATGCAAGATGGCGGCGAGGTCGTTTTTGTCGAGGTCAGAAAGCGCAGCAGCAGGCGCTACGGCGGAGCGGCGGCGAGCGTCACTGCCGCCAAGCAATCGCGGCTAATCGTAGCGGCTCACATGTTTTTGCAGCGTTACAGGAAACCGGCCGCATGCAGATTCGATATTGTTGCCATCGACCAGAATGCTATTTCCTGGCTGAAAGATGCATTTGAAAGCTGAACAGAACTAATTACTCATCCGACTATAATCGCTAACATCATGAAAAATCAACGTATATTAGGGCACTTCAACGAAAGCGCGGAACTGAAAATAAAGGCCTCCGCCGTTCTGGCCGAGCCGATCGCTCAGGCGGCGGAGCTGATGTTCGCCGCATTGTCGCATGGCAACAAGATCCTGGCTTGTGGCAATGGCGGTTCTGCGGCGGATTGCCAGCATTTTGCCGCCGAACTGGTTGGCCGCTTCGAACGTGAAAGGCTGTCGCTGCCCGCAATTGCCCTGACAACGGATACCTCGATTCTGACTGCAATCGGAAACGATTACGGCTATCGCGAAATTTTCAGCAAACAGGTGCAGGCGTTCGGCCAGTCCGGCGATATATTGCTGGCGATCTCGACCTCCGGCAACTCCGCGAATGTAATCGCGGCGATTGAAGCGGCGCAGGAGCGGGAAATGCGCGTGGTGGCGCTGACCGGCGGCGGCGGCGGCGAGATTGCCAAATTGCTGACTGAGATCGACGTTCATATATGCGTCCCGCATGACCGGACTGCACGCATTCAGGAAGTGCATCTATTGGCTATTCATTGCTTGTGCGACGGTATCGATGTCGCTTTATTCGGAGGAGATGTAAATGACTAACCAGCGTACTCAGTGGCAGAAGTGGAAGCGTCCCATAGCAACTGCCATTCTTTGCGGCGCATCCGTCATGAGCCTGCAGGGATGTTTCGAAATGTTTGTCGGTACCGCAGTCATGGGGACATTTGCCTCTTCCGACCGGCGCACTTTTGGCGCCCAGACCGAAGACAGGGCGATCATGCTCAAGGGAGAAGTGCGCGCGGCCAACTTGGTCGGCGACCAGGGGCACGTCAATGTGGCGAGCTTCAATCGCAAGGTATTGCTGACCGGCGAAGTACGGGATGAGGCGATGAAAGCCGCTGTCGAACGCGAAATTGCCGGCATCGAAGGGGTGCAGTCGATCGTGAACGAACTGGCGGTTGCCGGATTGGCGAGCTATACGTCTCGTGCCAACGATTCACTGATCACCAGCAAGGTAGCCGCCAGCTTCGTGGACGCCAAGGATCTGTTCGCCAATTCACTGAAAGTCGTAACCGAACGCGGCACGGTCTACCTGATGGGGCGCGTGACTCAAAGAGAGGGCGATCGTGCAGCCGATATCGCGAGTGGTGTAAGCGGAGTGCAAAAGGTTGTGAAGGTATACGAATATATTTCCGAAGACGAACTGAAGCGGTTGTCGACTACTGCTCAGCCGACGCAAAGCCGGTAGAGAGCAGATTATTGCCGGCGCCCCTTTACGGGCTTGAGCATACTGCTTGCCCGATTCAGGCATGGACAGGATCGGAATCCACGTAATCCAGGCATCCCAATCATTCGGGATGCCTGTTTAATATCTGACAGGTTGCTACGATGGATGAGGTCTTCAAAAAGCGCGTTCGCATGCCGCAACTCAGAGAAAAACTGATGAGTGCGGCTGTTGCCGCCGAGTACGTTACTGACGGCATGACCATCGGCATGAGCGGTTTTACTCGGGCAGGAGCACCCAAAAGCATCCCTTTTGCGATTGCCCGCCATGCGGATTACCAGAATCTGAAAATCACGCTTATTACCGGCGCTTCGCTTGGCAACGACGTCGACCGGGTCTTGACCCGCTCGGGCATTCTTGCGCGGCGAATGCCGTTCCAGTCGGACCCGACCCTGCGCGATGCAATTAATCGCGGCGAAGTTTTGTACATCGACCAAAACCTGTCTGACACCAGCGAACTGCTGCGCACGAACCAGATTGCGCCAATTGACGTTGCGGTAATCGAGGCGGTCGCCATTACCGAAACGGGAGCGATCGTTCCAACCACGTCCATCGGCAACAATGAAATTTTCGCCATGCAGGCGGACAAGGTGATCGTGGAGATCAATCTGAGCCATTCGCTGGAACTGGAAGGCGTGCATGATATTTATATTCCCAGCCATTACCCGCATGGCGCGCCGATCGGCATTCTGACTCCGAGCGATCGCATCGGCAGCACCGCTATCGAAATTTCGCCGGAAAAGATCGCCGGAATTGTCTTTACCGATGAGCCAGATTCTCCCTCCCCGATTTTGCCGCCGGATGAGGATACCTCAGCGATTACCGGTCACCTGATCGAATTCTTCAAGAAGGAAATCCGGCTCGGACGCATGACCGAGCATCTGCGGCCGCTGCAGTCGGGAGTCGGCACGATTGCCAATGCCGTCATGTCGGGCCTGGCGGATAGTCCCTTCAGTCATATGACCGTGTATTCGGAAGTGCTGCAGGACTCAACTTTCGAGTTGATGGACATGGGGAAGCTCGACTTCGCATCGGGCACGGCGATTACCCTCTCGCCGCATAGGGCAGAGGAAGTGTTCGCCAATTTCGGGCGCTACAAGAACCGGCTGGTGCTGCGCCCGCAGGGTATTAGCAACCACCCGGAAGTGATACGCCGGCTCGGAGTAATCGCTATCAATACTGCGCTCGAAGCCGACATCTACGGCAACGTAAACTCAACCCATGTCATGGGAACGCACATGATGAACGGAATCGGCGGCTCGGGCGACTTCACGCGCAACGCATACTTGGCGATATTTGTCACCAAGTCGGTTGCCAAAGGCGGACGCATTTCCAGCATCGTGCCGATGGTGTCGCACGTCGATAATAATGAGCATGACGTGGATATCCTGATTACCGAAACTGGACTGGCCGACTTGCGCGGGCTGGCGCCGCGCGAACGCGCCCAAGCCATCATCAACAACTGCGTCGGAATGGATTATCGCGCTTTGATGAGAGAGTATGTCGCCGAGGCCAACCTGCGCGGCGGCCAGACGCCGCATGTGCTGGAAAAGGCGCTGTCTTGGCATCAGCGTCTGCGCGAGACCGGTTCGATGCTGCCTTAACGTTGAATCCAGACGTAGTAATGGAGAGAATGAAACCCCTGGCCTGGCGCGTCTAGAAGGGCAACTTGGCGTCCGGTTTGGCGCTGAGAATGGCGCGCCTGAATTCGTCCTGGATGCGCCGCAGGGCCTGCTCTGACTCCGCTTCGAATCGCAGTACCACGACAGGCGTGGTGTTGGATGAACGCGCCAGGCCAAAGCCATCCGGATATTCAACCCTCAAGCCGTCTATCGTAATAACCTCGACAGCATCGGGAAACCGGGCGTCGCGCTGCATCTTTTCGATCAGCGTAACATTTTCGCCCTCTTCCAGCGTCAAGTGCAGTTCAGGCGTGCTGATCGATTGCGGCAACGCATTCAGAATGGCGGAAGGGTTTGCATATTTGCTCAGCAGTTCAAGCAGGCGCGCTCCGGCATACAAGCCATCGTCAAAGCCGTACCAGCGGTCGGCAATAAAGATGTGGCCGCTCATTTCGCCCCCGAGCGGCGCACCGGTTTCGCGCATTTTGGCTTTGACCAGCGAGTGCCCGGTCTTCCACATCAGCGGCTTGCCGCCGTGCTTTTCAATCCACGGCGCCAGGTGGCGCGTGCATTTCACGTCATACAGGATTTCGCTGCCGGCATGGCGCGCCAAGACATCCTGCGCGAACAGCATCAGTTGGCGGTCCGGGAAGATGATCTGACCATCTTTGGTTACCACCCCAAGACGGTCGCCGTCGCCGTCGAACGCCAGGCCGATCTCGGCGTCGGTCTGCTCAAGGCAGCGTATCAGGTCCTGAAGGTTCTCAGGATGGGCCGGGTCAGGGTGATGGTTGGGGAAGGTGCCGTCCACATCGCAAAACAATTCAATTACGTCGCAACCGAGAGCGCGGTACAGCTCGCCGGCAAAAGCGCCCGCCACACCGTTGCCGCAATCGACCGCGATTTTCATTGGACGCGCCAGCTTCACATCACCGACGATGCGCTCCAGATAGGCCTGCCTGATGTCGTATGTTCGGTAACTACCCGTGCCCTGCGCCAGATCGCCTTTCAGTATTACCTGGCGCAACGAATCGATGGCGTCGCCGTAAATAGCTTCGCCGGCCAGCACCATCTTGAATCCGTTGTAGTCGGGAGGGTTGTGGCTGCCGGTAACCATGACGCCTGAATGCGCTTCGAGCACATGCGTGCCAAAGTAAACCATTGGCGTGGCCACCATGCCTAGATCGATCACGTCGACTCCGGCCGCGTTCAAGCCGGCGGCCAGCGCGGTTGAAAGATCAGGCCCGGAAAGGCGCCCGTCGCGTCCGATGACGACCGTGTTCTCTCCCTTCTTCAGCACCTCCGTACCGAAGCTCTGGCCGATCTGATGCGCAATTGATGCATCAAGCGTTCTGCCGATGATGCCGCGGATATCGTAAGCCTTGAAAATGGAGGGAGAGAGGGGAAGCATGAATAATTTTAGTTGGTAAAATGACAAAAATACACGGTGCGTTATTGGTTAACTGCGGAAACTTCATTAATACAACGGTCTGTCGAGATGCCTTAAGTATCAGCCGGAAGTACTTGGATGATTTTTAATCCACCAATGCTTTCCAAACACCAGCACCACAGATAAAAACAAGCCAACCATCAAGCTGGCGGCCAGAACAAGAGTCAATCTGGCGGACGAACGTGTCGGCAAGGTAGGACCGGCAATGAAGCGGCTTTTTTCCAGGTACACGTTGATTGCATTCTGGTTGTCGACCGTAATCGTATTGTAGACCTCCTGCACCACCTCATCACTCATGTTCTTGCCCTTGAACACGTTTTCCTTGACGGTAGCTAAGCCGCGCAGAACGGTTTCCCCCGATTTGGTGCTTTCCAGCAGAGCCTTGGCCTTGTCGTAATACTCGAGCAGCAGGGCTCCTTGCAGTTGCTCTCGCCTAGCCTTTCGTATCGCTTTATTTGCATCCGACGCTTGCACCTCGGTCGTGACCAGTTGGGTAACCGGGGAAAGATAGCGCGCACTATCTTCGCTCACCGACACGACCTGCCTGGCTGTCTGGTTGGCTGATTGAGGATAGTTCGATACGATCTGCCTCAGGTCAGCGCCCTTGCGGCCATATTCAGCCATCCGTTCCTTCAATGTGATGATTTCATTATCGAGTTCAGCCATCTTGGCGTTGATTTCGCTTTGTTTAAAGCGCAGGTCATCGGAATAGATGAGGTAGATGATGCTATCCATCGCGTACCGACCCAGCAAGTCCACCATTTGCTGCGCCTCTTCGGCCGTACTGCTTGCATAAGCGATGCGCAGCCCGATAACATTATTGCTGCTTCCTTTGGGTTGATCCACCAGGATCTTTGCGTCCAGCTTGGTGAAGGGATAGACCGGCTCGATGATTTTCGATATGCCCGCAGAAGAAGAAAATGCGTTTCGCAGACTGTTGACGGCAGGCGTCGCCTCCAGATTTTTCTCCTTTACATAATCGAAAAACCGTTCGGGAGTAGCAAAAGAGGCAGCGTAGCGCTTGTAGTTGGCAAGCGATATGCCCGGATTGGGCTCAGTCTCCTTTTCTCGTTCTCTGCCCCCATCCCTATCCCGCTCTTTTTCCCTGTTTCTATCCTTGCTGCTTTCCCTTTTTTTGTCCATGAATGAGGTCGTTGGAACTGCTCCTCCGAACTGGAAGAAGCCCTCGCTGGCGTACTTGGCGGTCAGGAGCGATCCGGCTATGCCAACGGCTGCGACAAGCAACGTCACAATCAGAATCAACCAGCGCGAACGATAAAGAGGAGTCAGGAAATCAATCAGGGAAATAGCATTATTTGTAGAAATTGGTTTGTTTGCAAAGGAGTAATGTTTTTCAACTTTTTGCATATAAGGTTTATCTTTTAAAAAGCAGGATTGCCAAGTAGAAATGCTTTATTAAAAACAGTCTTAATGTCTTTGTGTGAA
>Ga0366791_1004_pt1 | contig 104590 bp, 88 predicted proteins | sample TotcelN113001N10_FD_207039 | JGI IMG/M metagenome (GOLD analysis project Ga0366791, IMG submission 207039) | Enriched cells from coal bed in the Powder River Basin, Montana, United States - Total cells N11 rep2 HSBNCT.N11.300.1.N10 ... | reverse complement strand
TTATTTTTTTTTCCTGGTCCGGCCTTGCTTGTGCAAGCGGCAAAGGCCACTTCCCCAAGCCAAAACCTCTAGAGCTAAAAGATAGCAGTTCAGTGGAATATAAGCCTGGCTCTTCCAGCAGTACTAGTTCGAATAACCAAAGTAAAAAAGAGAATGCTCGAGACGAGACAAATGAAAGTTCCTCCGGTCGATCTCCGAACATCAACTACAGCCCCATTCATATTAATTACAAACGCCCTCGCATTTAAAATCCCGGAGATAGCGAAAACGGAAAGAATGGAGAATGTTGCGCCGGCATAAACGCCTGCATTTATGATGGCTTTTACTTTAAAGATCGGAATCAAATTTGAATAATTTATTCCCAATATCCTTTGCCGCTATAGACGGCTCGCAAATGCTCGATGAACAGCCTCACGCGATTGGGTAAATACTTGCGTTGCGAAACGACCGCATAAACAGGATCGTCGTTGGAGGAAAACTGATCCAGCACCCTTACCAAGCGTCCTTCGGCAAGATCGTCCTTCACTTCCCAAAACGGACGCCAGGCCAGACCCAAACCTTGCAGCGCCCACTGGCGCAACACAGTACCGTCATTGCATTCCATGGTGCCGCGCACTTTATGCTTGATCTGTTGTCCGTCCACCTTGAATATCCAGCCGCGAATCTGGCTGTCCCCCATCAGAGAAAGGCACTCATGGCGTTCCAGGTCGGCCGGCGCTGCCGGCGCCCCGCGGCGTGCGAGGTATGAAGGGGAAGCAACCACCACGCGCCGGATTTCCGCAAGGCGCACAGCCACCAGCGAGGAATCCTCCATGTCGGAAATGCGAATAGCGCAGTCGATGCGTTCTCGAGCCAGGTCCACGATCCGGTCGGATAAATCCAGCGTAATGCGCACATCGGGATGCTGGCTGAGAAAGCCTGCTATATGCGGCGCAACGAAAAGACGGCCATAAGTGGCAGGCGCCAGCAAGTGCAAGTGGCCGCTGGCGCGCGCACTGTTGCTTGCCACCAACGATTCCGCTTCGCGCAAGTCCTGCAGAATGCGCTGACAGTTTTCATAAAAGGCATTGCCTTCCTGCGTCAGAGCAATACTGCGCGTAGTCCGAATCAGCAACCGGACGCCCAGGCGATGCTCCAGGCTATTCAGACGGCGGCCGATGACTGCAGGCACCACCTCCTCCTTGCGGGCAACTGCCGAAAGACTGCCCAGGTTGACCACGGAAACAAACGTTTCGAGTTGCTTGAGTTCGCTCACTATGTACCTTTTAGTAAAAAGTGTTATGGCATTTTATCGCTTTTTTGTCTACAAAGACACAAGTACACTGGATGTGACCCCCTCTGTACGCGCATAGGGCATGCCCCAACCAGGAACATGCTTGCGAATCAGGCAAATCCGGCGCGGCACGACACGCCCGATTGAACCTCTGCCTCCAGGGAGCGGCAAAATGCCGCACCTGCAGCTCTGCGCTTCTGACAAACGTGAACACCATTCTCGTCGATGTTTGCGCGACCTTTGTTGGCATCATGCCAGCCTTATGTGAATATGCCCGTATAGAAAAAACACCATGACAGTACGCATCAAAAGTTATCGCCTCAACGTTGCAGCCAGCCTCTTTGCATTCATCGAGCAGGAAGTCCTGCCCGGCACCGGCATTGAAAGTGCCTCTTTCTGGCGCGGATTCGACGCGCTTGTACACGACATGGGCCCGAAGAATCGCGCGCTGATTGTCGAACGCGACCGGCTGCAAGCCGAAATCGACAACTGGCACAACCGGAATCCGGGGCCAATTGCCGATATGGCCGCCTACAAGGAATTCTTGACTTCGATCGGCTACCTGCGCCCGGTTCCCGCGGAAGTCGCTATCAACACCAGCCGCATCGACACCGAAATATCCGAACAGGCTGGACCGCAACTGGTCGCGCCGCTGACGAACGCCCGCTATACGCTCAATGCCGCGAATGCGCGTTGGGGCAGCCTGTACGACGCGCTTTACGGCTCTAACGTCATCAGCGACGAAGACGGCGGCGCGCGGACCAGCGCCTATAATCCAGTGCGCGGCGCACGCGTGATTGCTTTCGGCCGCGATTTCCTGGATCAGGCAGTACCTCTGAAAGACGGCTCGCACCATATGGCGGCGGCCTATGCCGTGAACAATGGCCATCTGGCCGTTACACTTCAGGACGGCACCACCACCGGCTTGCAGCAGCCTGAATCCTTTGTCGGCTACAACGGTAGCATTGCTGCGCCCGATTCGATCCTGTTCAGGCACAACGGACTGCACATCGATGTCAAGATCGACAGAAACAGCCCGTTCTGCGCGCAGGACGTGGCGGGAGTCTGCGACATCATCCTGGAAGCGGCCACCACCGTCGTCATGGATCTCGAAGACGCCGTTTCCGCTGTCGATTCCGACGACAAGGTAGTCGCATACCGCAACTGGCTTGGCCTGATGAAGGGCGACCTGACGGAAAATATCACCAAGGCCGGACGGAGCTTCACCCGCCGCGTCAATCCGGACCGCACCTATACCGCCGCAGATGGCAGCGAACTGACGCTGCACGGACGCAGCCTGATGTTCGTGCGGAACGTCGGTCTCCTGATGAACAGCCCGGCCATCCTCGACAGCGCTGGCAACGAAATCCCTGAAGGCATTCTGGATGCGGTAGTCACCACGCTGATCGCCGTGCACGACTTGCGGCGCCGGGCGAATTCCCGCGCAGGATCCATTTATGTCGTAAAACCGAAACTGCATGGCCCGGACGAAGCGGCATTCACTGATGAGGTTTTCAGCCGGGTTGAAAAATTTCTCGGTCTGCCGCGCTACACGGTGAAAATCGGCATCATGGACGAAGAGCGGCGCACCAGCGTCAATTTGAAGGCGTGCATCGCCGCCACGTCGCGCCGACTGGCGTTCATCAATACAGGCTTTCTCGACCGCACCGGAGACGAAATCCGGACCGCGATGGAAGCCGGCCCGATGATACGCAAGGGCGGCATGAAGCAGACCAAATGGATTGAGGCCTACGAAATCAACAACGTCCAGGTCGGCCTTGCGTGCGGCATGCACGGCCGCGCGCAGATTGGCAAAGGCATGTGGGCAATGCCGGACATGATGGCCGAAATGCTGAAGCAAAAGATCGATCACCTGAAGACCGGCGCCAACTCTGCCTGGGTGCCGTCTCCGACTTCCGCCACGCTGCATGCAATCCATTACCATCAAATCGACGCCCAGAAAGTGCAGCGAGGCATGGTAAACCGGTACGTTGACGTGCTGGACGCCCTGCTGACGATCCCGGTGACTGACAATCCATCATGGTCCGATGAGGAAATCCAGCAGGAACTGGACAACAACACCCAAGGTATTCTCGGTTATGTGGTGCGCTGGATCGACCAGGGCGTAGGCTGTTCGAAAGTGCCGGACATCCACAACGTCGCGCTGATGGAAGACCGGGCGACGCTGCGCATCTCCAGCCTGCATATCACCAACTGGCTGCGCCACGGCATCGTGTCCGAGAAGCAGGTAGTTGATACACTGAAGCGCATGGCCGCCATGGTCGACCGCCAGAACGCAGGCGATCCGGGCTACTGCGACATGGCGAGCAACCTGGAAAACTCTCCTGCATTCAAGGCGGCCTGCGACTTGGCGTTCAAGGCACACCGTCAACCGTCCGGCTACACCGAACCGCTGCTGCATGCGTGGCGGACAATAGCCAAGCAGCAATCGGTTCCTCAGCCGATTATGTTGCGCATGGCTTCCTGAGAAGGCCGATAGTCTGCCGCACCGGTAGTTTCAATCTAAAAAGCCTGCGCAACCGCAGGCTTTTTGTTTGCTCCATAGACAAATCGCTTGAATTTAAACGTAAAGCGAGAGTTGAGAGCTGTTTCAGCACGTCTATTATGTACTGAAATGTAAACAATGCTTTTACATTTTAGCGCTTTCTGCATATCTACCGTCAAGTTAGACTTCGTTCGCCTTACTTCCCAGATCATCCGCAAGATGGCGGCCGTTCTTGTCGAAGGCAAGAACCAGTTGACGGCCGCCGAGCGCGGCCAAAGTGAGCTTTTAGGGCATGTAATACCGAACAAAGATGAGCGAGCGTCAAAAGCGCAAAGCGGCATGCAGCAAATCGCCGCCGAGGTTCTTTCCGTTCGCCGGTTTTTATCCGGGAATTGAATCCCGTCCTGAAACAATTCAGGATGTCCAGATTGTTGTTAATTATCTGATCGAGGTTCCATGAAAGATGAAGTATTAATCAAAGGACGCATTCGTCTGCCCCGGTTATTGGAGAAGCTGAGCAGCGCTGATGCCGCCGCCGAATTCGTGAAGGACGGAATGACCGTCGGCATGAGCGGATTCACTCTTGCCGGAGGCGCTAAAAGCGTCCCGCACGCCATTGCGCGCCGCGCAAATTCCGACGATTTCAAAATCACGCTTCTTACCGGCGCCTCGCTCGGAAATGAAGTCGACAGTGCCCTGACAAAAGCGGGCGTCATGGCCCGGCGCTCCCCGTTCCAGACGGACCGGACATTGCGCGACGCGATCAATCGCGGCGAAGTCATGTACTTCGACAGCCACCTGGCCGAAACAGGCGAGCTGTTGCGCAGAAAGCAGATCAAGCCGGTTGACGTTGCAGTGATCGAGGCAGTTGCGATTACCGAAACAGGCGCAATCGTTCCAACCGCCTCCGTCGGCAACAACGAAATCTTTGCCATGCAGGCCGACAAGGTTATCGTGGAACTGAACCTGGGCTACTCGCTTGAACTGGAAGGCGCGCACGACATTTTCTGCGCCAGCCACTTCCCGCATGCCATGCCTATCGGCATCATGTCTCCGAACGACCGCATCGGCAGCACGGCGATCTGCATTCCGCCGGAAAAGATTGTTGCGATTGTTGTTACCAATGAGATGGACACGCCATCCCAGAATCTTCCGCCCGATGAAGAAACGGCTGCCATTGCCAGCCACCTGATCGAGTTCTTCAAGACGGAAATTAAACACGGGCGCCTGACTGAGAGTCTAAGGCCTTTGCAGGCAGGTATCGGCACAATCGCCAACGCCGTCATGTCCGGACTGGCAACCGGCCCGTTCAAGCATCTCACCATGTATTCGGAAGTATTGCAGGATTCGACTTTCGAGTTGATCGACGCAGGAATGATGGATTTCGCATCGGGCACAGCGATCACGCTGTCTCCCGAGAAGAGTAAGGAAGTGTTTTCCAACTTCGGGCGCTACAAGGACAAGGTTGTCCTGCGGCCGCAAAGGATAAGTAACCATCCCGAAGTAGTCCAGCGTCTCGGCCTCATAACGATCAATACCGCGCTCGAAGCCGACATCTACGGCCATATCAATTCCACGCACGTCATGGGCACGCACATGATGAACGGGATCGGCGGTTCTGGCGACTTCACACACAACGCCCATACGGCTATATTCGTCACGAAGTCGGTTGCCAAGGGCGGCGTCATTTCGAGTATCGTGCCCATGCTGCCGCACGTCGACCACACCGAGCACGATGTGGACATCCTGGTTACCGAAGTCGGTCTGGCCGACTTGCGCGGTCTGGCTCCGCGCGAACGCGCTCAAGCCATCATCAACAACTGCGTCGAAGGTGAATATCGCGCGATGCTGCTGGAATATGTCGCCGAAGCCAACCTACGCGGCGGCCAGACGCCGCACGTGCTGGAAAAAGCGCTTTCGTGGCACCAGCGCCTGCGTGAAACGGGTTCGATGCTGCCAATGGAAAGAGAGCTTTACCGCGTGGCATGACGCTTCCCCTCCACTGGCAGGTTCAGGCAAGCAAAAAGGGCGATACAAAGGTATCGCCCTTTTTCATTCTGCCGAGGCCGCGGAAATAGCCTCGTTCAGGATATGGATCGCAACCTGCGCAAGCGGCCTGACCTGAAAGCAATCCTGAACGGCAAACAGTTTCTTATTTGCCACGGTGTTTGAGATCGGCTTTATCCGCTGCAGAGGCGCGATTTGTTCCCGCCGTTTTTTCGCGACTCTCATTTGATGAAGGCGTCGCACCGCTTTCGCTAGCCGGCTCTATTGCCGATAAGGTATCTTGGGATTTTTTGCCATGATGACGCGATTTCGAAGACGTATTCGATGCTTCCGTATTCAGGTCAGGGCGCAGATCTGCATCTCTGGGGCTTCGCTTGCCTGACTTCCTGTTTGCAACTGTGAAAATAATTGCCATAACGTTATATGAATGTAGAAAAGATGCGGTTCATTTTGCATCCGGCTGCAGTATAAGCGCACTGACCTGCACGCTGGCAGGATAAGCCGGATGACCCTGGGCTTGAGCGATGCTTCCTGTTCCATATGTCTGACTTCAAGGATATGTCGAAGAATGGCATAACCTCCCCGATCATGCATAGGATTCGACAAACGGGAACCTGGCAGATAAAAACATTCTTCAGCTTTTAACTCATCGGGCAGGTTATGGCCCGGCTTTTTAATTTTCTACCGGTAACGCGACTCTGCCAGATCAATCTCGCGCATCAGTTTTCGGGCGGCCTCAGAGGAAATCCGGGACTGACGCCTCAGGTGGTATATTGCCCTGCGCTCTGCCTGCAGGCCAGCCAGACGCAGCACGCTTTCAGCCTGGTCGGCCTTGCGCAATTGCTCGGCCTCGCCCCCGTTTGGAACGTTTTCCATTCGATTCAGCCTGAGTTGATACAGGGCGATCACACGGGCGGCGGCAGAAGTGCTGATGTCGGCATCGGCAGTCAGTAGCACCAAGTCATGCTGAGCTTTCTCGACGGCACTGATCGCCGCAATGGCGCCTGCCTGGCGGGCTCGATCCTCCTCCAGCAATCGGGCCGGCTCTTCCGGCAACTCCAATCCTTTCAATAGCCGCGGCAGGCCGATGCTGGCCATCACCAGCGACAACAAAATCACCGCGGCAGCCAAAAACACCACAAGCTCCCTGGCTGGGAACTGCGTGCCGTCCGGCATCATAAGCGGCAGCGTCATTACACCAGCCATGGTGATGGTGCCGCGCACACCGGACAGCGAGGTCGCCATGACTATCCGCCAGTTCGGCTTGGTCATATGCTCACCGCGCTGGTTCGCCCTGAACAGGGTCAGGCGCAGCGAAGCCCAAACCCAGACGAGGCGCAGCAGCACCAGCCCCAGGCTGATCGCCAGGGCATAAACCACTAACCACCATGGGTTCATATGGCCGCTTTGCTCAACCGAAGTTGCCGCTCCGCGCAAAATGTCGGGCAACTGCTGGCCCAGCAGCACGAACATGATGCTGGTCAATGCGAATTGGACCGTGTCCCAGACAGCCGCGCGCTGCACCCGCGTGGCTGCCAGCGCGCGCCCGCCGATCTCGACGTAGCTCATGACAATACCCGCCGCCACTGCTGCCAGGATGCCGGATGCATGCAGTTGTTCAGCCAGCAGATAGGCGCCGAACGGCAGCAGCAGGCTGATCAGGATTGTCGTGCCTGTCTCTTCGCCGGAGTGGCGCGCCAGCCAGCGCTGCGCATAGCTCACGCCCAAGGTTACGGCGATGCCCACGGCAATGCCGACCGAAGCCACCCACAGGAACGTCAAGGACGCCGATGCCAGCGAGAAGCTGCCAGTCAACGCTGCCGCCACCGCGAATCGGAAACAGACCAGTCCGGTAGCATCGTTGAGAAGCGACTCGCCTTCGAGAATATGCAAGAGCCTCTTCGGGATCGGCACTCGCCCTTTAATCGACGACAACGCTATCGGGTCGGTTGGAGAAACAATCGCGGCCAAGGCAAAGGCCACCGGAAGCGGCATGACCGGGATCAGCCAATGAACCAAAAATCCAATGCCGATTACCGTGAACACTACCAGCCCCAAGGCAAGTTCCAGAATGGTTGCCTTGTCGCGCAAGAGCCCGTCCTTGGGAATGCGCCAGCCGTCCAGGAATAGCAATGGAGGCAAAAACAGCATGAAGAAAACTTCCGGCTCCAGGGTTACGCCGCGTTTGAATATCCCTGCGATTACCGCGCCCAGCCCTATCTGTATAAGAGGCATAGGCAGAGAGAACGGCAAGACACGCACCAGATAACCGCTGGCGACCACTGCCAGCAGCATTGCCAGCACCAATTCAATCGAATCCATCTATATTTCCTGATATTTGATCACCGCTCTGCACACCTGCCAGCAACTCATCAATGTTTCCTGAAAATAAAGCTCGAAAAAAGCGTACAAAATCAAAACCGAGTTGATTAACCGTTAATGCCTGAGCAGCGCTTCAAAAGCCGGGCAGGAAGGAATCTTTCAGTCCTGTCCGCACATGGCTGATTGATGAATCGTTATTTGGGCAAAAAGAATATGTGCGGCCAGCCAAACGGCTGATTTGTCAAGAAAGGCCGTGCCTTTATCCTGTTTATTGCATCAAAATAGGATAAAACCTATTAATATCAATAAACGTCTGTCATTATACAGGTTTATTTGCTGAGCATGGCGTGTTTCTGGCGTTCTTTAAAAGCAACGTATTCGATACAATCACAAGACGGCTTGGTCATCCTGCGCAACGGCCGGATGACGCACTTGTGGGGGAAAGCACTGCCGCAGTACCAGCGTCTGGGTGAAACCGGCTCGATGCTGCCGGAAAGAGAGCTTTATCGCGTCGCATGGTACTTTCCCTTTAATGGCAGTTTCAGGCAAGCAAAAAAGGGCGATACAGATGTATCGCCCTTTTTCATTTTGCCGAGGCCAAACCGGTTCTATTATCAACAGGCCTTGCAGTTCATCGACAAACCCTACTTCTTCCCTGCGCCTGACGCATCAGGAGAAATTCTTTGCGGCAAAATCCCAATTGACCAGGTTCCAGAATAGTTCCACGTACTTGGCGCGTGCATTTCTGTAGTCGATGTAATAGGCATGTTCCCATACATCGCAGGTCAGCAGCGCCTTGTCCGCCGTTGTCAGCGGCGTGGCGGCATTGGAAGTATTCACGATATCGACCGATCCGTCCGGCTTTTTCACTAGCCACGTCCATCCGGAACCAAAGTTTCCTACGCAGGACTTGGAGAACTCCTCCTTGAACTTATCGAAAGTACCCCACTTGGCATTGATCGCGGCCAGCAGTGTGCCGCCCGGCGCTCCACCTCCGTTCGGTTTCATGCACTGCCAGTAGAAGTTATGGTTCCACACCTGTGCCGCGTTATTGAAGAGCCCTCCAGAGGATTTCTTGACGATCTCATCCAAGGGGGCATTTTCCATCTCGGTGCCTTTGATCATATTGTTCATATTGGTCAGGTAGGCCTGATGGTGCTTGCCATAATGAAACTCCAGCGTTTCCTGGGAAATATGCGGTTGAAGCCCATTCATAGGATAGGGCAGCGGCGGAAGAGTGTGCTCCATGAGAAGTCCTTTCTATTGTGAAATCGCGTTGTAATGCTTCATTGTAAGGTGAATAAGAAATTACTGCAGAGCACGCCGTAACTTCAAAGGCCAAGCGGATATGGAGTCGTTTTATCTCAATCAATCAGCATATATTTCCAAAGAGCGGAAGCAATGATCTGAGTCAAATCATCTACGTCTTGAACATGTTCCCTTATTCTCCATACGGCACTTTATCAACGGCGGCGAAGGAGCCCATATGCTGACAAGCTTTGAAAACAGGGAGGATGCGGCAAACCTCCTTGCGGTAAAATTGATGCAATACCGAGGCCGCAACCCTTTGATACTGGCGATTCCCAGAGGCGCAGTGCCGATGGGAAAAATCCTTGCCGAACAACTGCAAGGCGAACTGGACGTGGTACTGGTACGCAAGATCGGAGCGCCCGGGAATCCCGAATACGCCATTGGAGCCGTGGATGAAAGCGGCTGGGTCTATCTGACCGAGGCAGCGGAAATGATGGGCGTTTCCCATGCCTACATAGAGCAGGAAAAACGGCGCCAGGTTGAAATTTGCAAGATGCGGCGCAAGCAGTACACTCCGATCAAGCCCCCGGTCGATCCGGCCGGGCGCGTGGTCATCGTCATCGACGACGGGCTGGCAACCGGCGCCACCATGATTGCGGCATTGCACGCCGTGCGCGCCAAGAAACCGGCCGAGCTCGTATGCGCAGTCCCGGTTGCGGCAAGCGACAGCCTGGAAAAAATCAAACCGATCGCCGATTCCGTGGTGTGCCTCATGGTGCCGTCTTTCTTCATGGCGGTCGGCCAGTTCTACCGCAATTTTTCCCAGGTTGAAGATGAGGAAGTCGAAAAGATTCTGTCAGAGTAGCGAGCTCTGATTTCAACGGACTTGGGTATTATTGTTTTAATTGCAATGTTTCTGTATGGGTGGCATCATGCAGTTTCTATAACTTATAGGTTGTCATCATGACACCTGGAAATTATCGCCGTCTGCTCGTCGCCTCAGTGGTTTTAGGAATTATTGCCAGTCTGCTCGATATGATGTTTCCGTCGGCACTTCCAACTGTTTTGGTGCAAGCAAAAGAAGCTGAATTCAAATCGTGGTCAAATTCATTTGCGCAGTTAATGACTACTGCTAGCCTGTTTTTGATCGCGCTCAAGCTTATCTCGGTAGTTGGTCTGTATCGGTTTAGTTCTTGGGCACCTCGTCTGGCGCTTATCTCAACCGCTCTTGGAATACTATTGAATATACCTATTGGCGTAGAGATTTCGTCCGGGTGGGCCGCTTTTCTTACGGAACTGTCGATTACTTCGTGGGGTGTCGTCCTGACACTTAGCTACTTTTCCCCTTTGAAGAACCGCTTTGCTCGCGCGGGTCAATACCAGCATGGAAAGAGATTAGATGCCATACAACATACCACCACGGAAGAACTATCCTACGAAGAAATCGAACGTCGCTTTAATAGGCTAATTTCCAGCCCGGAAGACCAGATCAGATGGCGCCGGCAATGGGACGACATTTTGGAAACGAATAATCTCTCCGGGCAGTCGCCTGAACAGAAACACCAAGCCGCCCAAAGAGCCGCCTGCCGCTTGCTTGGCCTGCAAGAAAACGAATCCAATCGCATCCTTCCCGTCATAACCGAACTTACAGATGTGTTGCAGGGAAATCTCGGTTCTTCCGAAATGGCACAAACGCGACGCAAGAACAGGCTGGCAGGCTATTCCTTTGTGGTTTTTGGTAGTGCCGGCTTGGGGTTAGCATGCGTTTTTGGGAACCATCCATGGCTAGGTGGTTTTTGTTTGGCATTTGCCTTGTCTATGCTGGGGGTGGTTATATCGCTACGCTCTGGAAGACCTGCTTGGGTAACAGAGCTTTTTATGGAATATTTTTGGTAAGGCGATACCGGGCATTGAAAATCTGCCGGATTGCGAGTGCGAACAAAAGCGGATCGTCTGACGACAATCTAATTTATTAGTTTTGATTTGGAATTATTACAGAAATTGTGGAGGCAGGGGCCGGAATTGAACCGGCGTAAACGGCTTTGCAGGCCGCGGCATAACCACTTTGCTACCCTGCCATTGGAATGTCACATCAAGATCCACCGTACAGCCAGACCGGCATGACCCTGTTACAAATTTCGGAATTATGGAGCGGGAGAAGAGTCTCGAACTCTCGACCTCAACCTTGGCAAGGTTGCGCTCTACCAACTGAGCTACTCCCGCATAATCCCTGATGACCTGATGAAACGGTCAGAACAACATACCGCTACTGCTGCCAAAAAACTGGAGCGGGAGAAGAGTCTCGAACTCTCGACCTCAACCTTGGCAAGGTTGCGCTCTACCAACTGAGCTACTCCCGCGTCGTACAAAGAACGTTATTATAAATGATCATCTTTTATTGTCAAGACACTAGAACTCGTTCTATGACAAATTGCCTTTTTCCTTGATCAGCGGCCAGGCGCGGCGAAGGTAATAAAGCATCGACCAGACCGTCAATATCGCCGCCAGAACCAGCAGCCACATGCCAAGAACGCGGGTATCGATAACCCCGAAAAGATAATCGTAGTACAAGAGCATCGGAATCGCGATCATTTGCGCTATGGTTTTTATCTTGCCGAGCGAACTGACGGCAACCGAACGGGAGGCGCCGATATTCGCCATCCATTCGCGCAGGGCGGAAATCGTGATTTCGCGTCCTATGATAACGAAGCTCAGGACTGCGTTGACGCGATCGAGCTGCACCAGAACCAGTAGAGCGCCGACGACCATCAGCTTGTCGGCGACCGGATCCAGAAACGCGCCAAAGGCGGAAGTCTGGTTCCAGCGTCGGGCAAGATAGCCGTCGACCCAGTCGGTGATTGCCGCGACTATGAAAATGGCCGTGGCTGCAACGCTTTGCTGCAACACGGTCAGCCATCCGTCGGGAAGATAAAAAACGCCTACCACCAGCGGTATCAGCGCCACCCTCAACCAGGTGAGCATAATAGGAACATTTAAGGGCATGGACGAGGCTGAATTTTGAGTTGTCTGTGCGATCATTTTCTTCGTAGCGAAGTCTACCGTAAATCGGACCGGCGCACCTTATCTAATGCAGTTGCCGATGAATTTGCTCGGCCAATTTATGCGAAATCCCCTCGACCGAAGCCAAGTCGTCCACGCTCGCGTCCGCCACTCCCCGCAAGCCGCCGAAGCGGGCCAATAGCTTTTGTCGCCGTTTGGCACCAATTCCTTCTATTTCATTCAGTTGGGAAGTCTGGAGTTTCTTGTCCCTTTTTGCGCGCATGCCGGTTATCGCAAAACGGTGCGCTTCATCCCGTATCTGCGCTATCAGCATCAGCGCGGCCGAGTCCTTGCCCAGCTCCTGCTCCGGGCGCCCGTTCGCATAGACCAGCGTCTCCAGGCCAACCTTGCGGCCCTCTCCTTTTGCGACGCCGACGATCAGGCCGATGTCGAGACCCAGTTCCGCGAATACCTGGCGCGCCATCTCGACCTGCCCCTTGCCGCCGTCGATCAGCACGATATCCGGCATCACGCCCTCGCCCTTCGCCACTTTTTCGTAGCGGCGCATCAATACCTGACGCATTGCCGCGTAGTCGTCGCCGGGAGTGATGCCGCTGATGTTGTAACGCCGGTATTCGCTATTCTGCATGGCATGGTGGTGAAACACGACGCAGGATGCCTGCGTTGCCTCGCCCTGCGTATGGCTGATGTCGAATGCCTCTATGCGGAATGCGTCGATATCCTCGACCTCGAGCCCGAGCATATCGATCAGGGAGCGCGTGCGCGCCTGTTGCGAGCCTTCCTGAGAGAGCACCCTTGCAAGAGCGAGCTCGGCCCCTTTCTGCGCCATCTCCAGCCACTGCCGGCGCTGGCCCTGCGGCTGAAACACCAAGTGGATGCGGTGGCCGCATTGCTCCGCCAGCGCCATCATCAGGGACGGCTCGTCGAATTCGATATTCAGGATCAACGTTCCGGGTATGAACGCATCCATGTAGTGCTGGGCCAGAAATGCCTTGAGAACCTGCACCTCGACGGTTTCATCGTCGATCGCGTTATCGACATGAGTCGGAAAATAGGCGCGGTCGCCAAGATGGCGGCCTCCGCGCACCATTGCCATGTTGACGCAGGCGCGACCGCCGTGCACTACCACGGCAATGACGTCAAGCTCGGTATCGCCCGCCGTTTCCATGCTCTGCTGGTGCAGCACCTGCGATAAAGCTGAAATCTGGTTGCGCACTGCAGCGGCCTGCTCGAATTCAAGTTTTGACGCGTAGTCCTGCATCTTGGCTTCCAGCTTTTGCATCACCTCGGTCTGCTGTCCGCGCAGGAAGCGCGACGCGTTCTCGACATCGGCCCGGTATTCCTCGGCGCTGATGCGGCTCACGCAGGGAGCGCTGCAACGTCCGATCTGGTGCATGAGGCAAGGACGCGTGCGATTCGAATAAACACTGTCCTCGCAGGTACGCAACTGAAACACCTTCTGCAGAATCTGCATCGATTCTCTCACCGCCCATGCGCTTGGAAACGGTCCGAAGTACTGGTTTTTCTTGTCAATCGCGCCACGGTAATAAGTGATGCGCGGCACGTCCTGTCCGGTAATTTTCAGGTAGGGATACGATTTATCGTCGCGGAACAGTATGTTGTAGCGCGGCTTTAGTGCCTTGATCAGGTTGTTTTCGAGAATCAGCGCTTCGGCTTCGGTTCTCGTGACAGTGGTTTCGAGATGGCCGATCCGTTCGACCATCATCGCAATGCGCGGACTGGACAGGTTCTTCTGAAAGTAGCTGGTCACGCGTTTTTTCAGATCGCGCGCCTTGCCGACGTACAGGACCTTTCCCTCGGCATCGAGAAAGCGGTACACACCCGGAAGATGCGGCAGCTTCACTACCGTATTCAGGACGACTTCACGTAGTTCCTGCTGAGTTGTTTGGGGTTTCGCCACAGTCTTTAAAAACAATGAGGGGACGCCGCGTAACAGCGTTTCGCGGCGGGAACAGCCAGAATACGAACAATACCGGAAGCGCCTGCAAGCCGGCTTCGTATTACGGAAGAACAGTGCTGCCTGCCGAATCTTTCCACAGCTATTGCAAGGTTTCGATCAACCGCTTTGCATCCCGGTAATAGGTATCATTTTGCAGCAAATCCCAGTTCTTTGCTGGCATGCGCGGCATCATCGACCGAATGCGTTCGACCGATCTGGCGGCAGCGGCATCCTTGCGCGGATTTAGTCCGGCTAGCAATTGATCCGCCTTGTCGGGCGAATTGCAGACCAGCACCATGTCGCATCCCGCCGCCAGCGCCAGTTGCGCGCCATCGACAACGCTGCCTGCAACGCTCGCGCCTTCCATGCTGAGGTCGTCGCTGAAGATCACGCCGTCAAACCCCAGATCGTTTCGCAGGATGTTCAGCCATTTCCTGGAAAATCCGGCCGGATGACTGTCTACTTTCGGATAGATTACGTGCGCCGGCATTACAGCCGACAGGCTCATGCCGAGCCAGCCATACGGAGCTGCGTCTTCGTGCATGATTTCCGCCAGATCGCGCGTATCGACCGGCACTTCGGTATGCGAATCCGCCTTGACAAAGCCGTGACCCGGAAAGTGCTTGCCGCAATTGGCCATGCCCGTTAGCAAAAGCCCGTGATTCAGGCTCTTGGCGAGGAAAGCCACCACACGCGGATCGCGATCGAAAGCACGGTCGCCGATAACGCCCGACTCGCCGTAATCAAGATCGAGTACCGGCGTGAACGAGAGATCGACGCCGCATGCGCGCAACTCCGCGGCCAGCACATATCCGACCGCGGTCGCCGCCTTGGCTGCCGCCATCTGGTCCCGCCGCCATAATTCGCCCAGCTTTCTCATCGCCGGAAGCCGGGTGAAGCCGTCGGTCCTGAACCGCTGCACCCGTCCGCCTTCATGGTCTACCGCAATAGGAATGCCGGGCCGTTCGGCATGGATCGCCGCCGTCAACGCAGTCAGTTGCGCCCGGTCCTGATAGTTGCGGGCAAACAGTATGACGCCGCCGGTGAGCGGATGACGAATGCGGCGAATATCGTCCGCCGCCAGTTCGGTGCCGACCACGTCCAGCATCACAGGGCCGGGTTTTGTTGAAGCAAGCGATACGTGCGAATTCTTTTTTTCCATGCTGTCTTTCATCATCCCGCCGACAATTCCGTCTCTTCCTGTTGCTCAACAATTACGAATGCAAGCGCGTATTCCTCTTCATCGGTAATCGACACTTGCGCGCTCAGTCCAAGTTTTTCCATGTGCTCCTTCAATCGCCCGCTGGTTACCGCAACCGGCTTGCCGCTTGGCGCATTCAAGGTCTGCATCGCACGCCAGGTCATCGGCATGCGCATGCCTAGCCCGAGCGCCTTGGAAAGGGCTTCCTTGGCCGCGAAGCGGGTGGCAAGATAGCGCAACCCGCGCGCCTCCACCTTGGCGTAGCGGTGCCGGAAGCGCTGCATTTCCTCAGGCCCCAGAATCTTGCTGGCAAAACGTTCCCCGCGGCGTTCCAGCGCCGCCTTGATGCGGGAAATCAGAATCATGTCAGTGCCGATGCCGTAGATCATGTTGCTTTTATTTCCTGAATTATCATTCCTGTTTTCGAGTCCGCACGATACCGGTTGGATGTTACCGTGCCCTGCTTTTACCCTCTTCCAACAAAATAGGAAGAAGGAACGAAAGTGCCGCTTGATGCTGATTATGCCGCATCCGCAAAAAACAATCCCGCCGGGTAAATTACGCCTTCATTCCCGAGAGGCGCGCCGCCACCATGAGCGCCTTCATTTCACGCACCGCGTTCTGCCAGCCCACGAAAACTGCGTGCGCGACGATTGCATGGCCTATGTTCAGTTCGGCAATACCGGGTATGGCGGCAATCGCCTGTACGTTGGTGTAATGCAGCCCATGTCCGGCATTTACTTTCAATCCGAGGCGCATGCCCTCAAGCACGCTTCTCTTTATACGTTCTAGTTCCTGCTGCTGCCGTTCGTCCGTCTCCGCATCCGCATACCTGCCGGTATGCAATTCGATCACGGGCGCGCCCGCATCCGCCGCGGCCTTGATCTGTACCGGGTCGGGGTCGATGAACAGGCTGACGCGTATCCCCTCGGCCTGCAATTGGCGGATCGCCGCCTGCACTTGGGAAAAGTGCGTCACAACGTCTAGCCCGCCCTCCGTCGTCACTTCCGCGCGGCGCTCCGGCACCAGGCAGACATCCTGCGGCTTGATGCTGCATGCGAAGTCGATCATCTCGGCAGTGACCGCCGATTCCAAATTCATCCTCGTTGTCAGCAGCGGGCGAATCGCCTTGACGTCGGCATCGTGGATATGGCGCCGGTCTTCGCGCAGGTGCAGCGTGATCGAGTCCGCGCCCGCCTCTTCCGCCAGCAGCGCCGCCTTGATTGGATCGGGATAAGTCGTGCCGCGCGCGTTGCGCAGAGTGGCAACGTGGTCGATATTGACGCCCAGTTCAATTACCGGGCCATTCGGTTGCAAAAAGCTCATGTCAGTATTTGCCGATATATGTTTGAAGAAAAATTACAATTGCATCAAATCTATCAGAATCTGCCGCGTCTTGATCTGTTCGCCGCCGAGATGGTGGGCGAGCAAAAAGCGCATCAGCAGCTTGCTCTGCATCTGCGTGGTCGGGTCGGAATAGTTTTCGCCCGCCATATCCTGCAGCGTCTTTCCCGATACCCTGGGGGCGACGTCGCTCATGCGCGCAGGGCGCGGGCCGCTCTCCGGCTCCACGATATACACTTCGTCGGGATCGACCGCCTGCCCGCTTGCGGTGCAGACCGACAGGTCGGCAGCCACGCCGGTTTCCTTCAGCAGTGCAAGCTCGAACTTACGCAACACGATCGGCGCCGATTCTGTATTGGCTAGCTGGGCCAGCGTCGCGACGTAATGGTCGAACAAGGCCGGATGCGGATCTTCGCGAGCGATCAGCTTCAGCAGCAATTCGTTCAGATAGAAACCGTACAGCAGCGCCGAATTCTCCAGCGGCACCAGGCCGCCAACCCACTCGGCTGCGATCAGGTTGCGCAGTTCGGATTTGCCACTCCAGCCCAATGACAGCGGCTGAAAGGTATGCAGTACGCCACGCAGGCGGGAATGGGCGCGCTTGGCGCCCTTCGCTACCAAGGCGACGCGGCCGTACTCGCGCGAGAATATCTCGACGATCAGGCTGGTTTCCTTGTAGAGGTAACGGTGCAGCACGAACGCCGTCTGATGGAGTATGCGGCTTTCCTGTTCCGGACGCGCGCGGCGCGGGGCAACAGGCTGGCTTGGAGAACCGCCGCGATTTCCGCTGCTGCTGGAACTGGAAACAGTTTCCGTTTTCGGCTCAACTGTGGATGGCATGACTTCGTTCCTGCGCCCGTCTTGAGTGGTCACTCGTAACCGTATGCGCGCAGCCCGGCTTCGTTATCGGCCCAACCGGATTTGACCTTGATCCAGATTTCCAGATAGACCGGCCCGCCGAACAATTTTTCCATATCCAGCCGGGCCTGCGTCGATATCTCTTTCAGCCGCGCGCCCTTCTGGCCGATCACCATCGCCTTGTGCGTATCGCGCGCCACCAGGATGGCGGCGAATATGCGGCGCAGATTGCCTTCCTGCTCGAACTGTTCGATCACGACCGTGCTGGTATATGGTAGTTCTTCGCCGACGAAGCGGAATATCTTCTCGCGCACGATCTCGGCCGCCATAAATCTCTCGCTGCGGTCGGTGATGTCCTCTTCGCCGAATATCGGCTGGTTTTCGGGCAGCAGGCGTCCAATCTCCTGCTGCAGCCGGTCAAGCTGAAAGCGCAGCCGTGCGGACACAGGCACGATTGCTGCAAAATCATGGAGCGCGGCGATCTGCTGGGCGAAGGGAAGGAGCACTGCCTTGTCCTTGACCCGGTCCGATTTGTTGATCACCAGGATCGTGGGCACGTTCTTCGGGATCAGGTTCAGAACCTGCTGGTCCGCCTCGCCGAAAGTGCCGGCCTCGATGACGAACAGGATCACGTCGGACGAGATGAGCGTATTGGTGACCGTCTTGTTCAGCGTCTTGTTGAGCGCGTTCGAATGGCGCGTCTGGAACCCGGGCGTATCGACATAGACAAACTGCGCATCCTCATCGGTCTGGATCCCCAAAATCCTGTGACGCGTTGTCTGGGCCTTGCGCGAAGTGATGCTGACCTTGGCGCCGATCAACTCGTTCATCATTGTCGATTTGCCGACATTGGGACGGCCGACTATGGCGATGTAGCCGCAGCGGTACTGGGGGGACGGAATAGGTTTGCTCACGCTTTTCTTGGTATCGGACATATTATCAGCCCGTATAGTTCGTCAAGTTACGGTGGAATGCCTCAAGTCGCGTGCAGGCAACCGCATGGGCCAACGGTAAAAACTGAATTGTATGCCGAAATGGCCTGATACCTGATTTCATGCGAATCTTTCTAAATTTGCGGCTGCCGGATAAAAAATCCGGCCTAATCCGTCTTGGCGCGTGAATCGGTTTGCGGCGTCGCGATACCAATAAGCTTCAACTGTGTTCCCTTTGGCTTTGCCTGGCGCGCCCCCGCTGATTTGCCATTGGACAGTGTAAGCGCTTTTTCCAGCGCCAGCTTGGCAGCTTCCTGCTCGCCGGCGCGGCGGCTGCCGCCGGAACCGAATACCCGAATATCCAGCTTGGGCACCAGGCACTCTATCTCAAACTCCTGGTTATGGGCGGCGCCATGCGTTGCAACCACATTGTATTGCGGCAGCGCAATTTTGCGGCCTTGAAGATATTCCTGCAGCAGGGTTTTGGCATCCTTGCCGAGCGTCTCCGGATTGACGGTTTCGAGTATCGGCAGAAAAAGGGAACGGATCACCTTTTGCACCGCATTGAAATCGGCATCGATGAATATTGCGCCGAACAGGGCTTCCATCGTATCGGCCAAGATCGACGGGCGCTTGAAGCCGCCCGCTTTCAGCTCGCCTTCGCCCAGACGCAGGAAATGAGAAACCTCCAGCTTCTGCGCAACTTCGTACAAGGTCTGCTGGCGGACCAGATTCGAGCGCAGGCGCGAGAGACTGCCCTCGTCCAGATCCCTGTAGCGCTCGTACAAAAGTGCGGCAATGACGCAATTCAGGATCGAGTCGCCGAGGAACTCCATCCTTTCATTGTGCAAGCTGCTATGGCTGCGATGGGTCAGGGCTATCTGCAACAGCGACGCATCGCGGAATTGATAGCCCAGCCGGTCTTGCAGGATTGCTGAATCCATTATTTATTCTTTTGAGTTGCCGCTTTTTTCAAGGAATTCCGAGCTGTCGAACCTTCGTAATCGATAAGCAGGCTTGCCGGTCCGAACAACGGGATTTTCTTCTCGTAGGCAAAGCTGACTTCAAACGTATTGTCGACCTTGGTAATGTCCAGATCGGAACCCTTGAGCGTATCGATGTAACCGGCGCTGGCGCTTTTGTCGAATGCGGTGCGGATCTCGCGTTCGTTCGTTCCTGCGTTCTTGGCGGAAACGATCGCCTTCTTGATGGATTGATACTCGATCGCCGTCGGCACCACTTTCATTCCCAGGACGGCAATGGCGCCTATGATGGCCACGACAATAATCAATCCCACCAGTGAAACGCCCGCTTGATTCAGTCCCGGTCGATGTTTCATGCTCACCCCCATCAAGTACAGTTATTGAAAGCTTCCGATACGCTTGAAGTCGCGCAAATTCATCCAGATGAAGAACGCCTTGCCTACAACATACTTGTCGGGCACAAATCCCCAGTAGCGGCTGTCGAGGCTGTTGTCCCGATTATCGCCCATCATGAAATAATGACCTGCAGGCACCGTGCAGGCAAAACCCTCGCTATTGTAGGTGCATAGGTTTTTCATTTTAAACGCATCCGGATTCGGCACGTACGCGGGCGCGCCTTCGTCATTCAATATCCGATGCTTGAATCCGTTCTGCTTTTCGGAAAACTGTTTCGAGTAGTTAAGACGCTCTTCGTCCAGATAGTCGGGCAGCGGCTCGTAGACCGCCTCTTTCCCATTCACGGTCAGGCGCTTGTTGCGGTAAACCACCCGGTCTCCGCCCACGCCCACGATGCGCTTGATATAGTCTAACGACAGATCCTTCGGGTACTTGAATACCATTACGTCGCCGCGCTGTGGATCGTTAATATCGATGATTTTCTTGTTGAGTACCGGCAGGCGTATGCCGTAGGTGAATTTGTTCACCAGGATCAGGTCGCCGGCCTCCAGCGTCGGGAGCATCGAACTGGACGGTATCTTGAACGGTTCGTACAAAAACGAACGCAGCACAAACACCAGCGCGATCACCGGAAAGAAACTGCCCGAATATTCCATCCAGGCGGGCTGCTTCAGCATTCTTTCCTTCAGCTCGGCGCGGCCTCTGTCGTCCGTCTTGACGCCATCCGCTTTCAGCTTCTCGTGGCGCGCGTCCCACTCCGCCAGCGCCGCGTCAGCCGCAACGCGGCGTTTCCTGGAAAAGAAGAAGATATCCAGAAACCAGACAATACCGGTGCCGATTGTCAGAATGAATAAAAGTAATGCGAAATTGCCCAGAATGGCTTGCATGTTCATTTATCGTCCACTTGTAAAATTGCCAGAAACGCTTCCTGCGGAATCTCGACCGAGCCCACCTGCTTCATGCGTTTCTTGCCTGCTTTCTGCTTTTCCAGCAGCTTGTGCTTGCGGCTGATGTCGCCGCCGTAGCATTTCGCCAGCACGTTCTTGCGCAGCGCCTTGACGTTTTCGCGCGAAATGATGGTCGATCCGATCGCGGACTGAATCGCGACGTCGAACATCTGGCGCGGGATCAGTTCCCGCATCTTGGCGGCGACCTGGCGGCCGCGGAACTGGCTGTTGGCCCGATGCACGATGATCGCCAAGGCGTCCACCTTGTCGCCGTTGATCAGCATATCGACCTTGACCACATCCGATGACCGATATTCCTTGAATTCGTAGTCCATCGACGCATATCCACGCGAGATCGACTTCAAGCGGTCGAAGAAGTCGAGCACGATTTCAGCCATGGGCATCTCGTAGGTCAGACGGACCTGCTTGCCGTGATAGTGCATGTCCATCTGGATGCCGCGCTTCTGCGTGCATAGCGTCATAACCGGGCCGACGTATTCCTGCGGCATGTACAAATTGACGGTCACTATCGGCTCGCGTATCTCCTCGATCTTCGACGGTTCCGGCATTTTCGAAGGATTGTCGACCATGACGACAGTGCCGTTTCTGAGCACGACCTCATAGATCACAGTCGGCGCGGTCGTGATCAAATCCATGCCGAATTCGCGTTCGAGCCGTTCCTGCACGATATCCATGTGCAGCAGGCCGAGGAAACCGCAGCGGAAGCCGAAGCCGAGCGCCTGCGATACTTCCGGTTCGTATTTCAGCGAGGAATCGTTCAGCTTCAGTTTCTCGAGCGAATCGCGCAATGCATCGTACTGGTTCGCCTCGACCGGGAACAAACCGGCGAACACCTGCGGCTGTACTTCCTTGAATCCAGCCAGAGGCTCGGCAGCGGGCTTGGCCACCAGCGTCACCGTGTCGCCGACCTTGGCGGATTTCAATTCCTTGACGCCTGCGATGATAAAGCCCACCTGTCCCGCCGAAAGGGATTCGCGCGCATGCGAACGCGGCGTGAAGACGCCGACGCTTTCAACTTGTTGCTGCGCGCCGGTCGCCATCAGCAAAATCCTGTCCTTCGGCCGCAGCGTGCCGTTCTTGACGCGCACCAGCATCACGACGCCGACATAATTATCGAACCAGGAATCGATGATCAGCGCCTGCAATGGCGCGTTCGGGTCGCCGACGGGAGCCGGCACCTTGGCGATCAGCGCCTCCAGGATGTCCTCGACGCCTTCGCCGGTCTTGGCTGAGCAGCGGACCGCATCCGCCGCCTCGATGCCGATCACGTCTTCGATTTCCGCAATCGCATTGTCCGGATCGGCTGACGGCAGATCGATCTTGTTCAGCACCGGCACGACTTCCACGCCGAGATCGAGCGCGGTGTAGCAATTGGCGACCGTCTGCGCCTCGACGCCTTGTGAAGCGTCGACTACCAGCAGCGCGCCTTCGCATGCCGACAGCGAACGGCTGACTTCGTAGCTGAAGTCAACGTGGCCAGGAGTATCAATCAGGTTCAGGTTGTAGATCTGCCCGTCTCGCGCCTTGTAGCTGAGCGCTGCGGTCTGCGCCTTGATCGTGATGCCGCGCTCGCGCTCCAGATCCATCGAATCGAGTACCCGCGCTTCCATTTGACGGTCGGACAGGCCGCCGCAGATCTGAATGATGCGATCGGCAAGGGTCGATTTTCCGTGATCGATATGGGCGATGATGGAAAAGTTGCGAATGTTGTTCATTTGCCTCGGCAGAGTTATTTCATTGCCAGATTTCTCATGACGCCAGGACGAGCCGGAGAGCGCTTCAAGTCGGATACGACAAAGCTCTGCCCCGAGCAGCGTCGAAGGGTCAAGAAATCTGAACCGGAGTTACAAAAAAGGCGCTCTGGAAGGGGCTAATCCCCAAATGAGCGCCCAGCACCGAATTTTTATTCGTTAACAACAGCATTTTACCGGATTTCGTCCGATTAATCGTATTTCCCCCGCATCAGCGTGGCAATCATGCATGCAATAACACCTTCTTGTGCATGGGGTCCCCCAGCGCCTTCGTTGCCGGCGGGCAACGAAACGATTTTCCTGAAAGCTCCTCTTGTCTTTGCCGAGTGCCGGCGGCTCGAATACGAGCACGGGAGAATACCGGATGAACCTGAATTGCAAATTGCCCGGTTCGGGAAGGGAATCACTTTCTCCCCGACCGCGTCGGCACTCCTCCCTTGCGGTGCTTGCTGCCCGAAGCGAACTTGCCGGCCATCGGCGTGGCTGCGCGGGGCGCGGGACGACCGGGAGAAGCCGGTTCAGGCCGCCGCAGTTGCGGGCGTCTGCCGTCCTCCACTCTCTTGCCGGGACCGGCAGCCGACGATTTCCAGCCCGGCACCAGATGGCCGGGGCTGCTCCCGATCAGGTCGGAACGGCCGTTGCGTCTGAGCCACTCACGCAATATCTGCCAGTTGTCTGGGTCATGGTAGCGGAGGAATGCCTTGTGCAGTCGGCGAACCTGTCCTTTGCGCGCGGTCTCGACCGTTTCGGAATCGGCGCTTACCGCGTGTAGCGGATTCTTGCGGCTATGGTACATGGTGGTCGCCATCGCCAGTGGCGTCGGCATGAATGTCTGGACTTGGTCAAGCCGGAAATTATTCTTCTTCAGCCATAGTGCCAGGTTCAGCATGTCTTCGTCGGTCGCGCCCGGATGCGCGGCAATGAAATACGGCACCAGGTACTGCTCCTTGCCCGCTTCCTTCGAGAAGCGCTCGAACATCTTGCGGAAACTGTCGTAGGAACCGATTCCGGGCTTCTGCATCTTCGACAGCACATTTTCTTCGGTATGCTCCGGCGCGATTTTCAGAAGTCCGCCGACGTGATGCGTCGCCAGCTCACGAATATACTCGGGCGAACGCACTGCCAGATCGTAGCGCAGCCCGGAGCCGATCAACAGTTTCTTGATGCCGGGCAATTCGCGCGCTTTCCGGTACAGGGAGATCAACTTGCTGTGGTCGGTGTCCATATTGACGCAGATTGTCGGGTAGACGCACGACAGGCGGCGGCACATCCGTTCGATATTCTTGTCCTTGCAGGACATGCGGTACATGTTGGCAGTCGGTCCGCCCAGATCGGAAATCATGCCGGTGAATCCGTCCGTCGTATCGCGGATTTCTTCGATTTCACGCAAAATCGATGGTTCGGACCGGCTTTGAATAATGCGGCCCTCGTGTTCGGTTATCGAGCAGAACGTGCATCCGCCGAAACAACCGCGCATGATGTTGACCGAAAATCGGATCATCTCCCATGCCGGTATCCGTTCGCCGCCGTAGGCCGGATGCGGCGCCCGCGCATACGGCAGTCCGTACACGCCGTCCATCTCGTCCATTTCCAACGGAAGAGGCGGCGGATTCAGCCACACGTCGCGCTCGCCGTGAGCCTGTACCAGCGCGCGCGCATTGCCCGGATTCGATTCCAGATGCAGGGTGCGCGATGCATGCGCGTACAGCACCGGATCGTCCCGCACCGCTTCATAGGAAGGAATGCGCACCACGGTCTTGCCGTTCTGCAGCAGTCGCGCCGCCAGGCGTTCCTCCTTGGTTTGTACGACAATCGGCTTTTCGCCCTGAGAGCCCGCCGGTTCCTCGGCACACGGAACCGCGTTGCGCTCGCATCCGTAAGGATTGGTGTGCCGGTCAACTTTTCCGGGTGCGTCGACGCGGCTCGAGTCGATTTCGAGCCATTCATTGGCGGGTTTCCAGCCGGGCGGAACCATGAATGCAGTGCCGCGCAGGTCGCGGATCGTTTCTATCGGCTCGCCGGCCGCAAGACGGTGTGTCAGATCGACCAACGCGCGTTCGGCATTGCCATACAGCAGAATGTCGGCCTTGGAATCGGGCAGCACCGAGCGGCGCACCGTGTCGGACCAGTAGTCGTAATGCGCAATGCGGCGCAGGCTAGCCTCGATCGAACCGACCACGACGTTGACACCCGGGTACGCTTCGCGCGCCCGTTGCGCATACACGACCACTGCCCGGTCGGGCCGCTTGCCGGCAACGCCGCCAGGCGTATAAGCATCATCCGAGCGGATCTTGCGTTCGGCAGTGTAGCGGTTGACCATCGAATCCATGTTCCCGGCCGTTATGCCGAAGTACAGCTTCGGCTTGCCGAGCGCGCGAAACGCCTGCGCCGATTGCCAGTCCGGCTGGCAGATAATGCCGACGCGAAAGCCCTGCGCTTCGAGCAGCCGCCCGACCAGGGCCATGCCGAAACTCGGATGGTCGATATAGGCGTCGCCGGATATCAGGATGATGTCGCATGCATCCCATCCGAGCGCGTCCATCTCGGCACGCGACACCGGCAGGAAAGGCGCTGCGCCGGAACGGCGAACTTTGCGCGAAACGTAGGAAAATATGTTTTTGGGGTGGTTCATTACGTGGATTGTACTGGAATTGCCTGGATTACTCCGGCGACTCGATGCAGTGGGAGGGCATCCTGTTCGGGGCGGAAATATCAGCGGGCCTGATGCCTGCAGCCCCGCTTCCGATTCAATCTGCTTCTATTTTTTGGCTTCGGGTTCCGGGTAGGTAACCTTCAGCACGTATAACTCTTCAATCCCGCCAGGCGCCTTGAACGTTACCGTATCGCCTTCGTGCGCCTTGGTCAGAGCGCGCGCAACCGGAGATACCCAACTGATGCTGCCATGCAAAGGGTCGGACTCGTCAATGCCGACGATAGTCACCGTGTTCTGCTCGCCGTCCTGTTTTTCGTAAGTGACGGTGGCGCCGAAAAAGATCTGGTCTATGCCAAAATGCACGCTCGGATCGAACTCCTCGACCAAATCAAGCCGCTTGATCAGGAAGCGGATGCGACGGTCGATCTCGCGCAGGCGGCGTTTGCCGTAAATGTAATCGCCGTTTTCGGAACGGTCGCCGTTCGACGCCGCCCACGATACGATCTTGACCACTTCGGGCCGGTCCTTGTCGATCAGGAACAGCAGCTCGTCCTTCAGCCGCTGATGCCCGGCCGGCGTGATGTAGTTCTTGAATCCGGCCGGCAACGCCGGCAATCCATGCTCCGGCTCGTCGTCTTCGTCGGTTTCTTTTACAAAGGCCTTGTTCATAAGATTCAACCTGCGGTCAGGCGCCGCTGTAAATACTGCAACTGTATTTTTGTCCTGCCTGCGAAATTGCAAGGGCAGTCTGACAATGGCGAAGCAAAAATAGCAGGTATTGCCCGGATCGGGCAAGCGCATGAACTAGACCCGCGGGGACATTCTTAATGCTGCTTTACCTGCGGCAAAGCAGCATTTACTATGCCGTCCCGCTATTTCATGCCGAAAAAGCCTGATGAAAGTCTTGCAGAAGATCGTCTGTATCTTCGATGCCGACGGATACGCGAATTAGCGACTCGGCGATTCCCATGTCGGCGCGCGCCTGGGCACCCATGTCGAAGTAAATCGTATGCGCGACCGGATTCACGAGCGTGCGGGTATCGCCGAGGTTGCTCGCGAAAATGCCGAGATGGAGCCGGTTCAGGTAATCGAAACAGTCAATGCCTTCCTTCGGTTCGAAACTCAGCATCGAGCCGTAGGAACGGAACAGCCTGGTAGCCAGTTCGTGCTGCGGATGCGAAGGCAGGCCCGGATAATGGACCGCGGCCACGCGCTCGTCTGCTTCCAGCATCTGCGCCAGGGCCAGCGCATTTTCGCTGGTGCGCGTCATCCTGAGAGCCAGCGTTTCGGAACCGATAGCGATATGGTGCGCGGTTTCCGGGCTCAGGCAAGCGCCGAAATCGCGCAATGCCTTTGCCCGCACCTGCGCGCTGCCCCACTGCTCGGCCGGAAGCTTTTTGAAGCTGGCGGCAATATTCGGATAGGTCGTCCAGTCGAACAGGCCGGTGTCGGTCACGCTGCCGCCCATTGCATCGCCATGCCCGGCGATCGACTTGGTCAGCGAATTGACTACCAACCCGACGCCGACAGCTTTGGGCCGGAACACATAGGCCGACGTCATCGTGTTGTCGGCGACGAACAGAATGCCGCGTTCGCGGCAGAGTTGCCCGATGCGTTCCAGGTCCGCTATCTGCGTGCGCGGGTTGGCGATCGTTTCAACGAAAACAATGCGCGTTGCCGGGGTCAAAGCCGCCTCGACGTTCTTTACGTCGGTCGCATCGACAAAATCGACATTAATGCCTAGTCCGCTTGCGGTTTCCCATTGGTAGCGCGTGTTGCCGAACAGGAACGAAGATGACACCACATGGTCGCCGGACTTGAGCAATGACTGGAAAAGCGAGCCGATTGCAGCCATGCCGCTTGCGAAGCACACCGTGGCGATCCCGTCCTCCATCTTGCTGATTCTGTCTTCAAGTGCATTGACGGTCGGATTGCCTTGGCGCGCATAGCGATAGCCGACCTGCTTGCCTTGAAATACCGCGGCCAGTTCGCGCGCGTCGGGATAGGAAAAAGTGACCGAAGTATGTATCGGGCGGGTCAGCGCACCATGCTCGATCGGTTTCTGGCGGTCGCTATGCAGCAGGGTCGTGGTAAATCCAAATTTTGGCGTAGTCATCTAATAACAAGTTTTTCAATTAATCAGCGTGCGCGAAACCCAGGTTCAATTGGGTCCGGACGGTTTCCTCGTTTACCGGCTCCGCATTGTTGCGTGCCGACTCAACTCTGTCGAGATAGTCGCGGGATATGTCGCCGGTAATGTAATTGCCGTCGAAACAGGACGCCTCGAAACTTCTCAGCAGCGGATTGACGTCGGTGATCGATTTCTTCAACGCGTCCAGATCCTGGTACACGAGCGCGTCGGCCGTCATTTCGCGGCAAACCTCCTCATCGTTGCGTCCGTATGCGATCAATTCGTTGCGGGTGGGCATGTCAATGCCATAAACGTTCGGATACCTGACCGGAGGCGCCGCCGATGCGAAAATAACGCGCTTGGCTCCCGCCTCGCGGGCCATCTGCACGATTTCTTGGCTGGTCGTGCCGCGCACGATCGAATCGTCCACCAGCAGCACGCTCTTGCCCTTGAATTCGGCGGCGATGGCGTTCAGTTTCTGGCGCACCGATTTTCTGCGGATCGCCTGGCCCGGCATCAGGAAGGTGCGGCCGATATAGCGGTTCTTGATGAAGCCTTCGCGGTATTCGACGTCCAGTTTCAAAGCCAACTGAATTGCGGCAGGACGCGAAGAGTCGGGAATCGGCATGACCACGTCGATGTCGCCCTTGCTGATTTCGCGCTTGATTTTTTCCGCCAGGTATTCGCCCATTTTCAGGCGGGTCGCATAGACTGAAGCGCCATCTATAATGGAATCGGGGCGAGCCAGGTACACAAACTCGAAGGCGCACGGATTCAGGCTTGGATTTTCAGCGCATTGCTGGTTATAGAGCTTGCCGTCGAGGTCGATGAAAATGGCCTCGCCCGGTTTTACGTCGCGCAGGAAGCGGAACCCCAGCCCTTCAAGGGCCACTGATTCGCTTGCCAGCATGTATTCGATCCCTTTTGCCGTTTCGGAAAATCCGAGGCACAGCGGCCTGATTCCGAACGGATCGCGAAACGCCAGCAAGCCGTAGCCTGCTATCTGCGCAACCGCCGCGTAAGCGCCGCGCACGCGCTTGTGCAGCATGGCCACTGCACGAAACAGGGCGTCCGGATCGAGTGAATAACCGGTGGTGGCCTCCTGTATCTCATGCGCCAGCACATTCAGCAGCACTTCCGAGTCGGAATCGGTATTGATGTGGCGGCGATCCTTGTGGAACATCTCGATCTTGAGCTGTTCCCAGTTGGTCAGGTTGCCGTTATGCGCTAGCGTGATGCCGAACGGCGCATTGACGTAAAAAGGCTGCGCTTCCTCTTCGCTGGCGGCGGAACCGGCCGTCGGATAGCGGACATGGCCGATGCCCGAGTTTCCAAGTAGCGAACGCATGTTGCGCGTGCGGAATACGTCGCGCACAAGGCCGTTCGCCTTGTACATCGAGAATGTATCGTTGAAGTTGGTTGCAATACCTGCGGCATCCTGACCCCGATGCTGCAAAAGCAGCAAGGCGTCATAGATCATCTGGTTAACAGGCTCTTGGGAAACAATGCCAACAATGCCACACATGGTGGGCTCCTCGATCAAAAAAATTCAGACAAAAAAACAAATATTCAACGTTCAGTATCGAACGTGATGCGCAAAACTGCCCGGCAGGAAAGGGAGCGCCGTCCGTGCGGCAGTCACTGCCATCGGGCTAAAAAGCGCGTTCTTCCAGAATGCCTGCTGCGGTATCGTTGTCATGCCGCACAACAGCACCAGCGCCAGGGCCATCACCATTCCGCGTCCCAGCCCAAACAAGCCGCCCAATCCCCGATCCACCACTGTCAGTCCGCCTGCCGCGACCATCGCTTCCACTGCCCCGCTCAGCAACTTCATGGCAAGCAGGACACCGATGAACAAGGCGATGAAAGCCACGATCAGTCTTACCGTGGCGCCCGGCAAGGAGTTCGGCAGCAGCAAAGCCAACTCTTCTCCATACGCATTGGCGACCATAAAAGAAGCGATCCAGCCCAGTAATGAAAGTATTTCCTTGACCAGTCCCCGCATCGTGCTGATCAATACCGAACACGCCAGTAGAAATAGCAAACCGTAATCAAACGCTGTCAAACGATTCTCTTCTTCATATCAATCAGGCCGCCACCAGCGTGCATTGCAGCCCTATTTTACCTAGCTTTGCGCACATGCCGTCGGCCTCCTTCTTGGTTGCAAACGGACCGACGCGCACGCGTATGCGCTCCCCGGCTTGAGTAGCAAGCTTTTGCGTATGCGACTTGATGCCGGCATCCTTCAGCCTTGCCTGCAACTCGGCGGCTTTTTTCTGGGTGGCAAGCGCCGCCACTTGTATGATCAGCTTGCCCTGTGGAACGGACTCCGCCGTTTTCACCTCGTTCGCCTTGCTCTCCGCAGATGCGGCCTTGTTCGTTTTGACCACCTGCGGCGCGACGCTCTCGGACGGCTTCGCCGGCGGCTTGACTGGTTCAGCCACGGCTGCCTTTGGCTTGCCGACTGTAGCCGCAATAGCCGCTCCCGCAACCGCCGCAGCAGCAGCAACGGCAGGAGCCGCGCTTGCAGACGATGCCGTCTGAGGCGTTGCCGGATCCTGCTCTTTCTTTGGCGTCTGGGGAGATTTGATTCTGGAGGAAATATCGATGACGACGTCCTGCGATACCGGTTTTGGTTCCGGATCGAGAACCATGGGCAAAACAATGATTGCGCTCAAGGCAAGCGTGACCGCGCCAACCAGCCGCCGGCGCGCCCGTTTTTTTTCCGGCAGTGCCGGGTCGGCTGCGTTTTTCTGACGGCTGTTTGTCTTGCCGCCTGAAGAATCCGCTATGAAAGCCTCGTCGGCTGCAAATTCCGGCCTGCTCTCGCCCGAAGCAGTTTCCTGCTTGGCTGAACGAAAAAAAGAAAACCGGCTCATGCAATCAATTCATTTTCGCTATCAATGTGGCCCATAATCATGTCTGACCAATTTTGGCTGTTTCTCGCTTAATCCTTCTGGGAGAAAGCTGGAAGATCAGGCGGCTTGTTCAAACCGCCTTTCTTTACTATTAGAAAATCTTCGCCGGCGTCACTCCGGCGACAGTCCAGAATGATCCGAATACGACAATTTTATCATTTTCCGCAGCACTCGACTTCGCGCAAGCCAATGCATCGGCGGAAGAAGTGAAGATTTTTACGATTCCCCCGGGCTCGGCATAGCTGGAACCGGCAATTTTTGCCGCCAGAATCTGTTCCTTCAATTGTTCCGCGGAAGCGGCGCGGGCCAGCGGCAAGTCGGTAACATACCAATAATCAACTGCTTTTTTCATTTTCTCGATCACGCCGGCAATATCCTTGTCGGCCATTGCCCCAAATACCGCGTGCGTCGCGCCTGAGGATCCCAGACCGGCGAGATTGTCGGCAAGGACCGCCGCCGCGTGTGGGTTATGCGCAACATCGAGTATCACCACAGGATTGCCTGCCAATATCTGAAAGCGTCCAGGCAAATATGCCAGCCGCAATCCATCGCGCACTGCCGATTCGCCGACTGGAAGGCGGTGCTGCAAGGCTTCAAGCGCGGCCAGCGCAAGCGATGCGTTTTTGATCTGGTTTGAGCCTTTCAAGGCCGGATAATCGAGTTGGCGGCGCTTCTGGCTGCGCCCGGCGTAATGCCATTTGGACTCATCGGTCGAGCAGGAAAAATCGCGCCCCGCCAGCCACAGGTCGGCGCCGGTTTTCTCGGCATGCCGGAGCAGGGAATGCGGCGGTTGCGGGTCTCCGCAAATTGCTGCGCGACCGGCGCGGAAAATACCGGCCTTCTCATAGCCTATCTGTTCGCGCGTGTCACCAAGATAATCGACATGATCGATATCGACGTTGGTGACGACCGCCACATCGGCGTCGATCACGTTGACTGCGTCCAGACGCCCTCCTAGGCCGACTTCCAGAATGACCGCATCCAGCCGCGTCTCGGCAAACAGGTGCAGGATAGCCAATGTCGTGAATTCAAAATAGGTCAGTCGCGTTTCACCGCGCGCCTTCTCCACCGCTTCAAAGCCGCGGACAAATGCGTCGTCCGGCATCATTTCCCCATTGATGCATGCCCGCTCGTTGAAAATCCGGATATGCGGCGACGTGTACAAACCGACCCGATAGCCGGCCTGCATCAGCATGGATTGCAGCATGGTGCTGGTCGAGCCCTTGCCATTGGTGCCGCCGACAATAATGACCGGGCAATCGAAATGCGACCCAAGACGCGCATATACCGACCTGACGCGTTCGAGCCCCATGTCGATATCCTGCGGGTGCAGCTTCTCGATGTAGCCGAGCCATTCGGAAAAAGTACGAGAGGTTTGGAAAGTCGCCAAAAGTCGGTTCGTTCTGTAAGGTAATTCAATGGCAGGTAGCGGCAGTGGTCCATGCCGGGCGCGATAAATGCAAAAGGCCCGGATTAGCTATCCAGGCCTTCCATTAAAGCAAAATAGCCAAGCGTCAGGCCACGGCCTCCGCCGGTTGATTCTGCAGCATAGCCAGCAAATGAGCCAGTTCGTTGCGCATTTCGCGCCGGTCGACGATGCGGTCGACTGCGCCCTTCTGCACCAGGAACTCGGCACGCTGGAATCCTTCTGGCAGTTTCTCGCGCACAGTGTTCTCGATCACGCGCGGACCGGCAAAACCTATCAGCGCCTTCGGTTCGGCAATAACGATATCGCCCAGAAACGCGAACGATGCGGATACGCCGCCCATGGTCGGGTCGGTCAGGATAGAGATGAACGGCAGCTTTTTTTCCGCGAGAAGAGGCAGGCTGGCGCTCGTCTTTGCCATCTGCAGCAAGGACAACAAGCCTTCCTGCATGCGCGCCCCGCCGCTTGCGGTGATGCAAATGAACGGCACGCGCTGTTCAACCGCCGTCTTGACTCCGCGCACGAAGCGCTCGCCGACCACGGAACCCATTGAGCCGCCCATGAATTCGAATTCGAAACAGGCAACCACGACGGGTATGGTTTTTATTGCGCCTCCGAGAACAATCAGCGCATCGGTTTCGCCTGTCGCTTCCAGAGCGGACTTCAGGCGTTCGGTATATTTTTTACTGTCGCGAAACTTGAGGGTATCGATAGGCAGCGCTTCGTGGCCTATTTCATAACGGCCTTCCGCATCCAGCAAGACGTCGAGCCGGTCGCGTGCGCGGATGCGCATGTGGTGGCTGCACTTCGGGCAGACATGAATATTCGATTCAAGGTCGGTGCGGTACAGCACCGCTTCGCACGAAGGACATTTCACCCACAGGCCTTCCGGCATGGATTTGCGGCTGGTGGAATCTGACCGCTGAATGCGCGGCGGAAGCAATTTATCAAGCCAACTCATACTCTCTCCTCTGATTCTGGTCGCCGCAATTAAGCGGCGCAACCGAATTTTATCCGATTTCCGGCACTTGCTTCATAAATACGAAAGTTTGTCCTCGCATATATGAAGTGAATTTACTTAGCGCCCTCATTTCCGGCGTTACGAGTCCAAGGCCGCGCGAATGCCGGAAATGAAAACCTGCACGGCATCGGCTACCTTGCCTGGCGGCACGTTTTCCATTTCCTGAATGATGCGGCTGCCGATCACGACAGCATCGGAAACACTCGCCACCGCCTTTGCGGTCGCCGCGTCCCGAATGCCGAAGCCGACGCCGACCGGCACGGATACATGATTTCTGATTCTCGGGATCATGGCCGCTATGCCATCGATATCAAGGTTGGCGGAACCGGTCACGCCTTTTAGCGACACATAGTAAACGTAACCGCTGGCAATTTTACCGACCTTTTCTATTCGCTCGTCGCTCGAGGTCGGCGCCAGCAGGAAAATGGCATCCAGGCCATGTGCTTTCATCGACGCGGCAAAAGCCTCGCATTCTTCCGGCGGATAATCGACTACAAGCACGCCGTCGACACCGGATTCCTTGGCTGAAAAGATAAAGTTTTCCACGCCCATGTGTTCTATTGGATTTGCGTAGCCCATCAGGACAACCGGCGTGTCTTGGTCGGCAGCGCGAAATTCGCGTACGAACTGCAACACATGGCGCAGGCTGACGCCTTTTTCGAGCGCCCGTTCGGATGCGCGCTGGATAACGGGGCCATCGGCCATCGGGTCGGAAAAAGGCACGCCCAGTTCAATGATGTCCGCGCCGCCGGCAACAAGGGCGTGCATCAGCGACACCGTCAGTTCCGGCGCCGGATCACCGGCGGTAATAAATGGGATCAGGCATTTTTTTTCTTCGCGGGCAAGGGCCGCGAATGTGTTCTGTATACGGGACATAGTTATTTTTCAGTTTGGTTCGGCTGACTCAACGGGGATTTAATGCGAATTTGCCAGTCCGGCCGCAGCCGCCGGCAAAGGGCATGGCGGCAGACAGCACTTGCGGTACGGCGCGGCAAGGCCGTGCAACGCAGCTACCGGCTGCGGCCGGACTGGCATTACCATTGAATTCCAGACCTTTCCGCCACGGTATGCATATCCTTGTCTCCACGGCCGGACAGATTGACCAGTATCGTCTTGTCCTTGCCGAGCGTCGGCGCCATCTTGGCCGCATAAGCCAGCGCGTGGCTCGATTCCAGCGCCGGAATGATGCCTTCGATGCGACAGCAGGTATGAAACGCCTGCAAGGCATCCTCGTCGGTGATATTCACGTATTGCGCGCGGCCGGAATCCTTCAGCCAGGCATGCTCCGGACCGACGCCGGGATAATCGAGGCCGGCCGAAACCGAATGCGTCTCGATGATCTGGCCATTCTCATCCTGCAGCAGATAAGTGCGGTTGCCATGCAGCACCCCGGGCGAACCCGCAGTCAGCGCCGCGGAATGGCGGCCTGTATCTATGCCCTCCCCCGCCGCCTCTACGCCGATTAGCTGAACCTCGGGATGCTCGATGTAGGGATAGAATATTCCCATCGCATTCGAACCGCCGCCGACGCAGGCCACCACATGGTCCGGCTGCCGCCCGGTCATCTCGGGCATCTGTACCAGGCATTCCTCGCCGATCACCGACTGGAAATCGCGCACCATCATGGGATAAGGATGCGGTCCGGCCACAGTGCCGATGATGTAGAAAGTGTTCTCGATATTGGTGACCCAATCGCGCATCGCCTCGTTTAGTGCGTCCTTCAGCGTTTTCGAGCCGGATTCGACCGGCACCACCGTTGCGCCGAGCAGCTTCATCCGGTATACATTCTGGGCCTGTCGTTTCACATCTTCGCTGCCCATGTAGACCACGCATTCAAAACCAAAGCGCGCGCAGATGGTGGCGGTCGCGACGCCGTGCTGTCCCGCGCCGGTCTCGGCGATGACGCGGGGCTTGCCCATCTTTTTCGCCAGCAGCGCCTGGCCGATCACATTGTTTATCTTGTGCGCGCCGGTATGGTTCAGATCCTCGCGCTTGAGATAGATCTGCGCGCCCCCGAGCATTTCCGACCAGCGCGCCGCATGATAAATTGGCGAGGGGCGGCCAACGAAATGTTTCAGTTCGTAGCGGTATTCGGAAAGGAAATCGGCATCCTTGCTGTAGCGGGCGTAGACCTCGTTCAGTTCGTCCAGCGCATGGATCAGCGTTTCCGACACGAAAACTCCGCCGTAGATGCCAAAATGGCCTCGACTGTCGGGCAGGTTGTAGCTGGAAGCATGATAAAGAGGCGAGCTATCCATTGGCTCTGCTCCGGGGTGGGGCTTCAATTCTTTCATTTTCTATGCTCTTTGGTGTAGCGATATCCAATCCGGCTGATAGCCGGAAACCATGATGAGGATGCGGGATCCTGCAGGTTCGCCTTCAGGCGGCGTCCGCCTTGCGCACGGCCTCTATGAAGGCGCGCACTTTTTCGGCATCCTTGATGCCTTTCGCATGCTCTACGCCACTGCTGACGTCAACAGCATGAGGGCGAACGCGGGCAATCGCGCCAGCGACGTTTTGCACGCTCAATCCACCACTTAAAACGACCCGAGGCGCGAGCTCTTCTGGAATGAGAGACCAATCGAAAACCTTTCCTGCACCGCCATACGCATCAACGAAAGTATCCAGCAACAGACCGGAAAAAAGATTGCTGGCGGCGCGGTAGATATTTTCGCATTGTAGCAAATCATGGCCAGCCGTATCCGGTTTTACCCTAGCCGCGCGAATGAAAGGACGCGCAACCGCCTGCGCCACGGCAGCGCAATGCGCAGGAGTCTCGTCGCCATGAAATTGCAGCAGCGTGACCGGCGCCTGAGCAACCGCTTGCGCCACCTCGTCAGCCGATGAATTCACGAACAGCCCTACTGTCGCAATAAACGGCGGCACCAGCGCGATCAGTTCCGCGGCCTGGCGAGGCGTTACATGGCGCGGACTTTTCGAATAAAACACGAATCCGATCGCGTCCACGCCGGCATCCACGGCTGCGCGCACATCCTGTGGGCGAGTCAAACCGCAAATCTTGATTCGAGTGCGCTGGAGCATGGAAGGTAACCCAAGTTAATGAAGATTTTATTATATTACCAAGGTCAGGTCTTCACTTGCCGATTCCGGTCACGCCAGCGTCATCGACAGAGAAATAGTGAAGGCGCTATCTCATGCCGCAGTGACGCGCAGCATCGCGTCAAAGGCAGCGCGTTGCTTAAGCGATCGGCCATTCACAGCCAGAGCGACAAATCGGAATCTTCCTGCGGCAGGTTCCACTTTTCGTCGTACGTCACTTTGGACAGATAGAGACCGTCCGGCATGAAAGTCGGAGCGGCATGGTTGCGGTCACGGCCCTGGAGGACATGATCCATCCATTGCGGCGGGTAATCCCCCTTGCCGACATAAAGCAGCGAACCGACAATATTGCGCACCATGTGGTGCAGGAAAGCGTTGCCGCGAAGAGTGAAAATGAACAGGCTGCCACGCTGCTCGATATGAATCTCATGCATGGTCTTGACCGGCGTGAATGCCTGGCACGCTGCGGCGCGAAACGCTGAAAAATCATGTTCGCCCAACAAGTATTGCGCCGCCTGCCGCATCGGTTCCAGCTCCAGCGGGCGAAAAGTCCAGCCGACCTTGCCATGCTGCAGCGGCGAGCGGATCGGATGGTTGTACAGCACGTATTTGTAGCAGCGCGCTCTGGCGCTGGAGCGCGCATGGAAATCGCGCGGCACTTCGCATGCCCAGCGCACGGCTATCGATGGAGGCAGGAACGAATTGAGCCCGCGCACCCAGGAGATCGGCTCCCTCTCCAGTTCGGTGTCCAGATGCACGACCTGCTCTATTGCATGAACGCCTGCATCGGTACGGCCTGCGCAAGTTACGGAGATTCCGACTTTCGTGAATGCCGCTATCGCGGCCTGCAGCCGATCCTGTACGGTTCGGCCATTCGGTTGGGTCTGCCATCCGCTCCATGGCGCGCCGTCGTATTGAATGCCCAAAGCAATCCGTTTCAAGTCCTTACCGCATTCCATCGTCAAGCCGCTTCCATTCCCGGATTATATGTTTCTCAAAAGTTTGATAGTTACAGATAGGCGCCCGACAGGCGCTACGCATTTCCGCTGTTTTCCGCATTTCACCTAAAGTACCGGCCTGGCCGATGCCGCTAGTCCGCAATCGAAGGCGGCTTTTAAGGTTAAATGCAGAATCCGGTTCATCAGAAACAATGATTATAAAAAGAAATCGGGTACAGCCTTGCGCACTGTACCCGATTGGTGATTTTCAGGGGATCACGACAGCTTGGTCAGCGTTTCCTTCGCTTTCACGATCTGCTCGGCCGTACCACCTTTTACTACTTCTTCAAGCAGTTCGCGCGCACCTTCCTTGTCGCCGATTTCCAGATAGGCGGCTGCCAGATCCATTTTAGTGGCCATCTCTATGTTGGAATCGTGGGCGGCTTCGCCGGACGCAGCCGGCTTGTAATCGGCCAGTTCAGGCGAGGCCGCGCCCAGTTCCAGATTGATATTGGAAAAATCGAATTCGATAGGAGCAGGACTCGGCGATGCGGAAGCCGATGATTGCGCATTGAATTCAGGCAATGCCTGTTCTGAAGGCGGCATATCGAAATCCACGACTGCCGGGCTCGACTTGGCAGACGGCGCTTCCGCAGCAAGCGGTTTCATGGCCGGTTGCACAGCCAATTCTTCCAGCGGTTGGGCCGTTGTTTGCTCTACGCCGCCAGCAGCGGCTTCCTTTTGAACAGCCGGTTTTTCTTGCTTCGTATAAAAATCCAGCATGTTTTCGAATTCCGCAAGCGTACTCTCACTCGCTTCCAAGGGAGGATACTGTTCGGGCGCAGCAGCGACTTCCACCTTCTCGAACGGCAAGTCGAGCAAGGCAAAGTCCGCTTCTGCAGCCTCTTTAGGCAGATTGGGACTATCCAAAAATTGCGGCTCGCCTTTTACTTCGACAGCCGGCGCATCACGAACTGCGGCCAGCGGCATCTCTTCCGTCTTTTCTTCAGCCAGCCCGATGTCGAGAAGCATGTCGGGATGCACCAGTTGCTCGGCAGTAGGCTCGACTGCTTTAGGCTCAGTCGCCCGTTCGGGTTGAGGCGCAGCCGGCGCATACTCGGTCTGCAAGCGCGTAGAGGCCATGAGGGAATCAGGATCCAGCTCAGCCACAGGATTAGTCAACAAATGCAGGGAAGCCGGCTTGTCGGCTATATCTTCGAGAAGGGCATTATCGGTATAGAGCGGATTTTTCGGGTCGATTGACGCTCCCAGCTTCGCGGCATAGGTCCAGTCCTCCCCCTCGCCTTTGGTCAGCGCATACAGATCGCTTGCAACAGCATCGAACGAAAGCACATCGTTTTGCGACGCATACACCTCGAGCAACTTGATGCGGACCGCATTGCGCTCGGGTTGCGCCCTCAAGGCGTCCTTCAGAATCTCGATTGCCTGCGCATCGCGTCCATAAGCAATATAGACGTCGGCCTCCGCTACAGGATCAACCTCGTTGGTATCAAGCTGGCTTGCGGAAGGAGTAAAGCTGGAATTGAAAATGCTGTTGTTGGTATTAACGCTCTGGCCGCCGGGAGAACCAAACAACGAGTTTTGAGCCTCTTCGGCAGACCCGACCAGATACTGATCCGAAATCTCCTTCGCCTTTTTTTTGCGTTGCACGCCACTCCATAGCAGGACGCCAAATCCTAGTACGGCAGCGCCAATCGCCCCCAGCATCGTCGTGTTGTCGAGCAAATCGTCGAAGAAACCGGGCTCGGGCGGAGGCGGTGGCGCAGTCCTAGGCGTTGGCTTGACTACAGCCGCGGCGGGAGTAGGCGGTGCGGTAGCAACAGCGGGCGCTGCAACTCCCGCGACGGTTGCGGCAGATGCAACCGGGCTGGCGTCCGCAACCTTGTCGGCCTGCTTTTGCTGCGCCGACATGTCCTTGCTCTTCAAGTCGATGACGCCTTGCAAATCCTTGATGTTCTTTTCAAGCTCCTTGATGCGCGAATGGGCATCGGCGGACGCCTTCTCCTTCGACAGCTTGTCTTCAGTGCTGACGACTCCGCCAGCCTTGTCACCGGCTGCGGCATTTTCTTTCGACAGCTTCAGTTTATCGACCGATTTGCTGGCCGCGGTAGGCTGCTCTTCCACTTTCGCAGTGATCTTTCCTCCAACAGCCTGGGCAGATTGATCGGACTGCTGGGCAGGAGCCTGCGCGACCATGCCGGCCAGCTTGTTGCGGTATTGGTTGAAGTCGGCCGATTGAGCGACGATCACACTCCTGGCTTCAGCGCCGGTAATGCTGCCTGCTGCTGCGGCATCGGGGATCGTCATGATCCGTCCGCTCTTCAGCCGGTTCATGTTGTTGCCGATGAACGCATCGGGATTGGAACGGTACAAGGAAACCAGCATCTGCTCGAGCGAGACTTCATCCGGCTTGTGCTGCTGCGCAATTGTTCCCAGCGTGTCGCCGGATTTGACGCGGTACCCGTTCTTGCCGTCAGATGGCTGGGACTCTGCCGACGACTTCTGCCCGCGACGCGCCGACTTGCCTTTTTTGCCTGGTTCGGCAACTTGCTGTTCCGCTTGCGAGGGCAATTCGGCCGCAGCAATAGGCGCGGCCACGACGTCAGGCGCAACAGGAGCTGCAATGGAAGCGGGGCGCGAATGGCGCAGTTCCGCCGGGTCGAGGAGGAAAGTGTATTCGCGCAGCAGGCGGCCCCTGCTCGATCCCAGTTCGAGCAGCATGCCCATATAGGGCTCGTTAATCGACTGCGACGAGGTGATGCGGATGACTTGATGCTGTCCACGCTGCTCTATTGAAAAGCGGACCGATGCCAATGCAGGATTGAATTCGACATTCGCTTGTCTGAATGCCTGGGCGGAAGCAAGTCTTGCAACCAGCGATCCGGCCTCGTCCTTCGTAACCGAGTTCAGTTCGATTTCGGCCCTTAACGGCTGTCCGAGGGATGAGAGCACTGTCAACTTGCCCAACCCGGCAGCATTTACGCCAGTAAATGTGATGGCGGCAATGACGGCGGTAAGCGCCTTTACGGCAAACGAGGGGGGGGTGTTGCGTATGATTCTATGCATCGTAGTGGCCAGGACTGAATTCGGTTATCAAATGCGGCTGTCGATTCCCTGTTTCCGCTTGTCAATGTTACGAACGTTCAAAATATCATCACGTCTACACATTCGCAAGCATCCTGTTTGCCGCATCAGACATATCAGCAGGCAATATCATGCATAAGCAGGATAGCCGGGCAATATATGTTGCCGATTAACAACATCTTGCCGTCTCTGACGGAAATCAGTGTTCCATCAGAATGCGCAGCATTCGCCGCAGCGGTTCTGCCGCTCCCCACAGCAACTGGTCGCCAACGGTAAAGGCGGACAGATAGTCGCCGCCCATTTGCATCTTGCGCAGGCGGCCCACGGGAACGGTCAGTTTCCCGGTCACGGCTGCCGGAGTCAGGTCGCGCATCGACGCCTCGCGCGTGTTCGGCACCACCTTGGCCCACTCGTTGTGGCTGGCAATAATGTCGTTGATCTCGTCGAGCGGCACATCCTTTTTCAACTTGATCGTCAGCGCCTGCGAATGACAGCGCATAGCCCCTACCCGCACGCACAAGCCATCGACCGGAATTTCCCTCGATCCGGAGGACGCATTGTTTCCGAGAATCTTGTTCGCCTCTGCAGCCGCCTTCCACTCTTCGCGCGACATGCCGTTTCCAAGGTCGCGGTCGATCCATGGAATCAGGTTGCCGGCCAGAGGCACGCCGAATTGCCGGGTTTCCTCGGAGGACATCGAATGCTGAACCCCCAGCACCCTGCGGTCGATTTCGAGAATTGCCGAAGCGGGATTGTCCAGCAAGTCTTTAACTTCGGAGTTGAGCGATCCAAACTGGGTCAGCAGTTCGCGCATGTGCTGCGCGCCGCCGCCCGACGCCGCCTGGTACGTCATCGACGTCATCCATTCGATCATGTCCTGCTGGAACAGCCCGCCAAGACCCATCAGCATGCAGGATACGGTGCAATTGCCGCCGATGTAGTTCTTGATTCCGCGGGAAAGGCCGGACTTGATCACGCCGAGGTTGACCGGATCGAGCACGATGATCGCGCTGTCGTCCATGCGCAGCGTGGAGGCCGCATCGATCCAGTAGCCGTCCCAGCCCGCCGCGCGCAGCTTGGGAAAAATCCCTGTGGTGTAGTCGCCGCCCTGGCAGGTAATGATAATGTCGCATTTCTTCAGCGCATCGATATCGCCTGCGTCCTGCAGCACGGTTTCGTTCTTCGCCATGGCCGGGGCATTGCCGCCGACATTCGATGTCGAAAAGAATACCGGCTCGATATGTGCGAAATCGTTTTCTTCCTGCATGCGCTGCATCAGGACCGAACCCACCATCCCGCGCCAACCGACCAATCCGACCAGTTTCATTTGAACACCCGACTAAATAGTTATCTTTACAGCGCCGCCACTACGGCATCGCCCATCTGTTTCGTTCCCACCCGCGTCATTCCAGGCTCATGGATATCCGGCGTGCGCAGTCCTTGCGCCAGCACCGCCTTGACCGCCGCCTCAATGCGATCCGCCTGCTCGGCCCTGTTCAAAGAGTAGCGCAGCAGCATTGCAACCGAAAGAATGGTGGCAAGCGGATTGGCTATGCCTTTGCCTGCGATATCGGGCGCCGACCCGTGCGAAGGCTCATACAGCCCCTTGTTGTTCGCATCCAGCGAAGCCGAAGGCAGCATGCCGATCGAGCCGGTCAGCATTGCGGCTGCATCCGACAGAATATCGCCGAACATGTTTCCGGTTACGATCACGTCGAATTTCTTGGGAGCGCGCACCAGTTGCATTGCCGCATTGTCGACATACATATGGTCAAGCGCGACGTCCGAGTATTCCTTGTGAATCTCCGTGACGATCTCTCTCCAGAACTGGGAAGTTTCCAGCACGTTGGCCTTGTCCACGCTGGTCAGGCGCTTGCCGCGTTTTTGCGCCGTTTGAAACGCAACATGCGCAATCCGGCGAATTTCCGTTTCCGCGTAGCGCATCGTGTCGAAACCTTCGCGCTCACCCTTGAAGGCGCCGTCGGGCGATGTGCGCATTCCGCGCGGCTGACCGAAATAAATGTCGCCGGTCAATTCGCGCACGATCAGGATATCCAGTCCGGATACCACTTCCGGCTTCAGTGACGATGCGCCGGCCAATTCCGGATACAGGATGGCCGGCCGCAGGTTGGCGAACAGGTTCAGGTTCCGGCGCAGGCCGAGAATAGCCTGTTCGGGACGCAATGCTCGCTCCAGGGTATCGTATTTCCAGTCGCCGACTGCGCCGAACAGAACCGCGTCGGCTTCCTTGGCGAGCTTCAACGTAGCATCGGGCAAAGGATGTCCGTGCGCTGCATATCCCGCGCCGCCTACCGGCGCAGTTTCCATTTCGAATTTTTCATCGAGCGCATTCAGCACTCTGGTCGCCTGTTCGACGATCTCCGGACCGATTCCGTCGCCCGGAAGAATTGCAATTTTCACTGTTGCCTCGCTTTATTAATTAACGCCAACCGCATCAGATCGTGTTGGCCAGCCACGGTTGCGCAGCTATATGCCGCTCTTCATACTCATGAATCTTGTCTGCTTGCCGCAGCGTCAGCCCGATGTCATCCAGGCCGTTAAGCAGGCAATATTTGCGGAATCCGTCGATCTCGAACCCCCAGGATTCGCTGCCGTCCCTGGTTGTAACCAGTTGCTTTTCCAGGTCTATCACCAGGCGATAGCCTGGGAACGCCTTGGCTTCGCTGAACAGATGAGCGACTTGCTGCTCCGCCAGGACGATCGGCAGCAAGCCGTTCTTATAACAGTTGTTGAAGAAGATGTCGGCAAAACTGGGCGCGATGATAGCGCGAAAACCATACTGTTCCAGCGCCCAAGGCGCGTGTTCGCGCGATGAACCGCAGCCGAAATTCTTTCCTGCCAGCAGGATCGACGCACTCCGGTACTGCGACTGGTTGAGCACGAAGTCGGGGTTAACAGGCCGCCTGGAATTATCCATGCCCGGCTCGCCGTGATCCAGGTAGCGCCAATCGTCGAAAAGATTGGGGCCGAAACCTGTGCGCTGGATCGACTTCAGGAATTGCTTCGGAATAATCGCGTCAGTGTCGACGTTGACGCGGTCGAGCGGCGCCACCAAGCCTTCGTGTACAGTAAATTTTTCCATGTCCTTGCCACTTATTTCCGCAATTCGGGAGCACTGCCTGCAGTACTGCCCGGAATGCCTGTTTATTTCTTATCTCCTGGCAGCATCTTCCATTTTTCCGCCAACTTTTTGTACATCCTTGCCGAAGCCCTGCACGGTATTGCAACCGGCCAGCACGGCAACCGCAATCAACAACGCAAATAATTTTTTCATATCGTTCCTCGAAAGAAATTAACGGAAACCGCGCACATCCACGAAATGCCCTGCTATCCCGGCTGCAGCAGCCATTGCCGGCGACACCAGATGCGTACGTCCGCCCTGCCCTTGCCGGCCCTCAAAGTTGCGGTTCGATGTGGAAGCGCAGCGTTCGCCCGGTTCCAGTCTATCCTCGTTCATCGCCAGGCACATCGAACAGCCCGGATCGCGCCATTCGAAACCGGCCGCCAGAAATATCTTGTCGAGGCCTTCGCGTTCGGCTTGCTCCTTCACCAGGCCGGAGCCCGGCACCACCATTCCGAGCTTGACGTTCGATGCCTTTTTCTTGCCGCGCACTACAGCGGCGGCAGCGCGCAAATCCTCGATACGGGAATTGGTGCAGGAACCGATGAATACCTTGTCGATCGCGATGTCGGTGATCGGCGTGTTCGGCTTCAGGCCCATGTAGATAAGCGCTTTCTCAATCGCATCGCGCTTGACCGCATCCTTTTCCTTGTCAGGATCCGGCACCCGGCCATCGACCGAAATCACCATTTCCGGCGACGTGCCCCAAGTGACCTGCGGCTTGATATCGGCGGCATTCAGCGTAACCACCGCGTCGAACTTCGCGTCCGGATCGGAATGCAGCGTGCGCCAGTACGCAACCGCCTGTTCCCATTTTTCGCCGGTCGGCGAAAGCGGGCGACCCTTGACGTAATTGATCGTCACGTCATCGACGGCGATCATGCCTGCGCGCGCGCCTGCCTCAATCGCCATGTTGCATACCGTCATGCGGCCCTCCATCGACAAGTCGCGGATCGTCGATCCGGCGAACTCGATCGCATAGCCGGTGCCGCCGGCGGTGCCGATTTTGCCGATCACGGCCAGCACCAGATCCTTCGAGGTCACTCCAAGCGGCAATTTGCCGTCGATCCTGATCAGCATCGACCTGGACTTTTTCGCCAGCAGCGTCTGGGTTGCCAGCACGTGCTCGACTTCGGATGTGCCGATGCCGTGCGCCAGGCAACCGAATGCGCCGTGCGTTGAAGTGTGCGAATCGCCGCAGACCACCGTCATGCCGGGCAGCGTTGCGCCCTGCTCGGGCCCGATCACGTGCACGATGCCCTGGCGCCGGTCGGCCATGTTGAAATAAGCGAGGCCGTATGTTTTCGCGTTCGCATCAAGGGTTTCGACCTGAAGCCGCGAGGTCGGATCGCTGATGCCGCAGGCGCGGTTCGTGGTGGGCACATTGTGGTCGGCCACCAGCAGGTTGGCGGCATTCCGCCAGGGCTTGCGTCCGGCCAGACGCAGGCCTTCGAATGCCTGCGGACTGGTGACTTCATGCAACAGGTGCCGGTCGATATACAGAATCGCGGTGCCGTCGTCCTCGGAATGGACAACGTGTGATTCCCAAAGCTTGTCGTAGAGCGTTTTACGCATGATTGCCATACTGCATTGATTGAACAGCCTTTCATTATGCCATATTGGAACTCGGTTAATGAATAGCAGAGCTATATGTTCGAGCCTCAAGCCGGCTCCGGCAATTCTCTAGCGCGTCAGCGCCTCCTCGAAAAAACCGGCCAGCTCATCAAGGTATTTCTCTCCGTAACGCGATGACAAGGCATCGACATGTTCGCCGTTTTCGATGGTTATCAAGCGCTTGGGTTCACCTGCTTCGGCAAGCAGCCTGGTGGAATGCGCGTAGGGAACAACGCGGTCGAGCGTGCCGTGAATGAAAAGCAGCGGGATCGGAGACAGTTTCGCTACATAGTTGCTTGCGCTATACATGTCGTCCATCAGGCAGCCCTGGCCCGGGTAATGATCGTCAGTGAATTCCGAATAAGAATAGAACGGCGCCTCTACCGCAACCGCCCTGACTCCCTTTCCGCTCGCTCCCGCCGCCGCGATGGCGACGGTACCGCCGAGGCTCTGGCCGAATACGAGTAGCCGGCCGGCGTCGATATCGGTTCGGGAACGCACATAGTCCAATGCGCTGATTGCGTCCTCGAGCACGCCCTTCGGCTCCGGACTGCCTCCCGATTTGCCATAGCCGCGATAGTCGAACACGAACAAATTGAAGCCCTGCGTCGGCATCCATTCGACAAATTGCCAGTGCGCCGTCATGTTCTGCGAATTGCCGTGCAAGTGGATCACGGTGCCCTTCGCTTCCCGCGGACTGCCATAACCCGCCGCGGGAATGAACCAGCCTGACAATTGCGTGCCGTCCGCGCTGGCGAAATAAACTTTCTCGTAAGCGAGGCCGGCGCGCTCCGGCGTATCGTATTGAATGCGGTCTGGATAGTAGTAAGAGAGGCTTTGCATGTTCATGAGTGGGTAAGGGGCCGCCAGGCGGCAGGGAGCGAAAAAGCATCAGCTTGTTTCCGCCATCGAATCCGGTATTGCGAATAAAGAGTCAGGCTCTAGACTTTACCATCCTGAGCCTGCCAGCGGAATGATAGCAGCGCGGCGCAGCAGGCAACCAGAGCCAATGCGGCAGCCACCCAGTAGATCGCCTGCGGGCTGAACCGGCCCCAGACATCGGACAACCATAATCCCCCGAGAGTGCCGCCCAGCCCGTAGGAGATGCTGGTGTATAAAGCCTGGCCGCGAGCCTGCATCGGTCCGGCAAACCAGCGCTGGATAAGTGCCACGGAGGCCGAATGGTGCGCGCCGAACGTCACGCCGTGCAGTATCTGCGCAACCAGCAGCACCAGCAGCGACTCGGCGCCAAAACCTATCATCAGAAAGCGGGCCACCGCTACTGCCAAGCTCAGCAGCATGACTCGCTGCGGGCCGATCCGGTGGAAGATGGGCGCCTGGTAGAAGAAGAACCCGACTTCGGCAACCGTCCCGATTGCCCACATCATGCCGATCATCAGCTTGCTGTAGCCATGCTGCGCCAGATAAAGCGAAAAGAACACATACAGCGAGGTATGCGCCGCGATCATGAGGCAGGTCGAAGTAAAGAACGCGATCACTTCGCGCCGCTGCAGCAAGGCGCGAATTGAAGGCGCGTCGCGATGCGCGGGAGCCTGCGGCGATTCGCGCAGGCGCAAGCTGGCGGCAAACACCATGGCCAGCACCAGCAGACATATCCATGGCATCAGGCCGATTCCATGCCAGTCCAGCAAGACGCCGGAAATCGCCACCAGCACGATATATCCGACCGACCCCCACAGCCGCAAACGGCCGTAATAGGTAAGGTCGCCGCGCATCTCCGACAGCATCAGCGCCTCCGACAGCGATCCCTGCGCGCTGGTGAATAAATTGATCCCGATCATCACCAGAGCGAACTGGAAAAACGTATGACCGAAAAACAGGCTCACAAAGGCGGCCAGCGCCGAAGCCGTGGTAAACCGCAACACAAGCGCTTTCTTCTGCAGGAGATCGCCTGTCCAGCCCCAGATGTTCGGCCCGAAGATCCGCATGACCTGCATCAGCGACATCAGAATGCCGATCTGCAGCGCCGTCATTCCCTTATCTGAAAAATAAAGGCTCACGTACGGCGGAAACGCGCCGACGAAGCCGTAACACCAGAAAAAGAAAAAGCCGAAATTGAACGATTGTTCAGGCCAGGATCGCTGCTGCAAGGGGATGGTATCCGTCTAAATGAGTTATATGAAATGGAGCTTTGCTGAATATATCGTCAAACGCAAGCAGATAGAGCCGATTTCATCTTCTCCCTTTTTGTTCGCACCCGGATGCTTGAATATACACAAAGCCATCATGCGAACGCATGACGACCGTCAATCCGGGGAACAAGCTTTCCCAAGGCTACCGAAGGGGCGGCGCGAAGGCGCGACCCTTTTACGCAATCCTCGGCGTCGTTACCGCGACGTCGCCGCACTGAGCCCGGTATCGCAGCGCATGATCCATCAGCACCAGCGCCAGCATCGCCTCGGCAACCGGCGCCGCGCGAATTCCCACGCACGGGTCATGGCGGCCAAGCGTTTCTACAACCACCGGATTGCCGTCCAGGTCGATTGAGCGGCGTGGAATGCGGATCGACGGCGTCGGCTTGACGGCGATCGACACCGTAATGTCCTGCCCGGTCGAAATGCCCCCCAGAATGCCGCCTGCATTATTGCCGACAAAACCTTCCGGCGTCAGTTCGTCGCCATGCTCCGAACCTTTCTGCGTCACCGAGCGAAAGCCGGCGCCAATCTCCACGCCCTTGACGGCGTTGATGCCCATCATTGCTTGAGCGATGTCCGCATCGAGCTTGCCGAATAAGGGCTCGCCCAATCCGATCGGCACGTTTTCCGCTATGGCATCGATGCGCGCGCCGATGGAGTTGCCTTCCCGGCGTAATGCGTCCATCGAATTTTCAAGCTGTTCCAGGATAACCGGGTTGCCGGTAGCGGCAAAAAAAGCGTTCGAGCGCGCAGCCTCCCATGACTCGAACGGAATGGCTATTTCTCCCAGTTGGCTCAGACAGGCGCGGATGACTGTCCCATATTGTTCGTGCAGCCACTTCCTGGCGACTGCCGCCGCTCCCACGACCGGAGCAGTCAGCCGCGCCGACGAACGGCCGCCGCCGCGCGGATCCCGGATACCGTATTTTTGCGTATAGGTATAATCGGCGTGCCCGGGCCGAAAGACGCTCAGGATGTTCCCATAGTCCTTGCTGCGCTGATCCTCGTTTTGAATCAGCAGCGCAATCGGCGTTCCGGTTGTCTTGCCTTCGTACACCCCGGACAAAATCCGCACCGTGTCGGACTCCTGCCTTTGGGTAACGTGACGCGAAGTGCCCGGTTTGCGCCGATCCAGTTCCGGCTGAATATCCGCCTCGGACAAGGCCATGCCGGGCGGGCAGCCGTCGATCACGCAGCCAATGCTCGGGCCGTGGGATTCCCCGAAGGTGGTAACGGTAAAAAGAGTGCCTAAAGTGTTGCCTGACATGATAAATGGATGAGTTAGCCTTAATTTGTCGATTTTAACAGCGCATTCGGAAATTGAAGTCATTTCTGCCGTGAACGGCAAGAGAAGGCCAAAGATCAAGAGTTCTTCCTCCCATTCCGGCTACCGGTTATTCTACTTCCGCGTCGTACGCGCAAGCAAATCATGCGGCTCCACTGCCAGTTTGCCGATGTTGATCTTCGTCGTATGGATCGGAATGCTTTCGGGCACCAGCTTTTCCAGCAACGCCTGCCTGTCCCTTGATATCCGCGAGCCGAGATAGATCGCGGTAATCCTGTTTTTGATTGAGTAAAATGGTTCCGGCTGCACGATGCGGCACTCCCTCTCGTACTGCCAATGCACGGTCTTCTGGCTTAATATTTCATCAACGGACGGCATTTCCGAGTTTGCATTTTCATAGTCCGTGAAGTCTTTCATGTAATGGATCGGTTTTACATCCGCTTCGTGACCATGGAAATCGACCTCGATGGCAATCCCCCTATGGCCGTCCCCGTAATACGACCACAGCCTGACATCTTCAAAACTTTCGGAGAGACTGCATATCCTGTTGAATTCCTGGTGCAGATATGGCGCAGACCGGCCTTCTACCGGTAACTCGCTCATGCTGTCGCTCTGCGGCAAGCCGTGCGGAAGACCGGAGCCGGCAAGGTAAATACCCTCGAACGGATCATTGAGATCGGCGAAATGGGCGCAATACAATCTCTCGTTGAAGATGATGTCGATAACGTATTCGAGATTTCCCAACGAACGCATCTTGAATAGCTTCATGCTTGTCCTCGGCCATTATTTACAGGCTTCAAACAAGTTATGGACAATTTCAGGGGACAGCAGTTCTATGCTTCGATCCGGAGCCGGATTTCATTTGACATGAAATCAATGCACGCAGTCCCGGCAAAGGATAAAACGCATTTCCGAGCAGCGGGTTTCCGCCGCTCAGTCAGATGAACAGCGGACTGTCAGGAAGCCAGCGTGTTGAAGATTGCGTTTGCGCACAAGGTCATCAGCGGGCCGGGAATGATGCCCAGCACCAGGACCGCCGCGCCGTTGAGGCTCAAGGCGATGCGCACTTCGCCGGAAGCGACAATTTTCGCTGTCTCGACCGGTTCGTCGAAATACATCAGCTTGATGACGCGCAGGTAGTAAAACGCGCCGATAAGGGAGAACAATACCGCAGCGACTGCCAGCCAGACCATATCGGCTGCAATCACCGCCTGCAACACCGCCAGCTTGGCATAGAAGCCCATCAGCGGCGGCACGCCGGCGAGCGAGAACATCAGGAGAAGCATCACGAATGCGAACCAAGGGCTGCGCTGACCGAGCCCACGGAAATCATTCAGGCTCTCGGCCTCGAATCCGGTGCGCGACAGCAGCAGTATCACGCCGAACGTGCCGAGCGTGGTCAAAACGTAGGCAATCGCATAGAACAAAGCCGAACTGTAGGCATTGGTTGCGGTGGTAAAGGTATCGCCGCCGGATACGCCGGACAGCATCCCGAGCAGCATGAAGCCCATCTGCGCGATTGCGGAATAGGCAAGCATGCGCTTGATGTTGGTCTGCACCAGAGCGGTGATATTGCCAAGCCCCATCGACAGCACGGCGATAATGGTCAGCATCTGCTGCCAGTCGAGCGCCATCGGCAGCAGGCCCTCGACTAGCAGACGTATGCAAATCGCAAAGGCGGCCAGCTTGGTCGAACCGGCGATCAGCAGCGTGACCGGGGTCGGCGCTCCTTCATACACGTCAGGAACCCACATGTGAAACGGCACGACGCCCAGCTTGAATGCAAGCCCGGACACCACGAACACGACGCCGAATACCAGCACCGTCCGGTTTACTTCGCCGAACGCGGCCGTCGTGGCGACCTCCAGCAAGTCGAGCGAGCCGGTCGCGCCGTACAGCATCGATATGCCGTACAGCATGAATCCCGACCCCAGGGCGCCAAGCACGAAGTACTTGATGGCGGCCTCCGTCGCGGCGGCATTCTCGCGCCGCAACGCGACCAGGGCGTACAGGGGAAGCGACATGAGTTCGATGCCGAGATAGACGATCAGGAAATTGGTACCGGAAATGATCACCATCTGGCCGAGCAGCGAAAACAGCACCAGGACGTAGAATTCGCCGCCCAGGTGGCCGCTGACCATGCCCCGGTCCTTGATGTACTGGCGCGAGTAGATCAGCGTCAGGGCTACCGCAAGATACGAAAACAGCTTCAGCAGATTCGACATCGAATCCGAAATGAACATGTTGTTCAACGTGTAAACCGTGACTCCTTCTTTCAGGTGGGCGAAGTTGATGGCGGCGCAACCTGCCAGTGTCAGAAGCGCCAGCGCATAGGTCACATCGCGCTTTTCGCGCGGCAGGAACATATCGATAAGCAGAATCGCCAGTGTCGAAACCGTCAGAACGATCTCGGGGTAGGCAGGAACCAGGTTCATCGCATCCATTTGCTGTCCGTATGCCTTATCTTATTTTTGAGTTGGCCACATGCTGAAGCAGATCGGCAACCGATGTCTGCATCGAGTCGGTGAGCATCGCAGGGTAGACGCCGATGGCAAGCACGATGACCGCCAGCAGAGACAGCATGAAGAATTCCCTGCAGCCGATGTCGGACAACCTGGCCACGTTGTCGTTTCCAACCGCGCCAAAGACGACGCGCTTGACCAGCCAGAGCGAATATGACGCGCCCAGGATCAGCGCGGTCGCGGCCATCGCGCCGACCCAGAAGTTGGCCTTGACCGCTCCCAGGATCACCATGAATTCGCCGACAAAGCCAGACGTGCCGGGCAGTCCGCAGTTGGCCATCGCGAACAGCACGAACAGCGCGGCGAATCGCGGCATTGTATTGACCACGCCGCCGTAGTCGGCGATCTGGCGCGTGTGCATGCGGTCGTACAGCACGCCGATGCACAGAAACATCGCTGCGGCGACAAAGCCATGCGAAATCATCTGCACGATGCCGCCCTGCACTGTCATGCTGTCGAACAGGAAGAAGCCGAGCGTGACGAAGCCCATGTGCGCGATCGACGAATACGCGACCAGTTTTTTCATGTCCTTTTGCACCAGCGCGACCAGGCCGATGTAGATTACGGCAACCAGCGACAGCGTCACCATGAAGCCCGACAGGTAGCGGCTTGCATCCGGCGCTATCGGCAGCGAAAACCGCAAGAAGCCGTATGCGCCCAGTTTCAGCATGACCGCCGCCAGCACGACCGAGCCTCCTGTAGGAGCCTCAACGTGCGCATCGGGCAGCCAGGTATGCACCGGCCACATCGGCACCTTGACCGCAAACGCCAGCAGGAACGCTGCAAACAGCATGACCTGCACGTTCAAGGGAAGCGGGAGCGCATACCAGACAAAGATGTCGAAACTCTCGGTCTGGAAATATAGGTACAGCAGCGCGACCAGCATCAGCAGGGAGCCGAAGAAGGTGTACAGGAAGAATTTGAAGGCTGCGTAGACGCGCCTTTCGCCGCCCCAGACCCCGATAATGACGAACATCGGAATTAGCGTCGACTCGAAGAATACATAAAACAGGAGCCCGTCCAACGCGCAGAAAACACCGACCATCAGGCCGGACAGCACCAGGAACGCGCCCATGTACTGCGCAATCCGCTTTTCGATAACTCTCCATCCGGCGATGACGGTAATGACGGTAATGAAGGCGGTAAGAATGACGAACCAGAGCGATATGCCGTCGATGCCGAGCGAATAGTCAACGTTGAAACGGTCGATCCAGTCAACGCTTTCGACGAACTGCATGCCGTGGGCCTGAATGTTGAATCCGGCTATCAGCGGCAGAGTCACCAGGAAACTCGCGCATGCGCCAAGCAGGGACAGGACGCGGGTCATGGTCGGACGGCTGTCGCGCCCGACGAAAAAGATCAGCACGCCGAACAGGATCGGTGTCCAGATTGCCAAGCTTAGTAGTGGAATGTTCGGCTGCATGATGGTTTTTCTTGATCTATTTAGGCGTTGCGAAGTGCATGAAATAAACCAGCAAACCGAGCAGGCTGATGATCATCACGAAAGCGTAGTGGTAGATGTAACCGGTCTGGAACTGGCGAATGAAGGCGGCGAACCAGCCGACGACGCGCGAACTGCCGTTTACGGCGAGATCGTCTATGACCCGCATGTCCGCAAATTTCCACAATCTGTCGCCGAGCTTTCTTGCCCCTGCGGCAAACACGCGCTCGTTGAACTGGTCGAGGTAGTATTTGTTTTCCAGCAGGTCATAGGTGAACGCCATCCGCTTGCGCAGCAATGCGGGAACCTGCGGGTTGACCATGTAAAAGTAATAGGCCGTCGCAAAACCGGCCAGCGCCAGCAGGAACGGCAGCGAGAGCAGGCCGTGCAGCGCCATCGACAGCGGGCCGGAGAAGCCGGATTCCAGTTCGTCCATAGCCGGGTGAAGCAAGTCGTTCACGACTATCGCGCCGCCGAAGAAATCGCCGAACAGCACCGGCTCGATGGTGACGTAGCCGATCATGATCGAAGGGATTGCCAGCAGAACCAGCGGCAGCGTCATGGTCCAGGGCGACTCGTGCGGCTTTTGCCCGGGCGCGAGGCCGTGCTGGTCTTTCAGAACAGGATCCGTATGCTCGTGCAGCGCATGCGATTCGGGATGCGAACCGCCGAAACGCTCGCTGCCGTGAAATACCAGGAAATACAGCCGGAACGTATAGAACGCCGTCACGAATACGCCTGCCAGAACGGCGAAATAGGCGAAACCCGAACCGGCAAGGGATGAGTTGCCGGCCGCCTCGATGATGCTTTCCTTCGAATAGAAGCCGGAAAAGAAAGGGGTGCCGGCCAACGCCAGCGAACCGATCAGCGACGTGATCCAGGTCAAGGGCATGTATTTGCGCAATCCGCCCATGTTGCGTATGTCCTGGTCGTGGTGCATGCCGATGATGACCGAACCGGCGGCCAGGAACAGCAGCGCCTTGAAGAAGGCATGCGTCATCAGGTGGAACAGCGCGGCCGAGTAGGCGGAAGCGCCGAGCGCGACCGTCATGTAGCCAAGTTGCGACAGCGTCGAATACGCGATTACGCGCTTGATATCGTTCTGCACCATTCCGATCAGGCCCATGAACAGCGCGGTTATCGCGCCGATAACCAGCATGAACGAAAGGGCCACGTCGGATAACTCGAACAATGGCGACATGCGCGCAACCATGAAAATGCCCGCCGTGACCATGGTCGCGGCATGGATCAGCGCCGATATCGGCGTCGGGCCTTCCATCGAATCGGGCAGCCAGACATGCAGCGGAAACTGGGCCGACTTGGCCATCGCGCCGATGAAAAGGCAAATGCAGGCTGCCGAGATCACCATCCACCCGGTGCCGGGAAGCATCATGCCGGCAAGCTCCAGTCTGCGGGCGAATATATCGCCGTAGTTCAGCGATCCGGCATACGCAAGCAGCAGGCCGATGCCGAGGATGAAGCCGAAGTCGCCGACCCGGTTCACAAGAAAGGCTTTCAGGTTGGCCTCGATAGCGCTCGGCTTCTCGAACCAGAAACCGATCAGCAGATACGAAACCAGGCCGACCGCTTCCCAGCCGAAAAAGAGCTGCAGGAAATTGTTCGCCATTACCAGCATCAGCATCGCGAAGGTGAAAAGCGAGATGTAGGAGAAAAAGCGGTTATAGCTTTCGTCCTCCTGCATGTAGCCGACCGTATACAGATGCACCATCAGCGAAACGAACGTGACCACGCACATCATCATCGCCGTCAGGCTGTCGACCAGGAAGCCGACTTCCATCTTGATGCCGGCCACGGTCATCCAGGTATAGATCGAGTCGTTGAAGCCGCCGCCGTTCCGCACGGCGAACAAGGTATGGAGCGAAATGGCGAAGGCGACCAGCACGCCGCCGATTGCGGCAGTGTGCGACACACTTCTTCCCGCCTTATTGCCGAGGAAGTGCGTGCCGAACAGGCCCGCGACGATGGCGCCCGCAAGCGGCGCCAGCGCTGCGGCCAGCAGAAGATTAGGGTTCAATTGCCCCGGCATGATGAACTTTCATTGTTGAGTACGTGCGCCATGCTTGCTTTGCCAGCCATGAAAATATGCAATAAACGCCATGTCTTTCCCATGTTCCCTGTCATCCCTTCAAACTATCGAGGTCTTCGACGCTGATCGAATTGAGGTTGCGGAACAGCACGACCATGATCGCGAGGCCGATCGCCGCTTCCGCCGCCGCCACGGTCAGTATGAAGAATACAAAAATCTGCCCGGCAGCATCGCCGAGGTAATGCGAGAACGCGAGAAAATTGAGATTGACCGCGAGCAGCATCAGTTCGATCGACATCAGAAGAACAATGACGTTCTTGCGGTTCAGGAAAATACCGACAATCGATACGGCGAAAAGGATCGCTCCGAGTATCAGGTAGTGGGTCAGGGAAAGGGTCAACGGCATTTCATCATTCCTCGATAGCACGCTGAGCGCTGTCAGCCTGTCCCAAAACCTGCCGGTCAGCAGCCCGACTGGATTCAGCCTTCATGTCGACCAGGCGAATCCGGTCGCTGCGCCTGACCTTGATCGCTTCCGCCGCACCATAGGATTTGACGTCCTTGCGCTTGCGCAGCGTCAATGCAATCGCCGAGACGATGGCGACAATCAGTATTGCAGCCGCGATTTCAAACGCGTACAGATATTGGGTGTACAGGACCTTGCCCAGTTGCCGGGTCAATCCCATGCTGGCGGAAGAGGCGGGCACCTGCGATTCGATGGAAAGAAAACCGCGCATCAGCACCGCGGCCATTTCAAATACGATCAACAGGCCCACCGGAATCGCGACCCACAAATTTTTGGCAAAGCCCTCGCGCACCTTGGCAAGTTCGACGTCGAGCATCATGACCACGAACAGGAAAAGCACCATCACGGCGCCGACATAGACCAGCACCAGCACGATCGCAAGAAATTCCGCTTTCAGCAGGATCCATATCCCCGCCGCCGAAAAAAAGGAAAGCACCAGGAACAGCGCGGAGTGCACCGGGTTGCGTGCCGTCACCACGCGAAGCGCGGCGGCAATCAGTATTGCCGAAAACACATAGAACAGGATGGTCTTGGAATCCATATCACGCCACTGCAACAGGGTTATCGGTAGGGAGCATCGTCTTCCCTCGCTTTTGCAATTTCTGCTTCATATTTATCGCCAACCGCCAGCAGCATGTCTTTCGTAAAGTACAGGTCGCTGCGGCTTTCGCCCACATATTCCAGAAGGTTCGTTTCCACTATCGCATCGACCGGGCACGATTCTTCGCAGAATCCGCAGAATATGCATTTGTTCTGGTCTATATCGTAACGCGTGGTGCGTCGGGTTCCGTCTTCGCGTTCCGCCAGTTCGATCGTGATCGCCAGCGCGGGACATACCGCTTCGCACAATTTGCAGGCGATGCAGCGCTCTTCTCCGTTCGGATAGCGGCGCAACGCATGCATGCCGCGAAAGCGCGGCGAATACGGCGTCTTTACTTCCGGATACTGCACCGTGACCTTGCGGGCAAACAGATACTTTCCGGTCAGGGCAAACCCCTTCAGGAACTCGCGCAGCATCAGGCTGTTGAAAAAACGACTTATAGCTTTCATTGCAACTTTCGCCAGTATGGCCTTATTTCCATATATTCCACGGTGTTTGCATCCATACCGCCACCACGACCAGATAGACCAGCGTCAGCGGAATGAAAATTTTCCAGCCCAGGCGCATGATCTGATCATAACGGTAACGCGGAAAGGAAGCCCGTATCCAGATGAACATTGAAACCACGAAAAAAGTCTTGATTCCCAGCCAAAGCCATCCCGGCACCAAGTTGAACACAAAAAAATCGAACGGCGGCAACCAGCCCCCCAGGAACATGATGGAGGCGGTGGCCGACAGCAGGATCATGTTAGTGTATTCCGCCAGATAAAACATCGCGAACGACATGCCCGAGTATTCGACCATATGGCCGGCCACGATCTCGGATTCGCCTTCGACCACGTCAAACGGGTGGCGGGCGGTTTCCGCGAGGGCGCAAATAATATATATCAAGAACATCGGCAGCAGCGGCAGCCAGTTCCAGGACAGGAAACTCACTCCTTTTGCAGCGAAGTACCCGCTGTTCTGGCCGGTTACGATATCCGACATGTTCAGGCTGCCCGACACCATCAGGACAATAACCAGAACGAATCCCATCGGGATTCCGAACGACACCATCTGCGCCGCAGCGCGCATTGCTCCCAGTAATGCATACTTGGAGTTGGATGCCCAGCCCGCGATGATGATTCCATAGACGCCGATCGACGTTATCGCCATGATAAAGAGCAGACCGGCGTTCAGATCCGCAAGCACGATCTCGGGGCCGAACGGGATAACGGCCCACGCCGCCAGCGCCGGCATGATCGTTATCACCGGAGCGAGAAAGAACAGCGTCTTGTCGGCCTTGTCCGGAACCAGGAGTTCCTTGCACATCAGCTTCAGCGTATCGGCAATCGGCTGGAAAAAGCCCAGCGGCCCGACGCGATTCGGCCCGATGCGGCTGTGCATCCAGGCCATTAGCCTTCTTTCCCATAACGTCAGGAAGCTGACCAGGCCCAACAGAGGCATCACCACGCACATGATCTTGACCGTTGTCCAGACCAGGGGCCAGAAGAAGCCGAACCATTGCTGGCCATAGATATGTATGGCGGCAAGCATGCCGTGGGTCTGCACGGTGGAAAGCAGTTGTTCGATCATGCCTTCTCCACGCTGACTGTGCCGAACATCGGTCCGAGCGATGAAATCGACTCATGAGCGGCGGCGATCCTGACCACGTTTTCCGGCAAGGCCGCCTCCAACTGGGCCGTGAGCACCGCACTGCCCTCCCCCTGCCGTACCTTCACCAGGTCGCCATTCATGATGCCGAGGCTTTCGCCCAGAGCTAACGGCAAGTACGCCTTCGGCGGTTTGGCGTCGTTCGTCATTTGCAGCGCACTCGCGCGCCGCACTATCGAATCGGTGAAGTAAAGCGGCACATCGGCCATGCGCTCCAACCCGCCCGCCCCTGCCTGCGGCGGTTCTGGCTGCAGCTTGCCCACGTTGTTCAGCCGCGCCGACAAGTCGGCCTGGCCTTGCGTGATCTCGTCGCGTACCGTTTCCGAGTCTTCATAATCGAATCCGTCGAGTTCAAGGTAATTCCCCAGCACCCGCAGCACTTTCCACCCCGGGCGCGACTCGCCAAGAGGAAGTACCGCCCCCTGAAAACTCTGCGCACGGCCTTCGCAATTGACGAACGTGCCGGATGTTTCGGAAAACGGCGCAATCGGCAGCATCACGTCGGCGTACTCGTGGCCATGCCGGAACGGCGACATCACGACCACCATTTTGGCTTGGCTGAGCGCCGCCTTCGCCGCCTGCGGATTGGCGCAGTCCAGTTCCGGTTCGGCATTCAACAACAGGTACGCCTTGCGCGGCGTTGCGAAAGCTTGCTGCGAATTGGCGGCAGAACCGGGAAGGGCGTTGGCTAGGTAGCCGCCGACCGTATTCGCGCCTTCGGTCAGGTAGCCGAGCGTGGCGCCAGTCTGTGCGGCGATCCATTCCGCCGCCGCATGCAGCTTCGAAGCCTGCGGATGCTGGGCAGCGGCGTTGCCGAGAAAAACGGCCTTGTTGCCGCCCATGAGCAGTCCGGCGGCTATTTTCGCAGCCTCTTCCGAAGGGTCAATCCCTTCGAATCCGGCCGGAAGCGCGACTTTCTTTTGCTGCGCGACCGCGGCTACGACTTCGGCAAGTGCGGATAGCCAGGCGGACGGCGCCTTGATCATCTTGTTGGCAACAGACATCAGCAAGTCGTCGTCGACCGCATGCAGGACGCTCACCGCCGCGCCGGCCTTGACCGCCTGACGCAAGCGCGCCGACAGCAGCGGATGATCCTTGCGCAGGAAAGAGCCGATCAAGAACACGCCCTGCAGCGCTCCCACTGCGTCGATAGGCATCCCAAGCCAGGGCACTACGTTGCCTTCAAGCGCGAAATCGCTTTGACGCAGCCGGAAATCGACGTTATCGGAACCAAGACCGCGCATCAGCTTTTGCAGCAGCGCCAGCTCTTCGAGGGTCGAATGCGGAGCCGCAAGCGCGGCGATGGCGTCAGCGCCATAATCGCGCCCGATACTCTTCAGTCCGTGCGCAATGTACCGGAGAGCTGTCGCCCAATCGGCTTCCACCCACTTGTTGTCTTGCTTGACCATCGGCTTGGTCAACCGTTCTTCGCTGTTCAGGGCCTGGTATGAAAAACGGTCCCGGTCGGACAGCCAACATTCGTTGATGCTCTCGTTCTCCAGAGGCAAGACGCGCAGGACGCCCGCCCCACGTGACTGAACGACCAGATTCGAGCCCAGGCTGTCGTGCGGACTGACGGACTTGTGGTTCGACAATTCCCAGTTGCGGGCCTGATAGTAAAAAGGTTTTGACAGCAACGCGCCGACCGGGCACAAGTCGATCATGTTGCCCGAAAGTTCGGAGTCGACGGTCTTGTCGATGAAGGATGTGATTTGGGAGTGTTCCCCGCGGTTCAGCATGCCGAATTCCATGATGCCGGCGATTTCCTGGCCAAAGCGCACACAGCGGGTGCAGTGAATGCAGCGGCTCATTCCGCGCGTCGATATCAGCGGGCCGACGTTCTTGTGAAAGATGATCCGTTTCTCTTCGTGAAAGCGCGACGCGCCCGGGCCGTAACCGACCGTCAGATCCTGCAGCTTGCACTCCCCCCCCTGATCGCAGATCGGGCAATCGAGCGGATGGTTGATCAGCAGGAACTCCAGTACCGCTTTTTGCGCGCTTACCGCCATGTCGCTGTGCGTATGCACCACCATGCCCTGCGTAACCAGTGTGGCGCACGCCGGCATTGGCTTGGGAGCCTTCTCGACTTCGACCAGGCACATGCGGCAACTGGCCGCTATCGACAACTTCTTGTGGTAGCAGAAGTGCGGAATGTGCGTGCCATTGTCATAGGCAGCCTCCAGCACCGAACTGCCTTCGGTCACCATGATCTTCTTGCCGTCTATTTCGATTTCAACCATTTGACTAGCCTTGACTACACGTAAGCGGGCACGAGACAACGCTTATGCTCGATGTGATGCTCGAATTCATCATGATAATGCCGCAGGAACGATCGCACCGGGGTCGCCGCCGCTTCGCCGAGAGCGCAGATGGTGCGGCCCATGATATTTCCTGCAACCGAATCCAGAAGATCCAGATCTTCCGGCTTTCCCTGCCCATGCTCGATGCGGTTGACGATGCGGTGCATCCAGCCGGTTCCTTCGCGGCACGGCGTGCATTGACCGCATGATTCCTCATAATAGAAGTACGACAGACGCAGCAGCGATTTGACCATGCAGCGCGTCTCGTTCAGCACGATCACCCCTCCGGAGCCGAGCATCGAGCCGGCCTTTGCGATCGAATCGTAATCCATGTCGGTCTGCATCATGACGTCGCCGGGAACCACCGGAACCGACGATCCGCCCGGAATCACGGCCTTGATCTTGCGTCCGTCGCGCATGCCGCCGGCGAGCTCAAGCAGCTTGGCGAACGGCGTGCCCATGGGCACCTCGTAATTGCCCGGCATGGCGACATCGCCGGAGACCGAGAATATCTTTGTTCCGCCATTGTTCGCCCGTCCAAGCGCGGCATATTCGGCGCCGCCCATGTTCATGATGAACGGTACCGCCGCCAGCGTCTCCACGTTGTTGATCGTGGTTGGCTGACCGAACAGGCCGAAACTTGCGGGGAAAGGGGGCTTGAAGCGCGGCCATCCCTTTTTGCCCTCGATCGATTCCAGCAGCGCCGTTTCCTCGCCGCAGATATAGGCGCCGTAGCCGTGAAACGGGTGCAGTTCGAAATCAAAGCTGCTGCCGAGTATGTCCTTGCCGATCAGTCCGGCTGCTCGCGCCTCCTCGACCGCTTCGCAAAAACGCTCATACTGCGACCATATCTCGCCGTGGATATAGCAGTAGCCGACACTGGTCCCCATCGCATAGGCCGCGATCAGCATGCCTTCGATCACCGAATGCGGGTTGTAGCGCAAAATATCGCGATCCTTGAACGTGCCCGGCTCGCTTTCGTCGGCATTGCACACCAGATATTTCTGCCCCTGATACTGGTGCGGCATGAAGCTCCACTTCAAGCCGGTGGGAAAACCCGCGCCGCCGCGCCCGCGCAGCGATGAAGCCCTGACTTCGGCAATGATCTGGCTGGGGTCGGCCTTTTCGCTCAGCGTGCGCTTGATGGCCTCGTAGCCTCCGCGCTTGACGTAGTCAGCCAGTTTCCAATTGCTGCCATCCAGTCCGGCAAGAAGAACCGGCTTGATGTGTCGATCGTGCAGGCAGGTCATTTCTTCAATTCCTCCAGCATCGCATCGATCTTTTCATTCGACATGCGGCAGCACATGCGCTTGTTGTTGACCAGCATGAGCGGCGCGTCGGCGCATGCGCCCATGCACTCGCCTTGCATGAGCGTGAACTGCCCGTCCGCCGTGGTTTGCTTGTAGTCGATGCCAAGCTTGTGCTTCAGGTATTCGCCTGCCGCCTCGCCCCCGGAAAGCGCGCACGGCAGGTTGGTGCATACCGTGATCTTGTGCTTGCCGACCGGCTCGGTGTTGAACATGCTGTAGAAAGTGGCAACCTCCCGGACCGCAATCGGCGGCATGCCGAGATGGCCGGCGATTTCCTCCAAGACTTCGGGCGGAAGCCAGCCTTGCTCGTCCTGCGCGATTGCCAGACAGGCAATCACGGCGGAAGTCCTGTTTTCGGCAGGATATTTCGCCAGTTCACGGTCGATTTTCTGATATGCCTGTTCACTCAGCAACATTTTTTATCCAGCATCCACTGCAAGAGCAGTTATTTTCAATTCAAGGTTAAAAACTTCAACGATCTATTTCTCCGAACACGATGTCAATGCTGCCAATTATCGCTACCGCATCGCCAACCATATGTCCCTTCACCATTTCGCCCAGGCTCTGCAGGTGCGCGAATCCCGGCGCACGAACTTTCATTCGGTAGGGCTTGTTCGCGCCATCGGACACGATATACACCCCGAGTTCGCCCTTCGGGCCTTCGACTGCGGCATACGCCTCGCCCGGCGGGACGTGAAAGCCCTCGGAAAAAAGCTTGAAATGATGGATCAGCTCTTCCATTCCCGCCTTCATCTTCGCGCGCGGCGGCGGCGCAATCTTGAAATCGCTGGTCATCACCGGGCCGGGATTGCTGCGCAGCCAATCGACGCACTGTCTGATAATCCGGTTCGACTGGCGCATCTCCTCGACGCGCACCAAATAGCGGTCGTAGCAGTCGCCGTTGACGCCGACAGGAATAGCGAAATCGAGCAGGTCGTATACTTCATAGGGCTGTTTCTTGCGCAAATCCCACTCTATACCGGACCCTCGCAGCATCGGTCCGGTATAACCCAGCGCCTTTGCCCGTTCCGGGGAAACCACGCCGATCCCGACCAGGCGCTGCTTCCAGATACGGTTGTCGGTCAGCAGAGTTTCGTACTCGTCGACATACTTCGGAAAGCGATTCGTGAAATCCTCGATAAAGTCGAGCAGCGAACCCTGGCGGTTCTCATTGCGCGCCTTGATCGCCTTTTCGTTGCGCAAGTTGCCTTTCAGGTACTGCGGCATGGCATCCGGCAGATCGCGGTAAACGCCGCCCGGCCGGTAATACGCCGCATGCATGCGCGCGCCGCTGACCGCTTCGTAGCAGTCGAACAAATCTTCGCGCTCGCGGAAAGCGTACAGGAAAACAGCCATTGCTCCGACATCGAGAGCCTGGGCTCCCAGCCAGAACAAGTGGTTCATGATGCGCGTGATCTCATCGAACATCACGCGTATGTATTGGGCACGCACCGGCACTTCCAGACCAAGCAGCTTCTCGACCGCCATGACGTAGCCGTGCTCGTTGCACATCATCGAGATGTAATCGAGCCGGTCCATGTACGGCAATACCTGGAGATAGGTTTTGGTTTCGGCCAGCTTCTCGGTCGCACGGTGCAGGAAGCCTATGTGCGGGTCGGCGCTCTGGATCACTTCGCCGTCCAGTTCCAGGATCAGGCGAAGGACGCCGTGCGCGGCAGGATGCTGCGGGCCAAAGTTGATCGTGTAGTTTTTGATCTCAACCATTATCGCCTGCCGTAATCTTCTTCACGAATCACTCGTCGGGTAAGTTCGCGCGGCTCGACCGTTACCGGCTGGTAGACGATCCTCTTCTCTTGCTCGTCGTATCGCATCTCGACATAACCGGAGACGGGGAAATCCTTGCGGAACGGATGACCGACAAACCCATAATCGGTCAGAATGCGGCGCAGGTCCGGATGACCGTCGAACAGGATGCCGAACAGATCGAATGCCTCGCGCTCGTACCAATTCGCCGATGGCCAGATATCGGTTACCGAAGGCACAAGCGCAGGCTCCTCCTCGGGAACGAACACCCGCACGCGCACGCGCCAGTTGTGGGTGAGCGACAGCAGATGGGACACTACGGCAAAGCGGGCGCCGCGCCAAGTCCCTTCGCCGTACCCGGAGTAATCCACCCCGCACAGATCGATCAGTTCTTCGAATTGCAAGCCGGCGGATTCGCGCAAAGCGCGCATTGCCCGCAGGTAGTTGCCTTTATCGACGACTACCGTTACCTCCCCCAAAGCCAGCGTCAACTCCTCAATGCAATCCCCGAGGGTTTCCTGCAACGCCGTTCGGAGCTTTTCCGCTTTCAATGTCATTTTCGTAACTTACCGTTCTGTTAGCGTGCGATCGTGTTGGTGCGCTTGATCTTGTTCCTAAGCTGCATCAGGCCGTAGATCAGGGCTTCGGCCGTGGGCGGACAACCCGGCACATAAATATCGACCGGAATAATACGGTCGCAACCGCGCACGACAGAGTAAGAATAATGATAGTAGCCGCCTCCGTTGGCGCAAGTGCCCATCGAAATTACCCAGCGCGGCTCGGCCATCTGATCGTATACCCGGCGCAACGCGGGCGCCATCTTGTTAGTCAAGGTGCCGGCTACGATCATGACATCGGACTGGCGCGGCGATGCGCGGTAGAAGGTCCCGAACCGGTCGAGATCGTAGCGCGAGGCGCTTGCATGCATCATCTCGATCGCGCAGCAGGCCAGGCCGAACGTCACCGGCCACATGGAGCCGGTGCGGGCCCAGTTGATCAGCTTGTCCGCCGAAGTGGTAATGAAGCCTTCGTTCAGCAGCCCTTCAATTGACATGTATTACTCCCACTCCAGCGCCCCTTTTTTCCATATATACCAGAATCCAACCGCTATCTCGGCGATGAACCCCATCATCACCAGAAAACCTTGCCAGCCGAGATCGCGCATGGATGCGGCCCAAGGGAAGAAAAAGGCGGTTTCCAGGTCGAATAGAATGAAAAGAATAGCTATCAGGTAATAACGCACATCAAACTTCATGCGGGCATCGTCGAAAGCCTCGAATCCGCACTCGTATTGCGAATTTTTGGCGGAATCGGGCTTATGCGGCCCTACTACGCGCCCAGTCACCTGCGCAGCGACACCGACAAAAATGCCGATCAGGATAAACAGGAGGACGGGAAAGTAATTTTCGAGATTCACGGCTGACTATGCTAATTACCTGAGAGAAGTTCGATTAATGTTATATCGCTGCGCTGCTGTCTGACTCTAGAGACGCGCAATGCATGCCTGCTTTTTACGATGAGAGGAAATAAACGCCATCGTAACATTGACGATAAGGATAAGGGCGCGACCCGACGACTCGGGCATGAATTGATTTCATGCGCCCGACGGACAAAGAAAGGAAAATAGGGAAACTTGCTCTGCGGTTGCTGCTTGCAGAATGAAATGCTAAAGACGAATCACCAGCAAAAGTGATCAACAAGATGGACCCTCAATTCTTCAATCAAATGTTGATTGATTATTGCCAAGTCAGCAGGTTCCCATCATCAGGAACAGGGAGGCATGGAACAAAAGCAAGTACTTCTTCCTGCTTCAACTGATAACGAACCCGAAAAATCCTGGTGCCGACGGCGAGACTCGAACTCGCACAACTTTCGTCACTACCCCCTCAAGATAGCGTGTCTACCAATTTCACCACGTCGGCCAAGTTTTCTATTATCTCAATTTACCGTACATACTTCAAGTGCCTTGAGCTTGCTGCCTAAGATAATTCTTACTTGGGTATTTGCCCGGATTGCCCACCTGTGCCCGAAGGAACGGTGGTCGTCTCCGGCGCCGTTACCGGAGACGGGACAGTCGGCGCAACGACGGAGGAAGGAGCAGTCTGCAGGTTTTCCATCACGCCGCCTTCAACAGCGCTGCGCTTGTTGCTTACGTAAGCCATTACCAAGGTTGAGCAAAAGAATATGGCAGCGGCAATTGCGGTTGACTTGGAAAGGAAATTGGATGAACCGCTCGCTCCGAACAAACTGCCGGAAGCCCCCGACCCGAACGCTGCGCCCATGTCGGCGCCTTTGCCATGCTGAACCAGCACCAGCCCTATGATCGCCAACGCCGATAACACTTGAATGATAATAATGATGTTGTACATCGTCTGCATTTTGTTTCCAGTCCCAGTCTTTTATTTTGTTTCAGGCAATCGCGCAACTTTAACGATTGCCAGAAAATCATCCGCATTAAGCGAAGCGCCCCCGATCAAGCCGCCGTCTATATCCGGCATGACCAATAATTCATTCGCATTATCCGGCTTCATGCTACCGCCGTATAGTATACGTACGCTATCCGCTGCCGACGGATTTTTATTGCTCAACCTTGCTCTTAACAAGGCATGCACTTCCTGAGCCATCTCCGGCGTCGCATTCTTGCCGGTTCCAATTGCCCAGACCGGCTCATACGCTACAACAATTTTAGCTGTCTCATCCGCTTCGAGAACGGAAAGGACAGCATCCAGTTGCCGGCTTACGACATTGGCAGTCTGGCCCGCTTCGCGTTCCGCCAGAGTTTCCCCTACGCAAACGATCGGCGTCAGGCCTCCGCTCAATGCGCGTTGCGCCTTGTTTGCAACCATCTCGTCATTTTCGCCATGATAGGCGCGTCTTTCGGAGTGGCCGACAATGACAAGGCTGCACTCAAAATCCAGCAGCATCCTCGTCGATACTTCTCCTGTATAGGCGCCGACGCTATGTGCGGAAACGTCCTGCGCCCCCCAAGCGGTACTACTGTATGCCAGCTCATTCTGGCATTGGGCCAGGTAGGGGAAAGGCGCGCAAACCGCGACATCGCAATTCTCTTTGGCGGCGCCAACCTTTATCTCTTTCAGCAGAATCGCATTGGCAACAATACTGCCGTTCATTTTCCAGTTACCAACAATGAGCTTGCGACGGATATTTTTCATAATTCAGGCAGTTGAGCATTTTAACGCGACCCCAAGAGTGCGGTCAATTCAGGTAGCCAGGAGTGATCACTCCGCCCACTGAAAATCAGTGAATCGGAATACTGCGAAACTCATCGCCCTCATCATCGTCCGAATGGCTGTGATGCTCGCCATGGGCGCCGTGGGCATGCTCATGCGTGATCTCATCCTCGGTGGCAGCCCGAACTTCAGCCACTTCAAGCGCAAACCGCAGCGCAATGCCCGCCAAAGGATGATTACCGTCAAGAACCACCTTCTCTTCGGCAATTTCCGTCACGACAAAGATCATCGGCTCATCGCCATTTTCGCCCTCTTCCGGAACCCCCTCGAACTGCATGCCTACTTCCAAAGGCGTTGGCAATTTGTTTCTGTCCTCGATTTTGACCAGAGCGGGGTCATAGTCGCCAAACGCGTCGTCCGGCTCAACCTGGATAATAGTGGAATAGCCGACTACCTGCCCTTCCAGTGCGTTTTCAATGGCAGGCAATGTATTTTCATAACCTCCGTGCAGATAGACTATCGGCTCGCGGCCATCTTCAAGCAGGTTGTTCTGTGCGTCGGATAATTTGTAATTCACCGTGACAACGGTATTCTTGCCGATCTTCATGCTTTCCCCCAAGACAATTATTGCTAGCTTACCATTATACCCTGCTTCATCAGGCGGAACGACTTGGCCAAAAAGGGCAATTACCCCTGAATTTTCCAGTCGCTCATATAGACGCCTGTCTTGTTTCCGATTATGTATCGAATACTGAATCAAGTAGTAATACGGGCATTGATTTATCTTCTTGTATTTAACTTATTCTCGCCAAAATGAAGCCTTGCAAGGCAAACTGTCGATCGGGTTCCTCCCAATCCGGCAAAGAACCCGGCCCGGCAGAAATCACAAGCATCGTTGCAATAGCAGAAGCAGGCATACCGTTCGCAAAATTCTGCTTTTAGACCTAAGTAGCGGCCATTTCGATGGGAACCGATACAAAACCGCCCCGGACATTGCCGCGCGCATCTTTCGTGCCTGTCGCGTCATCATTTTTATTACTTCATGGTAACGGGACATTTCCCTATGGAACTTGTTGCGAGATTACAAATTACTTGTGAAAACACCTACATGCTTCTATTACAAGGCATAAAAATTCGATATAATCTTTGCATTAGGGAGTTTGTGTTGTGCCGCGGCATCTTTTTTTGTGCAATGGCTTTCGTGGACACTCTATCTAGTAGTAATTACCGGTAATTATTCTTAGCAATATTTTTTAAGGAACAAAAATGAAAAAGTCCCTGTTGATCGTTGGCCTGATGGCTCTTGCTCTGACCGCTTGCAAAGTTGGCGAAAAACCTGCTGACGTCAAAAAACCTGACGCCACCAAGCCTGCTGACGCTGCTAAGCCTGCTGATGCTGCTAAGCCTGCTGATGCTGCTAAGCCTGCTGATGCTGCTAAGCCTGCTGATGCTGCTAAGCCTGCTGACGCTGCTAAGCCTGCTGCTCCGGCTGCACCTGCTGCACCTGCTAAGTAATTCAGAATTGCAAAAAAATGCCGACCTTCGGGTCGGCATTTTTTTGTCTGATCTACTGCCTTCAGCTTTGCGTATCTATCCAGCCAAACCCATCCTGCTGGCAAGCAACCACCACCTCGGTCTGACCAGTATGTATTGCCGCGCATAGCGCGTTTCGTGCAAGTTCCGGCGTATTGTTCTGAAGGCTCAAGTGGGCTCCCACCACTTTTTTTAAGCGCGTTTGATCCAGATTTGCCAGGATCGCGGACGTATCGTCATTGGACAAATGACCCAAAACTCCCCTGATACGTCTTTTCAGCGACATTGGATACCCTGATCGCGACAGCATCTCGGAATCGTGATTGCATTCGATCATCAGTGCGTCGCAAACAGCCAGCGCCTGAATAAGATGCGGCGTGGATTGTCCCGCATCCGTCAATATCCCAAGCTTTGAATTACCGTTGCTGGCGCAAAACTGCAACGGTTCCCTGGCGTCATGCGGAACCGTAAAAGGAAGAAATTGCAGGTCGCCGATCGAGATCGGATCGCCATCCCGGCAGAAATTCAGGTCAACATCATAGCTGTCCTTAATGGCGGCCTGATAGGTCCCGTAACTCAGCCACACCGGGAGACGATGGCGCCTTGCGAATTTGAAGGCGCCACCGATATGGTCGTGATGCTCGTGCGTGACGATTATTGCCGAAAGGCCGGAAGGATGAACGTCAAGCCGGGCCAGCCTGCGTTCGGTTTCGCGAATTCCAAAGCCGCAATCGAGCATGACAGTCGTGCTGCTCGTTCCGGATGAGGCGGAAATCAGGAGCGCATTGCCTTTGCTGCCGCTCCCCAGACTGGCGAATTTCAAATTAACTCTTCAACCGGTTCTTGATTGATTAAACCCTGATCTCACTTCCCGTTATTTCAACTGAGCATGCAAGAGAGACAGTATCTTATCGCCAATGGCCGACTTCTCCGGCTTGCCATCGTTGCCCAGAACGGTAACCTGACTCTTGGTCCCGACCGCTTTCACGAGAACGCGATAACGCTGGGCGGTTTTTTCCTTGTCGTCCTTGGAAGAGAACAGTTTGGAAAAGAATCCTTTTTCCGCCGCCGCGGACTTGTCTTGCGCTTCACTGCCCTGATCGACGTAACGGACGAAATACAAACCCTGCGAACGATCGCGGTCTTCTACCGTAAAGCCGACCCGGTCAAGCGCAAGGCCGACACGCCGCCAAAGCCGGTCGAAACCTTCATTGGCCTCTATGACTGAACCGTTTTCACCCTTGATCAGGTTGGCGCTTGACTGCTGTGGCGCAGCCGGACTCAAGCTTGCAGCTTTTGCGCGCTCCTTGTCGGCACTCAGGCGAACCATGAGGCGCGAAAGAAATTCCGCTTCCAGCTCGGGATCGGATGGGCGAGCCGTCCAGACAGTCGAATCCTTGTTCGTGCCTACCAGTTCTTCCTGGGCGCCGCGGTGGCTGATATAAATTTCTGTCGAACCATCCGCTGCGCGTTCAAGCCGAGTGCGGAATTTATCCCGTTCACCTGTGGAATAAAGCGAATCCAGGACTTTCCCTATTGAACTGCGAATAAAATCTTGTGGAATCTTTGCCCTGTTTTCCGCCCAATCCGTTTCCATGACGCCAGTCTCCGGAGACTCTACGTTAAGAAGAAAACCGGAATCCTGCCAGAAATCCTTGATCTGGGGCCAGAGCTCCTGCGGCGTCTTGTTCACGACCAGCCAGCGTTGGCCGCCAGCCCGCTCAATGCGAACGCTTGCCATCTCCTTCGGCGCCACCACGACCGCATCTTTAGCAATGCGCACTCCCTGCTGCGAGTTGTAATCCGACGCGGTAATCGTGCCGGACGCCGCTTCCGGAATCGAATAGCGGCTGTCGCGCTGCAACTGCGTTAGGTCAGGAGGAATTTCCAGCTTGTTTACCGATTTCTTGCTGGCGGCGCTTTTGTAGTCGATCCGATCCGCGTCCAACATGGAGCCGATTGAACTGCAGCCGACCATGCCGGTCAGCATCAACATGCCAAAATAGTTCGTTGCGGTCCTGATATGCTGATTCATGTAGATTTTCCTGCCGTTTGACGTTACGTTACCTTAGCCCAAGCGGGCTTTTCCAGCCCGCAATTATTCCATTATGCCTGAATCGAGCATAGCTTTCCGAACGGCATCCTTACAAGACTCGCCTAGCGGAAGCAGCGGCAAGCGGATACCGGAAGGAATCAGGCCCATCTCGTGCATTGCCCATTTGACCGGAACCGGGTTGGGTTCGACAAAAAGCTTTTGGTGCAGGGGGAATAACAAGTTATTGAGTTCCCTGGCTCGCGGGATGTTATGGTTCATCGCCGCTTCGCACAATAAGTGCATGCTTCTGGGAGCAACATTGGCGACTACCGATATATTTCCCTTGCCGCCGCAGAACATCAGGGCCATGGCTGTCGGATCATCCCCCGAATAAACCGAGAAGGAAGAGGAAGCCAGACGGATCAGATCGCATCCGCGGGCAATGTTTCCGGTTGCGTCCTTGATGCCGACAATACCCGGCACTTGCGCCAGACGCAGGACGGTCTCGTTCGCTATGTCGGATACTGTGCGTCCGGGAACGTTGTAAAGGATAACGGGCAGATCGACTGCTTCCGCGATCTTTCTGAAATGCTGATACATCCCTTCCTGGGTCGGCCGGTTGTAATAAGGCACAACCTGCAGGGATGCGTCGGCCCCAACTTTTCTGGCGTATGCCGTAAGTTCGATGGCTTCGCTGGTTGAGTTGCCGCCTGTTCCGGCTATCACCGGAATACGCTTGTTCGTGTGCTCTACCGCTACCTTTATCAGTTCGCAATGCTCGTCGACGGAAACCGTCGGCGACTCGCCGGTTGTTCCAACGATAACGATTGCATCGGTGCCTTCGGCAATATGCCAGTCGATCAGCTTGCGCATGCAAGCTAGGTCGAGACTGCCGTCCGGATGCATGGGAGTAACGATTGCAACTATGCTGCCCTTGATCATGGTGTTTTGCATGAGTTAAGAAGAAAAACCGATTGTAGCGGATACCACGTTGAAATGGAGCAATAAAAGAGCGAATATTGCTTCAGGCCCCTATTCTGAAAGGTATCAGGACGACCTTATTATTGACAAATCCCCATTGACAGGCCGTATGACGGGCAATGACGCATACATGATGATAAGGCAAAAAACGGCAGAAGGTGGTTAACCTCTGCCGTTTTTATTTTGAGCACGCTTCAGCGAGCGCCGTTCAATTTTGGAGTTAACGCGGCAGTGCCGAACTACCCATCAGGAACTCATCCACCGCTTGCGCGCACTGGCGTCCTTCGCGTATAGCCCAAACCACCAGCGACTGGCCACGCCGCATATCGCCGGCGGCAAAGACCTTGCCGACCGAGGTCTGGTAGCATCCTTCCCCTTCGGTCGTTGCACGGGCGTTGCCGCGCGCATCCTTCTGCACGCCGAACGCATCGAGAACCTGTGAGACAGGAGAGACAAAACCCATTGCCAGCAATACCAGGTCCGCCTTGATTTCAAATTCGGAACCAGCCACTTCCTCCAGCTTCCCATTCTTGAATTCAACGCGGCAGGCGATCAGCGACTCTACCTTGCCTTTTGTACCCTTGAATCCCTTGGTCGATACCGCCCAGTCGCGTTCGCCTCCTTCTTCATGAGAGGAAGAAGTACGCAGCTTGATCGGCCAGTAAGGCCAGACCAATGGCTTGTTTTCGCTTTCAGGCGGACGCGGCATGTAATCGACCTGCAGCACGCTGGCAGCGCCTTGACGGTTCGACGTGCCGAGGCAATCCGAGCCGGTGTCGCCGCCGCCGATGACGACAACGTGCTTTCCGGTCGCCGTAATCTGCTTGCCGACCTTGTCGCCCGCATTGACGCGGTTTTGCATTCTCAGGAAGTCCATCGCGAAATGGACTCCTTGCAAGTCCCGGCCAGGCACCGGCAGATCGCGCGGCTGTTCGGCGCCTCCTGCAATGACTACCGCATCGAATTCTTTCATGAGCGCGTCAGGAGAAATCGTCTCCTGAGACAGATTGCCCACATTCTCAGGGAAATCTTTTCCGACCAGCACACCGGTGCGGAAAACAACGCCTTCCGCCTGCATTTGCCCGACGCGGCGGTCGATATGCATTTTTTCGAATTTGAAATCCGGAATGCCATAGCGCAACAAGCCGCCTACCCGGTCATTCTTTTCGAACACGGTGACGTCATGTCCGGCTCTGGCAAGCTGCTGCGCTGAGGCCAGACCGGCAGGACCGGAACCGACTATGGCAACCTTTTTTCCCGACTTGAGCGCGGCCGGCTGGGGAACCACCCATCCGTTCTCCCATCCCTTGTCGATAATGAAGCGCTCGATCGACTTGATGCCGACAGGGTCCTGGATGAGGCCGAGCGTACAGGCCGATTCGCACGGCGCAGGACATATGCGTCCTGTAAATTCCGGGAAGTTGTTGGTCAGATGCAGAACGTCCAGGGCTTCGCGGTATTTGCTGCGATAGACAAGGTCGTTCCAATCCGGAATGATGTTATTGACCGGGCATGCGTTATTGCAGAACGGAATACCACAATCCATGCAGCGCGCGCCCTGCAGATTCGCCTCGTTGTCCTCCAGATGGAGGACAAATTCCTTGTAATTCTTGACGCGCGCTTCAGGCGTCAAGTATGACTCTTGCTGGCGATCCAACTCCATGAAGCCGGTGATTTTACCCATTTCTTACCTCTGATTAATCTGATTCCAGTACTGCGTCGAACTCATGTGATCGTTTTACGCCGCAATCGTCTCAGCATCCGCAACTGCCGCTTTCGAACTCATATCCAGCAACGCGCGCCGATACTCATGCGGAAAAACCTTGACGAACTTGGAGCGGCCGGTAGCCCAGTCGTCCAGCAGCGACCTTGCGCATGCACTGCCGGTAAACCTGAAGTGCTGCTCGATCAACCGTTTGAGGATGACCTCGTCCGTTTCTTTTTCGCTGCCGCGGGCCTGGCTGTGCCATTCCGCGCGGTCGATGCGGCTCTCCTGGTCCTTGCTGGCAAGCACGGGCTGAAGAGCGATCATTTCCATGTTGCATCTGCCGGAGAAATCCCCGAGAGGGTCATATACATAAGCGACGCCGCCCGACATGCCGGCTGCAAAATTACGTCCGGTTCCACCCAGCACAACGACCGTACCGCCCGTCATGTACTCGCAACAGTGGTCTCCCGTTCCTTCCACCACCGCGCTGGCGCCCGAGTTTCTGACCGCGAAACGCTCGCCCGCCACACCGTAGAAGTACGCCTCGCCAGTGATCGCTCCGTACAGGACCGTATTGCCCGCGATAATGTTGCTGGCTGCCTGACCGCGGAACTCGGTATTGGGGCGCACGATGATGCGCCCGCCCGACAAGCCTTTGCCGACGTAGTCGTTGGCTTCGCCAACTAGGTCGAGCGTAATGCCGTGCGCCAGGAATGCGCCCACCGACTGGCCCGCCGTTCCCTGAAGCTGAATGTGGATGGTATCGTCCGGCAGTCCGGCGTGGCCGTACCGCTTGGCCACCTCGCCTGAGAGCATTGCGCCGACGGTCCGGTTCACATTGCGAATCGGGGAAATGAAGGACGTGCTTTCGCCTTTTTCCAACGCGGCCATCGATTGAGAGATCAATTTGTGGTCCAGCGCCTTTTCCAGGCCGTGCTCCTGCTCGCCTTCGTGCTTGTACGAAACGCCCGCATTGACTTCCGGCTGGTAGAAAATCTTCTTAAAGTCCAGTCCTTTTGCTTTCCAGTGCGAAATCGCTTTCGCCTTGTCCAGCAAATCGGCGCGACCGATCAGTTCGTCATAGGTGCGTATGCCGAGCTGCGCCATGATTTGACGCACTTCCTCGGCAACGAAGAAGAAATAATTGACCACGTGTTCCGGCTTGCCGGAGAATTTGGCCCGCAACACCGGATCTTGAGTCGCCACGCCCACCGGACAGGTATTCAGGTGGCATTTGCGCATCATGATGCAGCCTTCAACCACCAGCGGCGCGGTAGCAAAGCCCACCTCGTCCGCCCCGAGCATGGCGGCAATCGCCACGTCGCGGCCGGTCTTCATTTGACCGTCGGCCTGTACGCGAATACGACCGCGCAGGTTGTTAAGCACCAGCGTTTGCTGGGTCTCGGCCAGGCCCAGTTCCCACGGGGTGCCGGTATATTTGATCGAAGACAAGGGCGAAGCGCCGGTGCCGCCATCGTAGCCGGCAATAACGACGTGATCCGCCTTGGCCTTGGAAACGCCGGCCGCAATCGTGCCCACTCCGAGCTCGGAAACCAGCTTGACTGAAATCGATGCCCTCGGGTTGACGTTTTTCAGGTCGTGAATCAACTGCGCCAAATCCTCGATCGAATAGATATCGTGGTGCGGCGGAGGCGAAATCAGCCCGACGCCAGGAACCGAAAAACGCAGTTCCGCAATGTATTCCGATACCTTGGCGCCTGGCAACTGACCGCCTTCGCCCGGCTTGGCGCCCTGCGCCATCTTGATCTGGATCTGGTCTGCCGAATTCAGGTATTGCGCCGTCACGCCGAAACGGCCTGAAGCGACCTGCTTGATCTTCGAACGCAACGAATCGCCTTCCTGGAGAGGCATGTCGACTTCGACCCTGCTGCTGCCGATGACCGAGGCCAGCGTCTCGCCCGCCTTGATCGGAATGCCGCGCAATTCGTTCATGTACCGGTTCGGATCCTCGCCGCCTTCGCCGGTATTCGATTTGCCGCCAATGCGGTTCATTGCAATTGCCAGCGTCGCATGCGCTTCGGTCCCGATCGAACCCAGCGACATGGCGCCCGTGGCAAATCGCTTCACGATTTCCTTGGCCGGTTCGACTTCGTCGAGCGGAATCACCTTTGCCGGATCAATCTTGAATTCGAACAGGCCGCGCAGCGTCAAATGCCGCTTGGACTGATCATTGATGATCTGCGCGTATTCCTTGTACGTGTTGAAGTTGTTGCTGCGCGTCGAATGCTGCAGTTTGGCAATCGCATCCGGCGTGAACATGTGCTCTTCGCCGTTGACGCGGAATGCGTATTCACCGCCCGCATCGAGCGAATTGGCAAGCAGCGCATCGTTTCCGAACGCCTGCCGATGAAGGCGCAAGGCCTCCTCGGCCACCTCGAACAGGCCGATGCCTTCCACAGTGGTTCCCGTGCCCTTGAAATACTTGTCCATGATGGACGAGTTCAGGCCGATCACTTCGAAGATCTGTGCGCCGCAATACGACCTGTAGGTCGAGATGCCCATTTTCGACATTACTTTCAGCAGGCCCTTGCCGACCGCCTTGATGAAATTGGCTTGTGCTTTTTCGGCATTCAAATCGGGCGACAGGCTCTGCGCCATGTCGGCCAGCGTTTCCAGAACCAGATAGGGATGAACCGCTTCCGCGCCATAGCCGGCCAGGAGCGCAAAATGATGCACTTCGCGCGCAGATCCCGTTTCCACCACCAGTCCGGTCGATGCGCGCAATCCCTTGTCGACCAAGTGCTGATGCACGGCCGAAGTCGCCAGCAAGGCCGGAATCGCAACCTGTTCCGCGCAGACTTTGCGATCCGATACGATCAGGATGTTGTGGCCGGAATTGACCGCATCAACCGCTTCCGCGCAAAGCGACGCCAGCCAAGCCTCGATCCCATCCTTGCCCCAAACCGCGGGATAGCAGATATTCAGTTCATAAGAGCGGAACTTGCCGCCCGTATGCGCGCTGATATTCCGAATCCGGTCCATTTCGGCAAAGCCGAGCACCGGCTGCGAGACTTCCAGGCGCATCGGTGGGTTGATGTTGTTGGTGTCCAGCAGGTTCGGCTTCGGCCCGACATACGAAATCAGCGACATGACCATCGATTCCCTGATCGGGTCGATCGGCGGATTGGTCACCTGCGCGAATGTCTGCTTGAAATAGTTGTATAGCGGCTTGAGCTTGTTGGACATGACCGCCAGAGGCGAATCGTTGCCCATGGATCCGATCGCTTCCTCCGCGTTCAATGCCATCGGCGGCAGAATGCGCTTGAGATCTTCCTGCGTGTAGCCGAACGCCTGCTGCTTGTCGAGCATGGCAACGCACGGTTCCTGCTCGCGGACTTCGCCCTTGAGATCGTTCAGGCGGATGCGCACCGAATTGATCCACGCCTTGTACGGCTTGGCGTTGGCGTACGTATCCTTGATTTCCTTGTCGTCGATGATGCGGCCTGCCTCGAGGTCGATCAAGAACATCTTGCCGGGCTGAAGCCGCCATTTCTGAATGATTCTGGACTCGGGGATCGGCAGGACGCCGGCTTCCGACGCCATCACAACCAGGTCATCATCGGTCACGATATACCGAGCCGGACGCAGGCCGTTACGGTCCAGCGTGCCGCCAATGTGGCGGCCGTCGGTAAACGCCATGGCCGCCGGGCCGTCCCACGGCTCCATCATCGCGGCGTGATATTCGTAGAAGGCGCGACGGTTGTCGTCCATCATTGCATGATTTTCCCAGGCTTCCGGAATCATCATCATCATGGCCTGGGCGATCGGATAACCGGCCATGACCAGCAACTCGACCGCATTGTCGAAGCAGGCGGTGTCGGACTGGCCTTCATAGATCAGGGGATACAGCTTCTTCAGATCGTCGCCAAGGACGGCCGACTGCATCATGCCCTCTCTTGCGCGCAGCCAGTTGAAGTTGCCCTTGACCGTATTGATCTCGCCGTTATGGGCAATCAGACGGTATGGGTGGGCTAGCGGCCACTCCGGGAAAGTATTGGTCGAGAAGCGCTGATGCACCATGGCCAGTGCCGATATGCAACGCGGATCCTTCAAATCCTTGTAGTAAAGACCGACCTGGTCTGCAAGCAGCAAACCCTTGTAAACGATCGTGCGCGCCGACATCGACGGCACGGAAAATTCGTGGCAATGCATCAGATCCAGCGCCTGAATCGCATGTCCGGCCGACTTGCGGATAACGAACAGCTTGCGTTCGAGCGCGTCGGTCACCATGATGTCAGGGCCGCGGCCGATGAATATCTGGCGGATGATCGGTTCTTTCTGACGGACAGTCGGCGACATCGGCATTTCGGTATCCACCGGCACGTCGCGCCAACCCAGGACAACCTGGCGCTCGGACTTCACCGCACGCTCGATTTCCTGCTCGCAGGCCAGCCGCGATGCGTTCTCCTTCGGCAGGAAAACCATCCCGACGCCATATTCGCCCGGCGGCGGCAGAGTCACACCCTGTTTTGCCATTTCCTCGCGGAAATACTGGTCGGGAATCTGTATCAGAATTCCCGCGCCATCTCCCATCAGCTTGTCGGCGCCAACAGCGCCACGATGGTCGAGGTTTTTCAGGATCAGAAGACCCTGCTCGACGATGGAATGACTTTTTTGTCCTTTGATATGAGCGATGAAACCTACGCCGCAGGCGTCGTGCTCATGGGACGGATCGTATAAACCTTGCGCATGCATAACTGTTTTTCCTACTGTTTATCAGGCCATCCGCACCTTAGCCCAAGTGAAAAAATAAAACAAGAAAATAAATTGGGGTCAGAGTCAATTTATTTTTGATATTTACAAGCTTTTGTTTAAATGGGGACATAGTAAATCAAGCCGCTATAAATTACCCGCGGCTGCCGCACTCGCTCAACCTGCTGCCTCATGGATAAGATTAGCCTCCGGAGCGTTCTTGACGGGCCGCCCCCTTTTTCCCGGCCGCACGCGGCAGTTTGTTCTTTTTTCCAGGACGATCTGAAACTCATCGGATCCAAGAGGCTTGCCCTTAAGCAGCGCCCGGTCCATAAACTCGATTTCTTCGGTTGTAAGCGCCTGCGCTGCCAGCGCCTTGAATACGGCTTCACGCGCGAACGGCGTATTTCCCAGCGCCCAATACAAAGGATGGTCGTTTATCAGGGGGTCCGGCTTCACGCCGGCGTGGTGGGCGTAGCTGGACCATGGATATGCTGCGGGGTCAGCAGTCAGCCCCGCCCGGACCGGATTCATCTCGATATAGCGGCAGCAAGCCAAAAAATAGTTATCCGAATCGATCACGGAGGTTTTATACCGTCCCTCCCATAAGGTGCCGGTACGACCATGCTTGCGGTTGAAATAAAGCACGTAATGCCTCCCGATCCATTGCATCATCCGCGCCAGGCCGATCTCGTCCGAGGGAGACGCGAGAAGATGGATATGATTATCCATTAGCACGTAGGCATGCACCGCCACCTTGAAGAGCCTGGCAGCATCAAGCAGCCAGCCGGAAAACTTGCGGAAATCGTCATCGTCCCGAAAGATCTGCTGACGGTTGTTACCCCGTTGAATAATGTGATGAGGCTGGTTGGGAACTATCAGCCTTGCAGTTCTGGCCATTTACATTCTCATGAGAAGTTGATTTCGGGTGCTGCAGTTGAAGTGCCCTATGCTCTGTCCCTATTTTAAATGAAAACTGAACACGCTGTTTTTGGCTAGGGCGCGCCCTAATAAAATCCCGCCTTTGATGCCGCGCAACCTTCTGACTTCATCGCGCCATACACTTATTTAGGCAAGGTTCCAGCAAGAAGCTAAAGCCATTCGGGAACTGACCCGCAGTCAGCAGTCTCCGTGGCGCAGCATAAATTCCCCAATCAATAATGGAGATCAAAAATGGCGAACAATCTGATGAGACTTAACCCGTTCAGCGACATATCCCGTTTTGAACCATTCCGGAACATTGACGACATGCTCAATAACCTCCGGCTGTCGCCATGGGCCAATACGGAAGCCGAATCCAATATCCGGTTAGATGTGAGCGAAACAGACGACGCGTATATGGTCAAGGCCGACATTCCAGGCGCCAAGAAAGAAGACATCAAGATAAACGTCGAGGGCAACCAGGTGACGATCCAGTCCGAAACGAAGAAGGAACAGGAAGAGAAGAAAGAAGGCAAGGTGGTGCGCTGCGAGCGCTACTACGGGCAGCAATCGCGCAGCTTCACCCTGGCGCAGGACGTCGATGAGACCAAGGCCGAAGCCAAGTATCAGGACGGCGTGCTGCAGCTTACCCTGCCGAAGAAGCCAGGCTCGGCAAGCAAGCAAATCAGCATTCAATAAGCACTTTCTTAGTTCCGGCGTAGTCTTGGCGAGTTGCGCCGGCAACAATCCGCCAGAGCATGCAGAAACCCGCTCCCGAAACCGATTAATGCCAAAGAAAACACGAGCAAGCGCTTAGTCGGCGTTCAAGCACGGCAGGGATTCCAGCTCCGCCCGATCGCGCTGCGCAGACTGAAAATGCAGCTTCCACATAACGCCCATGCGCAGGCCGCCTTCGACCGGACTAACGAGCTTGATCCTCAGCATCCGCACCAATGCCGTCAATATAGCCAGGCCACCGACGATGGAAGCTGAGCGTGCGGCCTTCATTCCAGCATAGTTCATATTGCCGATATTTCCTGCGCTAACCATGCTTTCCCTGAGAGCGGTCAAGTTATCCTGGAAAAATAGGCCCTTGTCCAAACCGTTGAGAGAAATAATCTCGGTAATCGATCTCACCGTCCCCGACGAGCCATAGACACATTTCCAGTTTCGCGCATCATAATAAGAAGCCACATCCTCGAAGCTGCTGCGCGCCGATAAAATTGCTGCTTCGAACCCGGCCTGACTGATTATTCCTTCGGGGAAAAACGACAGGCTCTGCCTGACTGTGCCGACGCTGAATGATTCAGCACGCCTGACTGCGCTCCCCTTGCCCAGGATGAGTTCGGTGGAGCCTCCTCCGATGTCGATGACCAGTCTGCTTTCTTCCGGTTCGGCAAGCACATTGGCGACCCCCAAATAGATGAGACGGCCCTCTTCCTCGCCGGTAATGACTTCGATCGGATAACCGAGCGCTTTTTCCGCCGCCTGAAGGAACTCGTGCGCATTGCGAGCCACGCGCAAGGTGTGGGTCGCGACCGCCCTGACTGCCCTGAGCGGATAGGTACTCAATATGCCGAACAGCCGGGCCAGCGCATCCGTTCCCCGCTTTATCGCCTCCTCGGTCAGGAATCCATTCCTGTCGAGGCCTTCAGCAAGCCGGACCGGCTCGCTCGCGCTCCTGACGATGTGAATCGCGCCGTTCTCAAACCTGCCGATATGCAGGCGAAAACTGTTGGAACCCATATCAATTGCAGCAAGCATGCCAATCCCTTCTTTCGTTATCCAAGCGCGGTATCGAGCACCATCATCAACGCGAACCCGAACATCAGGCCGATTGTTGCCGGCGTCTGATGGCCATTGCGGTGCGTCTCCGGGATTACTTCATGCGAAACGACAAAGATCATCGCCCCCGCGGCCAGGCCCAGGCCGATTGGGTACGAAACCGCCAGCCCGCTCGACAGGCCGACGCCGAGCAATGCGCCCACGGGCTCCAGCAGGCCGGTCCCTGCGGCAAACAGCACCGCCTTCCAGGAAGGGAATCCGGCACTGCGCAATGCAATCGCCACCGCCAGGCCCTCCGGCAAATCCTGCAGCGCAATTGCGGTAGTGAGCGGCAGGCCAACCGCCATGTCGGCATGCGAAAAGCCGACTCCGATCGCCATGCCTTCCGGCAGGTTGTGCAATGTGATCGCGAACACGAACAGCCAGACGCGATTGAAACGCTCGTATCCGGGGCCGAAAGCGCCGGCGACTTCGTGCTCGTGCGGCGTGAATTCGTCCAGGCACAGCATCAGCAGCACGCCCAAAGCCATGCCGATCACCACTACCCCGACGCCGCCGGTTTTGCTGCCGACGATCGAAGTACCCGCCTCGATCCCCGGAATAATCAGCGAGAAAGCACTGGCGGCCAGCATCATGCCGGCTGCGGCCCCCAGCATCATGTCTTCCACGCGCTGCGGGATTCGGCTCAAGAACAGCGCCGGCACAGCGCCCAGAGCAGTAGCGGCAAAGCCGGCCGTGCCGCCTAGCAGCGCATAACGCATGATGGTGCCGGCGGTGCCTTCCCCGAAAAGCTGAACAACGCTTTGCGCCAGCAGCACCAGAATGGCAAGCAAGGAAATCCCCAGCCCGAATGAGATCCAGATGTGCTTGAGGGAATGCTTGCGCATCGCGCCGAGCCAGTTTCCTTTTTTTGGCATGCTCTTTTCTTGCGCCTTCATATCAGATCTCATGGAATAAAAAAGTCCGCAAGCGTTCAACTGGTACGCCGTGCGAACGCAGGCGACTAAAGCATTCTATTTCAGGATGGCGCAAATGCAGCTGGCGCAAGCCAAGATTCCGTAATGGCCTGATCGACCGACAACTGCATGTCTTCCGGAAATAAAACTGCCTATTCCATTCGCGCAGGCAAGCCTATTCATTCAGTTCAAGCTGTTGCGCAAAAGGCGATGCAACGCATCCATTTTTCCGACTGTTTCGCGCCTTCACAATACAAAAATAGACGTCGTTTGCAATTGATGTGAACAAGATTACCTGCATACAGTAGTAATTTAATTATAATCGCACGGTGGCGGCCAAGTCGATGGCATCCGCCTGCCGTATCGAAAGGTATTTTCTTGTCCAAAGGCCATTTTGTTTTTGTCCGACGTTGATCCGGCCCTTGCCTCGCAGGCATGCCGGCTAGTGTGACTGTATTTAGTCTGAATTTATTAGGAGTGTTGATGGAGCTGGAACTCTCGGTGACGCTGTTAAACAAGCTGGCCGAAACAATAGACAAGGAAACGCCGCTGGGAAAGCGCCTGTCCGAGCATGGTCTCACCAACGGCAGAATAGTTGTTCCAAGCCGGATGTTCGATAGCGAATCGCTGCAGCAGTTGCATAATTTGGCGGAACAGGAAGGCGACAAAGGGCTGATCTTTCAGTTGACCGCAATCAGGAACATCCGCGAGGACGAGGATAAAACCGTCGTTCCCTACCTGGATATGCTGGTTCCGGCCCTGATCAATTACTTATCTCGCGATGCAATCGACGGCTGGCTGTACAAGCGCAACAAGGACGGCGTGCTGCTGCCCTGGCTGATTTACTCGATCGAGTACATAGAGCCAAATGAAGGCCGGCCTTACGTCGTTATCGATCTGCTTGCCAATACCGTGCAGGCTGCCAACAAGATTGTTTCCGACGCTCCCGAAAAATGGCGTAGCGGCATGACCAATGCGATTCTCTTCTACAGGCGCGACATTGGCGAGTGGACCATTCCGGAAATGCTTGCTCGCAAAGGATTTTTCAGGGAATGCCCCGAATTCAAGCAGGATTATGAAACGCAGGCGGCGCGTTTCCTGAATTTTCAGCCGCGCTTCGGCGAGCAATTCGTAGCGCACAATTCCGCATTCCTCATAAACGAACGCATCCTCCAGGACAACCTCGAATTTTTCCGCATCAAGGCGGGCACATCGGTAAAGTGCGTCAATGACGAGGAAGTCCTCGAGAGACGCTTTGAAACCCACTCCGACCGGGATTTCTGGAACATGCATGGAGTGGAGCAAGGCTTCAACAAGATTCCGCTGCATTGCTACCTGCTCGTGTTTCATCTTGAACTGCATCAGGACATCTGGGTGCATGTCCAGAACCTGGCCGAATACGAGTACAAGCCGCAGTTGCGCACCAAACTAATCCTGCCGCCGGAACACCGCACCCTGATCGACATCCTTACCTCCAACATGGATGTGCTGATGGACGACATCGTAGAAGGCAAGTCGGGAGGCACCACCATTCTCTGCATGGGCGCATCCGGCCTTGGCAAGACGCTGACTGCGGAGGTGTACTCCGAAGTGGTCGGCAAGCCGCTCTACCGTGTGCATTCGGGACAATTGGGCATTTCCGCGGACTCGGTGGAATCGGCCCTCACCACAATCCTGCGCAGGGCTGCGCGCTGGGATGCGATCCTGCTGCTGGACGAGGCGGATGTGTACATCCGCCGCCGCGATAACGACCTGCAGCACAATGCCATCGTTGCCGAATTCCTGCGTACGCTGGAATATTTCGACGGCTTGCTGTTCATGACGACCAATCGCGTCGGCGACGTGGATGATGCGATTCTTTCGCGCTGCATTGCCGTAATCAAGTACGAGATCCCGCCGCACGACGATGCGATTCGGCTGTGGCAATCGCTGTCGACCCAGTTCCGGGCCGATTTACCGGCTGAGCTGATCGCTGACCTGGTAATCAATTTCCCGAATTCGAGCGGACGCGACATCAAGGAATTGCTCAAGCTGACCAGCCGGTACTGCATGAGCACGAGCGTTCCGTTATCGCTGGAAGCTTTTCGCCAGTGCGCCGTCTTTCGGGGAAAAGTCTGAGCGGTCTAAACCACTCGGGAACGATGTCGCCGGCATGGGACGACGGCAGCGCATTGCGCCGCATGTTCACAATGCAGTTGCCGGCCTTCGTTTTCCGGGCCGCTCGTGGCTATGGATCAGTTCACCGAAGTCGCATTCGATCTTCGGTCGTATCTTGGCCTGACAATAAAAAAGCCCTGGCTCATCAGGGCTTTTTTATGAATCTCGCCATTATGTCCCTATTGCACTTTAAACATTTTCTGGGCAGTGGTTTAATTGACCAATGCCCAGACTTCCTTCATCTTTAAAGTGGTTGATCGACCGACGCGGTCGAATTGATGGTGAAATCAAGAAAATCGAAGCTTCCTTAGCTGAATGCCGAAGGCTGGCTGAGGATTTAGATCGACTTAAAGATCTCCTGGCATCGGTAGACCAAACACTGTCACTTCACGATATAAGAATTGACCCGATTTATATCCCTACAATACGTAGCCATGAAGTACGAGTCAACCTACAGTATGGGGAGCTTACTCGAGGGATTCTTCTATTTTTACGCCTTAACCAAGGCCAGGCTGTTACAACTTCAGAGATCACATCCTTCATAGCGCTTAGATATGCTGAGTTGAATACAGAATCAATAAGCTTTGCTCAGTTAAAATCATCTGTGAGATATCGACTCAAGAGCATTTGCCGAACTGGCACCATTCAGCGGCATCATACTCATCACACGGGGAGAAGAGACGGAGAGTGGAGCTTGGCTGACGAGTGATCGTAGATTAACCTAGATATTCAAATCCAAGCCGGTGTCCTTGGTTGTAGCCCCGCCATGCACGCGAAATATCGGACTGAAAAATTCTCTTAAAAAGATTCTCGAATTTCGTTTTTAACGAGAGCACTCTTACGTCTTCTCTCCATGCCATTTCAGCAGCATAGAATGCGAGGTATTGCGGTCTGAGGCCATGATAAGTGCCATATTCAGAGCGGCGTAGCCGCCCAATATATGATTCGGCTTGGTTGTTGTTAACGCCATCATCTCTACAGTATTCCTTTGAATGATTTACGCTCTGATGGTCGTACCAAGCAGATAGAGTCGAATATGCATGTCCATCATCAGTTTCTATCATTGCCCCCTTGCTGACATATTTTTGGATTATCGGAATCACATTTTTTCGATTTTCTGCTTTTACTACGACTGCTATCGTTCGTCTGGCACCTTTGCCTTTTTCTGGAAAAAGCTCACGAAGCACTAAGACAATCCTGCGATTCTCAAGCTTTTCCTTATTCCAAGGTTCGATAGACATACCTCGTGTTGGAGGAACAATAGAAGCTTTTCTATTGCGCAGAATATTATTGGCAATCCCAGAAGTCATCTTGTTTCTTTTACGCGGCCTACGAGGCTTCCCACAGCAGTGCGCACCATCGATTTGGACGTTTCCAGTTAATGGAGTTAAATCCATTGTTTGAAATATTGCCTCTCTGATTTTCCCAAAATTTATATACGCTGTACGTAAGGTAATCCCAAACGGCGCCAACAATTTATTCGCCGCAGCTCCTTTTGGCTCAACGACAAACCAGTAAATCAAAATTAGCAGCTTGCCGAAGGAGAGCCGCCTGTTTTTGAAGGGCGTATCCGTTGTTACGCTGAATACGGCATCACAGTGTTTACAACGCCATTGTTTGCGGGCGCGACGGGGATAATGCGTATCTATTGCCCCACAAATCGGACATGGCATTGTCGCGAGGCTGCCCCATCGCATCATGACAAATTTTTGCCAAGCCTCTTCTTCCGTGAGTCTGGTGATTTCAAATATTTCTAGATCACGATATTTCTTGCTTTGACTGAAATGCTGAGCCATAAGTATCCCTACCCAGTAAATGGTATGCACTCCGCCTCGAAGGGCGGGCTGATACGCCGGCATAACCGGCGACCGGGCAGACAAAGCAATCCCATCAACCTCTGTTCGAGGCTGTTGACATTTTTTTGTTTGGAAGGGATACTTCAGTCACCAAGCGCCGCCAAGCCTTGTTGCACTGAATTCAGACCCAGACTTCCGCCACAACGGATCTGGGTTTTGTGCTTTATATGCCCCGATTTATTATTGTCGGCTATCCTGTATTCATGTTTTGCTCCTTCTTTTGATGTTCAGACTATGTCAGGGTTGGCTTAAAACCTTCTGGCCATTTTCAGCACGTCTTTCATCTAACCAACTGGCGACATCACCAGTCAGCGCGAACCAGCCGCGCCGGCCTGGTAACGTGAAAACAGGTACTCCAATTTCGCATCTTTTAAGACTGCGATAGAACGATGCATAGGTTTTGAATCCCAGAGCCGAATATAAATTTTTCCCAGATAGAGTTGGGCCAAACTGCCCCAACATTTGAGTAGTCAAATCTGATGCTTGCTGTTTGACCATATTTATCCTTTAATATCATTGATTTGCCTTATCTTGAGGCATGCCTTAAATTTTGAGTAGGCTGATAAATTACCGATTTAATCGCACCACGCCATGAAACAGAAAATGGGTAGAAAGAAAAAGCATTGGGCAGAACTTGCTCGTTCGTGGATTTGGTATTTCGAAGTTAAAAAGAGATGTGGCTGGACAGACTACAAACTCGATGTCGAATTCGCATGGAAGCAAGACGCCCGTGATGGCAAGCCCAATGAAGATCGCCCGCGAACGTTTGAATGTCTTCGCAGGAGCGCTCAAAATCCGACTAGCAGTTATGATCGACGTGGGATGGCAGAGCTTGTTTGCGCCGTAGAAAAGAATCCGCTATTTCAGGGCACTCAAGTAATGTACGAAGCTGATTTCTGGAATCTTGCACAAGGAATCTCGCTTCATCCCGATAATGTTGATGCCACTATTTGCAGACTATTGGACGCGAACGACTTGGTGCGTGCCGACGCATGTTTTGAGACAAAAATAGTCCATGTAATGGATGAATATGGCCTGCCAGTTATTTATGATCGATGTCTTCGCCTTTCACTCAATCGTATAGATAACTTTTCACAAATTTCTCTTTTATGGGGTTCATATTTATTATCAGAGCCATCCTCAAATTGGAAAATTCGAGATGTAATAAAAATTATTGCAGATCAATGGTTTGATAATTTTTTTGCGAAGTACCTTCCAGAAAAGCATGGCCATTTTTATCCTGATGCTCTTCATTCCTTGCAGAGTTCGAGGCTTGATCTGTCGAAATTGTCTGGCGTTGGATATGGGTATTTTGAAACACTTGGAAATCAAATCATTATTCCTAAAGTGCTTCTGGGTAAATTAGTTCCAAGTCACCTGGGGCTTGAATATTAATAATCTGCTTTCCTAGTTTTATTTTTTATGTGCTTCACAGGCAATGGTTCTCGTACGATGTATTGGATGCGTAGGTCCGCATTCGGAGATTCGCTTGAAATAAGTGCTGTAGATTGTGGCACTAGTTGAACTCTTGACCTTAATGTAATAAGGGCAATTTTGCAGATGGTGTCTGCAAAATTGGCAAACTTTGCAATCCTTAGGTTCAAACAGTACATTTTGTGCAAGTAAAGAAATTGAAGCCGCCGGAAAAAGCATCTGTCAGCCAGCACTCATCAATACGTCGATCTGAACTTCACCCCTTGGTTATACCGGTTCTGCCAGTGCTTGAGGTAAGAAGCGGCAATCTCGGGGTTATTTCATACGACGATCACGTTTTCGCTATTGGATTTGGCGGCTGCTTTGCTGAAGTTAAAACTCCCGGTCTGAACATGTTTTTCATCCGAGATGATGTATATATCATGATGAATTGCGTAGCTTGAGATAGTCCTGGCCGGAATGCCTGCATTTGCAATCAGGTTCGGCGCAGCAATGCTCGCTTTGGATTTGTTGCCCTTTTCATCCACAACGACACGAACGTCGACGCCCCGTCTCTTCGCATTCAAAAGCGCCCGAACCACGACAGGGGACGTGAACGAATATGCGGCAAGTCTGATGCTGCGTTCGGAAGAATTTATGACTTTGACGACCAGCGCTTCGCTGCTTGTCTCGAGCGAGAGTACGCTTTCAATTATAGGCTTCGTCGATGCCTTGCCTGCCATCAAGAGAAAATACTCCGCAACTGATCCGCAAGGGTTGAATTCGTGTCTTTGGCAACTGCGACGGACATTGCCAATACGAGAATTGCAAATAGAAAAAGCATTTCGTAGGGATACAGGTGAAAATGAAGAGGATGGGGTATCTTTTATTAGAGATGTATTCTGCAACAGACTTATCCTCAGAGCCAATACTAATTGTTTAAGCATTGCATGATGATGTGGCCGTTGCTATTCTTGAATGCATTTATACAACCATCGATATCAAGACAAGTTGGCAAACTCTGATCATAATATGTAAGCAAATCCCATTCCCATACATGGAGGAGAAATGGACGTTTTTGCAATTTTGATGGTCACATCCGTTGTGGCAGCAGGTGGATTTTGGATGCTGTCTAAAGAAAGCAAGCCTGTCTTAGTGGGAAAAGTCGAAGACGCCGACAATATCAAGCTTATGGGTATGGATCGGATTGATACGATTGATGATGCACTTCATAAAATGCAAGGTGATTGCGTAGCCATGAACGCCAAGATCGATGAATTGCGTAGAGATATCGATAAGTTAGAGAGCACTCTAAAGTGAGTGCGCAATGACCGAGAAAACAGGCCGATTGTTAGAAACTGACACGCGACTCAGACAAACCCGCCGATTGAAATTTTTTGCTTTACTCATCATACCGCTTCCCATATCATACCGTTTTCCATAAGGTTACCTTCACATCATGGAACGTGCCGATATAAAGCGTAGGATGTCCAACTTGCACGATCTTCTCCTTTGGGAAGGCCGCTTAAATAATGGCAGACTGCGCTACCTGTTTGGCATGAGCGCCGTGCGCGCGAGCGAATGGATAAGGCAATTCCGTGACGTAAACCCGACGCTACTGACCTGGAACACCGTCGAAAAAAGCTATCTCGCCACGCCTGCTGCCCACCGCAGGAAAAAATCCGCATCTACGAATGTGCTGATAGCGCAATCCCTGAACCGGTACATCGCGCTGGTCGATGCCCCTGACATCACTGACGAGCTGGAAGGCAACACTCCCCTTATCTCTGGGTTGCCTGCCTTTTCCACGCCCGATCCCGCCATATTCTCGGTTCTGTCAGAATCCATCCGCACACGGTGTGAGGCGGAAATAACTTACATGTCCATGAACCATCCTGCGCCGCACGCTCGCATCATCTCCCCGCATCACATCGTAAAAGCCGGCAGACGTTGGCATTCGAGAGCCTACTGCCACCATACCCAATCCTTCCGGGACTTCTCGTTTGGCCGCATGACTGACGCCAAACTATTGAAAAGCAAGGCCACTATGCAAGCGAAGGACGACGCGGACTGGAATGCGCAGGTAAGAGTGAGACTGATCGCCCACCCCGACCTGACGCCGGCACAGGAAAACGTCATCCGCTATGAATACTTCAGCAATACCGCCAGCCGCACCGACACGATGCGAGGCGCGCTGATCGGCTATTACATTCAAGAGACCAGGGCAGCAATGGACACTGATCGACAAAAACCTCCCGACTACCAACTCGCCGTTGACAACATGAATGAGGTCAGTAAATGGGTATTTCCGGAATAGTCGGCACGCCGCCACAGAAAGGTCAGGAGACGGCCGAGACGCTGCTTTTCTCGCGCCTCCCTAAGCACCTGTTCTCGCCCCTAGCGTCTACCAACCATCAGCAATACTGGGCGCTACTCTGCCGCCTACACCGTTCAAAGTTCGGCCCCGACGCACCTCTCCCGCCAAGCCAGGGGTATCTGGCGCAGGACATGGTAAACAATATTGCGAATATCCTGGCCATACAGGACGCGTGGGACGTAGAGGACGGCGAGATCAGCAACACCTCGCTCGAAGTGCGCGCCCAATACGTATTCAGACGGATTACTGAAAGCGGCTGGCTGCGGATCGATCGCTATCTGGGAGAGCGACGCGTTTCTATGCCGCCAGCAGTCAGCCAGTTCCTGTCGATGCTGATTTCGTTTGCGGAGACACCGCCGGTCTTCGTTTCGGGCAAGATCCGCTCCATTCACATGAACCTGAAGCTTGTCGCCGACGGCGAAGCGGAAGGTGAATCGCTCCAGGAGGCCGCCGACCAATCGAGGAGGCTGCTGGAGCACATCCGCATCACTAGTACGATCATTCGCGACCTGATGGAAGCAATCAAGGATGAAATCTCCACCGCGCAATATGTGTACCGATTCTTCAATGAATACGTCGAACAGGTGTTCATTGGCGACTATCATGAATTGCGTACTAAAGAGCATCCGCTTACTCTGCGCCCCAAGATCATCAGCATTGCTGAGAACATGTACACATCAACCGAGCAGAGAAACAAGCTGATCGGATGGTACGAAACCAAACGTTGCAATGGCGATCGTAAACTCGCGGAGTCACTGCTGGAAAAAGACATGCAGCGCCTGTTCGACCTGCAACGGATAGATGAATACCTGGAGCGGCTCGACGATGAAATCCGGCGAGCCAACAAACGTGCACTGATGGTTCTGGACTACCGGCTGCGCTCTCTGCGCCCCATTGAGAACCTGGTCAAACATGCCATTAATTCCGTGATGTCAGGACAAACTCTTCCTGCCGACCCGTTTGGCTCAGGATTACCCATATCCCCTGATCGACTGGCCGAGCCGCGCAAGCAACCTGACAGGCGACCACCATCGATTTTGCGCCGGCAACAGCCTACCGACGAAGAAGTCGCCAAGATGCGTATACGCCAGCGTGCCCGCGCGGCCCGGCAGATAAATCCGCTCAAACTAGCTCTACTGGTTGCCGAAAAACTCGACGGCCGCGATACGATCGACCTTGCCGACATCCCGATCAATGGAGTATCGGACATAAGAATGCTGCAGAATCTGTACCCACTAGCGATGGCTGTAAGGTCAGATAGCAGGATTCTGCAGCAGCAATCTGTTCAAAAAATGCGCGGGTTCCGCATTCTCCCATCTGGGGATACCGAGCAGCCGCATACCTATCTATCCGGCATACCTTTTCAACTCACAAAGCAAGGAATTCGCAAAAAAAGCAAAGAGGAAATGCGATGAGCAAGCACTGGGAAAACTATATCGTCCGCAACAATAGCGACAACACGGCAGAAGAACTGACCACAGCAGCTTTGCGCTTGGCAACGGAGCAAGTCATTTACTACTCAGACATGAGAAACCGCGGCGTGTATTGGGCCATTGCCGGAAACGAGCATGAAATGAGGCGCGTACTCGATCCACTCGGTCTGGATCTGACAATAGACCCCAACCTGCGTTTTGCATGTGCTGTGCCGCGGTTCGCCAAAACAGGGCCGGCCACGGTCAACCAGTCCATGCTCGCATTGGTATTACGCATGATTTACGACTCGTACGCCCAGCTAGGTCAGATGAACGATTATGGCGAGGTCGAATGCGACATCGTTGAACTGGAAGAGAAATATCGCCTGCTGACGGGACGCGAACTCCCCTCTCGCGGCGAACTGACGACCCTCTTGCATACGCTGAACCGATGGGGAATCGCGCGCAGACATACTGATGACGACGAAGTACCCGTTAAAGACATCGATTTCGGCTCGCAACCCTACATCATCACCATTCGCCCCGCCATAACCGTCCTACTCGGCGAGGCCACACTGCAAAGGCTTGTGCTTTGGAAAACCCAAGGCGCCGGCGTATCCATTCGCGACGAGACACCTGAAAACACTAATCCAACCGAGGAAAAAATCGCATGATTCTCGAATACATCAGGCTGGTCCAGTATTTCACTTTCGACAAACTTGAAATCCTCCTACGGGATATTACCAGCATCTTTGGCCCCAATGGAAGCGGCAAATCAGCGCTTCTAGACGCGATCCAGATTGCCTTCTTCGGCGCCAACTCCAATCGCATCTCGCTGAATGCCCAGACGGAGGCCAAGAAACAGTCTCGCTCCATCCGCAGTTACTGCCTTGGCCAATACGGCCCCAATCCGGAGCAGCGCGTACGCGACCACGCCACAACCTATATTACGATGATCTGGCGCAACACGGATACCAACGAGCCCATTTCCGCTGGCGTATGCATTGGCGCATCTGTAGACAGTGACAAACTCGAGGTGTATGGACGCTTCATCCTGCAGGGAGCTGAAATCGCCATGAGCGACTTGGTCGACATCGTGGACGGCGAAGAACGGCCGCGTGAATGGCCCGTCTTCCAGCGACAACTGATCGAGCGCGCCAAGATGGCTGGCAGCGATGACCCCATTTACGACGCCCCGGACAAGTACCTGCGCGCCCTGCTGTTCGCACTGCGCGCTACTGGCGGTGGCCCCGCACCGGCACTGGAAGCCGTATCACGCGCCCTGCGTTTCGGATTGCGGCTGCGCTTCGAAAAATCGGTGGACGACATTATCCGCGACGAAGTCCTGGAAGCGCACTCGACGAATATCAGCAAGTTCAAGGAAATCATGGATTCCTTCAAGCAACTGACGAACACGGTGACTAGAGTCGAGACACAAATAAAGGATGGGGAAGAGACGATCGAGCACTTTAAACGGGCCGCAGGTGAAGTTCGCAACATCGCAACCTGGCGGGTGCTGGAAAAAGATGCTATGCACGAGCATGATGGCGAACTCCTGTCTGAAGCACAGATTAAACGCTGTCAGGCAGAGGATGCGCACGAAGAGCTTGTTGATAAGCTTGCCACCACTGAGCAAAGCCTCCTGACAGCCAAGGCGAACGCTGACTCATATCGCCACCAGAAAGAGTCGCACTCTGCTCACAAGGAGCATGGAGTGCTGCAAGCTGAATTGAACCGAGCCGAACAGACTCAACAAGCACGCCTTAGCGTCATATCCAAAAACGTGACCGAAATCCGCAAGGCATTTGCGAACGCCGCCGAGTCGCCGTATCTACAAGGACTGAAAGAAGAATTGAACGAAGCTGTGCTCGATCTCGACAAGGCCGAGCGCAACCTCAGCAAGGTAGAGTGGAAGGACATAGAGGCGGCCTTGCGCCCCACTCTTAAAACCGGCTCGGACGCAGTCAGAACACTCTATCGCATAGACTCCGACCTAAAACGTGACTTGGATGTGGCGACAGAACAGAAAAACGTGATGGAGGCCAACCTCCAGCGCATACAGCAGGGCAAGGCTGCGATCAGCGACGCCACCGACAAGCTCATTAGAGAATTGCACGACAATGGCATCAGCCCCGAGCCGATCTGCAACCTCACCCGCATCTCCGACCCAGCATGGCAGCCCATAATTGAATCTTATCTCGGGCGAAACGCCGAGGCGCTCCTGATCCCATCCGACAACAAGCAGGAGGAGCGAGCTTTCTCCCATTACAGGTCATTAACTGGCCAGCGCGCCATTTACGGCGTGAAAATGGTCATGGAGAGCTGCCAGCACATTGACCGCAATCCGCCGCGCGGCTCAGTCGCTGAACTTATCGATGGCAAACATCCAGCTGCGGTTGCCTATTTGCGCCGCCAATTCGGGAATATGATGCGCGCCGAAACCGATGACGAGGCATTGAAGGGACCGCACACACTGACCAAGGACGGAATGCTGGTAGTGTACGGTGAAGTGGATCGGCTAAGACCACTGCCCGCCACCTCATTCAAGATAGGCGGCGGCAGCATCAGCAATCGTGACGCCATACAACGCGAGCTAGCTGAAATTAGAGTAACTATCCATCGCCTCAATGAAAAGCACGCTGAAATCAGAGCCTTGATCCAGACACTGGAAGCGACGAACAATCCGTCCCTCCTGAACACGCTCCACCAATACTGGACTGAGATGTCTTCCGCCAAGGAGGTTCAAGCCAGTCTATCCAATCAACTGGCCGGCATGGCCGACGAGGAATACGTGAACCTCTTCAACCAGGAGTCTCACTGGAACAAGACCGCATCCGATATCCAGATAGTGGTTAGCCAACTTAACCGCCAGATCGGCGTAGGGGAGAACGCGCTCAACGTAGCGAAAGACCTTGAAAGCAGGATGACCAGGCTTCTCAATGACGCGAAGACAGAATGCGAGAAGGCGGAATCCGACCCAGACTATGATCGCGAATATGCCCAGCAGCAGTGGGACAGGCTCCTACCGAAGTTCGGCTCTGGCAAGTTCGTGGATATGGCGAGGGAATGCGAAGACAGAAAAGAATCCGCCCAAAGAAGGCTGCAAACACACACCAACCTCGGCATGCAGTGCGCCGCCGAATTTACGATGAACCATAAAGAGGTCCGAAGCCAGGAGCAATCAATGGACTGGCGCCTGGCCTATCAATGGATCGACGCCATCATAAAGCGACTCCGCGACACAACGCTTATCGAATACAAGCAGCAAATGCAGGAAGCTTATCGCCGATCGCAGGAAACTTTCCGCAACGACGTCGCCATCTCGCTCAACAACAACCTGGAGATGATGCAGGAAAGATTCGATACGCTGAATGCCGTACTGCGCGAGTCTCCCTCTTTCTCTAACGGCGAACGCTACCACTTCGTTCGTAACGTACGTCCAGAGCTCGCCAACCTTATGCGATTCATCAAGAACGTAGCAGCCTATGGCCCGAACGACGATATGTTCGGGGGTCCCGGAGAAATACCAGAGGAATTCAAACGCTTGATCGACGACAAGATCACCCCGGGGACGGAAAAAATGCGTAGTCCTTTGGACGATTATCGCGAGTTCTTCTCGTTCGACATCGAAATCCTGAGAGACGACCACACCGGTACTCCTCGCCACATAGGATACCTGAGCAGCCGCATTGGTGCAGGCTCGGGCGGCGAACATCGTTCCCCGCTGTACGTGATTGCCGGGGCAGCATTGGCATCCGCATACCGCCTCAACAAGAAGAACCGCAGCGGCGTACGCCTGATGTTGCTGGATGAAGTCTTCATACGCATGTATGACGACAACATCATTGCGACCATGCAATACCTCGAAGACCTCGGCCTGCAGATCGTGATGACCGGCACCGGCGACAACCAGGGGACACTGTCCTCCTTCATGCATCGGCAGTACGACATCATGCGCGACCCGACCAATAACACAAGCCTTGTCGAAGGCCATGACATCTCGCAGGAAATGCGTGACGCCATGCGCGGCGACCTCTTGGAATTTAATCCCGGCATGCTTGAAGCCGAGTTGATCACCATGCGCCCATCTGAAACCACTGTGGAGGCAGCGATATAATGGACAAGGCGGCGACATCCCTGCTGGAAAAACTGCTCACAGCCGGCGACAAGAGCGACGCCGGCCTGCGGTCTCGCGAGGCCGCGCTGACGTCATCTCATCTCAAAGCATATCACTCGGCACGAGACCTTCGGCAGAAAGAAATTTTCGATTCCACAATGAAAAGCGCTAAGTCTGTCGGCGCAATCAATATCGTATGGAATAAAAAAGGCGGCGAGGACATGATCGAGCGCGTCACTTTGGCTGATGGCATCAAACTCGCTACATTTTTGAATAAGGTGCCGATTGGACAGAAGCTGTCCTATGCGCGTGAGCGATTTACTCCATTGATGGTCGAACACCCCGTGCTAGATGACGTCTTGCAGCGCTGGGGCCTGTTAAAGAACGTGCGCGGACTAGGCCCGGACTCCATCGAAGACTGGCTGGATGCAGCCAAAACAATCAGCTTGGCCGCCTCCAATATCGGGGAAGGCATAGTCTCTATGCCGATACGGGAAGCGAGCGCCAAATGGTTCAGTGACAGCAAACGAGTCGAGAAGCTGACGAGCGCGCTGGACGTCCTGCTCTTTGGCAGCATCGAACCGGAAGAACGCGAACCGGCCGACATATGGGCGGAAATAGGATTGTTCAGGGAGGAGCAACCGACACTTATCTCAGGGAACGTGACTATCGAGCGGGAGCGCGTTACTGCCCTGCTGGACACCCCTTACTCAGGCATACCAGCGGCAGCGATCAAAAAAGTGATCGGGACGCCAGAACACGTCATAACCATAGAGAACAAGACAACCTTCCACAGCGAAGCCAGACGGCTATGCCAGCAAAACATTCTTCTCATCTATACCGCCGGGATGCCAACACCCGCATGGATGGCGATGTACTCGCGATTGCTAAGCAACCTCCCTTCATCCATACCCATTTACCACTGGGGCGATATAGACGAGGGTGGATTTAGGATAGCAGCCACACTAGCGCGTGGGGCAAAGGAGGCTGGGCATATTATTCGCCCATGGAGGATGTATCCGGACGATATACCGGTTGGCGCCAGGAAGAAAGCAACCGACGGCAAGCTCCAACGCATCCAGCGTTTCGCTACGATTGCTGGATGGGAAAGCTTGGGCAATGCCATCGTTTCAGCTGGCTACATGGCCGAACAGGAAGCACTCGATTAACCTGTTTCAAGCAAGGCTTGCGTATGCTTTCACATGTCCTAAACTGAAGTTGTCAGTAATGAAACCAACATAAGGACCTTATGAAACGCATCGAGATCTATGGAAAAGTGTACCGCGAGCGGCGCGGAAAATAGTCGAAATCCCAACTCAATAGATCGACAAAGTCACCACGCGCCAGACCATCAGGAAAAGGGCTTTTATTATGGTTGTTGAGTTTCAATTGGATCATTTCGTAGGGGATAACTGCGTCACATGGATAAACCAGCGCCATTAAAAACAGGTAAATTCTTTCGTTGGAAAGAACTTGCCGCTGACCTAAATATTGGAGAACGCGGGCTTAGGCATTTGCTGAAAGATGGCAAGCTAAGTAAGTTAGCAAGAGGCCTTTACTATGTGCCTCGCCCGTCCGTATACGGACCTGTACCGCCAGAGGCGGAAGAATTGGTCGCTGCTTTCTTGCGCGACAGTAATTTTCTTCTGGTTTCCCCGAACAACTATAACTCGCTCAGCTTAGGAACCACGCAGCTTTATAACATTACTTGGGTATACAACCACAAGCTGCAAGGCACTTTCGTACTTGGGAATCGGCCATTCGAGTTTCGGAAAAAACAACGATTCCCGCAATATCTGACTCAGGAATTTCTACTTGTGGATATGTTGAATAACCTGGATGAACTGGCCGAGGATAAAAGCCGCATATTGGCAATTACAAAGAGGAGGCTTTCTTTATCTGGCATCAGTAAGCAAATGCAGGATGCCGTGCAGAACTACGGCTCCGACGCCACCAGGAAACTTTTTGCAAGTTGGGCAATTAAGTAACATATCCCTTCCGATAGAAGCGATATCTATGAGCAATTGCTTTTTCAATTACCTCTTCCAAGAAGATACGCCCCCATGATGCGAACAAGTGCCACGCCTAGATCTGCTATAGCTGTAAGTTCCGTCACGGAAAATAGCAGATGTGTTCTTAACGGATGTGTCCGTCAAATCGCGGGAATGCCTCTTCTAAACGCTGGATGTGAAGGGCGGGCGAAGCCGAAGGCAGAGGGAACCTAAAGCGCAGCTTTAGGACGTCCCCCTCGACGGAATTGCTGGGCGTCTCAACCTTGCACGCATTATTAGAGCTTAGATGCGGCCACGCTCGACTAGCCTACGATAGTGCTCCCCTAAGACAGTAAGTCGGCATGCCTTACTTCCCATTGCTGCATGCCACATGTGAGGTGCGTCTACAGGAACGACCAATCCAACACGGTTATACTTTTGTAGCACCGCAAACTTCGCAGTATTGAGTGGGTCAGGTGCAGGAATCGTTGAATCATTCCCTTGCCGTTCCGGCTCAAACGACGGATCAAGAGGAAACTCTTGGCCGGGGTTGGGAAAGAATTCGGTGATTTGTTGGAGTTCGACCAGAGCTATCGGTGATTGTACGCGTCTGAGTGAGACAAAGCGTTTGATGTTTGTCTTAAAGACCGGGCGCTGATCCCAGGGCCCGAGCGACTGATCTATGTGCGCGTAGATGCTGCCCGGGGTGACCTCACCTACGAGATTGCCCGCAGCACCACCCAACGCGTCTACGAAAAGTGTCGTAAAGACACCCGCGCCGTTTTCTTCCGTAGCGTATTGCTCTGCCGTAGAGGCCGTGAGAATGGTTGTACCTTCTTTGATTTCAGCGAATCCACTTGCGGTGATCGATGCGGCCGCTATACCTGAGTGGCAGCTATCAAGAACAATAATTCTGTTGCGTGCGCCTGACTGATTAGCGAAAGTCAACACTTCATTCAAAGGCAGACCTTCGTCTCCAGCGGCAGCATCACTAGCAATGAGGTAACCACCGGTACTCTCAACATGCCCATGACCAGCGAAGTAGAAAAGTGCGGTCTCACACTCCCCAGCAAAAAGCTCCTTGATGCTCTCGCGCAGAGTTGCGCGAGTAACCATGTCGGTCGGCCCCGTTCCAGTAAGTAGCTTCGTTCCGAAGTTGACCGTCCCATCGCTGTTGCGATCAAGCACGGCCTTCACTGCGTGCGCGTCGTCAACACAGCCGAAAAGTCCACCCACTCTTTGGTAGTAGTTGATTCCGACCACAAGAGCTTTTCGCATGATCTTTTCCTATCGACCGCCACCAATCAGAGTCTTGAGATTATCCCAAGTCCACTTGTAAACCTTGTCGGTGGATGAGGCACTCTTCGGTTTCATACAGGATTTATCGGAGTATGCAGCCAGCAAAAAATACTCCTTACCTTTATTTTTTGCGATCTCCAACTCAGCAGAGACACCAACTGCCGTATGTGTCTTCTCGCCGCATAAGACTGCCACGACATCGACATTATCCATGCGGCGTTTCACTTTCTCCTTCCAATCGCCGGTGAGATGCTCCTTGACAGACGCATCCTTAAAGTCGAAAGGACTATCCGGAAGCTTCGCTTGTCCGGCAAGCATGATCTTCGTTCCCTCGTCGTTATCATAGTCAAAGCTGATGAAGACGCGTTTCTTTGTTGCCATAGGTTGCTCCCAAAAAACTAACATGAGTGGCGCTGATCAAATAACACGATCACAACATCCGGTTCCTGTGAGATAACGAGGAAGCAGTGATCGCTGAAACTCATTCACTTTCAGAACAACAGAGATCCAAGCGAACAGCCGCATTTAGCAGAAAATGGAATTGTTTTGATTTTTGCTTTCGCCTAAAGGAATTTTGATTTATCAAGCCACTAGCAAACCCACATCCTCGCTCGGAAGCAGACGCTTAAGCACATAGTTACGGTGATAATCGGCCGCTGCATAGAATTTATATGGATCCGACTCATGGAATTTGTCAGCAGTCTCGCTGTTCTCGAACCCTTCAACAGCACCAAGCCACTCACTTGAATCGTAATGCCGACAAGTGGGGATTGCGCTTAATGAGCCGTTTTCCATGGCGGCCATCCAGCACTGAACTCGCGCCTCAGCTTCGCCCTCAAATTCGAGAATGGCCTTCACATGCGGTTCCAGCTTGTCCCATTCCATCACAGCGGGCACCTCTTTTCCATAGTAGAGCCGGGTAAACTGCCTAAACCGAGTGTAAAGTGCTTTGCATGCGGCCATGAAGGCCTCGGGATTGTTCTTGTGAATCTTAGTTCCGTCTTCACGCCTGAATGACCATTTCAGGTATGGCCGATCCGGATGAGTAAGAACAGCACCATGCCCCATCCCTGCTGCTTCAGTAAATCTCGAGAAGAAAGCACCCTTTTTTTCTTCGATATATCCCAAGATTTCATCAGAATGAGAATCATCGAATTGAATTGAATCATTATCAATATGATTCTGGCTGCTGCGAATACCAGAGAATCCGCAATGAGAAAATGTGTCTGCATACACGTGCGCCGCAATACCTATCAGGTGGAGCGCGTGCGGGCGGTGTACATTAATGACCAATTCGGTAAGGTAGTGGTCCAGCATCTTATTTACGACTTTGCTGTCTTTGCGGCAGACCAGCTTCTCTTCAAAATTGTTGCCTTCGGCGCCCGGCATAAAGTGGAAGGGCACCCAGACTAGACGGGTATCGTTAGCAGCTGGTGACCTATGAAACGTGCGCAGACCTGCATCAATCGGATGATGCGCAGTCGCAATCCCCAGAACCCCTTCCTGGGACTTAGTAAGTACCCATTTTGCAATGTTTTGGTCATCAACATACTGAGCCGCCGTGGCGATAACTTCGGCATCTACTTTAGGAATACCCGCTGCAGCGGCCATTGCATACGTGCCGTAGTAGTGCATGTCGTATTGCATGACACTTCCCTCTCATTTTAGAAAAAATCAATATTTAATTGACATATTTGCATTGTCAAATTATATAGAAAATATTTCTATATTGAAAGTTTGTGCAATATAATCAAAACAAGAGAGCACCGTCTTATAGATGGAGGAGTTATGAAAAGAAAAGCATTGCTGATAGGAAATACTAACGGTTTACAAGGCGTAAAGTTAGATATTGAGAAAACATCTGCGTTTCTCAAAAGCCCCCAAGGCGGCACTTGGTACCTAAGTGAATTGGAGATTTTTCAAAACCCAGAAAAAGCTAGTCTTTTGGCTCGAGTTGAAGAATTAAAGCGCCAATCTCTTGATTACGTTTTTGTGTTATTCAGTGGTCATGGTGGTCACAAAAGACAAACCATCCTTGAACTAAACGCCAAAGGCGATACTATTCAAGAGTCACAGCTCCATAAAATTGCGGATAGGCAGCTCAACATCTATGACTGCTGCCGAGTCGTTGTTCAAGAGCAGATCAAAAGATCCGCTGCAATGGAATCGTTGACTGCTTCTTTCGCTGAGTCTGCTAGCAACGCAAGGCGTCGATATGAGCAACGAATAATGCAAGCTATTCCGCAGCAGATCCAACTCTATTCATGTGCAATTAATCAATACTCGTACGATGGCCCGAATGGGGCTTTATACCTGAACAACCTGTTAAGTGCAGCACGAGCGATCGAAGATGAATTCAAGACCGTCGGCAATGCGCATGAAGTAGCTCGGACAGCAACGATCAAAGAGAAACCGACTCAAACACCAGAAGCTATTCTTCCAAAATGCCTGATATCGCAACAGCTGATCATATCGATGAAAGCGTGAGTTCTGTACTCCAGAATACTTCAAGCGCAAACAAAGAAGTTCCGGATCATTACGCTCTCAAAAAGGGAGTGATTGACCACGAGCTAAACAAGATCGTCGAAGAAATTATTCTTAATACGGATAATTTTGTTGTCTATATTGCGAGCGACTACTCAGTGCAATGGCGCACGGCAGATAGCCATGTGTCTAGCGAGCATCAAGGCGAAATTCTGAACCAGGTAGCTTTACTTGAAGCGCAGACTCAATTCATTACTGACAATGATGCTCGTCGTATTATCAAATGCCAAATAGCCGAAGGTCTTGCACGCTGCCTTGATGGTTATGACAAGGAAAATTCTCTTGCAATTCTTCGTGAAGTTGAGCTTCAGCTAAAAGCCAGGAACAAAGAAACGTCCTGGAAATGGTATTTCAAATCAGCCTACGTTTTAACCTTGGCATGTTTGGCAGCTTTTGCGCTTCTTTGGGTTTTTCGAGATCAAGCAAAGTATGTGGTGGGTGCCACAGCGCATGAGGTCATTCTGGGTGCGCTATGCGGGGCTTTTGGTGCACTACTTTCCGTTACCGCTCGTGGCAACCGCCTCGTGCTTGATGCCAATGCTGGAAAGAATATCCATAAACTTGAGGGCCTATCCCGTATTGGTGCCGGATTGATTGGCGCTCTCTTTGTTGCGCTTGGCATAAAGAGTGGGTTGATAATGGGTGGCGTTCAATTCTCAGGAAGCAAGCTCTCACTCCTGCTAGCTTTTTGCATAGTGGCTGGTGCTAGTGAGCGTTTGGTTCCTTCTCTAGTGGAAAATTTCGAAAAGACGGCACTTTCTATCGGCGATAAAACACATAATAGTCGTTAGATTGTCTCTGCATGTGCCATTCAATGCTTTGGAATTTTCATGAGTGTGCAGGAAATAATAGCCGCTTTAAGACGCTAATCTCCCAACCAGTTAACTGGTGAATCAAAGTTCTGTCCTATATGAGCACTAAAAGAATAACAAAACACTCTACAAGCACTCCGAAAAGTCAAAAAATTCTCGAATTTTGGCACAAAATCGAATTTTTCATACCTTTCGATCTTGATGGACAGGTTCTCGAGCATCAAGATAAAGATTGGGCAGTACGTTGTATATCTTCGAAAGAACTTTCATCGCTTGATCCACAAAGCTGTGGTGACTTTTGGAAAATTGAAGGAATTCCGAAGGGACGGCGCCATTGTGGATATGAAGTCTACCTGGGCATCTTCGACAAGTCATTGCTAAGCGATGTAGTAAAAAATAACTTAAGATACGCACCTTCAGACACTGAGGCCATAGAGGATTCAGAACGCGGAGATCTCGAAGGGCTAACCTGTTTTGCTAGGATAATTTTGAGTGAAGGCGCTGAGCCACAAATGGATAGAGTGTCAGTATCGACTGCACCATGGGCTCTAGGTCGTTTGCAGCAAGGTGGTATTGATAGTTTAGATTTCGATGCATTCCACACGGGTTTGAAAGAGCTTACTCAAGAGCTTGAGAGGTTTAATTCCAGAAGACTGATCAATCGATCGAATACAGACCATCATTCAGGAGCTGACTCCAAGTACCCTCTACTTCGTTCTGATATTGAGGCACTACAGCAAATCTTTTTCTCTTGGGCGAACATAAAATTAAGCAGTACTGATGAGCACCCGATTGCTGTAATTAAATTACGTTCAGTACTTGAACGTAGCACCAAGTCCACCTCAACCAATACACCAGACACGACTGATGATGACAATGATACTGATGACGAAGTAGAAACTGAGCTCGACATTCTCAACAGCTTCTATGCCAAGGATCTTCAGCGAATACTGGGAGATCCTTCATCGCTAGGCCCTCACACAACACTGTCAAAATACCTTGCGCCGACATCAGAGTCTGATCGAATCGACATTTACACTTCGCAAGGACAAGCCCTAATCAGAGAGACTTTGCACCCATCGAACATACCTGATGGACGTTGGTTAAGCGAATCGAAGCACAATATGAGTCTGATGCAGCAATTTGCCATCAATCGCATATTTATGACGCTTAAAGAAGGCTGTGTTTTTTCTATTAATGGCCCACCAGGAACCGGAAAAACTACTTTATTGCGCGACATATTTGCAGAAAATATTACCCAACGTGCAAAGATACTTTCACGTTTTGAGAGCGCAAGAGATGCATTTCTGGATAGAAAGCTACCCGTAAACATAACAAAAAATCAGAAAACTACCCCGTGGAAGATCTCAGAATTAAAGCCCGAGCTAACGGGCTTCGAGATGTTGGTTGTTTCTTCCAACAATGCTGCCGTACAAAATATTTCGCACGATTTGCCGAAGACCAGCGCTCTCGGAAAAGTCAGTAATAAAGATAATGGAGAAATTGATTGGCGTCATCGCGATGGAGCACCAAAGTTAACTTATTTGCAGTCAGCTGCCATAAAGTATTTCTCGCGAAATAAAAGAGGAAATTTTGATTCGTTATCTCCTGATGACAACCCATGGGGATTAATTTCGTGCGCATTAGGTAATAAAGCAAACCGAAGCCGTTTTGCAGGCAATTTATTTTCCGATGTTGACAAGGACACATCAAACCCTACAGGGTATGATGAGGCGCTACACCAATCAATATGGCAATGGGGAAAGCACTCTAGTACGCCAACATTCCAAGAAGCTCGTGAAAATTTCCAGAGAATTGAAAACAAAGTTAAAGCTCGGAAAACTGATTTGACCCGGTATATTCGTGCGTATGAAGAAGTGGCTGGGTTTTCTCTTGATGACTATGTTTCTGATATAAAGAAAAATTACGATGCTGCAGAACTACTCGTGCTGGAAAAACAAGATGCATTAGATAAAATTAATTTCGAAATAATTGACATTGAAAAGGCGCTAGCAAATATTAGTCGTTTAAGGGACGTTTTAACAAAACCAAAAATATCAAGATTAAAAAAGTTCTTCAGCCGAAGCGCTCGTCATCATTATCAAGCCGATCTTGACGCATATAATGAGGACGTTAAGAAATGCCGTCACCTACAAAGAGACTACTTACTCCAACAGGTTAATATAACTCCCAAGAAACAGTCAGCCGAACTGGCCTTGGATGAGGCAAAGGGTCTACTTACGCATGCGCGTGAGCAATTGTCGAAGCGTGAGAAAAAGTGGAAATCAAATATCGCTTTGATTGAGTCATTGAAACCCACTTTCAAAAATATTAATCGACAGCTATCCCAAAATATAGAAAGTAAATTTTGCCAAAGCGAAGGCCTCTGGCAAGACCACAAATACAATCATTATCGGTCAGAGCTATTTGCAGCAGCGCTTACTCTACATGAAGCCTGGTTAAAAGAGGTTATTCAGAAGGGCAGCGGATTTAGCGCAAACCTCTACGCAGTTCGTGACATGCTACAAGGTGGAAAGCTTGAAAATTCCGAAGATACCCTACTTCTTTGGCAGAGCCTTTTTATGGTTGTTCCTGTCATCTCTAGTACTTTTGCATCAGTTGGCAATCAGTTTCGCGACATTGGCGCTAATGCACTTGGATGGTTATTTATTGACGAAGCAGGCCAAGCTGTTCCACAGGCTGCCGCTGGAGCACTTTGGAGGGCAAAAAGAGCTGTTGTAGTTGGAGATCCATTGCAAATTGAACCTGTGTTTACAGTGCCTGCCAAATTGATTGAGGCTTTAGCAGCATCTTCTGGAGTTTCTGAGGATACCTGTGCTTGGCCCAACACATGCTCAGTACAAAATTTAGCTGATGCAGCAAATGCAATAGGTGCATCAATTAGTAATGATTCTGGCGAAACGCAATGGATTGGAAGCCCGCTAAGAGTACATAGACGGTGTGCTGACCCTATGTTCAGGATAGCGAACGCTATCGCATATAAAAATAAAATGATTCATGGTGCCGCAGATACTTCTGTCCCTTCAGAATCTCTGTATATAGGGCCAAGCTCATGGGTGCATATACCAGGCCATGTTGTAAATAAGCAGGTCGTCCAAGAACAAGTCGATGCAGTCGTTGAAGCACTCGTCGCACTCTATTCGCATTTAGATAAGCTTCCTCCTATCTATATAATTTCACCCTTTAAGCGAGTAGCATCAACAATTAAACAAAAGCTATCTGATCTCAGCAATTGGAAAACTCTCACCAACAGCACAACAAAATTACCTCCAAGAACCCAATTGATAACATGGTGTAAAGACCACATTGGAACGGTTCATACCTTCCAAGGAAAACAGGCATCTATTGTGTGGTTTGTTCTTGGTTGTGATAAAAGCACCACGGGAGCAGTAAAATGGGCATCAAGCAAACCTAACATTTTGAATGTTGCTTTTACTCGAGCTGAACACAGGATTTTCGTCGTTGGGTGTGCCAATCTTTGGGGAAGCCAAAAATTTTTTAATCAAGCAACACCGGAGCAACTTCCAAGAATATCAAAAGAGGAGTTTCGTTCAAGAATGCTGCTACCGCATTCTGTCTATAAATAAATTGGCCCTACACTAAGTGCAGGGCCAATCTGTTTTTAATCAGGGTCCCAATACAACTGTGCCCTGTACCGTTTAAATCCACTCATCCAATATTCCGTCAGCTCGGTGTTACCAGCTATCCCCGAAGGAACTGGAGGATTCTCCTCTAAATTCCTCAGAGCACCCAACTGTTGAAGATAAGTGCAATATTCACCTCCACCAAACATTGCATGTTCCTGCATGAGCAGTCCAGATATGCAGTACTTGGGATCAGGCGCAGTGCGATGGATTTCGTAATGCTTGCAAGCTTCACTAATGCAAATCTCGAAGCTTTCTTTTTGACGAAGCACTTCCTTTACGTCTATAAATACTCCGTTCATTTGTAAACATATCTGACCAATAGCATCAGCTTTTTGTAGGCTAGTGAGTAATTGTTCAATATTCATGATGATCTCCAATATGATAGAAATGGAGACACATCATCCCTATTGGGGGAAGTAGTGTCCCCATAGGGTTGAAACAAATGGCGTGTGCCGATTTCTCAACACACGCCTGTTTATATAAATAATTATTGCGAGTCGCTTGACCAGTAAGCCGTCTATAGGCGCATAAATTGCAACTTATGCCCACACCCATATCTGGGGTAATTACTCCCTAATAGCGGCAAATAGTGAAAAGCCCACATCGTATGGCTTTTTATAACTTGTTGCTTTGTGCAACAGGGACATAATGGCGATGAATCTTTACAGTTCATGCCGCAGATAGGCTCGGAACGTTCGTGCCTGCCTTTCTTGCCGCCGTGATTCAGCCGAACAT
>Ga0366791_1003_pt1 | contig 126455 bp, 102 predicted proteins | sample TotcelN113001N10_FD_207039 | JGI IMG/M metagenome (GOLD analysis project Ga0366791, IMG submission 207039) | Enriched cells from coal bed in the Powder River Basin, Montana, United States - Total cells N11 rep2 HSBNCT.N11.300.1.N10 ... | reverse complement strand
ACCAGAAACGAGTCGGCGCGCTGAGGAGGCCGATGCGATCGGTGCTGCTGAATCCGCCGTTCGCAGCCAGGTTCACAACCGGGAAATAGGCCGCGCGCGCCACCCCGATCTGGGCATTGGCCGCCGCCGCCTGGCGCTCGGCGGAATATATATCGTAGCGGCTCTCGAGCGTCACGGAAGGGACGATGGATGGCGTTGCGGGCACGGCCGGCAAGCCGGAGCCGGGCGCAATCGACAGGGCGGAAGGCGGCTTGCCGATAAGTACCGAGATGGCGTGCTCGCTCTGGGCTCGCTGCAATTGCATGTCCGCCAACTGGGTCCGAGCGGTATTGAGCTGAGTTTCGGCCTGCGCCGCATCCAGCGGCGAGGCAACGCCTGCGGATTGACGGTTGAGGGTGATTTGCAGAAAGCGCTCATAGGAGGCAACGGTGCGCGTCAGCAGCGCAGCCTGGGCGTCGGCCGAGCGCAACTGGAAATAGCTCTGGGCCAGCAGGGCTTGCGCGCTCAGCCGGGCGGCGCCAAGCGTGCCTTCGCTGGCTTCCAGGCTGGCGCCGGCGGCTTCGATGCCGCTGCGGATCCTGCCCCATAAATCAAGCTCCCAGGCCGCCTGGGCGGAAATACTGAGCGCATTTGTGAAGGAAAGAGTATTGCCGGGCGCAACCCCGGTAGTTGTACTGCTGACCGACGAGCTGGTGCCGCGACTGGCGCTGGCGGAAAGCCCCAGCGTCGGAAAAAGGCCCGCATTGGACGCGTCGAGCGCGGCGCGGGCGGAGCGATACTGCGCTTCGGCCACCTTGAGGTTCTGGTTGTCGACAATCAGCTGTTCTTCCAGCTGATTCAGAAGCGGATCGCCGAAAACCAGCCACCATTTTTCAGGATTCCGGAGCTTTGCCGTGGCGGGTTTCCAGGCGCCGTCTTCCTTGTAAACGACAGGAACGTCCATCTTCGGGCGCGAATAATCCGGACTCAGGCTACAGGATGCCAGGACAAGGATCAACGGGAGCAATAGGTTGAAGGAGCGCAATCGCACGTTCATCTCTCTTTCATGTCGGTAGAGCCGGAAATAAGGGCGGCGCGAGCGGCTTTCCGCCGCTTGTAGCGTTTGCTCAGCCGGTCCATGGCCAAATAGACCGCCGGAGTGGTGTAAAGGGTGAGAACCTGGCTGACAAGGAGCCCGCCGATAATGGCTATTCCGAGCGGGTTTCGAAGTTCGGCTCCGTCGCCGCTGCCGAGCGCCAGGGGAATGGCTCCGCATACCGCCGCCATGGTGGTCATCATGATAGGCCGGAAGCGTATCAGGCAGGCTCGGTAGATGGCGCCGCCTGCGCTGACGTCGAGGCGGCGCTGGCGGTCGATGGCGAAGTCAATCATCATGATCGCGTTTTTCTTGACGATGCCAATCAGGAGCAGCACGCCGATCAGTGCGATCACGCTGAATTCGGTATTAAATACCATGAGGGCAAGCAGCGCCCCAATGCCCGCTGACGGCAGGGTAGAGATGATGGTCAGCGGATGGATCAGGCTTTCGTAGAGCACGCCGAGGACAATGTAGATGGCGACGACGGCAGCAAGAATAAGGAACGGCTGGCTGGACAGCGACCCTTTAAATGCCTGGGCCGTGCCTTGGAAGCTGCCGTGAATGCTGGAGGGAACGCCGATTTCAGCCAGGGTCCTTTCAAGAGCAATGGAAGCCTGCCCGAGGGAAACGCCTTCGGCCAGGTTGAAGCTGATGGTGGACGCCGGAAATCCCGACTGATGATTGACCGCCAGAGGGGAATTGGTCGTTTCTACTCGCGCAAAAGCCCCAAGCGGAACCTGACCTCCCGTTGGCGTAGTGAAACGCAAGGCTTTGAGGGACTCCGGACTTTGCAGATAGTTCGCGGACAATTCCATGACAACCCAGTACTGGTTGAGCGGATTGTAAATGGTGGAAATCTGGCGCTGGCCGAAAGCGTCATTAAGCGTCGAGTCAATGTTGCGCAAGGTTAGTCCCAGACGGGACGCGGCATCCCGATCGATGATCAGCGATGTCTGCAAGCCCTTGTCTTGCTGATCCGTATTGACGTCAACCATCTCCGGCAATTGAGAAAGGCTTCGCCGTATGGCCGGTTCCCAGGTGCGCAAATCCTCCAGATCGTCGGCCTGAAGGGTGTATTGGTACTGGGCATTGCTTGGCCTGCCTCCGATTCGAACATCCTGCATGGGAATAAGGAACAGGTTGGCTCCCGCCTCATGGGAAAGCTTGTCGCGCAGGCGGCCGACAACTTGCCCGACCGACATCTTCCGTTCGCTTAGCGGTTTTAGGGAGATGTACATATTGCCACTATTGCGTTGTCCGCCCCCGGTGAAGCCGATTACCGTATCGACAGCCGGATCATCCTTGACGATGGCCATGAAGTTCTTGAGCTTCTGCTCCATGGACTGGAAGGAAATGCTCTGGTCCGCCTGAATGCTGCCCATGATGCGGCCTGTATCCTGCATCGGGAAGAAGCCCTTGGGAATGATCGCATAGAGATAAACGTTGAGCAGGGCGGTTGCAATGAAAATCAGCAGGATCAAGGGAGTGTGACGCAACGACCAGGCCAGGCTGCGACGATAGCCCTGGCTCAGGCGCCGGGCGAGAAGCCCCGCCCATCTGGACCAGCGCCCCGGTTCTTTCCGTTCCCGCTCGAACGGGCGCAGCATATGTGCCGCCATAGTCGGCGTCAGTGTCAGGGAAACCACCATTGAAACAATGATTGAGGCGGACAGGGTAACCGCGAATTCCCGGAAAAGCCGACCCACGATCCCCCCCATAAGCAGGACTGGTATGAACACTGCAATCAGGGAGAGGCTGATTGATACGACGGTCAAGCTGATTTCGCTCGCTCCCTGAAGTGCGGCTTTCATGGGAGGCATGCCCGCCTCCATGTGCCTGATGATGTTCTCCAGGACTACGATGGCGTCGTCCACCACGAATCCGGTGGCAACGGTAAGCGCCATGAGGGAAAGGTTGTCCAGGCTGTAGTCGAACAGGTACATGACGCCAAAGGTGCCGATCAGGGAAACCGGAACCGCAACGCTGGGGATAAACGTGGCTCTTCCCCGCCGAAGGAAGAGGAACACAACCAGCACCACCAGAGCGACGGAAATTATCAACGTGTTTTCGACCTCGCGCAGGGAACCGCGAATAGTAGGAGTTCGATCCAGCACCACGTCAAGGTCGATGGAGCTCGGAATAAGGGATCTCAGGTGGGGAAGAATGCCGCGAACCCGGTCCACGGTCGATATGATGTTGGCTCCCGGTTGCCTGAACAGGACCAGGAGAATAGCCGGCTTGCCGTTAGCGGCGCCGTAATTTCGCACGTCTTGGACCGAGTCGGTGACATCGGCAATGTCCCCGAGGCGAACCCCCGCGTTGTTCTGGTAGCGGACAATGACCGATTTGTATTCGGCCGCAGTCTTGGCCTGATCGTTGGCACCGATTTGCCAATACTGATCGCTGGTCTCGACGGCGCCCAACGGCCTGTTTGCATTGCTGGCGACGATGGCGGCGCGTACTTCCTCCAGGCCGATGCCGCTGCTCGCTAGCCGATTCGGGTCAAGATCGACGCGGACAGCAGGCAGGGCGCCGCCGCCGATGACGACTTGGCCAATGCCTTCCACTTGGGCCAGGCGCTGCGCCAGAACCGTCGAGGCGGCATCGTACATCTGACCTCGGCTAAGTGTATCTGAGGTCAGCGCAAGAATCATGATGGGCGCATCGGCCGGGTTAACCTTGCGGTAGCTTGGATTGCTCGGCATGCCGGTCGGAAGCAGGGTTCGGGCCGCATTGATGGCGGCTTGCACGTCGCGAGCAGCGCCGTCGATATCGCGATTAAGGTCGAACTGTATGATTATGCGGGAGCTTCCGAGCGAACTGGACGATGTGATTTCCGTCACGCCGGCGATGCGGCCAAGGGCGCGTTCCAGCGGTGTGGCGACAGTGGCGGCCATTGTTTCCGGGCTCGCCCCGGGCAGTGCTGCTTGCACCGAGATAGTCGGAAAGTCGACCTGGGGCAAGGGCGACACGGGGAGCAGAAAAAAAGCGACGACGCCGGACAGGACGATGCCTAGCGTTGCCAGGGTGGTGGCAACCGGGCGCTTTATGAAAATTGTCGAGAAGCTCATCGCCTCAGTTTAGCCAGACGGGCGGCAAGACGCTCGAATGCCAGGTAGATCACCGGCGTGGTGAACAGCGTCAGCACCTGGCTGACCAGAAGTCCGCCCACCAAGGCATAGCCAAGAGGGTGGCGCAGTTCGGCGCCGAAGCCTCCGCCCAGCATGAGGGGGAGCGCGCCCAGAAGCGCTGCCATGGTGGTCATCATGATAGGCCGGAAACGCAGAAGGCACGCCTGGAAAATGGCATCGTAGGGCGAAAGCCCCTGGTTTCGCTCGGCATCCAAGGCGAAGTCGATCATCATGATCGCGTTCTTCTTGACGATGCCGATCAGGAGAACGATGCCGATGATGCCGATGATATCGAGTCCGGAACCTGTGATCCAGAGAGCAAGCAGGGCGCCCACGCCAGCAGAAGGCAGCGTGGACAAGATGGTGACGGGATGGATGTAGCTCTCGTACAGAATGCCCAGAACGATATAGACCGTTACCACCGCGGCGAGGACCAGCAGAAGGGTGTTGGTGAGCGAGGCTTCGAATGCGAGGGCAGCACCCTGGAAACTGGTTTCGATCCCGGTGGGTATGGCCATGTCTTTTTCCGTACTGCGGATTTCCTTCAGCGCATCGCCCAGAGCGGCGCCCGGAGCCAGATTGAACGAGATGGTGGCAGCCGGAAATTGGCCGACATGGTTGATGGCAAGGGAGGTCGGGCGTTCGCTCACATGCGCCACTGACGAGAGCGGCACTTGCTGGCCGCCGACGGTAGGCACGTAGAGGTTGTTCAGCGAGCCGGGGCCGGTCTTGAATTCGGGCTTTACCTCGAGCACGACACGGTACTGGTTGGACTGGGTGAAAATGGTGGAGATGAGACGCTGGCCGTAGGCGCTGTAAAGCGCATTATCGATCGCGGTCGTGGTCACGCCCAGCCTGCCGGCCGCATCCCGGTCGATTTCCACGTATGCCTGCAGGCCCTGGTTCTGGAGATCCGATGTCACGTCCGCCAGTTCGGGCAATTTCTGCAGCCGTTCCACCACGCGGGGAACCCACTGTTGAAGCAGTTGGGTGTCCGGAGAGGAAAGCATGAACTGATACTGGGTGCGCGAGACCCGGTCTTCAACCGTCAAGTCCTGGACCGGCTGCATGAAGATGGAAATGCCTGGAACGTCGCGAGTGCTGACGGTCAGCCTTCGGATGATGTCCCCCGCACGGACATCCCGTTCGTCGAGCGGCTTGAGGGCAATCAGCATGCGCCCGCTGTTGAGCGTGGGGTTGGTTCCGTCCACTCCGATAAAGGAAGAAACGGTCTCAACGGCAGGATCCTTCAGGATGACAGCGGCGAGGGCTTGCTGGCGTTCGGACATCGCTGCGAATGAAATCGTCTGGGGAGCCTCGGTAATGGCTTGAATTACGCCGGTATCCTGAGCCGGAAAGAAGCCCTTCGGAATCCACAAATAGAGCAGGACGGTAAGTGCAAGGGTGCCGACGGCAACCCAGAGCGTTGCCGTCTGGCGATCCAGCACCCATTCCAGGGCTCGTCCGTATTGCGCAATGACGCGGTCGAACATGTGCCCGCTCCATTTGTAAAATCGTCCTTGCTTGTCTTCGGGCACGTGATGCAGCAGAAAGGCACACAGCATGGGAGTGGAAGTAAGTGAAACCACTCCCGAGATAAGGATGGCGACGGTCAGCGTGATGGCGAATTCGTGGAAGAGCCGGCCTACCACATCTCCCATGAACAGAAGCGGAATGAGCACGGCGACAAGCGATATGGTCAGTGAGATGATGGTGAAGCCGATCTGCTGCGCACCCTTTATGGCGGCTTGCAGCGGAGGCTCGCCTTCTTCCACATAGCGGGCAATGTTCTCGATCATCACGATGGCATCGTCAACCACGAAACCGGTTGAGATGGTCAGCGCCATCAGGCTCAGATTATTGAGCGAAAAACCGATGACATACATGACGGCGAAGGTGCCGACCAGCGACAGGGGCACGGCCAAGGCGGGAATCAGCGTGCCGGAAAGCGTGCGCAGGAACAGAAAAATGACCATCACGACCAGCACCACGGCCAGTATCAGCTCGTACTGCACATCGTTCACGGAAGCCTTGATCGTAACCGTGCGATCGGCAAGGATGGACATGTCGATCGAGGCCGGAAGACTGGCGCGCAACTGGGGCAGGGCTTTCTTGATCTGGTCGGAAACCTGGATGACATTGGCTCCGGGTTGGCGCTGGATGTTGAGAATGACCGCTTCCTGCTGCCCGGACCATGCGGCAAGCCGGGCATTTTCGGCATCGTCGACGATATCGGCCACGTCGCGCAGGCGCACCGGAGCGCCGTTCTTGTATGCGATCACAAGTGCGCCGTACTCCGAAGCCGATTTCAGTTGATCGTTGGCGTCGATGGTGGAAGCGCGCAACGGACCGTCGAAGCTGCCTTTGGCAATATTGACGTTGGCGTTGCCGACGGCGGTGCGCAAGTCCTCAAGGGATAAACCCATGTTGGCCAGCGCCATCGGGTTGGCTTGAATGCGGGTCGCCGGACGTTTGCCGCCCGCAATGCTCACCAGGCCGACGCCGGGAATCTGGGAGATTTTCATGGCGACGCGGCTTTCGACCAGGTCGTGCATGCGCGGCACCGGCAGGCTGGGCGAAGTAATTGCAAGAGTCAGGATGGGGGCATCGGCCGGATTGACCTTGCTGTAGACCGGCGGCATGGGCAGGTCGGTCGGCAACAGGTTGGAAGCGGCATTGATGGCGGCCTGGACTTCCTGTTCGGCAATGTCGAGGGTCAGGTTAAGCCCGAAGCGCAGTGTGATGACCGAGGCGCCGCCGGAACTGGTCGACGACATTTGCTGCAGTCCCGGCATCTGGCCGAACTGGCGCTCAAGGGGAGCAGTGATGGAAGAGGTGACCACTTCCGGACTGGCTCCCGGATACAGCGACATGACCTGAATGGTGGGGTAATCCACCTCGGGCAGGGCCGAGATCGGCAGAAAGCGGTATCCGACAATGCCTATCAGCACAATCGCCACCATTAAAAGGGAGGTGGCGATTGGGCGAAGAATAAAAATGCGTGAGGGATTCATTTAATTGGCGAAGCGAACGCCCGGTCAGGATGCATCGCCACGACTTTGTGAGCCGCCGGAGCTTTTTCCGGAATTTGCCGATGCGCCTCTCCGGCTTGATTTCTGCACGCCGTTTGCCGGAGCCGGGCGTTTTTCCGCCGTCATGACTTCGACCTTGGCGCCGTCGCGCAGCTTGTCGCTGCCATCGGTTACCACCTTTTCGCCTGGCTTAAGGGGGCTGTCCACCGACGTCAGCTCGCCATCGACCGTCCCGGTCGTCACAGGAACTGATTTGACAGTGTTTTCGGCGTCGATGGTGTAGACGAAGGCACCTTGCGTGCCGCGCTGGATGGCCGCAGTCGGAACCACGGTGGAACCCTCGCGAACGCCCAGCAGGAGCCGGACGTTGACGAATTGGTTGGGAAACAGGCTGCTGCCGGCGTTGGCGAATTCCGCCTTGAGCTTGACGGTGCCGGTGGTTGAATCGATCAGGTTGTCGGCGGTGAGTAATTTTCCGCTCGCCAGAAGATTTTTTTGCTCGCGATCCCAAGCTTCAACCTTCAGCGTTTCCCTGGAGGCCATCCGCCGGGTGATTTCCGGCAAGTTGATCTCCGGTACGGCAAAGACCACGGTCATTGGCTCCACCTGCGCAACAGCGGCCAGGCCGTTGGCGTCGGAGGCATGAATCTGGTTGCCCGGATCCACCAGGCGGAGGCCGATCCGCCCAGACACGGGAGCGGATATCTGCGTGTAGCTCAACTGAAGCTTTGCGTTCTGGACCAGGCCGCGGTCGTTTTCCACAGTTCCCTGATATTGCCGCACAAGGGCTTCCTGTGTGTCCAGTTGCTGCTTGGCAATGGAATCCTTGGCCCACAGATCCTGATATCGCCGCAGGTCGATCTGGGCGTTCTGCAGCTGGGCGCTATCCCTGGCAAGCTGTCCGTTGACCTGGGTCAGTTGCGCCTGGAATGGACGGGGATCGATTTCAGCCAGCAACTGCCCCTTCTTGACTATCTGCCCCTCGGTAAAATAGACCCGGATCAGTTCGCCGTCCACACGCGTGCGGATAGTGACCAGGTTGCGCGGAACCGCGCTGCCTATGGCTGTAATCCAAACGGGCATGTCCTTGATCGCCACTTCTGCCGCCGATACCGGCTGGCTGCGGCTAGGGGCAGGCGGGCGGTTGCCTTTTCGCAGGAAGTAGGCAGCCCCAAGTAGGGCTAGGATAAGGACTATGAGAGCGGGCCACAGAAGGGGGCGAAGCCGCTTGAGTTGATCTTTGCGAGAAAGTTTTTCCGGTGAAGCAGGTTGATCTGTCATGGCTTTCGAGTCAGTTGCCAGGCCGGCCTTCCATCCGACTTGACGGAGGCGTTTTTCCTGAGTTCGGCAAGTAAGAAATTTACCACCAAAAATTTCAACTATACGTCAAGACAAAGTAAAGATAAGCATTTTTCAGAAGATCTGCTTGATACCGGCGCTGAAAGTTGGACAAGGAAGAACCGATATGCCGGAAAGCCGCTCTAATGATCTGAACCTGAAAGCGAAAGGATCGGATCATGAAAACCACGATGAAATGCATGGCGCTGCTGCTTTTGGCCGCGCTGGGAGGATGCGTAAGCTACGGCGGTTATCCGGCTGACTATTCCGGCTATTCTAACTATGGCTATGGCTATCCCTACTATGATTCTGCGTATCCGTATTATGGCTATCCCTATTACGGTTACCCTTACTACGGCTACCCCTATTACGGCTCGTCCTTGTATTTCGGCGCATTCGGCTGGGACGGACATGGCGGACACAGGAACTGGGGTCATTCCGGCGGGTTTTCGGGAGGCCATGGAGGTGGCGGTTCGCCCATACGCGGCAGGTGATAAGGCGAACGGCGCCTTCAGTTCATTCAGACCATTCCTGGTTTTTATTTGCAACAGTTATGTCCGTTGCGAACCGATTGCATGTGTCGTGGATCGGTTCGCAACCGCTTTCGCTCAAAATCGTAGAGGGTCATTCATTCTCAAATCTTGCCATAAGCAGATTCGATCTGCTCTCGCGCATTCATGAAAGCGGTATCTCAAGCCGCGCGTTGCCTCTTGTATCCCATCGGCCTGCGCTCGTTAATATTGTTTTTTTGACTATCTTTTTAGATGCAAAGTTGATAATATTAGCAAATTATCAACTTTGATGAAAGGTGGTGTATCTAGATGGAACAGATAAAGGAGCATCCTTATAAAGTTCACTATCGTGCGATGCAGCTTGGTGACGAGTGCATCCCCTGCATTGCCATAGAAATTTTTAAAGAGGGAAATGAGGAGTCCGAATGGATATACCGCCATTTAGGAAGCAAAGGGATATTCAATAACCTTGAAGCGGCAGAGAAGGCCGCGAGGGAAATCAAGGTGACTCACCAATGCATAAACGGGGAGTTGCTTTTCAACCTTTCATAGTGCGCTCATGCCTTGTCTCAGCCTTGATATTGCCGCAAACCTTGCAAGCAAAGATGGCAATAAACTAAAGAACAGAATGCGACGGGCAAAGAAAAAGCCCCGCTTCAAGAAGAAAACAGGGCTTTGACAGTTATTGCCGGGGAAAGCTAAAGTATCCGTGGTGCCCGGAACCGGAATCGAACCGGTACACCATTACTGGCGAGAGATTTTAAGTCCCTACACATCTATATAAAACAATGAGTTACGATTGGCTTAATGTCTCAAAAAAGTCCTGCCAATGTCTCAACTGTCCCATATGTGGATCAGTTGCTCTGCTTTTTATTCCGTATTTTTCTCTAACTAGAGATTTTGTTAAGAATCATGTGTCCCTTCTCAGTGACATTAATAATTTTTTCTTTACGGTTCAGCGGATTTTCATGCGTTGAGAGAAGTCCTAATCCCGTAATATCCTTATGAGGACGCCCCTCAGCTAGATGGTTCAAGTATCGTGAGGCACTGCTATCTGCAATATCAGCATGTTGCGCTACTTGCTTCAAAATAGGTTCGCTTAATATTGAAGCGTGTAAAAAGAACAGAATTTCACCTACAGGCATAGTGGGGTCTAATTTGCGGAACTCATCTAAAAGTTGAATCTTGTTTACAATTTCAGCCGTTTTTGTTCTCATTAGCAATATTTTCAACGTGAATGTGAAGCGGCTTTCCCATATTTTTCTTAAGGAAACCGAAAATGATCTGCCAAGATAACGATGTTGATGAGACAACTTTGAGACATTACTGGGACAATTGGGACAAAATCGGGACAGTTTTACAAAGGTGCCCCAAACCATAACTGACATATATGGCAATGTAGGACACTTGATTATGTGGTTTCTTATGACCCGAAAAAATCCGTAATAATATTCTGATAACTTATTGATTATTATTATAAAAGCAATGGTGTGGGTGGAGGGACTTGAACCCTCATGCCTCGCGGCGGCAGATTTTAAGTCTGCTACGTATACCGATTCCGTCACACCCACTCAAAGAGACGATATAGATTTTAAGTCTCTTGTGTCTACCTATTTCACCATCCGGGCAAGGAGCTGAATTGTAGCATTCATAAGATGGGCTAAGGGCTGGCGTCAGCTAGAAATTGCAGCAAATCAAGCGATAAATTACGTGCAGGCCAGTCTTTCCTGCAATTTCCAATCCCCCATCCTCTTCATGCAGAACATGCCGTCATCCGTAATTTTCACCGGGACAATGTCGGCTGCGGCAGCCTTCATTTCAGTGCGCTTGTTGCCGCGCCTGCGTTAAAATCCGTTTTTTGCGTAAAGCGACGAGAGCGGGTTCTGCCGCAATCGCCCTGAACCGGTTTTCCGATAAAGATGAAATCAATTCAATTACCCCTGAGCCAGCCCGGCCTTTACGTCTCTGTCCATGAGGTTTCCTACCGGACGGTTGGCGGACGTGACCTGAAGGCGCTGATTTACCGGCCGCAGGGCCGGGGGCCGTTTCCTGCGGTGGTATGCGTGCATGGCGGCGCGTGGGTATCGGGAGACAGGACTGCGACGCAGGGGTTTGCCGATCTGGTCGCGGCTTGCGGCATCGTGGTGATGGCAATCGATTTTCGCATGGCCCCGCGCGACCCCTATCCCTCGTCGCTGGTCGATATCAACTACGCCACGCGCTGGCTCAAACATCATGCCGCCGAGCTTTCGGTCGATCCGGCGCTGGTAGGCGGACTTGGCGTTTCCAGCGGCGGGCACCTGATACTGCTTTCCGCCCTGCGCCCGAATGATGAGCGCTACGCTTCCGCCCCGCTGGAGGGCCAGGATCAGGCGGATGCGCGACTCGCCTTCGTCGTCACCTGCTCAGGCGTGCTCGATCCGCTGGCCCGCTACCGCATGGCGCGGGAAAACGGCGACCGCGACATTCTGGCTTGCCATAACGCCTATTTCGGTTCTGAAGCGGCAATGGCCGAAGCCAGCCCTCCTCTGATCCTTGAACGCGGCGAAGCGGTGGATTTGCCGCCGGCGCTGTTTTTTCAGGGCGGCGACGATCCGCGCCTGCCGCACGATACAGCGCAACGCATGGCAGACCTGTATGCCGCTGCCGGTGGCGGGGCTTCCGCCGTCATTTATTCCCGCACAGGCCATGCCCTGGGCGAATGGGGCAGGCCGAACATCCTTGATCTGCTGCAGCGCGTGAGCGCGCTTATCGGCGTGGTCGCAAGCTGACTTGTCAATCGTTGCCTGATGCAAGGCCGGTCGTGAACGCGCCTTGCCCATTCGGCCAGTACCGTATGAATCCTTGAAGAACCGCTTGCGCATGCCTTTGCCGGAACTGGAGAAACAACCAGGCGTTAAGCGTTTTCCGCCCTTTGCTTGAGGGTCACGTAGTCGGTCTTGCCGGTGCCGAGCAGTGGCAGGCTTTCCACCGGTATGATTTTGCGCGGTATCGCGAGCTCAGGTTGACCCAGATTTTTGGCAGTCACGCGCAGTTGCTCGCGCGTCAGGTTGGGATCGGTGGTGAACAGCACCAGCGCTTCGCCGCGTTGCGCGTCAGGCTGGGTGGAAACCGCGTGCGCCTTGTTCGGGCTGGCTTCGGCGGCGATCTTCTCCACCACTTCGAGCGAGATCATCTCGCCCGCGACCTTGGCGAAGCGCTTGACCCTGCCCAGAATGTGCAGGTAGCCCTCGTCGTCGATATCCACCACGTCGCCGGTGTCGTACCAGCCGGGGCCGAGCGAAGAGCTGGGCGGTTCGATCAGGCCGGGGTGTTCGACACGGTAATAGCCGCTCATGACGTTCGGTCCGCTCACGTGAAGGATGCCGCCATGCTCTATGCCGGGAACCGGCAGGATTCGATGCCTGATGCCCGGCAGCAACTGGCCGACGGTGCCGCTGCGGTACGCCATGGGCGTGGTCACCGACAATACCGGGGCGGTTTCGGTCGCTCCATAGCCTTCGAGAATGCGTATGCCAAATTTTTCGAACCAGAGATCCTTTACCGGCTGGGTAAGCTTTTCTGCGCCAGCAACGACGTAGCGCAGCCGGAAAAAATCGTAGGGGTGGGCGAACTTGCCGTAATGGCCGAGGAACGTGCTGGTGCCGAACATGACCGAGCAGCCGCGGTCGTAGGCCAATTCGGGGATGACGCGGTAGTGCAGCGGGGTAGGGTAGAGAAACAGCCTGGAGCCGGTCATCAGCGGCAGCAGGGCGCCGGCAGTCAATCCGAATGAGTGAAACAGGGGCAGGGCATTCAGGAATTTGTCTTCGGTGGTGATGTCGATGATGGCCTTGATTTGCTCGATGTTGGCCAGGATCGCACGGTGCGACAGAGCCACGCCCTTGGGCTTGCCTTCGGAGCCGGAGGTGAACAGCACGGCCGCCACATCTTCGGGGGTTGCCCCGCAGCGGCTGGCGGAGCGTGGCATCCAGCGGGCGTAGCAGATCCACCACAGCTTGTCCGACAGGGTAACCTGTTCGCGCAAATCTTCCAGGTAGACGATTCGCACATTGCGCAGCCCCGCCACCTTTTCTGTCAGCTTGCCCTGTTCGAGAAAATCGCGCGACGTAACCAGGGTGCGTATGCCGGCGGCTAAACATGCGCTTTGCATGCCTTCGGTGCCGGCGGTGAAGTTGAGCAGGGCGGGCACGCGCCTGAATGCCGAGATTCCGATCACCAGCCCGACCGTCGGCGCAAGGCTGGGAAGCAGCAGGCCGATTCGTTCGCCGGGCGCTTCCAGACGGCCGGCAATGCGGCCCAGCATGAGCGTCATGCGGAGCAAGTCGCCGTAGCTGTATTCGGTCTGTCTCACGTCCTCCAGTATTGGCCGGTCGCGCCCGAAAATGCGGCTGGCGTCAAGCAGCGCGTCGAAAAGGGTTCGCGGCGGGCGCGTGACGAACAGCATCTCCTGCATGATGCGGCGCAACGATTCAGCCGCGCGATGCCGCCGCTGCTTGGCGTTGGCGATGTCCGGCATCGGGATGGAGGTGGCGGGCAGTATGGTCATGAGCACCTTGGGAAACCATTTGCGCGGAGCGCTGCCTCTAATGCGGGAAAACCGGCTGCGCGCGGTTCCGTCGAGACGCACCGGGATGATGCTGGCCCCGGTTTTTGCCGCGACGAAGGCTGAACCTTCGTATACCTTCATCAGGCTGCCGGTGATGGTTATGCGGCCCTCCGGAAATATGATGATGGGGCGGCCTGACTCGACCAAGTGGATGATCTGGCGGGTGGCCATCGGGTTGACCGGATCGACGGTCAGATGGTCGACCATCGCCAGCACGAAGCGAAATAGCGGAACCTTGGCGATTCGGGTATTTACCACGAACACCGGATCGATCGGGAGGAAGAGACCGAGCAGCAGGCCGTCGATGAACGATTCGTGGTTAGCCACGATCATTAGGCGGGAAGCGGAAAAATCCGGATTGGCGCTCTTGATCTCGAAACGGTAGAGCACGCGCGCGAGCAGGCGCAGAACAGGTCGCAGAATGGTTTTTAACATGTCATTTTTTCCTTGTCAGCCAGGAGAAAAAATGGTTTATGAATTCGGGCGCGAGGGTATAAATATAGGCGGCGATGGCGGCGTTGATCACGGCCGTAACCAGAAACAGTTGCGGCACGCTCATGCCAATGCTGAGAAGGACGATTGCGAGCAGGGCCGCGACCACCATGAAAGCGGCGTTCAGGATGTTGTTGGCGGCAACCACACGCGAGCGGTGCGACTCTTCCGAGTGCGTCTGCATCAGCGTGTACAAGGGCACGCAGTAAAAGCCGCCAAAGACGCCGATCAGGACCAGGTCGGCCAGGACATGCAGGCTGCCGGGACTTGCAAGAAAGTCGCCGAGGCTTAATCCGAGCGCTCCTGCATCCGGGCTGAAGAACCACAGGTCGATGGCGAACACGGACAGCCCGATCGAGCCGAGCGGAACCAAGCCGGGTTCAACTCCGTGACCGGAGAGTTTTTCGCACAAAAGCGAGCCGATGCCGATGCCAATAGAGAATAGCGCCAGCAGCGTGGTGACGACGCCCTCGTTGCCGCCGAGGTTGTCCTTGGCGAAGGCCGGAAACTGGGACAGGAAAATTGCGCCGTAGAACCAGAACCAGGAAATGCCGAGTATCGCCAGGTAAACGGTGCGGTTCTTCCTGAGAGCTGCCAGGTTGCGCCAGGTTTCGGTAAACGGGTTCCAGTTGATGCGCATTTCCGGTTCAGGCGCAGGCGCTACGGGAATGCCGCGGCTGGCGGCATAGCCGAGCAGCGCCACGGCAAAGCACACGCCGCCGGCCCAGTGCGGCCCAGCTTCGCCCATGCCGATCAAGGTGCCGCCTAGGATTGTGCCGAGCAGGATTGCCAGAAAGGTGCCGGACTCTATTAGTCCGTTGCCGCCGATCATTTCATTGCTGTGCAAGTGCTGCGGCAGTATCGAATATTTGATTGGGCCGAACAGGGTCGAATGGAGCCCCATCAGGAAAAGCGCGAGCAGCAGCGCGGGCAGGCAGGGCAGCCAGAAGCCGACGGCGGCGATCATCATGATGCCGATTTCCAGCAGCTTGACCAGCCGGATCAGTTTCGACTTATCGTGCTTGTCGGCAATTTGCCCGGATGTTGCTGAAAACAGGAAGAATGGCAAGATGAACAACCCTGCGCAGATGTTCACCATCAGGGCGGGGGATACGCTGGTAAGCCTGGTTCCCTGGAAAGCGATCATGATGACCATCGCATTCTTCAGGATGTTGTCGTTGAGCGCCCCTAGAAACTGCGTGGCGAACAGCGGCAGAAAGCGTTTTTTGGTTAGCAGCGTGAACTGGCTTGACATGAATTCTCCGATGGCTCTCAGGCTTCTTCGTCGATGTAGGCCAGGACGGCGTTCAATGAATCGTGCAGGAAGGCTTTCTCAATCCAGTAAAACACTTCCTTGCCCTCCTTGCTGCTGCCGAGCACGCCAGCTTCGCGCAGCACTTTCAAGTGGTGCGATACCGCAGGGCGGGATAGTGTCGAGGTTTCGGCAATCCTGCCGACGTTCAGGCGCTCGCCCGGTTCGAAAACGAGCAGTATGCGTTGGCGATGCGGGTCGCCCAATGCGGTGAATACGTTGGAAATATTCTTCCATGCTGCCGGGATTTCTTTTGCGTAATTGGCTTTCATGTTCATATGTTTAAACATATGAACGCGTATGTCAAGAATTTATTGATCCTGAGAATTGAAATGAACCAGCTACGGCCTCGTCCGGTGCGGGAGTAATGATAAGCGGGGCGGAAATCAGTCGATTTTCGCTACCACGGGCGTGTGATCCGACGGCTGTTCCCATTTGCGCGGGGACCGGTCGATACCGCAAAAAGTACAGCGTTTCGCCAGGCTGTTCGACAGCAGGATGTGATCGATCCGCAAGCCCATGTTGCACCGGAAAGCGAGCTGGCGATAGTCCCACCAGCTATAGGATTTGGCCGGCTGCTCGAACAGGCGAAAGGCATCCTTCAGATCCAGGTCCAGCAAGCGCCTGAATTTCTCGCGCTCCGGTTCGGACGCCAGCACATGGCCGCGCCACAATTCGGGGTCGTAAACGTCGCGATCTTCCGGCGCTATATTGTAGTCGCCAAGCAATGCGAGCTGGTCATGGTCTGCCAGTTCTCCGGCCAGCCAGTCGTGCATGGCGTCAAGCCACTGGAGCTTGTATTGGTATTTGTCGGATTCGGGCGACTGTCCGTTCGGCACGTAAACGCAGACGATGCGCACCCCCTCGATAGTCGCCGCGATGAAGCGCTGCTGCTCGTCCGCGAAAAACGGATTGGCCCTGACCACCTCGCCGATCGGAAACTTGGAAAGAATCGCAACGCCGTTGTAGGTTCTCTGTCCTGCAAAAGCAGCCTGGTAGCCGGCCGCGTTGATTTCTTCCTGCGGGAATTTGTCGTCGGTAAGCTTGGTTTCCTGAAGACACAGCACGTCGACCGGATTTTCAGCCAGCCACCGCAATACTTGCGGCAGGCGAACCTTAAGGGAGTTTACGTTCCAGGTGGCGATTTTCATTTTATTTGGAAAGTCCAGTAAATATGCGGGTTCCAGCGTGGTTTTCTGTCTGGTATTTGCTTCTTGCTACAAATCTGGCTACAAATTCCTGATGCCTCGGCATGCGGCATTATGAATCATGCGGCGCATTGACACTATGCCGGTTGATGCTTTCAAATGTTATCTTACTCGTCCTTTGACTTTCTTCAGACAGGCCGGATTATGGAATGGCGCCAATGCTTGGCGCCCGCATTATGGGAAACCCGCGCAGCGAAACAGGAATGATATTTTGAAATATTGATCTAAGCTGGATTAGCCGTCATGATGCGTAAATGGTTTCTTAGGCATCGGTTGGAATTTCCCGATTTGCAGGAACAACACTAAACAACATTGAATTCATGATTATTGATTATCCGGAAATTGTATTTCGCCTGCTATCCGCCGTGCTTATCGGCGGCGTAATAGGACTCGACCGAAATCTGCACGGCAAGCCGACGGGAACAAAGACATTGGGACTCGTTGCGCTTGGTTCCGCGCTGGTGACGATGGCGAGCATGGATTTTGCGCTGCCCCAGGGCGGATACAATACGGACGCGGTAAGTCGCGTCATACAGGGCATCATTACCGGGATCGGTTTTCTCGGCGCGGGCGTCATTATCCACGACAAGATTACCGAGAGGGTCTATGGCCTGACGACTGCTGCTTCAATCTGGGTTACCGCAGCCTTGGGAATCGTGTGCGGAATGGGTTTGTGGCAGATTGCGGGCGTTTCCGTGGCTATAGTCTTGCTCCTGTTCATCGTGGGGAGGCCACTGGAAAAAAGGCTGCATCAGCGGTGGCTGAATAAAACCGCCGAGGAAAGGGCGACTATAAACAAGCATGAGGAGTGAGCCTCTGCATCACCGGCGCTTGATGCATCAGTTTGCATTCGGATCGGATACGGTAACATTGCTTTAACCGCCTGTCCGGAGGCAAGCCGGCTTTGCCCGTATATCAGACTGAGGGGCAAGGATGTCGGAGACATTATTCGGAGGACTGCGGCGGCGTATCTATGCCGATAGGCTTGACATTCAATCTGAATACTTTTACATCGCACACTACCGGCGTGAAATCAAGTTCCGGGTTGCCTGGATAAAGCCGGCACGATACCCGGATGGGTTGCCCTGCAGGGTGTTGAGTCGATTTTCCGGCGCTGTATATGTGAGGGAAACTCAACTGGATTTTATCCACGGTGAACGTTGACGAATTCGGGTCGGCCTGCATCTTGATCGGACTTGGAAGCTGAAGCGCCAGATAGGTGTTTTCCCTTGCATTGGTGGCGTCATAGGTTGGCGCGTTTTCCTTTACCAGATTGCCGTAAAGAACCGCTATCGAGTTGTCGTAGGTGTATACCTGCTCCGCCTGAACGAAAGAGCAGGATAGTATTAGCGCAACAAAAATGTGCAAATGCCTGATCATTACTGCTCCTTTATGATATCGAATGAACCCGCTCAGTCCGTTCCGAGCGGGCTTTTTTATTGCCAATGCAACCTGCAAGAAACAATACAACCCTTGCCGTCGGCTCTGGATTTGAGTTCCGGTTGGATGGGCGTCCGCTAGGGCGAGGAATCGACACCATGCCGAACGGCCTCGAAATCCGACGGACGATTATATCCCGTCGAGCCTGGCTTATCTAATGCCGAAAGGTTCATGAGGATTCAGTTCGCAGGTATCGGGGGAACGTTGCGAAATTCAGAGCACCGTTCCGAATAGCGAACCTATAATCGACGTGGCTCCCATGGCAAGCGCGCTCCAGAATGTCACTCTCAAAATGCCTTTCTTTATATCTGCGCCGCCAATATGCGCGGCTATTCCCCCTAAAAAAGCAAGAAAGATCAACGACGTCCCGGCGATCAGCGCGAACAGGTAAGTCATCGGGACGATCGTCGTCACCAGCAAGGGAAGCAATGCGCCTATGGCAAAGCTGCAAGCCGACGCAAACGCGGCTTGCAGCGGCCTTGCGCTGAGCGTTTCGGTAATGCCCAGTTCGTCTCTGGCGTGCGCCTGTAGCGCATCATGTTCCATGAGTTGTTTCGCCACCTGCCCGGCAAGAGGCAATTCGAGGCCTCGGCCGACATAAATTTCCGTCAATTCCTGAAGTTCGCTCTCCGGGTCGTCTTTAAGTTCCCTGCTTTCGAGCTTCAGAGCCGCTTCTTCGGTGTCCGCTTGGGACTGCACGGAAATATATTCGCCCGCGGCCATGGATATCGCCCCGGAAACAAGGCCGGCAACCCCCGCAATAAGGATGGTCGAAAGCGTTGCATGGGAAGCGGCAACGCCAAGTATCAGGCTGGATGTCGAAACGATCCCGTCGTTTGCGCCAAGGACCGCTGCCCGCAGCCAGCCCATGCTTGTCAGATTGTGATTTTCCGAGTGACGAATGATCATTTTTAAAATCTATCAGGTTGAGCGCCCGCGATATTCATGAAATTGAATTTGCGCCCGCTCATTTTGCTCTTTGCGAAGAAAAGCAAAATGCTGCTTCGGTCCAGTATGACGCGCTTCCCCGGCTTATTCAACAAGCCTTGACCGGAACCATGTATTACTGTTGCAAATTGAAAGTGCGGCTCTGCGTTCAGAACCCGTATCCGCAAATAGCCGGACGACGCCTAAGAGTTGTGACATACCGCAAGCCATGACGGAACCTCGTAGCTATATTACCCAATGCTGTCTGACACATCGCCTGCCGCCGAGCTTTAGCGCGATGGAGCGAGTTCGCCCGGCAAGTCATGGATCGATCCCGAGGATGTATCTAAATATAGAGAGATGTGTTCGGTATTTCGTAAGTCTACTCATGCAAAAGAGGAGCGGCAGTGACAATTTCTGCAAAAGAACCGGCGCAGCCGCTTACGGAACGGCCGGCATGGAAGGCCCTGGAGAGGCATTACCAAACCATGAGCCACCAGCACTTGAGGCAGCTATTCGCAGGCGATTCGCGCCGCGGCGAGCGCTTCGTTGTCGAGGCGGCCGGTCTATACCTAGACTATTCCAAGAACCGCATCGCGGATGAGACGTTGCGCTTGCTGGTGCAACTCGCCGAGGAGTGCGGAATGCGCAGGCACATCGACGAGATGTTCAGCGGCGAGAAGATAAACGTGACCGAGAGGCGTGCTGTTCTTCATCCCGCATTGCGCGCGACCAGGGGCGAGCAGTTCTTCGTCGATGGCGTGGACGTTGTTCCCAATGTTCACGCGGTGCTCGACAAGATGGCAGACTTCTCCAACCGGTTGCGCGCCGGGCAATGGCTGGGGCATACCGGCAAACCAATCCGGCATGTCGTCAATATCGGGATAGGCGGTTCCGCGCTCGGCCCTGTGATGGCCTACGAAGGGCTCCGGCATTACAGCCGGCGCGACATGAAATTCCATTTTATCTCGAACGTGGATGGAACCGACTTTGCGGAAACCACGCTCGAGCTCGATCCCGAGGAGACATTGTTCATCATCTGTTCGAAGACGTTCACAACGCTCGAGACGCTGACGAACGCCCACGCCGCGCGTGCCTGGTGCCTGCGCAAACTCGGCAACGAGCAGGCAGTGCGCAAGCACTTCGTCGCCGTCTCGACTAACGCAGAGGAAGTCTCGCGGTTTGGCATCGACACTGCAAACATGTTCAGCTTCTGGGATTGGGTCGGCGGACGCTATTCGACGGATTCGGCCATCGGGCTGTCGACCATGATCGCTATCGGTCCGGAAAATTTTCGTGCGATGCTTGCAGGCTTTCGCGCAATGGATGAGCATTTCCGCAATGCGCCGTTCGAGCAAAACATGCCGGTCATCATGGGCATGCTCACTGTCTGGTACAACAATTTCTTCAATGCCCAGACGATTGCCGTCCTGCCCTACGACCAATACCTCAAACGCTTCCCGGCCTACCTGCAGCAATTGACTATGGAGAGCAACGGAAAGCACACCTCTCTCGACGGCATGCGAGTCGGCTATCAGACCGGGCCCATCTATTGGGGCGAGCCGGGCACCAACAGCCAGCATTCGTTCTTCCAGCTTATACACCAGGGAACCAAGCTGATTCCGTGCGATTTTATCGGCTTCTGCCAGACGTTGAACCCGATCGGTCATCAACATGATTTGCTGATGGCAAATTTGTTCGAGCAGACCGAAGCGCTGGCTTTCGGCAAGACGGAAGACGAAGTTAAAAAGGACGGCGTACCAAGTTGGCTGGTGTCGCATCGCATCTTTGAGGGCAATCGTCCTACCAACACCATCCTGGCCGAACGCCTTACGCCGAAGACGCTAGGGGCTTTGGTTGCGCTCTATGAGCATAGCGTTTTCACGCAAGGAACAATCTGGAACATCGATTCGTTCGACCAGTGGGGAGTCGAACTGGGCAAGGTATTGGCGGAGCGTGCGATCCCGGAACTCGAAAGCGCAAGCGAATCCGCCTTGAAACATGACAGCTCGACCAACGCGCTTATCAGGCGCTATCGGCAACTTAAGCAACCGTAAAAACGCGCGTCGGATTCCCTCGCATGCCGGCGTAAGGGCTGCAGTTGAATTACATGAATATGGGCCTTGTATTGCATCAACTGAAACGCGAGAGAGGCATGCATGATCAATCCGTTAGCGGGAAAACCAGCCGTACAGTCGATGCTGGTCAATGTGCCAAAACTGGTGGCGGCCTATTACACCGAGATTCCGGACCCGTCGGTTCCCGGCCAAAGAGTCGTATTCGGCACCTCAGGGCATCGCGGTTCATCCTTTGAGGTTACGTTCAACGAAAGGCATGTGCTTGCCGTAAGCCAGGCCATTTGCCAGTACCGCAAGCAGCAGGGCATCAATGGCCCGCTGTTTCTGGGCATCGACACGCACGCGCTTTCCGTGCCGGCATTCGCCAGCGCCCTTGAAGTACTGGCCGCCAACGACGTGGAGGTAATGATTGCCGAGAACGATGAATACACCCCCACTCCTGTGATTTCTCACGCGATACTTAATTGCAACCGTCTGCGCAAGACAAGACTGGCCGATGGAATCGTCATCACACCTTCGCATAATCCTCCCGACAATGGCGGGTTCAAGTACAACCCTCCAAACGGCGGGCCGGCCGATACCGACATTACCGGATGGCTCGAAGGCAAAGCCAACGAGTACCTCGAGAACGGTCTCCAGGGAGTAAAGAGAGTTCCTTTCGGGAAGGCTTTGTGCGCCGCCACAACGCATAGATACGATTATCTCAATGCTTACGTGAACGATCTTGGCAGCGTGCTTGACATGGATGCCATACGCGGCGCGAACATGAGAATGGGCGTGGATCCGCTCGGCGGCGCCGGCGTCCATTATTGGCCCAGAATCGCCGAGCGCTACGGTTTGAACCTTAACGTCGTCAACGATGCCGTCGATCCGACCTTTCGCTTCATGACGCTCGACTGGGACGGAAAGATCCGCATGGATCCATCCTCATCCTATGCAATGCAGCGGTTAATCGACATGAAGGATCGCTTTGACATTGCTTTCGCTTGCGATACCGACCACGACCGACATGGAATAGTCACCCGAAGCGCGGGGCTGCTGCCGCCAAACCATTATCTATCCGTTGCCATTTTCTACCTGTTTCAATACCGGCAAAAATGGCGCAAGGACGCGGCAGTCGGAAAAACAATGGTAAGCAGCCAAATGATTGACCGCATTGCTACGAAGCTTGGTAGAAAGCTTTATGAAGTGCCAGTCGGCTTCAAGTGGTTCGTTGACGGTTTGCTGAATGGCTCGCTCGGTTTCGGCGGCGAAGAAAGCGCGGGCGCATCTTTTGCCCGCATTGACGGACGTGTCTGGACGACTGACAAGGACGGGATCGTCCCAGCTTTGCTTTCTGCAGAAATAACGGCGCGCATGGGCCGCGATCCCGGAGAAATATACCGCGACCTGGTACGCGACTTGGGCGAACCTGTATATCGGCGAGTTGAAGCGCAGGCCACTCCAGAGCAGAAGGAAAAACTGGAAAAGATTACTCCGAAGCAAATTCGTTTCGCCGATCTGGCCGACGAGAAAATCCAGCACATCCTCACGCAAGCGCCGGGCAATGGCGCTCCAGTCGGCGGAATAAAAGTGATTGCTGAAAACGGATGGTTCGCGGCACGTCCGTCCGGAACGGAAGACATATACAAGATTTATGCGGAAAGCTTCCGGGGATCGGATCATCTGAACCGTATCGTTGAAGAAGCGCAGACGATCCTCGGCGACGTGCTTGCAGGGAAACGTTCGCAACTTAACAGCATGAAGAAATAGCAGTATAGACCGGAAAACACACGAAATATTGAGCTGTCGCCGTCGCGATCGAGTTTGCCTGGTAACCTACAAACAGGGTCAAACCATGAAAAAAAACTGTCAGTCGACGCTGAACTGGAAAAGATTCAGGGTGACTCATTCAGCTATTTCTTGCATGAAACGAATCCGGATAACGGGCTGGTGATCGACAAGAACGAAGCGAATTGGCCTGCCAGCATTGCAGCCACTGGTCTTGCATTGGCAGCTTACCCTATAGGGGTCGAGCGCGGGTTCATTTCACGTATTGCCGCTGTAGAGCGAACACTTGCCACGCTGCGGTTTTTCTGGAACAGCCCGCAAGGTCCTGAACCGGACGCCACCGGCTACAAGGGTTTTTATTATCATTTCCTGGACATGAAGACTGGCCGACGCGTATGGAAGTGCGAATTGTCAACGGTAGACAGCGCCTTTCTATTGGCGGGGGCGCTGACGGCCGGGATCTATTTTGACGCGGACACAGCCGATGAGCATGAAATCCGTACTCTCGCCGATGCGCTTTACCGTCGCGCCGACTGGAGATGGGCGCAGAATCACGGTTCCACGGTCGCTCATGGCTGGAAGCCGGAAAGCGGATTTCTACCATACCGGTGGGAAGGATATAACGAGGCGCTGCTGCTGTACATACTAGGTCTGGGCTCGCCGACATATTCTCTGCCAAAAGAGAGTTACGCAGCCTGGGCTTCCACTTACCTATGGGAACGGCGTTACGGATATGAGTATCTGTATGCCGGACCGTTGTTTACGCATCAGCTCTCTCACGTCTGGATCGATTTTCGCGGCATCCAGGATTTCTTTATGCGTGATAAGGGCATCGACTATTTTGAAAATAGCCGCCGCGCGACCTATGTGCAACAACAATATGCAATCGACAACAACCTCAAATTTTTTGGCTATGGCGAACATTGCTGGGGACTTACCGCGAGCGCGGGTCCTGGCCCCTGCACCCTCAAGGTAGGCGGCATCGAGCGCACTTTCTTTGACTATGTAGGGCGCGGCGTGCCGTATGGGCCTGATGATGGCACGATCGCTCCGTGGGCAGTTGCGGCGTCGCTGCCGTTCGCGCCCGAGATCGTATTGCCCACGCTCGACTATTGTATTCACCAAGTTGAATTGACAGCGCTCAACCCATACGGCTTCAAAGCGTCGTTTAATCCGACCTACCCTGATAAAACCAACAATCCGAATGGGTGGGTATCGCCGTGGCACATAGGACTCAATCAAGGTCCAATTGTTTTGATGATCGAAAACTATCGCAGCGGTTTATTGTGGAGCTTGATGCGAAAGTGCCCATACATTGTAATAGGGTTGCGGCGATCCGGTTTCGAAGGGGGATGGTTATCAAACAGGTCAAGACCAAACTAATGATGACGAGAAAAAAAGGCTTGGCATGGATGGCTGCAATTGATTGCAAGGGGTTGTGCCTACGACGCAACGCACAAGTACCTTCGGTTAACGATGATTCCGTCGACTGAAGAAAAGACGATGAATAAAGCGACTGCAGTCACCTGCCTGTTTCTTGATATTGGCGGCGTCATCCTCACTAATGGATGGGACCGCCATGCGCGCAAAAGGGCGGCTGCAAACTTCGAGCTCGATTTGGCGGAGATGGAGGAGCGGCACCATATAACCTTCGAGGTCTATGAGCGGGGCAAACTCACCATAGAAGAATACCTGGGCTTGGTTGTCTTCTACAAAGAACGGCCGTTCACGCTTTCCCAGTTCCGGGAATTCATGTTTGCGCAATCGAAGCCATACCCCGAGATGATCACTCTTCTCTGCCAAGTCAAGGCCAGGCACAGGCTTAAGATCGTCGCTGTCAGCAATGAAGCACGCGAATTGAATGCATATCGGATTCGCGAGTTCAAGCTGGGCGGTTTTGTGGATGCCTTTGTTTCTTCCTGCTTTGTTCGCGTCCGCAAGCCGGACGCAGATATTTTCAGATTGGCCCTGGACATCGCACAGGTACCAAAAGAGCAGGTCGTTTATATCGAGAACACACAAATGTTCGTCCAGATTGCAGAGAGTCTTGGAATTCGAAGCATTGCTCATACGGATTACCAGTCTACTCTCACGCAACTGGCGTCATTCGGCTTGCATCTCAACGAAGAGATCAGCACATGAAACCGGGCAATCCATGCATCCCGGCCACCAACGCGGCTCATCGAGCATTCGGTTCGCTATGTATCAAACAGACGGGTCACTTGAGCGGATGCAGCGTGGAAAAGTTGATCTCATCGGTCTGCCCGGTTTGCCTGCCGCATCCTTAACCTTGACGCCTGACAAAGGAAATGGACCATGAATGCAAATTCAAAGACACTCGATCCTGAAATGCTGCACAAGATGAATGCCTACTGGCGCGCGGCAAATTATCTTTCCGTCGGCCAGATCTATCTCTATGACAACCCGCTGCTGCGGGAACCGCTGCAACTCTCGCACGTGAAGCCGCTCGTAGTCGGACACTGGGGCACGACGCCGGGCCAGAACTTCATTTACGTGCATTTGAACCGCGTTATCAAGAATAATGACCTCGACATGATCTATATCGCCGGTCCCGGACACGGCGGTCCGTCGCTAGTGGGTAATACCTACCTTGAGGGAACGTACAGCGAGATTTATCCGAACGTAAGCCAGGACGAGGCCGGGCTGAATCGGTTGTTCATGCAATTCTCTTTTCCCGGCGGGATTTCAAGTCATGTCGCTCCCGAGACACCGGGGTCGATTCACGAGGGCGGCGAACTTGGCTACTCTCTCAGCCATGCATTTGGCGCGGCGTTCGACAATCCTGGCCTGATAGTCGCGTGCGTGGTCGGGGATGGCGAGGCTGAAACCGGACCGTTGGCGACTGCCTGGCAATCCAACAAATTTCTCAACCCTGCCAGTGACGGCGCGGTGTTGCCGATTTTGCATCTTAACGGCTACAAGATCAGCAATCCAACCATCCTTGCCCGGATCGAAAAAGAGGAATTGGAGCAGTTCTTGCGCGGCTGCGGCTGGATGCCTTACTTCGTGGAGGGCCACGAGCCAGACCTGATGCATGAGGACATGGCTGCGACCATGGATCGGGCTATAGATGATATCCACCGCATTCAGGCCAAAGCGCGCAACGGCGGCGATGCTTCACGGCCGCACTGGCCCATGATCGTGCTGCGCTCGCCCAAAGGCTGGACTGGACCAAAGGAGGTGGACGGCGTACCGATCGAAGGCACTTTCCGGGCCCATCAGGTGCCTATGCTGGTCGATGCCGGGCATGCCGATCATGTCGGGCAGCTTGAAAGCTGGATGAAAAGCTACCGGCCAGAAGAGCTTTTCGATGAGAACGGACGCTTCAGGCCGGAACTGGCGGAACTCGCTCCCAAGGGCGAGCGCCGCATGGGCGCCAATCCGCATGCCAACGGCGGAATACTGCTGCGCGACTTGCGCATGCCGGATTTCCGCGCTCACGCCGTGCATGTGCCCGCTCCCGGTGCCGTCGACGGGCACGATACCGAGGTTTTAGGCGGTTTTCTGCGCGACGTGGCAAAGCTGAACCAGGCGCCGCGCAATTTTCGAATATTCGGGCCAGACGAGACGGTATCCAATCTGTTGGAAGATGTCTTTGAAGTGACCAACCGGCAATGGGAAGCCCGGCAGGAAGCGAACGACCAATATCTGGCGCCCTCGGGCAGCGTGTTTGACGCGATGTTGAGCGAGCATCAATGCGAAGGCTGGCTCGAAGGCTACCTGCTCACCGGACGCCACGGGTTGTTCAACAGCTATGAGGCGTTCGTCCGTATCATCGACTCGATGTGCTCGCAGCATGCGAAGTGGCTGAAAGTCACTCTGCAGTTGCCGTGGCGGCGCAAGATCGCATCCTTGAATTATCTTCTTGCCTCGCATGTATGGCAGCAGGACCACAACGGCTTCACGCATCAGGACCCAGGCTTTATGGACCACGTCATTAATCAAAAGCCGGAGATAGCGCGAGTCTATTTGCCTCCCGATTCCAACTGCCTGCTTCCGGTATTCGATCACTGCCTGCGCAGCCGGCACTGCATCAATGTCGTGGTTGCCGGAAAACACGCTCTGCCCCAATGGCTGACTATGGATCAGGCAATTGTGCATTGCGCCGAAGGGATCGGCATCTGGCCGTGGGCCGGAAATGACCGAGGCGGTGAACCGGATGTCGTCATGGCCTGTTGCGGGGACACGCCGACGCTCGAGATCCTGGCGGCGGTTTCAATTCTGAGAGAACACCTGCCCGAGCTCAGAATTCGGGTGATCAACGTGGTTGACTTGATGAAGCTTTCACCTGTGGGCGAGCATCCCCATGGGCTAAGCGACACCGACTTCGATGCGCTTTTCACCATAGACAGGCCTGTCATATTCGGTTTTCACGGCTACCCCGGCCTGATCCATCGGCTGACCTTCCGGCGCGCCAACCATCATTTGCATGTCAGGGGCTATATAAACGAGGGAACGATCACGACGCCTTTCGATATGAGGGTGCAGAACGAACTGGACAGGTTTCACCTGGTTCAGGATGTGATTGATCGCTTGCCGCAACTGGGAACAAGGGGAAACTACCTGAAGCAACTGATGCGAGACAAACTGGTCGAGCACAAGCTGTATATCGACGTGCACGGCCAGGACATGCCGGAAATCAGGAACTGGAAATGGAGGAATCTGGAATGAAAACTCAAGAGCTTGCTGAAACTGCCATTGCGCTGGTTGCGGGCGACAAAGGGCTGCTTGCAATGGATGAAAGCAACCCGACCTGCAACGAACGGTTTGCCAAGCTGGGAATTCCGCAAACCGAGGAAATGCGGCGCGCCTATCGGGAATGGATCATAACCACGCCCGGCCTTGACGAGAGCATCAGCGGAGCGATCCTCTACGACGAGACGATCCGGCAGCGCATGAATGACGGCGCTCCGTTTATCAGGGTTCTGTCCGATGCCGGAATCATTCCCGGCATCAAGGTCGACAAGGGCGCAAAGAACCTGGCGGGCCATCCGAATGAAAAAATAACCGAAGGTCTGGACGGGCTGCGCGAGCGCTTGGCGGAGTACGCACGGATGGGAGCGCGTTTCGCCAAGTGGCGCGCGGTGATCGCGATAGGCGTGGGAGTACCCAGCCGGGGCTGCATCGAGGCCAACGCACAGGCGCTGGCCCGCTATGCCGGGCTGTGCCAGGAAGCGGGGCTGGTCCCGATCGTCGAGCCGGAAGTGCTGATGAATGGCGACCATACGCTGGAACGCTGCCGCGAAGCGACGGAAGAGGTTCTGCGAACAGTGTTCGATCATCTTTACACACAACGGGTGATGCTGGAGGGAATGCTGCTGAAGCCGAACATGGTCCTGCCGGGCTTGGATTGTCCTGTACAGGAGTCCGTGGATGAAGTGGCCGACGCCACGGTGAGAACTCTCTTGCGGGCAGTTCCTGCCGCTGTCCCGGGGATTGTGTTCCTGTCGGGAGGACAGCCTGCCGAGCTGGCCTCGGCCAGGTTGAACGCCATGAACGTTCGGTTCAAGCAACAAATGCCTTGGGCGCTGTCGTTTTCTTTTTCCCGCGCCATCCAGCAACCGGCCCTGGAGATTTGGCATGGGAATGAATCCCGCGTAAAGGCGGCGCAGCAAGCCTTGCTTCATCGTGCAAGCTGCAACCGCGCCGCGCGCCGTGGTGAATACAGCGGAGCCATGGAAAATACTTGAAACATGAGCGCGGATCGTGCTTATCAACGCTTGCCGTTTTCCCCTATACATGGCGTATCCCGTATGGAAAATCCAGGGGGCGGTCAAAGGTTTCATTGAATTGACCTGAAACAAGCACTTATCTTCCTGTCAAATTACAGTAGTTAGGCAAATTCCACGCCGGTGGTTCTGCGTTGCCCTTGCTCGCGGTAGCTGCGGAGGCTCACGACGGCAAAAAAGAGGATATCAAGCTGATGGCAAATCTGGCGATTAGTGCAAGGAACGTGGTGAAGTGGTTCGGGGAAGGGGAAGCACGAACGAACGCAGTTAAAGACGCCAGTTTTGATGCCTCCTTCGGCGAAATGCTGTTTATCGAAGGACCGTCCGGCAGCGGCAAGACGACGCTGCTGAGCATCATTTCTGGAATATTGCGTCCCAATGAAGGCAGCGTCACGGTAAAAAACCAGGACATATGGAAACTCAAGAATGATGAGCTTGCTGACTTCCGGCTGAACACGATTGGATTCGTGTTCCAGGATTTCCACCTGTTTCCAAGGCTTACTACCGTAGAGAACGTCGCTATTCCATTGATTCTGAAAAAACGCGATTGGGACGAATCAATCGAGGAAGCAATGAAATATCTTGAAATCGTCGGACTCAAGGAACGGGCCCAACTTCACCCCGTCAAATTGAGCGGAGGGGAACAGCAGCGGGTCGCCATCGCACGCGCCATTGTCAGTCAGCCGGACGTGCTGGTGCTCGACGAGCCCACCGCTTCGCTCGACGGCGATACGGGAAGAAAAATCATCTCTTTTGTAAAGGAACAGATCCTCAATGAACAGCGGTGCATCCTGATAGTCACTCACGACTCGCGCATTTTCGAGTATGCGGATTGCATCATGCACATGGAAGACGGAAAAATAGCCGGGTTCGAAAAAGGCTCCTGATGAAGCTCTCCATAGACAGAAACAAGGTCATATTTGTCATATCGGCGGTTGGCCTGGTGGCAGCCCTGATCAGCGCATATGTCATGGGGATTGAAACCAAGCCTCAGCCCCCGGCCTTCAATCCGGCCTCGAACCCTTTTGCCAACGGAATTTATGCAAACGGGATCGTCGAAAGTTATCAATCGAACGGCGCAAACATCAATATCTACCCGGAAGTTGGCGGTGTCGTCACGCAGATCCACGTCAATGAAGGCGCGGCGGTGCAGGCAGGAGCTCCGCTGCTGACCATGGACGACTCGGTGCAGCGCCTGACTGTAGGGCAGCAGCAGTCGCAGGCGGAAGCGGCACAGGCATTGCTGCAACAGTTGAAAGCGCAGCCGCGCAAGGAAACGCTCGATGTGACTAAGGCGCAATTGGACTTGGCGGCCGCGAATGTGAAAACGTCACAGGATCAATACAACAAGCAGAGAAAATCGTATGAGATCGACCCAAGGTCCGTCAGCAGGGATGCCTTGGACAATGCGGAAAATGCACTGAAAGCGGCACAGAGGAATCTGGATGTGGCCAGGAAACAGTATGACCTGGTTCGCGCCGGAGCGTGGGTTTACGAGGTCAATAACCAGCAAAAGCAGTATGAAGCCTTATCGAATGCCTATCAGGCGTCGAGCGCGCTGCTGGCGAAATACACAGTCAAGGCCCCGGTCGATGGAATAGTGCTGTCTCTAAATACGGCGATAGGCAATTATATTTCTCCGCAAGGCACCTACGGCACCTATACGCAGGGAAGCAGCCCGGTGGTCGTCATGGGAAGCGCCCAGGACTTCATGGGGGTCAGATGCTACATCGACGAGATACTGATCCATCGCCTGCCTGCGCCGGACCAAATCGTCGCGCAGATGTCGGTTCGGGGAACCGATATCAAGATTCCGCTGGAATTCGTCAGGGTGCAGCCTTACGTGTCCCCCAAGATTTCCTTGTCCGACCAGCGGCAGGAGCGGGTTGATTTGCGTGTGCTGCCGCTCATTTTCCGGTTTCAGATGCCCGCCAACTTGAGAATTTATCCAGGCCAACTGGTGGATGTGTATGTCGGCCAGAAATAACCGGAATGGCTGCTGGACAGGATGCAGCCGGATCGTTGCCGGGCTTGTCGTGCCTCTCATGTTGAGTGCCTGCGCGGTCGGCCCGGACTTCGTGCGACCCGAGGCGCCTGCTGTGAATCGCTATACCAGCGATGAACTGCCGGGGGCGACGGTCGAGGCGGAAGGAAAAGCGCAGCGTTTCCGGCAAGGCGAAAAAATTGCCGCCGATTGGTGGCGCCTGTTCAATTCCAGCGAAATCGATGCTGCAGTCAAGCAGGGGCTCGCCAACAACCCGAATCTTCAGTCGGCGCAGGCCAGCTTGCGGATAAGCCAGAACAACCTGCAAGCCGGCTATGGCGTGTTCTATCCGTCAATCGATCTCGGTTTCTCGGCAACGCGGCAGAAGTTATCCCCGTTCCGGTTCGGGCTAAATACGCCAGGCAGCATTTTCAACCTTTTCACACTGGGAGCGACCGTTACCTACGCGCTTGATGTATTCGGCGGCAACCGCCGCACGCTCGAAGGCCTTGGCGCGCAGTCGGACTATCAGCGTTATTCGATGCTGGGAACGTATATGACGCTAACCGGCAATATCGTCAATACCATGATTGCGCGCGCCGCTTATGAGGCGCAGATGCAGGCAACTGAACAATTGATCGGCGCCCAGCAAGGACAGCTCTCCATTACCAGGATCCAAGTATCGTCGGGAACCGTGCCGTATGCGAACGTGCTCAGCATCAATAACCAGATTGCAGTCAATCAGGCCGCACTTCCAGCCCTGCAGCAAAAGCGGGACCAGGCCGAGCATTTGCTGGCGACCCTGATGGGGCGGCTCCCGGCCGAGGAAAAGGCGCCGCCGGTCGATCTCTCCAGATTGTCCTTGCCTCACGATCTGCCGGCAAGCCTGCCGTCGGATCTGGTTCGGCAGCGTCCCGATATTCTTGCCGCAGAGGCGCAGCTGCATGCCGCCAGCGCCAACGTCGGCGTGGCGACAGCCGCGCTGTTCCCCAGCTTCAGCTTGAGCGGCGACTACAATTTAAGCAGCACCCATATAGGAAGCGTCTCCGATCCGAATGGCCGGTTCTGGAGCGTCGGCCCGTCTGTGAATTATTCCCTGTTTCGTGGGGGCGCAACGTGGTACGGACGGCAAGCAGCGCTCGAGGGCTACCAGAAATCCCTCGCCGACTATCGGCAAACCGTCCTGAGCGCCTTCCAGCAGGTGGCAGACACGCTCAAGGCGCTGCAGCATGACGCGGAAATCCTGCAGGCCCAATCCGAGGCATTGAGCGCGGCGCAAGAAGCGCTGGCGATGCGTGAAGCGAACTATCAGGCCGGTCTGGTCAGCTATCTGGATGTCCTGGTTGCCAATTCCCAGTTCTACCAGGCGAAGACCAATTATCTGCAGGCATTGGCCCAGCGCTATCAGGATACGACCGCGCTCTTCGTGGCACTGGGCGGGGGGTGGTGGAACGATAAGCAGCTTGTTCAGGCTCAGGCATCCGAGACGTTGGTTAAGAAGGAGGAGCAAGCGCAATGAAGCTGAGCGGCATTCTCCTTATCGCCTACAAGTTGCTTACCAATGACCGCGGAAAATTCTTCTCGCTGCTGGTCGGCATTACCTTTGCCGTTTTCCTGATGGTGCAGATGACCTCGATTTTTTCCGGCATCCTGCACCGCTCGTCGGCTACGGTCACCAACATCGGCGCCAGCGTCTGGGTCATGGATCCGGCAGTCAATACGGTAGCCAATACCATACCGGTACCGGATTACCTGCTGGACGCCGTGCGCAGCATGGAAGGAGTGAGCTATGCCGTGCCGCTGTATTCGGGCGGCGCTCTGGTAAAGCTTCAAAGCGGGGCCTACCAGGCTGTCAGCGTTATCGGACTCGACGATACCAGCCTGTTCGGCCGCCCGGTGCTGGCGCAGGGAAACATTCAGGATATCTACGCGGAAAATGGTTTCGTGGTGGTGCAGGATGCGGAATACCACAAGCTCGAAAATCCTGAAATCGGCACCGAGTTCGAGATCAACGATCACCGCGGAGTGATAGTCGGCATTGCCAAGGTCAGCGCAGGCGGATTGTTTGGCGTCCCCACGCTCTACACCACTTACAGCCGGGCTATCCAGTATATTCCCTCAACGCGGTTTACTACATCCTACCTTCTGGTCGAGCTAAAGGACGCTGCTGCCCTGCCTTCCATCAAGCGGGAGGTCGAGCGCCTGGGATACGTGGCATTGACCAAGGACGAATTCATCCAGAAGATCAGCAATTTCTACAAATATCAAACCGGCATCGGCACCAATATTATGCTGATGACGATCATGAGTTTTATCGTCGGACTGGCCGTTTCAGGGCAGACCTTTTATACATTCATTCTGGAAAATCTGGACAAGTTCGGAGCCTTGAAGGCAATCGGCGCCAAGGGAAGGGAGTTGATATACATGATCCTGTTCCAGGCAACTTTCACCGCGCTCGCAGGGTATGGAATCGGCGTCGGATTATGTACCGTCCTTATCACGCTGGCAAAACTGCGGTTGCCCAGTTATGCCTCTCTGATCACCTTCACCAACCTCGGCCTTGCTTTCGGCATGGTTGTTCTGATTGCCGGCATTTCAAGTTATATCGGCATCCGAAAAGTTCTCAGGATAGAGCCGTTCGATATTTTCAGGGGATAGGGAGAGGAACGACTGATGCCAATGTTCCGTTTTTTGAAGACATGAAGGACAGTTTCAGATCATGGAATCGCCCGTATCCGGGCGTTCCATGATCTACCGCCTTCCTGCATTACGACTTGCCGGCCGTCAGGTTCTCCAACTGGGTCTAGCCCAGCAAGTCTCGCATATCTTCCGCGTGCTCTTCTTCCTTGGTCAGCACTTCCGTCAGCATCAGGGTCGTAGTCGGGTCCGTATCCCCGATTCTCTCAATCATTTGCCTGTAGGCTTCGATCGCCAATCGCTCCGCGACCAGGTTGGCCTTGATCATTTCCCGGATATCGGTCGATTCATCATAGTCCGCAATGCTTTTCTCTGCCAGATGAACCGGGTCCAGGTCGGGTTCGCCGTTCAACTGGACAATACGTTCGGCGATAGTGTTCGCATGCTCTTCCTCGTCATTCGCATGCTCCAGGAATTCCGCCTTGATGGAGACATTATCGATACCTTTCGCGGTGTAATAATGTCTCCTGTAACGCAGCATGCATACGATTTCCGTTGCAAGCGCTTCATTCAGCATTGCCAAGATTTCTGCACGGTTGCCTTTATAACCGTCCGTAACCGCGCCATCGTCGTATTTGCTGGCTGCCGCGCGGATGGCGGCGATGTCCAATACGGATTTCTTCCCTTGTACCGATGCCTTTCCTGGTTCCATTTCACCCCCCTTGTCTATTCGTCGCAAAACGAAATTTAACTGCTGCCTGATATGCCGGGCTTGCAAGACCATATGCCTTGTTGAGAGCAGGAGGCAAGCCCGGCCGGATTCGGTTATTGCCGCCATCCATGCGGCGGCAAGTTCATGGTTTCCATCTAAGCATTAGACTTCCAGAGGAAAATCGGAGTGCTGATATTGCTCAATCGTTAAGGGCAAATCATAAAGTAGAGCCTGATCCGGCGCCGCGCCGGTCAAGCCGCACTGCCATGCCTCCAAACTTGAAAAGTTCGCATTCCGGCGGGCTAGCGGGAACCCGGACTGGAGAGGAAGGATGTTATTCGTCCCAGCCTGCATCGGTTGACCTTCAGTATTTCAGGAAGTGCCGGTAAAACCAGCCTTTCACCATTTCCATGGCGGTCAGGTAGCAAAGCAGCAGGATCGGCAAAATCAGGAAGAACAGCGGCGGCGGCGCGACGAAACCCAAAATCGGCGCCATGGGGGAAAACGGCAGCAGCAAGGCAATCAGCACCACCGCCAGCGATGTGGCGAGCAGCGTTTTGCTGGGGCGGCTACGAAAGAATTTGCCGCGCGTGCGGATGATGAATATAACCAGGACCTGCGTCGCCAGCGATTCGATGAACCAGCCGGTATGGAACAGTTTTTCTCCGGCATCGAACACTTTCAGCAAGATGAAAAAAGTGATGAAGTCGAACAGCGAGCTGACCGGCCCCATGACCAGCATGAAATTTCGGATGAACGATGTATCCCAATGTCGTGGCCGAAGCAGGGAACTGTTGTCCACCGTGTCCATCGGAATCGGCAGTTCGGATACGTCGTACAGCAGGTTGTTGAGCAATATCTGCACCGGCAGCATCGGCAGGAAGGGCAGGAACAGCGTGGCCCCCGCCATGCTGAACATGTTGCCGAAATTGGAACTGGTCCCCATCATGATGTATTTCATGATATTGACATGCGTGCGGCGACCTTCCAGCACGCCGGTATAGAGTACGCCAAGATCCTGTTCGAGCAGAATGATGTGCGCTGCCGCCTTGGCGACATCGGCTGCGCTGTCGACCGATATGCCGACATCCGCGGACTGCAGCGAAGGCGCGTCGTTAATGCCGTCGCCCAGGTAGCCGACGGTACGGCCTTGCGACTTGAGCGACAGGATGATGCGGTTTTTCTGGGCGGGAGAGAGCCGGCACATCAGATTTGCTTCCTGCGCCCGGACCGCGAGAGCGGGTTCGTCCATTTGCTGCACTTCGCTTCCGGTCAGCACGCCTCGGACCGGTATCCCGAGCTGGGCGAAGAGGTGGCGCGTTATCTGTTCGCCATCCCCGGTAATGACTTTGACGTCGATACCGCCAGCCGCCAACGCGCGTATCGCTTTCGCGGCGCTCTGCTTGGGAGGATCGAAAAAAGCGGCAAACCCGGCAAAAGTCAGTTCGCTCTCATCATCGACCACGGCATGGGGATGGTCGGCGGCGACTTGGCGCCAGGCGATGCCGAGCAGGCGCAAACCGCCTTGCGACAGGCTGTCGTGCAGTTCACGGATCGATTTCCGCGCCTGCGCGTCAAGTGCCGAGATGCCCTGGTCGCCATCGGTCATATAGTGCGTGCACAGCTTCAGAATGTCTTCCGGAGCGCCCTTGACGGCGAGCATGCGGCTGCCTTCTCCATCCAGCAGAACCGAGACGCGGCGGCGCTCGAAATCGAAAGGCACCTCGTCTACTTTGCGCCAGCCGCTGACGTCGATTGATTCTTTTTCCAGGATGGCCTCGTCGAGAGGGCTTTTGATGCCGGTCTCGAAATAGCTGTTCAGGTAGGCCAGTTTCAATACCTGTTCGCTGTCCCTGCCAAGCGCGTCCAGATGGCGCTCCAAATGAATCCGGGCTTCGGTCAGCGTGCCTGTCTTGTCGGTGCAGAGCACATCCATGCTGCCCAAGTTGTGAATTGCAGCCAGCTGCTTGACGATCACTTTGTGTCTCGCCATGCGCAACGCGCCACGCGACAGGGTCACGGTGACGACCATGGGCAGCAATTCCGGCGTCAATCCAACGGCAAGCGCGATCGCAAACAGGAACGACTCCATAAACGGACGCTGAAAGAGGGCATTAATCAGAAATACGAACAGGACCAAGAGAATTGTCAGTCGCATGATCAGCATGCCAAACTGGTGCGTCCCAATTGAAAAACTGGTTGGCGGAGGCGTGCTTTCGAGCGAATAGGCGATTTTGCCGACGGCCGTATCGTCGCCGGTACGGCAAACGAATGCCTTGCCCATGCCGCTGATGACCGACGTGCCCATGAAGACGGCATTGGAAGCCTCGGCCAGATCTTCCACGGCTACCTGCAGATCCCCCGCCTTTTTCTCGACAGGATAGGACTCGCCGGTCAGCAGCGACTGGTTAATGAAAAAATCCCTTGCCTCGATCAGGCGGCAGTCGGCCGGCATCAGGTCGCCAGCAGAAAGCATGACCACGTCTCCCGGCACAAGCTGCGACATCGGCAATTGCGTGGACCTGCCGTCGCGCATGACTGTCGTACTGACTTCGACGCTCTGCTTCAATCTTTCAGCCGCCTGGCTGGCTCGGTATTCCTGATAGAAATCGAGCGTTACCGACAATAACACGATGATCCAGATGATCGCAAAGCCCGTTATCTCGCCAGTAAAGGCGGAAATGAGGCTTGCCGCAAGCAGGATCAGCACAAGGGGATTCTTGAAGTGGCGCAGGTATTGAATGGCCAGTCCATTGCCGCCGCGGGCTTGAAGTACATTGGGGCCAAAGCGCATCATGCGCGCCTGCGCATCTGCCGTGCTTATTCCCGCCGGATCGAGTTGCAGCTGGGCCTGGAGGGCGTCGAAAGGCAGATTCCAGAAAAACCGTTCCTGTTCGGTACTGTTCATGGGCATATGTCCCTAATCGCAGTGGTTCAAGAGCGTGTCGTCCATCAAGCCTGACAGCAGTTCGCATGAGCTTGGCGCAATCCGGCACTATCGGACGGCAAAGTGCGTTCTCCATGTGGAATAGAGCGGCGCTTTCCATCTCGGACAAAGCAACGCCGGAATCTTTTTGCATCGAGTACAGGATCACTCAGTTTGATTGCGATGTCATGCCTGTCGGGCTCGACTGTGACGAATGCACAACATCAGCCTCAAAGCCGGACAGCCTTTGCCGGCTTCGAGGGGAACGTCACTTGTCCGGAACGGTGGCTTGAGGCGCAACCGGCCGCACGCTTATTTCGACCGAGTGCTGCCTGTGGTCGTCCGTCATAGTGATCGCATTGCCTTCGACCTCGGTGCCGTCGACTACGATGCGATGGACCTCCGACCTTATGACGGTAATATCGTAACCGGTTTCGCGATAGCGATAGCGCAGCTTGAATGATTCCCAGTCGACAGGGAAGCAGGGGGCAACCGTAAGCCGGTTTCCATCCAGCGCCAGTCCCAGCAGCGACTCGATAATCAGCCGATACATCCACCCGGACGAACCTGTGTACCAGGTCCAGCCGCCGCGTCCCGTATGCGGAGCAACAGCATAAACATCCGCCGCAACAACATACGGTTCGACCTTGTAGACATCGACCTGGGCCGGGGTCAGGGCATGATTGACCGGATTGATGAGCCGGAACAGTTCCCACGCACGCCGGCAGTCGCCCATCTGCGCAAATGCCATGACTGCCCAGACTGCCGCATGCGTGTACTGCCCGCCATTTTCCCTGACGCCGGGCAAGTATCCTTTTATATACCCTGGATTCAGGTCGGACTTGTCGAATGGCGGATCGAGCAACTGAATCAATCCGCTGTCGCGGCGCACCAGGCGCTGGTCCAGCGCGTTCATTGCCATGCGGCTGCGTTCTTCATCGCCGGCCTTGGACAATACCGCCCAACTCTGGGAGATGGAGTCGATCTGGCATTCCTGGTTAGAAGCCGATCCGAGCGGTGTGCCATCGTCGAAATAGGCGCGACGGTACCATGATCCGTCCCATGCGTTGTCGTTTAATCTTTGCCGCAGTTCGGCGGACTCTTTGCGGCAGCGTTCTGCAAACCCGGGGTCGCCATGCAAGTCGGCCAGTTCGGAAAAACGCGTCAACACTTCGTACAGGAAGAATCCGAGCCAGACGCTTTCTCCCTGGCCTTTGTCGCCGACCTTGTCCATGCCGTCGTTCCAGTCCATTGAGCCGATCAGCGGCAACCCATGCACGCCGAACCGCAGTCCGTGCAGGATGGCGCGCGTGCAATGCTGGTACAGGGTTTCGCTTAATGACGATCGAGCAGGCAGATCGTAATAGGAATCTTCTTCCGCATGCAACGGACGTCCTTCGAGCAAATTCACTTTTTCGTCCAGCACGCCGGTATCGTGTGTGCCGAGAACGTATCTGCAGGTTGCCAGCGGCAGCCACAAATAGTCGTCCGAACACTTGGTGCGCACGCCTCGCCCGCTCGGCGGGTGCCACCAGTGCTGCACATCGCCCTCCTGGAATTGGTGCGCGGCGAAGCGCAACAGCGTCTCGCGCGTCAGTTGCGGCTGTGTATGGATGACTGCCATGGAGTCCTGCAGCTGATCCCGGAAACCGAAAGCGCCGCCGGACTGGTAATAGCCGCTTCGCCCCCACATGCGGCATGCGATGGTCTGGTACATGAGCCAGCCGTTCGCCAGCATGTTAAGGGAAATGTCGGGAGTTTCGACTTCGACCGCTCCAAGCGTGCGCTGCCAGTATTGCCGCACCTGCTGCAGCGTGTCGTCTGCGGCATCCGGATTGCGGAAGCGGTGCACGAACTGGCTGGCATCGGCGCTGCGCCTGCCGGCAGTGCCGAGCATGAATATGATCTCGCGTTCCTGTCCGTCGGCCAGCCTGAATGGCACCATGATGGCGGCGCACGGGTCCAGTCCGGCGCCGACCCGGTCTGAGAGGCGGGTGCGTTTCATGGCAGCCGGATTCTGCATTGTGCCGTTGCGGCCGATGAACTCGGTGCGGTTGCCGCTGACGGTTTTGGTCGGCGCGTCGACTGCGAAAAAGGCAATCCGATCCGAGAATTCGGTGTTGTACGCATTGCGCGCAAAGATAGCGCCGCTGACCGGGTCGACCTCGGTAATCACATACATGAGCGATTTTTCGCGCAGGTCCCCCAGCACCCATTCTACATAGCCGGTGGCGGACAGGGTGCGCGCAGAGCCTGACTGGTTGCGCACTTTCAGCACTGAATACTTGATCGCGGAATCAGGCGCGACATATACCTTCAGTTCCGATTGGATGCCGTCTTCGTCATGCTCAAAGATGCTGTAGCCGAAGCCGTGTCTGCTTGTATAAGAACCGCTTCCGCGGCACGGCAGCGGTGAAGGCGACCAGAAGTGGCCGGACTCTTCGTCGCGCAGGTAAAATGCTTCGCCGCCGGCATCGGTGACGGGGTCGTTGTGCCATGGCGTCAACCGGAATTCATGCGCATTTTCGTGCCAGGTGTAGGATTGCCCATTTTCCGTTATGACGCAGCCGAACTGCTGGTTTGCCAGAACATTTACCCATGGCACCGGCGTCTGCTTGTTTTGCGTAGTGATGATTACGTATTCTTTGCCGTCCGGCGAGAATCCTCCGGTTCCGTTGAAAAGAAGAAGATCGGCGCGCTGCTCCGCAGCCGGGATGAGCGGGACATATGCGCGGGTAGGGGAAAGCAGCGGTATCAGGCGCCGTTCTTTCTGCTGGCCTCGATTGATCTGGATTGCCAGCGGACCCTCGCTGTCCGAAATGATGATTCTCGCAACAGTAGAAATCAGAACCCGGTCCTCGTTCGAGATCTGTTCCGCCTGGCGCACAAAAATGCCGCCAGACCGGTTGAGCGCATTGGCAATCGTACTGGAAGCAACCAATCCGATAAGCTGTTCCTGAAGCATCTGGCGGTAACTGGCATGGTCTTCGTTCCAGATGACCAGATCGACTGTCAGTCCTTTCATGTACCAGTAAGCATGGGCTTGCACGATCTGGCGCGCCAGGTCGATGCTTTCCTGGCTCTGAATCTGCAGCAACACTATCGGCAGGTCGCCTGAAATAGCATGGCTCCACAAGCCGGATTGGCCGCGGTTGTTCTTGATAAGAACACCCTTTTCGGCACGGTGCTGCGAGTTGGCAAAGAGGAGGGAACTGGCAAGCTTGGCATAAAGCTGCGCATCCGATTCGCTGGCGTTCAATTGGCGCAGCACTGCCTGGCCGTGCGTCCATGCCATCTCGAATACCCGGTCTGCAAGGGAACGGTCATCGTATTTGTCGATCAGGCGCAGGCAAGCTTCGCGGCTTTCGGCAACGCCGCAGACGTAGTCGATAGTGGCATCCTGATCCGGTTGCAGCGTAATGCGATACCGGATGGCCGCGATCGGATCAAGCACGGAGCCGTCGCTCCCGGAAAGGTCGGATCTTGCGAGCATAGCCTGGGGAGCGGAAGTATCGTTTCCGCGGCCTATGAATTTCATGCGATCCGTCTCGAACGAGATTTCCGCATTGCCGGCATCATGCGCAACCAGCATATGGAACAGGTACGGAGGTTTTTCATCGACCGAGCGAGGCCTTCTGGTCGCCAGAATGGCCCGCTGTTCACGCGCGACTTCGGTTTGCACGAACAGCTTGCTGAATGCCGGATGGGCCGCATCTGCATTTCTGGGCGCCAGTACAATCTCGGAATAGCTGGTGATCTCGATCGTCCTGGTATGAGCCGATCGATTGATGATGCGGTTGCGGCGCAATTCGATGTCGTCTTCCGGGGAAACCACGATATCGGTATGTGTTTCGATTTCGTGGTCCAGAGAACGGAACTCGGCCCGTCCTTCAGAAAAAATCACTTCATAATTTTCAGGCTGGCTACGCACAGGCTGGTAAGACGTCGACCAGAACGTGCCTGTCTCCATGTCGCGGAGGTAGAAGAACGTGCCCCAATTGTCGCGTGTGGCGTCTTCTTTCCAGCGCGTGATGGCAATGTCCTTCAGCAAGCTGTAGCCGCCGCCGGAATTTGTGATCATGACGTGGTAGTTGCCGTTGGACAGCAACTGCACTTCCGGCAATGCCGTGTTTGCGCTGTTTAGTACGCGCATCGGCATTTCAACCGGAATCGAGGTGGTTCTGATTTCGGCCAGAGTAGGCGCCTCGGCAGCGACCGCGGCAGCTTTCGGCACTCTTTCGTGCAGCAGCGGGATTGTTGCCTTGAACCAGGGGTTGGACTCGAACCGTTTTTGCATCGGGCGATCGCGTAGCCGGTAGAGCAGCGACAGCAATCCCATGCCCTGATGGTGCGCCATGTAAGACTGGACAATGGCATTGGTCTGGCCGCGCGGCAATCTTGACGGCGTATAGTCGATTGCTTCGTAGAGCCCGTATGTTCCTGAAAATCCTTCTTTCTTCATCCGTATCAGGTTGTCGCACGCTTCCCTTGGCAATATCATCAGCGCCAGCATGGATGCATAGGGAGCAATCACCAGGTCGTCCCCCAGACCGCGCTTCAACCCCAGACCGGGAACGCCGAAGGCGCGGTACTGGTAGTTCAGCCTGGCGTCGAAGGCATAGTACCCGGATTCGGATATTCCCCATGGCACGCCGCGCTGCGCGCCGTAATCGATCTGTTTTTTGACCGCAGCCTTGAAGGTATGGTCGAGCAGCGTGTTTTCATAATTCGGCATCACAAGCGACGGCATCAGGTATTCGAACATCGAGCCGCTCCATGACAGCAGTACCGATTCCCTGCCGGCGACGGTCAGGTTGCGGCCCAATGCAAACCAGTTCTCCTGCGGCAGTTGACCTTGCGCAATCCCGACAAAGCTGCAAAGCCTGGCTTCCGATGCGAGCAGGTCGTAATAACTTGCATCCAGCCGCCGCTCGCTCATGTTGTACCCGATCGACAGCAGATTGGTCGCCTGGTCGAAAAGAAAACCGAATTCCATTTGCCCGAATTCGCCTGCCTTCAAGGCAAGGCGCTCAGCCAGGGATAGTTCTTCTCTTGCGTGCAGGCTGCCTTGCGCCACCAGCCGGGTTAACTCTTCAAGCAGCGCCTTGTCTTCCTGCGAGCCGTCGCTATGCAATTTTTCGATTGCCGGCCCGACCTCGTGCTCCAGGGCCGCCAGTTCACGCCAAGTGCAAATCGTATCGATGCCATGTACGCTTAGGAGCGGTTCAGGGATCGAAGGCAGGGATGCCCATGGAGCCAGCGCTTTCAATTCATCCATGGCGTCCCTGCATTGCTTTGCCAGCGCCAGCGCCCAACCGGCCGGCTCTGAATCGCCGGAAAAAGATGACGCCGTGAGCCCGTTCGCATCGCTGGCGAATTGTTCCAGCAGGCCGTGCGCCGTCCTCAAGCCGAGAGGGACCTGAAGCATGGCTGCATCCAGTTTTTTCTCAAATTCGTCCAGTCGCGGACCGCCGGATTTTCCGGAAGTTTCCCTGATTAACATGAAAGTATCGCGGATGCCTTCGATCAGGCGGTCGCTAAAAACCGGCTGGTCTGGCATGGATTGCAAGCCCGGACACAGCGTCAGCAAGTGCCCGACCAGATTGCCGCTATCGACCGACGATACATAAACAGGGTTCTGCAGCGGCTTCAGCGTCTGCGTGTCATACCAGTTATAGAAGTGGCCCTGATGCCGTTCAAGCATTTCCATCGTATCGAACGTTTTCTGGGTGCGCTTCATGAAGATTCCGGCAGGAATGTAGCCGAAATCGTAGGCTGTCAGGTTGGCGAGCAAGGACAGCCCGATATTGGTCGGCGAAGTCCGGTGCGCCACTACGCAAGCCAGCTCCGTCTGGATATTATCCGGAGACGCCGAATACTCATCTATAAGGCAGTAGGAAGGAATGTCCTGAACGTTATCGGGCGGCAGCCAGTTGTCTTCCGGACCGACGTAAGTTTCAAAAAAAGCCCATATCCTGCGCGCCAGCTTGCGCAGGAAAACGGTTTGTTCATCACTCAAGGCTTCCTCTTTCCGAACCGACGGAACGCTGATGAGCCAGGCAACCGCAGGTGAAACCAGCCACAGGAGCAAAAAAATCAAGGCGACGGGCAGCGCGGACCGATTCACGGCGAACAGGGCGACCGCAACAGCAAGTGCAAGCGTGGGCGCAAACCACATCAAACGGAGATAGGCTGCAAATTCTGCCTTAACTTCATGGTCCGGTTCGCTGTAGGTATTCCATTCAAGCAGATTCTGGTGAGAAACGAACATTCGCCACAATGTCCGCAGTATCGCATCCAGGCTGAAGTAAGCCTCGTAAGGCAGAAAGGCCAGATTCAGCAGCGCATTGGAAAAATGACTGCTGGCTGATTGCATGACAGCGGACAGATGCTGCGCAGGCAGATTTTCCTGTGGCTTGCGCAACAGATCCGTCAAGGAAGCAAGCAAAGGCTGAATCAGGATGACCGCAAGCAGCGCCCCCGTCCAGCGCCAGGGAGATGCCATGGAAAGCCATCCCCATACGAACAGGAGCACGATCGACGGCGCAACCAGGCTGCGCCGCAAATTATCGAACAGCTTCCAGCGCGACAATCCCGACAATGGATTGCTCGCGTGTTTCTTGCCGTCGCAGGTCGCGGCACATGGCACAACCGGCATCAGCCAGGGCAGAAGCTGCCAGTCTCCGCGGATCCAGCGATGCCGGCGCATTATATCGGTTTCATAGCGGGACGGATGCTTTTCGTACAACTGCGCATCGCTCAGCAGGCCGGAGCGCGCATAGCATCCTTCCAGCAAATCATGGCTCAGAATCCGGTTTTCCGGAATTTTTCCATGTAGCGCCGACTGTACGGCATCAACATCATAAATTCCTTTGCCTATGAAAGAGCCTTGCCGGAATACGTCCTGGTACACATCCGAAACAGTACGGGTGTAGGGATCTATGCCGGCTTCGCCGCTGCCCAGTCTTTCATAAGCGGAAGCGTTGCTGCCCGGCAGGCTATAGGTTATGCGCGGCTGAAGGATGCCGTATCCTTGGTCGACAATCCCCTTGCCGGCATCGCTGCGAGCCCGATTCAGCAGATGAGCCATCGTTCCCACAAACTGCTTTGCCGTATCGCGCAATAACTGGGTATCGCTATCCAGCGTAATCACATACCGTATATCGGCCAAGCCATCCGTATTCCCGACAATAGCCGAGAACCTGTCTTTTGCGCCGCCGCGCAAAAAGACATTCAGCTCTTCCAGCTTGCCCCTTTTTCGTTCGTACCCCATCCATTTTTTTTCCTCGGCATTCCAGCGGCGCGGACGGTGAAGCAGTAGGAAAGGGGAGTGGGAATTGGCTGCATATTTCTGGTTCAATTCCTCAATATGACGCCTTGCCTGCTCCAGCAATGGTTCGTCTTCTGGCGTCGTTTCGGTATCGGCATCGGTAAAGTCGCTCAATAGGCAAAAGAGCAGATTGGGATCGCGATTGGCCAGGTAGCGTACCTCCAGCGCATCGCACAGTTCCTCAACGGCATCCGGACTGGACAGTATTGAAGGGACCACTGTCAGCGTGCGGCAATCGGAAGGAATGGCCTTTGAGAAGTCCATGCGAGGCAGCTGGTGCGGTTTGGCCACCAGTGTCGCCAGCCAATTCACGATCGAGGATGCCAATTGGCTAGCAGCTATCAGTATGCCAATGACGATCAGCGCGAAAGCCCAGCTTCGCGCCCCGGCAGGATTTGCTTCATGCAGCAAGATTCCGGTAAAGATGGCGGTAAACAGGAGAATGCCGCCAAGGTAAGCGAAGAACGGCGTGCAAATGTTCCATCTCTTGATCGCTTCCAGCGGCTTCCTGCGCATGGACGTCGCTACTTCAAGCTCCGGCAAGCCCTTGTCGATCAGGTAATAACCGACGTGAGCGGCTGGATCGTCCGCATTTGAACTGACGGATTTTTCCCGGGCGAATTGTACCGCCCGGTCTGCAACCTCTGCTTCCGACATCGGGCTGCGCTTGGCGATTTTTTCGATTACATGGCGATAGTTGTCGCGGCTGGCAAAGTCCATCTGCCTGTAAACGTCAAGCGGATCGCTTCTCAAGCTTCGTTCCACCACGCTCATCGATTCCACGAACTCGCGCCAGTCCATAGTTCCCAGAAAACGAAGACTGCCGATACTGTTACTTAGACTGACCTGATCCGCTGCCTGTTGTTGCGTTTCCTCGACAATGAGCTGCTCGATCGTCATCCCTGACTCGGACAGGCGCTGGGAAATCCAGGTCAGAGGAAGGGAAAGCATGGTGTTCTGGCTTTGCAACCGGCGCGTCAGTTCCGCTACAAACGAGCTGTCCATCGGCGGATTGGATCGCGCCAGGTCGGCGACTTCCAGTATCAAGTTGCTGGGGTCTCTTTCGGCAACGTCCATCAGCCTGTCGACCCACGTTTCGGCCAAGGCATGATTGGCCCTGGTCGCGGCCAGCCGTGTTGCCACACGCCGCAAATTTTCTATCAGCGCCAGCCTCAGCATGATGGGGACAGCCCACAATTCTCCCAATGCAAGCGTTGAGGCTTCCTGGTAAGAAGAGACGAAGTGGCACATGCTGGCCATTTCAACCTTACCGTCGCCGTGGGATACGATTTCCAGCGCAAGGTCATACACTCTTGGATAACCCGCCGACGGGCCGCCAGCCAGGCGCGGCAATTCTCTGCTGTATCCTTTTGGCAAGTGTTTTCTGGCTATGCGGATCTGCTCTTCAATCAGGTAGTAATTGTCCAGCAGCCATTCCGCCGCCCGCGTAATCTGGCTTTTTTCCTTTGTTGCTGCAGCTAGCAAGCTGAAAATGTCGCTGATTATCGCTTCGTTTTCAGCGAGCCTCGGCAGAAGCTTATCTTTGTTTTCCTGCTTGCTCAGCGTGTGGGACTTTGCGAGAAATTTGCCGTACTGACCCATCTGGGTGGCGCTAAGCAACTCGGAGCGCAGCGGCGTTTCCTCAGTCGCATATTTTACGTTGCTGCGCTCTCCTGCCGTTCTTTTGAGAGCGCGCAGATAGTTCATGAGAATATTTTTGTATTGTTTCAATTCAGTCAACTCTTTTTGATAATTGCTGTGGGCGATCTAATTTCCTCCGCTACCTTCTCAATAAATCACCTATCGATATTTATTGAAAATCAACAAAAAATCGTTTTGGGGTTGCCGCCCGCTATAACGCGGGGAGTTCGCGCTAATATGGCATGCGTAATGAAAGTGAACGAATACGGAGCCGAATGATCGAAGGGTTTAAGCTTGGTGTGGGCCGAAGCGGGACGTAAACAAGGTGCGACGGGCCTCCTGGAAAAGTCATGGGAAATGCGACTTAAACGCGGCGACTGCCGACTATCTTGTACAATTCGATGTGTTTCTCCGAAGGGCGGCTTGGTCCGGTCCCTACACGTACCGCCCCAATCGCTCTTGAATATCGGGTTTTTCCACCCTGTTTGTGGTAATCTTTCAATCGTGCGGATTCCGTTCATGAATCATTTGAGGCGCAAAGTCCCAAAGCCACGGATGGTTAGCATATGGAATATGATGCGCTGCTATTGATTTTCCTCTGCAGCAAAATAATGCCGGTTCAGCTGTCAAAGCTTCACGCATGGCTGGAAAATGCGGCATTCTCAATGTGGACTCCGATAGTTACAGCCTGATGGCTGCGTTGAAAATATTTTCTAAACAAGAAACAGGCGGCTTCCCGAAATACGCGTTTATGGATATTGCTGAGGCTAAAAAAGTCCTCGAGACGGCATTGTTATGCGCTCAGGAACCTTTATCCATGCATGACATGAGGGATCTGTGCGTCCTTGACGGCGAAAGCGGCAAGCCGATGGGGAACCCGGAGATCCGGCAAATCCTGGAAGAGCTGGAAAAGGATTGGTCTGGCAAGGGACTGGAGATTGTCCAGTTGGCGAGCGGCTGGCAATTTCAGAGCCGTCCCGAAATGAAACGGTACCTGGACCGGCTTCACCGCGAGAAACCGCAGAAATACTCGCGCGCCACCCTGGAGACGCTGGCAATCATCGCGTACAACCAACCGGTTACCAGGGGCGATATTGAAAGCATCCGCGGGGTCACCGTGAATTCGCAGGCGATCAGGATGCTGGAAGAGCGGGGCTGGATAGAAACTGTCGGGCATCGAGACGTGCCGGGGCGGCCGGCATTGCTGGCTACCACGGCGCAATTTCTGGATGACCTTGGACTGGTTTCCCTGGAACAGTTGCCTGCTCTGCTTGAGCTTGATCAGGATGGCAGGCAAGGCGGCGATATTGATGCTTTGCAGCAAGCGCACTCCCATTTGGCTGTCGAATTGTTCCAGGCCGCAGGCCGACTGGTCGAAGACAACGCGGAGAATGCCTGAACAGATGCTGCGCAGGAATGCGCTAGCCTGTATAGAATGAGATTGATAATAGATGGATTCTTCTTGCCCCACCGGGGAAACAAGGATTTTGACAGGAGCGCACACTGCGGAAGTCACGCGTTGTTGTGCGATGCAAACCTTTTGATAAAAGAGCAATGAACAATAACGATACGAATGAAGCGCTGTCTTCGATTGCGGATGAAGCCGGATTGCATCCCAAAAGCGAGGTGAAATCTCCTTCCAGATCTGCCCGCACTGCGAAACCGTCGCCGACCGGCGAGGAGCAAGCAGCTCCGGCACCGCGCAAAAGGCGTGCGCCGCGCAGCAAACCGGCTCAGCAGGATCTGCCGGCGCTTGATGCTGCCGACTCGTCGCCAAATGCAAATCTGCCTGTTGCCGCATCCGAGGCTTCCGATTCCGGCACGGCGGAGCGCGCCGAGCCTTCGTCATCGGCAGGGCGCGGCGATAGACCTCCTCGCAGCGGCGACAGGCAGCAGCGCGGCAACAAGAAAGCAAGGCCAGGTAATTCCGCCTCATCCAGGCAAGGCAGTCATCCGTCGCGGCAAGCATCGCGCTCAGTCGATGCAGACCAGGTTTTTTCCTACGTGATCTCCGACGAATTCGATAATGCTGCGGGCGAGCAGGAGACAAAGGGCGGTCAACCGGCGCAAAGCGGCAAAAAAGGTCAGCAAAAGCGGCCTGTCCTGAGTGCGGAAGACGATGCTCCCAAACTGCATAAGGTTCTGGCTGAATCGGGTCTCGGTTCACGTCGTGATATGGAAGAGCTGATTGTGGCGGGTCGCGTGTCGGTAAACGGCGAACCGGCCCATATCGGACAACGTATTCTGCCGTCGGATCAAGTCCGCATCAACGGTAAATTGATTCAGCGCAAGATAGCCAAAAGCCTGCCGCGCGTTCTGGCATATCACAAGCCTGCGGGCGAAATTGTCAGTCACAACGATCCGGAGGGCCGCCCTTCCGTTTTCGAGCGCCTGCCCGCCATCAAGGCGGGGAAGTGGCTTGCGGTCGGACGCCTGGATTTCAATACCGAAGGCTTGCTGTTGTTCACTACTTCCGGCGACTTGGCCAACAAGCTGATGCATCCTCGTTATGAGATAGATCGCGAGTATGCGGTTCGTACCCTTGGCACCCTTGAGGAAGGCATGCGGCAGAAGTTGCTTGCCGGTGTTGAACTGGAGGATGGGGTGGGCAAATTTTCCAAGGTGGCCGATGCCGGAGGCGATGGCGTCAATAAATGGTATCGGGTAACGATAGCCGAAGGGCGTAACAGGGAAGTCCGGCGCATGTTCGAATCCATCGGTTTGACGGTTTCCCGGCTGATTCGCACCCGCTATGGCGAGATGCTGCTGCCGAATACCTTGAAACGCGGCCGATGGCAGGAACTGGAAGAGAATGCTGTGCGCGACTTGCTGCGAGCCAGCGGGCTGGAAAAGATGGTCGAGTCCGGCTCGCAGCAGGGTGGAAAAGGCAGAAGCGGCGAGAAGCCGCGCAGATTCGGAGAACAGGGTTCCTCCGGTAACAGGCAAACTCCCGGCATGCATCAGTCTGCTGCACAAGGACAGTGGCAAGGCCAAGGACAGAGGCAGGGCCAAGGTCAAAGTCAAGGACAGCGGCAAGGACAAGGTCAGGCTCAAGGGCAGAGACAGGGTCAAGGACAGGGTCAAGGGCAGGGGCAGGGGCAGAAACGCAGCCGCCAGCCCGACCCGTTGCAGACCACCTTCGGATTTGCCGGAATGGGCCAGAGCCAGTCCCGCCGTCCGTCTGGCCTGGCGCGCGGAGTTCCCGGCGCTCAAAATAACCCGCGTCGCAGGAACAAGATATAGAACGCCGATCAATCGGATCGGTAAGCAAAATGCCGGAAAACAGCACGTTTTCCGGCATTTTTCATGTGCAGCCAACGCTGCCGGAACGCATGATTCCAGGTCATCATGTTGGCGTTTGCTTATCTGGGGATATGCCAGGCAAAGCCAAAGCCAAAGGCCATCGCCTTGCCGCACCGGATTCTCCCGTTACGCTCGAGATGGCAAGATCCTCGTTCCGCGTCGGCGTATTGACCTGCCTTACGCTTCTTCCGCTCCGCTCATGTCGTCTTCGCTGGTAAACCCCGTCTTGAACGGATATTCGCAAAGATCGTTGATCAGGCAGCTTTTGCATTTCGGGTTACGGGCGGTGCAGGTATAGCGTCCGTGCAGCAACAGCCAGTGGTGGGCGTCATGTCTGAACTCGTCCGGAACAACTTTCAGAAGCTCCAGTTCGACATGGTTCGGGTCTTTGCCGAACACCATTCCGGTCCGGTTGGCTACGCGAAAAATATGCGTGTCGACCGCGATGACAGGTTGCCCGAACGCAGTGTTGAGCATAACGTTGGCGGTTTTGCGTCCCACTCCGGGAAGCGCTTGCAGGTCTTCCCTCTTGTCGGGCACCTCGCCCTTATGTCTTTCGAGAAGCAGGCGGGACATTTCGACCAGATATCTGGCCTTGGTGGGATAAAGGTTGATTGTCTTGATGAATGGAAGCAGCCCCTCTACGCCCAGCTTGTGAATGGCTGAAGGCGTATTGGCTACCTGAAAAAGCTTGCTGGTGGCCTTGTTGACGGAGACGTCGGTTGCCTGTGCGGACAGTATTACCGCGACCAGCAGTTCAAAGGGGCTGCCGTAATTCAGTTCCGTGGTGGGATGGGGATTTGCTCTTTGAAAGCGGATGAATATTTCACGAATGTTCTCAGGACTCATGCTTATTCCGTCTCGGTGGTTACGGGCGCCGTCCCGCCGGCTGCCGCTCGCTTTGCCAGCGATTCCCTTTTCAGACGGGCCTGCCGCAATGCCGCCTGAATGATACTTTTCTTTCTTTCTTCGGCGGTTTTACCATCAATTGCCGGTTTCGGCTTGACCGAATCCAATGCTTCGCCTGTCTTGGCTGCAAGCAGGGCGTCGCTTTCAATCTTATCGCGTTGCAGCCGAAAAATCCGGAAATCATGCCGCTCCCTCGCCGCCGCCGCTTGTTCGTGCGACCATGCCGCCCAGCCGGTTCCGGCGCCGCCTTCAACCGTCATTAGAATGCAATCGACCGGACAGGAAGCAATGCACAAGTCGCAGCCCGTGCATTGTTCGGTAATGACGCTGTGCATCTGCCTTGATGCGCCGATAATGGCATCGACCGGACAGGATTTGATGCAACTGGTGCAGCCGATGCAAAGCGACTCATCGATCCGAGCAACCCGGCGCAGACATTCAGCGCCGTGGAGCGGGCTCAGTTCGGTCGGAGCGACGCCTAGCAGATCGGCAAGCCGCGCAATTCCTTCGGCGCCTCCAAGCGGACACTGGTTGATCCCGGCTTCGTCACGCTCGATGGCGACGGCGTAGGCGCGGCATGAGGGGTAGCCGCATTTGGAGCACTGCGTCTGCGGCAGCAGGTTTTCGATCAGGTCGGCAAGGGGCTTGGCCATGCGCGCTTTTGACTTGAATGGGAGAGTCGGGCGCCGGTAAAACGATCAAGCGTATTTACCGGCGCGACCATCGCTGCAGTCTTCGTTGTTTAGTCGAATACCGGACTGTCCACCCCAAGCACCTTGTGCAGCTTCGGCGACGTCGTTGTGTACTGCAGATGAATCTTCTTGGCGGGGAAGATGTAGGGTGCTGCGCCAAAAGCAGCCAGGGCCGCTTCGTGGAAACCGGACAGAATGAGTTTTTTCTTGCCGGGATAGGTGTTGATGTCGCCCACCGCGAAAATGCCGGGAATGTTGGTCTCGAATTTTTCCGTGTCGACCACGATCTGCCTGCGTTCGATTTCAAGGCCCCACTCGGTAATTGCGCCGAGCTTAGGCGACAGGCCGAAGAATACCAGCAGGCTATCCAGCGGCAGCCGGCGCGTAACGCCGTCCAGTCCGGTCACCTTAATCTCGGAGAGCTTGTCGTCCCGGGTTTCATAGCCTGTGACTTGTCCTGTCAGGCATTGCATGCTGTATTCCTCGCACAAGGCTTTCATCTTGGCGACAGAGGCAGGCGCGGCGCGGAATTCGTCGCGCCGATGCAGCAGGATCACCGATTCGGCCTTATCCACCAAGTCGAGCGCCCAGTCGAGCGCGGAATCGCCGCCGCCGCAAATGACCAGGTTCTTGCCGAGAAACTGGGATGGATCCCTGACGCGGTAGAACAACTGGTCTTCTTCAAACTGCTCGATTCCGTCCAGCTTGATCGTGCGCGGCTGAAATGAGCCGACGCCTGCAGCGATGAAGACGGTCTTGGTGATGAACTTCTTGCCGATGGACGTTTCCAGGTCGAAGCGGCCGTCTTCGCGCCGCTTGACGACGGTCACTTCCTCGCCCAGGTGAAAAGTCGGGCTGAAAGGTTCGATCTGCTTCAGCAGATTATCGGTCAATTCGTGTCCGGTGCAGACAGGTACGGCCGGAATGTCATAAATGGGCTTGTCCGGGTAGAGTTCGATGCACTGGCCGCCGACGACGGGAAGCGAATCAATCACATGCGCCTTGATTTCCAACAGGCCGAGTTCAAAGACTTGAAAAAGTCCGACCGGACCGGCTCCGATAATCACGGCATCCGCTTCGATCGGATGATTATTAATAGTGGTGTTCATACTGTTAGCGTTAAATTGTTGAATAGGTGATTCCCGCAGATTGCTGCGTTTGCGGATATTGCCCCAGGCTTACTTGTCAAGGTAGCGCAACTTGTCCTTGACGTCCTTCCATTCGTCGGCGTCAGGCAAGGCATCCTTTGAGCGCGTAATGACGGGCAGGGCGCGCGAAAGCTCGGCATTAATAGCGATGAACTGCACTTGCTCGGCAGGCACATCTTCCTCGGCGTAGATGGCGTTGACCGGGCACTCCGGTACGCAAACCGCACAATCGATGCACTCATCCGGGTCTATAGCGAGAAAATTCGGTCCTTCGTGGAAGCAATCTACCGGGCATACATCCACGCAGTCCGTGTACTTGCATCGTATGCAGGCATCGGTGACAACATGAGTCATAACTGTCCAATCCGTAAAATTAATTGCAGAGCTCTCTGGTTAAACCGTCCAACGAGTGCCTGCTTATTGCAAAGCATTGTATTTTAAGGCAATTGCGCTCTTCTCACAAATAAGCTACATACTAATTAGTTACTTCTTAATACTTATAACTTATAAATAAAGGAATAGCTGCCAACGGGCGCGGCAAATCATGGGTGAACAGAGGCCTGCGAGGGTAAACCGGGCCTTATTTGCATGTCAAACGAGGATTTGCCCAACTTTTTGATGCGTAATTGAGCTCTGGCATATGGTTTTTGCCGGTATCACGCAATTTCAGCTAAAATAGACGTCGAAATTTCGCGAGTAGGGTGCGTGTGCGCGTTTACGATTAAACAGCAAACCCTGTATTAAGGGAAACCTGAAATAATCTTCCACCCATCCTTTTTTACAAACACAGATACTATTTCTGGGGCACGAGTCAGTACTCAAGCCCCATAGAGTGACTTATTTTTTGGACAATTCACATGGCAACTGCAGTTGAAAATTTGGACAAGCTTGAAAGACGCGTTACTTTTACTATCCCCAAGGCGGAAGTTGCGTCCGAAGTCGAGAAGCGCTTGAAGCTTCGCGCCCGCACTGCGAAGGCACCCGGTTTTCGGACAGGAAAAGTTCCCGCCAAAATGGTGGCGGCACAATATGGCTACCAAATTGAAAACGACGTGCTGAATGAAAAAATTGCCAGCGCATTCAATGATATTGCCACTCAAAATGACTTGCGGGTAGCAGGCTATCCAAGATTCGAGCCTAATACCGGCGATGACATCGCGGAAGAACTGCTGGCCTTCAACGCCACGTTCGAAGTATTTCCTGAAGTGAATGTCGGCGATTTGTCCCAAGCTGAAGTCGAAAAGACGACTACCGCCTTTACCGACGCAGAAGTAGACAAGACTATCGATATCCTACGCAAGCGCCAGGCTCATTTCCACGTCAAGGGTGTATCGGGCGAGCACGGAGACGGCGGTTCCGATCAGACGGCGCAAAATGGCGACCGCGTTACGGTTGATTTCGTCGGTAAAATCGATGGCGTTGAATTTGAAGGGGGCAAAGCGAGCGATTTCGTATTCGTTCTTGGCGAAGGTCGCATGCTGCCCGAGTTTGAAGCGGCCGCTCTCGGTATGAAGGCAGGCGAAAGCAAGGACTTCCCGCTGTCATTCCCCGAAACCTATCAGGGCAAGGATGTCGCCGGTAAAACCGCCGAGTTTACGCTTACCATGAAACAGATCGAGTGGGCGCATCTGCCTGAGGTCAATGATGAGTTTGCAAAGGCGCTTGGCATCCCCGATGGCAACGTCGGCAAGATGCGTGAGGATATCAAGACCAATCTCTTACGCGAAGTCAATAACAGGTTGAATGCCATCAACAAGAATAAGGTCATGGATGCGCTTCTGAAGGTTTCCGAATTCGACGTGCCGAAGGCAATGGTCGATCAGGAGATCAGTCAGTTGGCAGAAATGGCCCGCCGGGACATGGCCCAGAGAAATATGGACCCGAAAGGCATTCAACTGCCGCCGGAACTGTTTTCCGCGCAGGCGGAGCGTCGCGTTCGTCTGGGAATGATCCTTGGAAAAATCATGAAGGACAATAACCTGGCGGCAACGCCGGAGAAACTTCGTGCAAAGGCGGAAGAACTCGCCAGCAGCTACGAGCAGCCCGAAGTGGTCAGGGATTTTTACCTGAACGATCAGTCCCGCAGGTCGGAACTGGAAGCGCTGGTCATGGAGGAAAACGTTATAGAGTATGTCCTCGGCAAGGCGAAAGTGACCGAAAAGGAAATGCCGTTCGATGAGTTGATGTCCCAGCAAGCGTAAAACTGTTGATACTGGCGGTGCGGTACGAAGAAGCGAACCGCATCTCTTCGATGCAACCCTCTCCTGGTGGGAGCGAGGGTGATTGGGCTCGACAGGATCAGGATGCTGTCGAGCCGCATAAACAACACAGGGAATGAAATGACTGCTCAGTTTGGAAAATCTGCACTGGATACGGAAATGATCGGCATGGTTCCGATGGTGATCGAACAAAGCGGTCGGGGCGAGCGCGCCTATGATATTTATTCGCGCCTGCTGAAAGAACGCGTTATTTTTCTGGTCGGTCCCGTGAACGACCATAACGCCAATCTGATTGTTGCCCAGTTGTTGTTTCTGGAAAGCGAAAACCCCGAAAAAGATATATCGCTGTACATCAATTCGCCGGGCGGCTCCGTATCGGCCGGCATGGCAATTTTTGACACAATGCAGTTCATCAAGCCGGAAGTCTCGACTCTCTGCACCGGACTGGCGGCATCGATGGGCGCCTTCCTGCTGGCTGCCGGAGCGAAAGGCAAGCGCTTTTCGCTTCCGAATTCGCGCGTCATGATTCATCAGCCGTCAGGCGGCGCGCAAGGGCAGGCATCCGACATCGAGATCCACGCGCGAGAAATTCTCTATCTGAGAGAAAGGCTGAATGGTATCCTTGCCGAAAAAACAGGCAAGAGCATCGAGCAAATCGGTCTGGATACGGAGAGGGATAATTTCATGTCGGCCGATGATGCCGTTAATTACGGCCTGATCGACCAGGTTTTGACTCATCGTTCTTAAAGTTGTTGTAATTTGTGCAATGACAGCCCGAGCGTATGCCTGTTCGGGCGTTTTGCTTTACAAGAGCCTGTTTTATGGGATCAAGGGATGGCAATGGATTCAATCCCCCGTCCATGAATTGCGCTCTGAGTTCACGTTCTTTCCCAACTTGTGCTAAGGTATCTTTAACAAGCCGGGATTAAAAAACCCAGTGAAATCACATTTAATGCATAGATTGCCCAATGTCTGAAAAAAAATCCTCCCCAAGCGAAAAGTTGCTGTATTGCTCTTTCTGCGGAAAAAGCCAGCACGAAGTTAAAAAGCTGATTGCCGGCCCGTCAGTCTTCATCTGTGATGAATGCATTGACCTGTGCAACGACATTATCCGGGACGAGACTTCCAGCACGGATCTGATCAAGGACAGCAAGGATTCGCTTCCGACTCCGCAGGAAATTTGCAACCTGCTGGATCAGTACGTCATTGGACAGCAAACTGCCAAACGGATTCTTTCCGTCGCCGTGTACAACCACTACAAGCGACTCAAGCATCTGCATAGGAAGGATGATGTCGAGCTGTCCAAGAGCAATATTTTGCTGGTCGGCCCTACCGGCTCCGGCAAGACCTTGCTCGCGCAGACACTGGCGCGCATGCTCAATGTTCCGTTCGTGATTGCCGATGCGACCACGTTGACGGAGGCTGGGTATGTCGGCGAAGACGTCGAAAACATCATTCAGAAGCTGCTGCAAAGCTGCAACTATGATGTGGACAAGGCTCAGCGCGGAATCGTTTATATCGACGAGATCGACAAGATTTCGCGCAAATCGGACAATCCGTCGATTACGCGCGATGTTTCCGGCGAAGGCGTGCAGCAGGCCTTGCTGAAGCTGATCGAAGGGACGATGGCTTCCGTGCCGCCGCAGGGCGGACGCAAGCATCCCAACCAGGATTTCGTCCAGATCGACACCACCAACATCATGTTCATTTGCGGCGGCGCATTCGACGGTCTGGCCAAGGTAATTTCAAACCGCTCCGAGAAGAGCGGAATCGGATTTTCGGCCAGCGTCAAGAGTCAAAGCGAAAAGAGCGACAGCGACAAGTTGCTCGACGTGGAACCCGAAGACCTGATCAAGTTCGGCCTGATACCGGAGCTGGTGGGCAGGTTGCCGGTTGTCGCTGTTCTTAACGAACTTACCGAAGATGCATTGATCCAAATTTTGGTCGAACCGAAGAACGCACTGATCAAGCAATACACGAAACTGCTGCAGATGGAAGGGGCTGAGCTTGAAATACGCCCTGCCGCCTTGTTTGCCATCGCCAAGAAAGCGCTGGCGCGCAAAACCGGCGCCCGCGGACTTCGGTCGATCATGGAACATCTGTTGCTGGACGTGATGTACGAATTGCCTAACCAGCAGAATGTCGTCAAGGTCGTTGTAGATGAAAACACCATTACCAACGATGTGAAGCCCTTGCTTATCTATCAAGACAAGCAAAAGGCCGCAGGAGAAAATTGATCTGTCAGTTCCTTTGCAAAATGTGATTTTGCCTAACAAGAGCATTAAAAGCACTACTACGTATTAACCGAAGGCTTGTCTCACCGTGTTGCCAACGATGATCGTTGACGCGAGTGGATCTGCAAGAGCCTTCCACGGATAGCAATAAAGCTGTTGACTACTCTTGTTTTTTTGTCTCTCGTGCCAACATTATTATCAAGTTTATTGAATAAGGTTTGCCATGACGACTTCTATAATCACTGAAAATTCCAGATTGCCATTGCTCCCGTTAAGGGATGTAGTGGTGTTTCCGAACATGGTGATTCCATTGTTCGTAGGTCGTCCAAAGTCGATCAAGGCGCTCGAAGCTGCGATGGAGCAGGACAAGGTCATCATGCTGGCTGCCCAGAAAGCGGCAGCCAAGGATGATCCTTCCGCTGACGACATTTATGAAATCGGTTGCGCAGCCAATATCCTGCAGATGCTGAAGCTGCCCGACGGTACGGTAAAAGTACTGGTCGAGGGAGTGCAGCGCGCGCACGTCAATCGCGTTACCGAGCTTGAAACTCACCTGATGTGCGAAGTGACGCCCATCGATTCCGTTCTTGAAAAAGATCTGGATGTCGAGGCGATGCGCCGCTCGATTGTCCAGCAGTTCGAGCACTACGTGAAGCTCAACAAGAAAATTCCTCCGGAGATTCTGGTTTCCCTGTCTGGTATCGATGACGCCGGCCGTTTTGCGGATACGGTGGCTGCGCATCTTCCGTTGAAGCTGGAAGAGAAACAGGTCGTTCTGGAAACGTTCAGCGTCTCGGCGCGGCTCGAGTATCTGCTCGGGAAACTGGAGGGCGAACTGGATATTCTCCAGGTCGAGAAGCGAATTCGCGGCAGGGTCAAGCGCCAGATGGAGAAATCGCAGCGCGAGTATTATCTGAACGAGCAGGTCAAGGCGATTCAGAAAGAACTTGGCGAAGGCGAAGAGGGCGCTGACATCGAGGAATTCGAGAAGAGAATTGCCGCTGCGAGAATGCCGAAGGAAGCACGCGACAAAGCGGAAGGCGAACTCAAGAAGCTTAGATCGATGTCGCCGATGTCTGCCGAAGCGTCGGTGGTTCGCAACTATATCGAGACTCTGGTCAATCTTCCCTGGAAGAAGAAGACCAAGGTCAACAACGATCTGGAAAATGCGGAAAAAGTTCTCGAAGCAGACCATTATGGTCTGGAGCGGGTAAAGGAACGCATTCTTGAATACCTTGCCGTACAGCAAAGGGTGGACAAGCTGAAAGCGCCGATCCTGTGCTTCGTGGGGCCGCCGGGCGTTGGTAAAACGTCGCTGGGTCAGTCGATTGCGCGAGCAACCAACAGGAAATTCATTCGCATGGCTTTGGGCGGAGTGCGCGATGAAGCAGAGATTCGCGGTCATCGCCGTACCTATATCGGCGCTTTGCCGGGCAAGATCCTGCAAAGCCTGACCAAGGCGAAAGTTCGCAATCCGCTGTTCTTGCTGGATGAAGTGGACAAGATGGGCGCTGATTTCCGCGGCGATCCGTCCTCTGCGTTGCTCGAGGTGCTGGATCCGGAGCAAAACCATACCTTTTCCGACCATTATGTCGAGGTTGATTTCGATTTGTCGGACGTGATGTTTATTGCGACCTCCAACTCTTACAATATCCCGCCGGCTTTGCTGGATCGGATGGAAGTAATACGGTTGGCGGGCTATACCGAAGACGAAAAGACGAATATTGCGTTGCGCTATCTGATACCCAAGCAGATCAAGGCTAACGGGTTGAAGGACAGCGAGATCACGATTGCGGAAGCGGCGATTCGCGATATCGTTCGCTACTACACTCGCGAAGCCGGGGTGCGGGCGCTCGAGCGGGAAATCTCCAAGATTTGCCGCAAGGTCGTCAAGATGCTGCTGATGAAAAAGCAGAGCCGCAAGGTGGCCGTGACGCCGAAGAACATCGACAAGTTTCTGGGCGTTCGCCAGTTCGACTACGGCGTTGCCGAGAAGGAGAACCAGATCGGGCAGGTGGTCGGTCTGGCCTGGACCGAGGTTGGCGGTGAATTGCTTACTGTGGAAGCGGTTGCTGTGCCCGGAAAAGGCGGCGTCATCCGGACCGGTACTTTGGGCGAGGTGATGAAGGAATCGATCGAGGCGGCCAGAACCGTCATACGCAGCCGCGCCGCAAGGCTTGGCATTCAGAGCGATGCGTTTGACAAGTCTGACATCCACATCCACGTTCCTGAAGGCGCAACGCCGAAAGACGGCCCATCCGCGGGCATTTCCATGGCGACCGCGCTGGTGTCGGTTTATACGGGCATTCCGGTGCGAGCCGATGTGGCGATGACAGGCGAAATCACCTTGCGCGGAGAAGTTCTGCCGATTGGCGGCTTGAAGGAAAAACTGCTGGCAGCCCAACGCGGCGGCATCAAGAGGGTTCTGATTCCGCAGGAGAATGTCAAGGATCTGGCCGAGATTCCGGACAGCGTGAAGAACAAGCTGGAAATCATTCCTGTACGCTGGATCGACAAGGTTCTGGAGCTTGCTCTTGAGCGGCAGCCTGTTCCCCTGGCTGCCGTGGAAGCGGCCGTGTCGCCGGCGGTTCCCATTACAGGGGAATCCACGACGGACTCGAACGTGATCAAGCACTAGGCAATTCACGATCAGGAAAAAAGCGCTTGAAAAAGCGCTTTTTTCTTGTGTGCGGCTTTTTCACGCTCGCTTGGCGCTATCGGCCTATGTCGATTTTCGAGCGTTCGCTTCGGTCAGGCGGTTCAGGCAGGCGCGCACGGCGGGGATCAGTTCGCCTGCCGTCAGTCCTATCGGCCCGATCCCCTGCCTGACGAGTTCATCGGCAGCGGCGCCGTGCATCCAGACTGCTCCCAAGGCGGTTTCCCATAGCGGCCAATTCTGAGCCAGCAAGGCGCCGCATATCCCGGACAGCACGTCCCCTGAGCCTGCAGTCGCCAAGGCCGGGTTGCCGGTGGTGTTGATCACTATCCTTTTGTCCGGCGCTGCGATTACAGAGCCGGATCCTTTCAAGACGACGACTGAGTTGAACTGTTTTGCCAGGCGCGTAGCGGCTTCGAGCCGGTCCGACTGCACCTGCGCCACGCTTGTGCCGAGCAGGCGCGCCGCTTCGAGCGGGTGAGGAGTCATCAGGGTTCCGCTTGTGCGCAGGAAAACCTTTTCTTGCAAGCCGGGGTCGGATGCAAGAAGGTTCAGTGCATCGGCATCGAGCACAACCGCATTTTCACTGTCAAGCACGCGCGCCAGCAAATCGCGCGCTGCCGGGGTTCTGCCGAGTCCGGGGCCTGCTGTCAGGATGGCGGACGAGAAGTCAAACTCTTGCGCTTGCCGGTACATCAATTCCGGTTGCTGCTCGTCGTAATCAGGCGCGGCATCGAGAAAAATAGTATAGACGCGCCCCGCGCCGCAATGGAGCGCTGCTCGCGACGCCAGCGCTGCCGCGCCCATCATGCCCGGAGCGCCGCCGATGATTGCCGCATTGCCGAAGCTGCCTTTATGCGACTCGTGCCTGCGTTTCAGCAGGCAGGAAGCAAACAGGGAGACGCTGTTCAACCACCGCCTGGGCGCAGGGAAGAGCGCGTCGCTTACGCCTAGGTCGGCAACATGAACCTGTCCCGAATTGTCGCGGCCGTGCAGCGTATGCAGCCCCGGCTTGTCGCCGATGAACGTAATGGTATGGCTGGCCTGTATCGCTACTCCCGCTGTTCCGTGCTCTCCGGTTATGGCACCGGTATCGGCGTCAAGCCCGCTCGGATTGTCCAGCGACAAAATCGGGCACGGAAGAGTGTTTGCGGCCTCGACCAGAATACGCAACTCGCCCGTGATGGCCTGCTTGAGGCCGATTCCGAACAGCCCGTCCACCAACAGCGACCATGGTCTTTCCGATATGGCCGAAACGACATGCGCAACGGAGGAGGTGTCCAGCCAGTGTGCGGGACTGTTTCTGGCGCGTTGCAGCGCCTCTTTAGCCTCTTGCGACTGTTTGCGCTCGTCGCAGTACAGCATGACTGACACGTGAATGCCGGACAATGCGAGAGAGGCGGCCAGTTCGAGCGCATCGCCGCCGTTGTTTCCGGGTCCGGCCAGAACGAGCACCGCGTTACTTGCGGGATCTGCCGGAAGCAGCGTCAGCGCGAGTTCCGCGGCGGATTGGCCTGCTCGCCGCATCAGGGCGCCCGGAGGTAATTCGGCTGCTGCCGATCGTTCAATCCGACGAATTTCGTCAATCGTATAGAGAGTGTTCATCATAGTGAAACAAGTCGTCCGACGGCAGTGTTTAAACTGCTTGCAGACAGGGCCTATCGGAGCAGTCTATTTACGTTTCCTTTGCCATAATACGTTGGAAAATGAGTTGTTTTCCAGTACAATTGCTGATTCTTGAAATAAACGTCAAGAAAAAACGATAGACCAAACGCGAATCCGGCCAAAAAGGGTGCTCAAAAGAGTGACTGATCGGATTCAAGACCTAACCCTGGAGAAAATTATGTCCGTAACTATGCGTGAAATGCTGGAGGCTGGTATCCATTTCGGTCACCAGACCCGTTTCTGGAATCCCAAGATGGCGCCGTTCATCTTCGGCCATCGCAACAAGATTCATATCATCAACCTGGAAAAAACGCTTGGCATGTATCAGGAGGCGATGAAGTACGTTCGTCAACTCTCATCCAATCGCGGCACCGTTTTGATGGTTAGCACCAAGCGTCAAGCACGCGAAATCATTGCCGCCGAAGCGCAGCGCGCCGGCGTTCCGTATGTTGACCAGCGCTGGCTGGGCGGCATGCTGACCAATTACAAGACTATCAAGACTTCCATCAAGCGCCTGAAGGACATGGAAGTGGCAATGGAAGACGGTTCCTTCGAAAAGATGAGCAAGAAGGAAGGTCTGATGTTCCAGCGCGAGATGGTCAAGCTGCAGAAATCCATTGGCGGCATCAAGGACATGAACGGTCTGCCCGACGCTATTTTCGTCGTCGATGTCGGTTATCACAAGGGCGCCATTACCGAGGCTGCCAAGCTGGGCATTCCTGTTATCGGCGTAGTCGATACCAACCATTCGCCTGAAGGACTGGCTTATGTCATCCCGGGTAATGATGACTCCTCCAAGGCTATCCAGTTGTATGCTCGCGGCGTTGCAGATGCAATCCTCGAAGGCCGCGCCAATTCGATGCAGGACATCGTCGAGTCCGCCAAGGGCGCTGACGAGGCTGCCGCTTCTGAAGCAGTTGACGCACAAGCTGAGTAAAGAGCAAGGAAAAGGGTGGCTTGCGCCACTCTTTTTACCTGGAATGGAAATTCGATAAGGGCGCTGTAAAAAGGCCCACTTTGTTAGGAGATAGACATGGCGGCAATTACCGCAGCGATGGTTGGCCAGTTGCGTGCAAAGACCGACGCACCGATGATGGAGTGCAAGAAGGCACTGACCGAAGCCGACGGCGACATGGACAAGGCCGAAGAACTTCTTCGCGTCAAGCTGGGCAGCAAGGCTTCGAAGGCTTCTACCCGCATAACGGCGGAAGGCATGGTAGCAGCTTACATTGCAGGCAAGGTAGGCGCGTTGGTTGAGGTCAATTGCGAAACCGACTTCGTTACCAAGAACGATGAATTCATTGCTCTGGCTAATGCATGCGCAAAACTGGTTGCCGAAAATGATCCAGCCGATGTGGCGGCGCTTTCGGCATTGCCCCTGAACGGCAAAACGCTTGACGAACAGCGCGCGGCTCTGGTTGGGCGTATCGGCGAGAACATGTCGATTCGCCGCTTCAAGCGCTTCGAAACGGACGCATCGCTGGCTTCCTATCTGCACGGCGCCCGTATCGGCGTAATGGTTGAATACGACGGCCCTGATGAGCAGGTCGGCAAGGATGTGGCGATGCATATTGCCGCTATGAAGCCGGTAGCGCTTTCTTCCGAGCAAGTGCCGGCGGAACTGATCGAAAAAGAACGTTCGATTGCACGCCAGAAAGCAGACGAAGATGCAGTCAAGGCCCAGGCCGAAGGCAAGAAGCCGCAGCCGGCAGAGATTCTGGCCAAGCGGATTGACGGCTCAGTGCAAAAATATCTGAAAGAAGTGTCGTTGCTCGATCAGCCGTTTGTCAAAAACGACAAGCAAACAGTCGATCAGATGCTGAAAGCGGCCAAAACAACGGTCAGGTCTTTTGCCATGTTTGTAGTTGGTGAAGGACTGGAAAAAAGACAGGATGATTTTGCAGCAGAGGTTGCGGCTCAGGTAGCCGCGGCCAAGCAAGCTTAAGCATTATCAAGCTTTTGAAACGGGCCGAAAGGCCCGTTTTTACAGAGCGATGCAAATGAGCTGATTTATTCATTCGCAATGCGTGTATTTGCTAATTCCGCCGGACGGCGACGGATAAGAAAACAGGCTCGGAAATGTATTTTCATGAGCCTGTATTTATAGGAACCTGCATCATGACCAAACCTGTCTATAAACGGATTCTTCTCAAGCTCTCCGGCGAAGCCCTGATGGGCGATGATCAGTACGGCATCAACCGTGCTTCGATCGAACGCATGGTGGCCGACGTCGCCGATGCGGTGAAGCTCGGCGTCGAAATGGCGATTGTCATTGGCGGAGGCAATATTTTTCGCGGCGTCGCTCCCGGTGCAAAGGGAATGGACCGCGCTACTGCAGACTATATGGGCATGTTGGCGACGGTGATGAATTCGCTTGCGCTGGCTGATGCGATCAAGCAAGTTGGACTTACCGCGCGCGTCATGTCGGCCATCGGCATAGAGCAGGTAGTCGAATCATATGTGCGCGCCAAGGCTTTGCAGTACTTGGAAGAAGGAAAAGTGGTTGTATTTGCCGCCGGCACCGGCAATCCCTTTTTCACCACGGATACGGCAGCAGCATTGCGCGGCGCCGAAATGGGCGCTGAAATCGTTCTGAAGGCCACCAAGGTGGACGGCGTCTACACGGCCGATCCGATGAAAGACAAGAACGCTACCCGCTATACCGACATCACTTTCGACGAAGCCATCGAAAAACACCTTGAAGTGATGGATGCCGCCGCTTTCGCCCTGTGCCGCGATCAGAAATTACCGATTAAAATATTCTCGATACTCAAGCCGGGAGCGCTGAAGCGCATTCTGCTGGGCGAGGATGAAGGCACGCTGGTACATTTGTAAACCGAACTTTCGGTTTGATCCGGAGAGGTTTTAGCCGGATCTGCTCCATTTCTTCAGTTTGTAGTGCCCAGGAATGAACCGCGTGCGGTTCTGCTGTGTGTCAGAGGGGCATTTGATCTGGCTGAACTGGTAATGCAGGCGTTGCGTACAGTACTATTCGTATACTAAGGGAGAGCAGCATGACTACCGCTGATGTTAAAAAGAATACCGAGCAAAGAATGCTCAAATCGATCGACACTCTGAAAGTGGACTTGGCCAAGGTCCGGACCGGACGCGCGCATCCCGGCATTCTGGATCATGTTCAAGTCGATTACTACGGAAATCCGACACAGATAAACCAGGTCGCGAATATCACCCTCATGGACGCACGCACCATCTCGGTACAACCCTGGGAAAAAAAGATGTTGTCCGCAATCGAGAAAGCGATTCGCGATTCCGACCTGGGACTGAACCCATCCTCGCAGGGCGACATAATTCGCGTTCCAACGCCGCCGTTGACAGAAGAGCGGCGCAAGGACATGGTCAAGCTGGTCAAGGGCGAAGGCGAAGATGCAAAGATTGCAGTCCGAAACATCCGTCGCGACGCCAATGAAGTCTTGAAGAAGTTGCTCAAGGATAAATCCTGCTCCGAAGACGAGGAACGTCGTGCCCAGGATGACGTGCAGAAGTTGACCGACAGGTTTGTTGCCGAGGTCGACAGGCTGGTTGCGGAAAAGGAAAAGGAAGTATTGACTGTTTGACGCAGAAGACGAATATCCCGACATGTCATGTCACAAAACAATCGGTTCAGTCGCGGAAGTTTCCTTGATTCCCCGTCATATCGCCATCATCATGGATGGCAATGGCCGTTGGGCGACCAAGCGTTTTTTGCCGCGCGTCGCGGGTCATGTAAAAGGCGTTGAGTCTGTCCGCAGGATTGTCGAAGCCTGTGCTTCTCGCGGCGTCGAGTATTTGACCGTTTTTGCATTCAGTTCGGAAAACTGGCGGCGGCCGGTTGAAGAAGTGTCTTTCCTGATGGGGCTGTTTTTGTCAGCCCTGGAAAAGGAAGTGGCAAAGATGCACGCAAACGGAATCCGGCTGAAGATAGTCGGCGATTTGAGCCGATTCGACGACAAACTGCAAAAAATGATTGCACATGCGGAACGCAGGACCGAAAGCAATCATAAGCTAACCCTCACGATCTGTGCGAATTACGGCGGGCGCTGGGATATATTGCAAGCCATGAGCAAATTGATCTCGCAAAATCCCGGTCAGAATGAATTTACCGAAGAGCAGCTGGCGCCCCACCTTTCTCTCGCCTATGCTCCCGACCCCGACCTTTTCATACGCACTGGCGGCGAAGAGCGCATCTCCAACTATCTTCTGTGGCAGCTTGCCTACACGGAACTCTATTTTACCGAAACGTACTGGCCCGACTTCGATAGTGCCGCACTGGATGCGGCCATCGCATCTTATCAAAACAGGGAACGGCGTTTCGGCCGGACCAGCGAGCAGGTAACTGCTCAAAAAAAGATTTCCTGATGCTGAAAACCCGCGTTATTACCGCCTTGTTTCTGGTGGCAGTGCTTCTGCTGGTACTGTGGTCGGAGTCCTTCGTGGCGTTCGTTCTCCTGGCAACCGTTTTTTTTGCGGGTGCTATATGGGAAATATTTCGTCTGTTCGATAACAGGCAGCCGGTCGTGTATGCCGCTTTCTGGGCAGTCTTTTTTGCCGTTGTTGCGTTTACGGTTGATAGATCAACCTATTTCTGGGTTTTTGTACTCTGTGCCGCTATCTGGTTCCTTTATCTTATTCCATCCATGAGCCGGACACTCCCGGGCTTGCACCGCACCGGCGACCGGATATTCGAGCTAATGTACGCCGTTACCCTCTTTGGCAGCTTTTCCGCAGTACTGGTTCTATACAAGCATTCGGCGATATTCCTGCTGTCCGTGATGGGTGTGGTGTGGATTGCCGATATTGGCGCGTATTTCGTTGGCAGGAAGTTCGGAAGGCGCAAGCTGGCGCCTTCCATTTCACCCGGAAAGACCTGGGAAGGCGCAATAGGCGGATGGCTGCTGGTTTTGATCGTGTCGGTTGTTTCGATAGTTGCAATTGGCTTGAGGGATACCTTGGCGCCCAGGGTTCAGGCAAAACTGGGCTGGACAGGACTGTTCTTTGTAATGACAATACTGGTCGCTGTAAGTGTTATCGGAGATTTGCTCGAGTCGAAACTGAAACGCCGCAGAGGGTACAAGGACAGCAGCAGCCTGCTGCCGGGTCATGGCGGCATTCTTGATCGGGTCGATTCGCTGATTCCGGTATTGCCGCTAGCCGTTTTGCTGGATACATGGGTATGAGAATGCAAAGGATCACAATTCTGGGCTCGACAGGCTCGATCGGGGTTTCCACCCTTGATGTGCTTGCACGCCATCCTGACCGGTACGCGGTGCATGCCCTGACTGCAAATAGCCAGGTCGATCTGTTGTGCGCTCAATGCGAACGTTTTCATCCCAAGGTCGCGGTTGTCGGCACGGCGGAAACCGCGCTGGAACTGAGCAGGAAACTGCGCGACAAGGGATTGAAAACCCAAGTGGAATATGGCGAAGCGGCCTTGTGCGCCGTTGCGGAAGCGCCCGAAAGCGATGCGGTAATGGCCGCCATAGTCGGCGCAGCCGGTCTCGCGCCTGCGTTGGCAGCGGCCCGGGCCGGGAAAAAGGTCATGCTCGCCAACAAGGAAGCGCTCGTCATGTCCGGCCAGTTGTTCATCGATGCGGCAATGGAAAATGGAGCTACGCTTTTGCCAATCGACAGCGAGCACAACGCCATATTCCAGTGTCTGCCGCAAGCATATCAGCGCTCCCCCGGCCAGCACGGCGTCGCCAAGGTATTGCTGACTGCATCCGGCGGCCCGTTCCTTACCCGCGCGATCGACACGCTTGACGCGGTGACCCCGGCACAAGCAGTCGCGCATCCGAAATGGGTCATGGGCAGGAAAATATCAGTCGATTCGGCCACGATGATGAACAAGGGGCTGGAAGTGATCGAGGCACACTGGCTGTTCGGCATTCCCGCCAGCCAGATTGAAGTCGTGATCCATCCGCAGAGCGTCATCCATTCAATGGTAGCCTACGTGGACGGTTCGGTAATCGCTCAATTGGGTAACCCCGACATGCGCATTCCGATTGCACATGCGCTGGCGTATCCGGACCGGATTGCGTCCGGCGTCAGTCAGCTTGATCTGACCAGAATGGGCAACCTGCAGTTCGAACGTCCCGATTTCCTGCGTTTCCCCTGTCTCAAGCTGGCTTACGATGCCTTGCAGGCTGGAGGAGCAACGCCCGCGATCCTGAATGCCGCCAATGAGGTTGCTGTGCAGGCTTTTCTTGATGAGCGGATCAGTTTCCGAAAGATTGACTACGTGGTCGCCGGTGTCCTGGACAGGGTTGCGACCGATAGCAGGATAATGGGCATAGATAGCGTGATGCAGCATGACAGGGCTGCCCGGCTTGAGGCCTTCGCCATGGTTGCCGCATGAATCTGCCATTAACATTGCTGGCGTTTTTTGCGGCCATCAGCGTGCTGATTGTCGTGCATGAACTTGGCCATTACTGGGTCGCGCGCTGGTGCGGCGTCAAGGTGTTGCGGTTCTCTCTCGGCATGGGAAAGGTCGTCTGCTCCCGGAAAATCGGCCCCGATCAGACCGAATGGACGCTCTCCGCATTGCCTTTGGGCGGTTACGTGAAATTGCTGGATGCGCGCTCGCCGGACGTCGGCGAACTGTCGCCCGAGGAACAGAAGCGCGAATTTACCCAGCAAAAGGTCTGGCGCCGCATTGCAATAGTGGCGGCCGGGCCTTTTTCCAATTTTTTACTTGCCGTGCTAATTCTGGCGGGCCTGTATGTATACGGCACGCCGGAGCCTTCGACCAGACTGCGCGTCGTGCCTGAAGCGACGGCAGCTTACCAGGCCGGCTTTCGGGGCGGTGAGCTGATCACGGCCGTTAATGGTTCGCAGGTGCGCTCATGGACCGATCTGCGCTGGAAAATGATGGAGGCCGTGATTGGAAAAGTCCCAGTCAGGCTCGACGCGCAACGGCCGACGGACGACTCGTCCCGGAACCTCGCTGTCTCGTACGTCCTGCCCGGTAAACTCATCTCCGCCGAAGACTTGGAGAAAAACTTCATGGGCAAGCTGGGACTTTCTCCGGCCAGACCGCCCGCTACGATCAGCAAAGTCATACCCGACGGTCCTGCTATGAAAGCAGGGTTGCTCGAGGGAGACCTTTTGATGACGGTCAATGGCCAGCCTGTGCTGGACGGATTGGCGTTCGTCGAAATGGTTCGCGCCTCGCCTTCAAGAGAACTGAAAATAAGCGGCCTTAGGAATCAAAAAGTCTTTAATGTGGTCGTTACCCCCGAAACGCAGCTTGAAAATGGCCTGGCAGTGGGAAAGATCAAGGCGGAGATACCTTCGATGCCGGAAATGATCATTTCCAGGGATGCGCTTCCCATGGCGATCGTCAAGGGAGTGGCAAAAACGTGGGATACGAGCGTCGTCACGGTCAAGATGATCGGCAAAATGATCGTGGGCGAAGTTTCCATAAAAAACATTACCGGCCCGATCACTATAGCGGATTATGCCGGCCAGACTGCACGCGCCGGCCTGATCCACTACTTCCAATTCATCGCATTCATCAGTATCAGTATCGGGGTCATGAATTTGCTGCCGATTCCGGTTCTGGATGGGGGCCTTTTGTTGTATTATGCTGTGGAAATGTTGACCGGAAGAACTGTATCCGGACGTTTTGGCGAAATAGCCCAGCGTGTTGGCGTTGCGATACTGATGACCTTGTTGGTGGTGGCGGTTTTCAATGACATCGTGCGGCTGTTAACCTAGTTTATTGGCGTCTCATGCCTTGTTTTTCCTTTTTTAGAGCCAGTGGAGCGGTGATGAGCCGCAGAAGGTGCTGCATGCACTCGCTGCAGTCATCTTCATTGAGAAGATGACGTAGTTGAGCCCGACAGAAACCTTGTTCTGGACTAGATGAGCAGACGCATCCATGCGAAGTCGACAATGTTACTGGCCGTTGCAAATGAAGTCATGCGTTCGCCAAGCCCAATGATCCAATACGATAGATAAATGAAACCACATTCCGATCGTTCCCTTCCCCCATTTCGCCATTCCCTAATCGCCATTGCCGCTCTTGCAGTGTGCGCCAGCAATGCATTCGCGCTGGATCCGTTCACTGTCAAGGATATTCGAGTCGAAGGCATTCAGCGCACGGAGGCCGGCACCGTATTCAGCTATTTGCCGGTCAGAGTGGGAGACACCTTTACCGAGGAAAAGGGTGCCGCTGCGATCAAGGCGCTGTATGCGACCGGTTTTTTCAAGGACGTTCGAATTGATGCGGACGGCAACGTGCTGGTTGTCGTGGTAGAGGAAAGACCGGCGATTGCCAATGTCGAGTTTTCCGGCACGAAGGAATTCGAGAAGGACCAGCTCGTCAAGTCGCTCAAGGAGATCGGCTTGGGCGAGGCGCGGATCTATGATCGGGCGTTGGTGGACCGTGCCGAGCAGGAGCTGAAGCGCCAGTATTTGTCGCGCGGTTATTACGGAGTCCAGATAACGACCACGGTTACGCCTGTCGAACGCAATCGCGTATCGGTCAACTTCACCGTGAACGAAGGCGAGGTCGCTCGAATCAAACAGGTCAGTTTTGTGGGAAACAAGGTTTATTCCGACAGCACGCTGAACGGCGTGCTCAACCTTCGGAAATCGGGATGGTTCACCTGGTACTCGAAAGCGGATCAGTATTCAAAGCAAAAACTAACCGCCGACATCGAGGCGCTGAAGTCTTTTTACCAGAACAACGGCTACATCGAGATGCAGGTCGAGTCGACCCAAGTATCGATTACGCCTGACAAGAAAGACATCTATATCACGCTCAACGTCAGTGAAGGCGAAAAGTATTCCGTTTCGGATGTTCGACTGGACGGCGAACTATTCGGGCGCGACGAAGAGATCAGGAAGCTCATACGAGTGAAAAAGGGCGATGTCTATTCCGCGGAAAAAATGACGGAAACAACGAAGGCCATTTCCGAATACCTGGGTAATTTCGGCTACGCCTTCGCCAACGTCAATCCGCAGCCTGACATCAACCGGCAAAAGAAAGAGGTCGCATTTACAATATTCGTCGATCCGGGCAAGCGCGTCTATGTGCGGCGCATCAACGTTGCAGGCAATGCCAAGACTCGCGACGAGGTTGTCCGCCGCGAGTTTCGCCAGCTTGAGGGTTCCTGGTACGACGGACAGAAAATCAAGCTGTCGAGAGACCGGGTAGATCGCTTGGGATATTTTAACGAAGTCACTATCGACACGCCCGAAATTCCCGGCACCAACGATCAGGTTGACCTCAATCTTAAAGTCGTTGAAAAGCCAACCGGGAACCTGATGGTCGGCGCCGGTTACTCGCAGAGCGACGGCATAATACTGTCCACATCGATCGAGCAGGACAACTTTGCCGGCAGCGGCACCAACGTGGGGCTGTCGGTCAACACGAGCAAGCGCACCCGGACGATTGCATTGACGCAGACCGATCCTTATTTCACCGACGACGGAATCAGCCGTACCTCCGATATCTATTTGCGCACCACGCGGCCGCCGCTTTTGTATGCCAATGACTACAAGGTGCAGACCATTGGGACCAGCGTCAAGTTCGGCGTGCCTTTCACCGAAACCGACCGGGTATTCTTTGGCGTCGGCATTGAACAGACCCGGGTGGAGGCATTCGATACCAGTCCCTTGCGCTATATCGAGTTCGTGCAGCAATTCGGCGACGGCGACGGGACGCACGGAGGTACAGCCACGGCCAATTCGCTTCCACTGACGGTTGCCTGGCAACGGGACGGAAGGGACAGCGCGCTGGTACCGAGCAAGGGCCGCTATCAGAAGGCCAACCTGGATTTCTCGCTGGTCGGCGACATGCAGTATTACCGCGCAACTTACCAGCACCAGTATTTCTGGCCGGTTTCAAACAACGTTACGCTGGCCTTTAACGGAGAGGTCGATTACGGTGCCGGGCTGGCAGGAAAGCCCTATCCCGTATTCAAGAATTTCTTTGCCGGCGGTATTGGGACCGTGCGGGGGTATGAGAGTTCTTCCCTTGGGCGCCATTCGACGGATAGTAGCGGAAATCTCGATTACATCGGCGGCTCCAAGCGTCTGATCGGCAATGTCGAGCTTCAGTTCCCGTTTCCCGGCTCCGGCAAGGATCGTACCTTGCGCTGGTTCACCTTTCTTGACGGCGGCAATGTATACGACGGTAAGATCGACGTCTCCGAGTTGAAGTATTCTACGGGCATAGGCATTAGCTGGATCTCGCCGATCGGACCGCTGAAGCTCAGCTATGGTCACGCATTGAACGCAAGCTCGACGGATAGAACGCAAACCTTTCAGTTTCAGCTCGGTACCGGATTTTGATAGAGCCTGTTTAATATAATGCGTTCTTTCGGTGGCATAATATATTTTTTGAATTCTGGAGAACTGTCTTGAAGATCCCTACACAAACATTTCCTTACCTGAAAAAATTAGCTGTGCTTGCTTTATGCATGGGCGCTTTCACTGTAGCGCAGGCGCAGGATGTCAAGATCGGCCTTGTCAATAGCGAGCGCATCATGCGCGAGTCGGCACCGGCCAAAGCTGCGGAATCGAAAATTGAAAGCGAATTTTCAAAGCGCAAGAAGGATTTGCTCAGCCTTTCATCCCGGCTGAAATCAATGGCGGAAAAACTCGACAAGGATGCGCCGGTCCTTTCGGAGTCGGATCGCATCAAGCGCCAGCGCGAACTCGCTGACCTCGATCAGGAATTTCAAAGCAAGCAGCGCGCTTTCCGCGAAGATCTGAGCCAGCGCCGCAATGAAGAAATTGCAGCTGTTGTCGACAAGGCAAACAAGGCCATCAGGAAGATTGCCGAATCGGAGAAATACGACGTCATACTGCAGGATGCTGTTTACATCAGCCCGCGTGTCGACATCACGGAAAGAGTTCTCCAATCGCTTAACGGCAGGTAATTCGGACAGCTGATGAGTACCCGCCTCGGGGAACTGATCGAACGTCTGGGCGGTGAACTGCGTGGCGATCCGGATCTCATGATATCCGGCATCGCTCCGCTTGACATTGCCCATGCTTCGCATATCACTTTTCTCTCCAATCCCAAGCTGCGCAGTCAGGCATCGCTTTCAAAAGCGGCCGCACTGATCCTGTCCGCATCCGACGATGAAGCGATTGGCGCCTCGTATCCTGGCGCGCGCATCATCACCGGCAACCCGTACGCCTATTTTGCGCGGACTGCCCAGCTATTTGCCGCGCAGACGAAAATAGTCGCCCCTCCGGGCATCCATGCGACGGCCAGCATCGATTCAGGCGCGAAAATTGATTCGACTGCTTCTATCGGACCTCATGTGGTGGTCGAGGCGGATGCCGAAATTGCAGGCGGGTGCGTCATTGCGGCCGGATGCTTCATTGGACGGGGAGCAAGAATCGGAGTCAATACGCATTTCGATGCCAGAGTGGTGTTTCATGCAGGTTGCGTGATTGGGCAGAACGGCATCATCCACTCAGGCGCGGTGATCGGGTCGGAAGGCTTCGGCTTTGCCAATGAGGGCGGAGCATGGATAAAAATACCTCAGACCGGCCGCGTGGTGATGGGCAACGACGTTCAGATAGGCGCCAATACGACCATAGACCGAGGCGCTCTGACTGATACCGTGATTGAAGACGGCGTCAAGCTGGACAACCAGATCCAGATCGGTCACAACTGCCACATCGGCGCGCATACCGCCATGGCTGGCTGCGTCGGTGTCGCCGGCAGCGCCCGCATTGGCAAGCATTGCACCTTTGGCGGCGCGGCCATGGTGCTGGGACATCTGACTATAGCCGATCACGTGCATATCTCGTCCGCCAGCATGGTGTCGCGCTCGATCAGGGAGCCCGGCAACTACACCGGTTTTTATCCCTTGGCAAAGAACGCCGATTGGGAAAAATCAGCCGCAATCGTGCGTAATCTGGCGGCTATGCGCGAGAAAATCCGCGAACTGGAAAAATCGATTAATTCGCTTACAAAAAACTAAAACATGAAGACTCTCGACATTAATGAAATCAAGCAATTAATCCCCCATCGGTACCCGATGCTGCTGGTCGACCGCGTGCTCGACTGGGAATCGGGAAAGACTATCGTCGCCCTTAAGAACATTTCCGCCAACGAGGAATATTTCTCCGGCCATTATCCGCATTGGCCTGTGATGCCCGGTGTATTGATGATCGAAGCACTGGCGCAGACGGCCGCGCTGCTTTCCTTCCTGACGATGGGTCAGTCGCCCGATGAAAACTCGGTCGTCTATTTTGCCGGAATCGACGGCGCGCGCTTCAAGCGCCCGGTCGTGCCTGGAGACCAGTTGCGCATGGAAGTGGAAATCGTGCGCCGCGCTCGCGGCATCTGGAAATTCAAGGCGTCGGCCTCGGTTGACGGGCAGCTCGCGTGCGAGGCTGAATTGATGTGCACGATGCGCAGCACGACTGCCGCGACCCAGACGGCGGAGTAACAGCGATGACGCTTATCCATGCAACCGCCGTGGTCGATTCGCGGGCCGAGCTCGACAGTTCGGTCGAGGTCGGCGCTTACTCGATAATCGGACCGAATGTCAAAATAGGCGCAGGAACGCGTATCGGGCCGCATGTCGTGATCGACGGCCATACGACAATTGGGCGGGACAACCATTTTTTCCAGTTTTCATCGATTGGCGGAGCGCCTCAGGACAAGAAGTACGCCGGCGAGCCGACCCGGCTTGAAATCGGCGACCGCAACACGATTCGCGAATACTGCACGTTCAACACGGGAACGGTGCAGGACGTCGGCGTAACGCGCCTGGGCAACGATAACTGGATCATGGCCTACGTGCATCTGGCGCATGACTGCCAAGTCGGCAATAACACCATTTTCGCCAATAGCGCGCAGTTGGCCGGGCATGTGCAAATCGGCGACTGGGTGATTTTGGGCGGCTTTACCCAGATTCACCAGTTCTGCAAGGTCGGGCCGCATGCCATGGTCGGCATGGGCACGGCGCTGACGCAGGATGCGCCTCCGTTCGTTTTGCTGTCGGGTAACCCGGCGGCGCCTCATGGCGTCAATTCGGAAGGATTGAAACGCCGCGGTTTCACGCCGAAGCAGATTTCCGCAATCCGCAATGCATACAAGGTCCTGTACAAGTCCGGATTGACGCTGGAAGAAGCGAAATCGGAACTCGCCAAGGAAGAAGCCAGCGCGGAAGATTCCGCCATCTATCTGAACCTGATGCGCACATTCCTCGAAAACTCGACCCGTGGCATTGTCCGATAACCTTTCGGTTGCGATGGTTGCCGGCGAAGCGTCCGGCGACCTGTTGGCAAGCCGGATGCTTTCCGCTTTGCGCCCAGAGCTTCCTGACGCACGCATTCATGGCATCGGCGGCCCGAAGATGGGCGCATACGGCTTTGTCAGCGACTGGCCGATGGAGAAGCTATCCGTGCGGGGGCTATTCGAAGTGCTGCTGCATTACCGGGAAATAAAGGGAATCCAGAATTTATTGCGTGACCGGCTGCTGATTGAAAGACCTTCAGTTTTCATCGGCGTCGATGCGCCGGATTTCAACCTGGATCTTGAACTGCAACTGAAGCAGGCCGGTATCCCGACCGTGCATTTCATCAGCCCGTCGATCTGGGCCTGGCGCCGCGGACGAATCAAGAAAATCGCCCAGGCCGTTTCACACATGCTGGTAGTGTTCCCATTCGAGGAAGCGATTTACCGAAACGCCGGCATTCCCGTCACTTATGTCGGTCATCCCCTGGCGGAAGTAATTCCGATGCAGCCGGATACCGCCGCTGCCCGGGTTGCCCTAGGCTTGCCGCAGGATGCGCCGGTAGTTGCGATTTTGCCCGGTAGCCGCATGTCGGAGCTGAAGTACAATACCGCCGCTTTCATCGGCGCAGCCCGAATCCTGGTCCGGCGCGACCCCTCAATCAGGATCGTGGCGCCGATGGCCGGAGAGCAGCAGCGCCGGTATTTCAGCGAGTTGCTTGCCCAGTCCGGTTTGCAGGATGTGCCGGTTCAATTGATAGATGGGCAGTCCCACGTCGCCATGGCCGCCGCCGATTCGGTGCTGGTCGCTTCCGGCACCGCCACGCTCGAAGTGGCGTTGTTCAAGAAGCCAATGGTGATCGCGTACAAAATGATGCGTGCATCCTGGGAGATATTGCGTCACATGGGTTATCAGCCCTGGTACGGCATGCCCAACATCCTTGCCCAGGAATTCGTCGTGCCCGAATTTCTCCAGAACGAAGCCACGCCCCAGGCGCTGGCCGATGCGGTTTGGCAACAACTGAACGATGCGTCGCTCCGTGATAAATTGCAAGCTCGCTTTACCGAGATGCACCACTCCTTGCTGAGAAACACCGCGCAGGAAAGCGCACAGGCCGTCCTGCGCGTCATGAACGGCCTCCGCAATTAACAAGCTGCGATAGCGGAAGATGCAGGCGGGTGTAAAAATTAAACACTTGTTTTATATGCGCAAGGCAATATTATTGCTACATTCTCACCTTTAATAATATTTCCCCGGATTCGATGTGAAAGAAAGCAAACTCGGCTTGCCATTGTTCGATAGCGGCTACGCGTGGCGCGACGAACTTATCTGTGGCGTGGATGAGGCCGGGCGCGGACCTCTTGCCGGGCCGGTGTTTGCAGCAGCCGTCATTCTCGATCCAGCCAACCCGCTCGACGGATTGCGCGACTCGAAAAAGCTGACTGAAGCGCGGCGCAATTTTTTTGCCGCCAAAATCAAGAAATGCGCCTTGGCTTGGTCGATTGCGCAATGCTCGGAAGCGGAAATTGATGAATTGAATATTCTCCAGGCCAGCATGCTCGCGATGCTGCGTGCGGTTGAAGGTCTGAAAATCACGCCAACGCTGGCTTTGATCGACGGCAACCGATGCCCTCAATTAATGATCAGATCCGAGGCGATCATTGGCGGCGACGACAAGGTGGACGCCATATCCGCCGCGTCGATTCTCGCTAAAACAGCTCGCGACGCCGCAATGATGGAGCTGCACCAACAGTATCCGCTTTACGCGTTCGACCGTCATAAAGGCTACCCGACCGCGCTGCACTTGGAGCGGCTGCGTGAGCATGGCGTTTCCCCGATTCATCGCAGGTCGTACGCGCCCGTGCGCAAATTGCTTGATTTGCGCGCAGAAAAAAAAGGCTAATCATGAAAGCCATCACTTCGCGCGACAATTCCCTTTACAAGGAAATAAAACAGCTTGCGCTCGACCCGCGTTCGCGCAAAAAGACCGGGCGCACGCTGCTGGACGGTATCCACCTGTGCCAGGTTTATCTTCAACAGTGCGGCTCGCCCCAGGTGTGCGTTGCGAGCGAATCCGCTCTGCAGAATGCGGAAGTGTCCGCCATCATTTCCCAGTGCGGTTCCGACGGAGCAAGTTGCATCTCTCTGCCGGATGCGCTCTACAAGCCGCTCAGCCAGGTTGAAAACGGCGTCGGCATTCTGTTCGTAATCGATATTCCCCGGCCTGATGCGCCTGCAAAGCTGACGCAGTATGCGGTACTGCTCGATCAGGTGCAGGATCCGGGCAATCTCGGTTCCATACTTCGCAGTGCGGCTGCCGCCGGAATCGGGCAGGTTTTCTGCAGTTCCGGCACGTCGGCGGCATGGTCACCGCGCGTGTTGCGGGCCGGCATGGGTGCGCATTTCCTGTTGCAGATAGTAGAGAATGCCGATTTATCACATTTACTTCACTCATCGCGCATCCCTGTTCTTGCCACCAGTTCGCATGCCGCACAACGCATCTACGATATCGATCTGCGTCAGCCGGTCGCATGGATGTTCGGGCATGAAGGGCAGGGCGTGTCGGATAGTTTGCTGGCGCAGGCGACACACACGGTATCCATTCCTCATCTCGGTTTAATGGAATCGTTGAATGTCGCGGCGAGCGCCGCGGTCTGTTTTTTCGAGCAGGTCAGGCAGATGCAGTAATGCATCTCTGACTAATTATTGCGTTAGTCCGGCTTTCGGGTCACTCAAAGCCGCGAACCAGCGCAGCCAGTTTCCCCAGACCTGATTCTGCCTGTGCCTCGTTGGCATGGCTGAAGTTGAGCCTTAACTGGCCGCAGCTTTCCACTTGCAGCGGCAGGAATGGTTCTCCCGGCATGAAAGCAACGCCGGATTCAAGCGCCTTGGGCAAGAGCAATCGGGTATTGATAAGACGGTCGAGGGTGAGCCAGAAGAACAGGCCGCCGGGCGGCGTCCGCCATTTGGCAAGGTCGCCAAAGTGGCGGTGCAGCGCGGCATCGAACGCATCGCGGCGCTGGCGGTAACGTTCAACCACATTTTCCAGGCGTTCGTTGCGCACCGGATCGTTCAGTTGCTGAAGCACCAGCCACTGGCTGATCCGATTGCTGTGCAAGTCGGCCGCCTGCTTGAGCCTCGTCAGGAACGGCAGCAGTTCCGGCGATGCGACCAGGTAACCGAGGCGTAGTCCGGGAGCCAGGCTTTTCGAGAAAGATCCCTGATAGATCCAGGGCGCCCGTTTCAGCCGGGCGCATACCGGGGTGCGATCGCAAGGGTCATATACTAAATCGCGGTAAGGGTCGTCCTCGAACAAGGGGATGTTGCCGGCATCGCATGCAGCAGCCAGCGCGGCGCGCTCGCCGGCATCGAGACAACGGCCGCTTGGATTCTGAAAAGTGGGAATTGCGTAGGCGAAGGCCGGTTTTTCGCGCGCCAGAGCCTGACCTTCGAGCGTATCCGTACTGTAGGTAATGAAGCGCGCGCCGAAAAACCGAAACACCTGAAGGGCGGCAAGATAGGTCGGCGATTCCACCGCCACAGCCGTGCCCGGATCAATGAACAGCTTGGCGACGAGATCGATGCCCTGCTGGGAACCGGAAACGATCAGCACCTGTTCTGCTGTGCATGCAAGCCCTTGTCCCTGCAGATCTTGTGCAATGCGCTGGCGCAGTTCCCATTCGCCTTCGCTGGGGCCGTATTGCAGGACGTGCTGAGGCATCCCATCAAGGCTGAATTGCGGGAAACTGTCTACTGCCGGCAATCCGCCGGCAAAGGAAATCATTCCCGGACGGTCCACGACCGAAAGAATCTCGCGGATTGGCGATGGATGTAGATCGCCGGTTCGGGAAGAAAAATAAGTGTTGCCGGACTGGGGTTGGGGATTCATGATAGGACGCTAATAATAGTCAACCATATTGACCTATGGACAGGTTAACTGCCAACCACTTATCATGTCAATATGGTTGACCAAATATACCCGCTTGTCGACATGACGGACGAATCGATTTCCTCCGCGCGGCAGGGAGTCGCGTTGCACAGCGCCATCGAGCAGTTTTATTTCGGCTACAGGGCCTTCACCAGGCTGCCCGACCGCATACTCGAGCAACGCGGGCTTGGACGCGTGCACCACCGCATTCTTTATTTCATCGGCCGCAATCCGCGGATTTCAATCAACGTCCTGCTGGGCATGCTCCGCGTCAGCAAACAAGCGCTCAACGCTCCCTTGCGCCAACTGGTCGAAATGCGGTTGATTGCGACAGTCACCGCCGAGCATGACAGGCGCGTGCGGCAACTGACGCTGACACCGGACGGGGCAAAACTGGAATCACAGTTGACCGGCACCCAGATGAAGCAACTCGAGGCGGTATTTAACCAGGCCGGACCTAATGCCGAGGAGGGATGGCACCAGGTCATGCTGATTCTGAGCGAACAAGGTTAAAGTCATGTTAATAAAGTCCGTTGAATTTTAAGTTATTTAAATTCAACATGATGCAGCTAACATTTAAAGTATTTTAAAAATAGCGTTAAAAACGGTCGATAAATGAACTGGCATTCAGCTTTTGCAGGAACTGAACGGCGCAATTTGCGTGAGTGGCCTCTGCCCGACGGGTTGCGGATGATGGTGCTGGCTCCGCATCCGGATGATTTCGATGCGATCGGCGTCACGCTCAAGCACCTGTGCCGTCTCGGCCATGCGCTCCAGGTCGCCGTGGCCGATACCGGCAGCGGCATTCAGGATTCCTATCTGGGCGGACTGACTAAGGAAGAACGAACCCGGTTGCGGCGCAGTGAACAACAGGCCAGCGCGCGATTCTTCGGCCTCGGCGCGCAGGAACTGACTTTCATGTCGCTCAAGAACGGCGAATCCGATCAGGTAAGCGACGATTCCGCCAACCTCGAAAAGATCGGCGAACTGATCATCCGCCACGAGCCTGACCTTATCTTTCTGCCGCACGGGAACGACAGCAACAGCGCGCACAGAGCCATGTACTCGCTGGTAAGCCAGAGCGTGCTTCGGTCCGGCCGCGAAATCGTTTTGATGCTGAACCGCGATGCCAAGACCGCTGCGATGCGCACCGGGCTGTACCTACCGTTCGGTGAAGAGGAGGCTGCATGGAAGGCCGAGTTGCTCCGGTTTCATGATTCACAGCAGCAGCGCAACCTGAATCAGCGCGGCTATGGCTTCGACGAACGCGTACTGGAATTGAACCGCAAAATCGCGCGTGAACTGGCGATTGACGATCCCTATGCGGAATCCTTCGAACTGGAATGGTGCGGCCCGGTTCGGCGATGAACAGCCCGCTTGCCGGAATCCTTTAATAATTGATCTGCGCCTGTCTCGTGCGTTCCCGCCATCGTGGGAGCGTCACCATAAGTCCGTTGATAGCGTAGCGCCGCTCCCTTTCCGCAACCCTGCCCGAATTTACCGGCCGCGTTGCTATTCGCGCTGGTCGAGTCCGATTTCGTGCAGGATCGCGGTGGAGATTTCCTCGATCGACTTGGTTGTGGACGAGAGCCAGGGAATTTCCTCGCGCCGCATCATGGCTTCAGCCTGCGCCACTTCATGCCTGCAGTTCTCAAGCGACGCATAGTAGCTGTTCGGCAGACGCTCATTGCGGATTTCGGATAGCCGTTCCGGACTGATGCTGAGCCCGAATAGTTTGCCTTTGAATGGCAGCAGCGCCGACGGCAGCGCATTGCGCTCAAAATCTTCAGGTATCAACGGATAGTTGGCGACCTTGATGCCTTGCTGTAGTGCCAGGTACAGGCTGGTGGGCGTCTTTCCTGAACGGGATACTCCTATCAGGATCACATCGGCTGCGGCCAAGTTCCTGTGCGACTGGCCATCGTCGTGCTCGATCGTGAAATTGATGGCATCTATGCGGTTCTTGTATCCGCTGCTTTGGGGACTCTGGTGGCTACGCCCGATTTCGTGCGTCGATAGCATCCCCAATTCTTTCGAAAGCGGCTCGGCGAAAGTCTGGATCAGGTCCAGGTGGAGGGCGTTCGCCTGACGTAAGATTGCCGCCAGTTCGGGCTTTACCAGGGTCGAGAATACGATAGGACGCTTTTCGCCTTTATTGTCGGCGTCGATCCGTTCTCGTGCTTCGCGCGCCTTTTCCGCATTATCGATGAAAGGAAGACGGATTTTCCTGAATTCCACATCGAATTGCGACAACACCGAGCGCGCCAGCGCCTCTGCTGTGATGCCTGTCCCGTCGGAGACAATATACACGGGCCGACTTTCGGGAGAATCGTTATTTGCGCTCATGATTTTGTGGCAGGGAGCCGTCATGCTGCATCGTTTTAAAGCATTATTCTAAACCGGCAGCCGGGAATTGAGCCTTGAATAAAAAAGCCAGGTCGAAAACGACCTGGCTTTCAGTGTGGAATCCGCAATGCCGGTTATTTTTTCTCGGGCATGCCGGAGGAATGGTGACTTGTAATCAGCCATTTCCCCTTGTCCTGATCCCACTTGTATGTATAGGTGTAACGTGCTTTCACTTTCGATCCGTCCTCGAATGCGAACGTGTAGAGCCCTGTATCGATCGCTGTATTGCAGCTGATCATGATATTTCTTGAATCGATCGTGCCTACCGGTTTCTTTTCCATGAAATGGTGAAAATAATCTTCCTTTTCGGCTGGAGTAAGGCGAGGCTTGTTTGAAACTGTGGGCAGCAAGACCGAGTCAGCTGCGTAATTGTCGACAACCTTGTGCGGATTTCCCGACTGCAATGCGCTGTTCCAACGCTCGAACAAGGCACCGATTTCTCTTTCATCGGTGTTTTGACAAGTTTCCGGATGTGCCCAGACAGACGGTGAGGCTACTGCTGCCGCGATAGCGACAGAAAGTACTACTGCTTTTTGCATAAAAGTTCCTTGAAAGCATAGTGAGAAAAAAGGATGAACGGAGCAGGCATGGAATCGATAATTGATGCATGCCGATTTGCGCCGACCGCAAGCATAAAGCAAATCGGTTTATATATGCAAAAAGTTGCCACTATTTGAAAAAATTATTTTTCCGCTTTTTATTCAAGTAATTTTTTGCATTTTGAGGAAATCGGCAAGAGATTCCGTTGGCGATCTTTTATGGCCGAAATGCCTCGGCAAGCGCTGTGAATGTGTTGCGGGGTGGGCTTGTCAGCCTGCTGATCGGCGGGAAGAGGGGCGGCGGCATGCCTTCTGGTCAATCCACTTGTCATGGATGGCAAGAACGAAAAAGAGTAAGCCCAAGATTACACTGATAAAAAGCACGCTGGAAATAACGTGCCATCCAGAAATTCGTTAGGCCGGTCAGTTCTTGTCCGTTATGGCGGAAGACTGGTGGCTCGTGATCAGCCACTTCATTTTCTTGGCGTTCCACTCATAGGCATAGGCATAATTTTCCCTTGTTACCGAACCGTCCGTAAAAGTGAAGGTGTATATGCCTTTATCGACAGCGGTATTGCAGTTGATTGCGATATCTCTGGCCTCGATCTTGGCGACTGGCTTTCTCTCCATGAACTGGCGGAAATACTCTTCCTTTGATTCCTGGCTAATGAGAGGTTTGTCGGCGGCGACCGGCTTCAGTTTCGACTTGGGCGCGTAATTGGCGGTAACTATCTTATGCGGGTCGCCGGACTGCAGCGAATTATTCCAGCGGTCGAATAACGAACTGATTTCCTTATTGCTGACTGGTCGGCAGTTCTTGTCGCGAGCCCATGCAGAAGAGCATGCGACGGAAGCGGTCAAGGCTACTGCAAGTGCCACTGCTTTATACATTGCAACTCCTGTAGATTTTTCAATTCGACGAAAGCTAGGATAGCGGCAAAAAATAATTTGGCAATAAAATTTATTATTGAAACAGCTGTCGTTTATTGCCATTCCATTCATGGAACGACCTGCGTAACATCACCACGAACCATGAAAAAGATGACAAACTAGCGAAAAACTGTCAATGCATCCAACATCTACAGGAGGTTGTCATGTCAAGCGCAGCACCCACCCAAGCTTCCAAGCATGCCTATGTGATTCCGTTTGCCGACTTGCGCATGAGCGATGTGCCGTCGGTCGGAGGCAAAAATGCCTCGCTTGGCGAAATGATCAGCCAGTTGATGCAGCAGGGCGTTCGCGTGCCGGACGGGTTCGCGACCACCGCGCAAGCATACAGGGATTTTCTGGCGAGCAGCGCGGACGGCGGGCAGACGCTGGCTCAGCGCATCGTCGAAAGGATCGCGGCAACCGACATCGGCGATGTGCGCGCGCTGGCCGAATCGGGCGCGACAATTCGACAATGGATACTGGATACCCCTTTGCAGCCGCGCCTGCGTGAAGAAATTATTTCTTCATATCAAGCACTTGTAGCCAGTTCTTCAAGTGGAATAACATTTGCGGTGCGCTCTAGCGCGACCGCTGAAGACCTGCAGGACGCATCTTTCGCCGGGCAACAGGAGACGTTCCTGAATGTGTCGGGGGTCGAACACCTGCTCGACGCGGTCAAGCGCGTGTTTGCATCCCTCTACAACGACCGGGCAATCTCGTACCGGCAGCAGCGCGGATTCAAGCATGAGGAAGTGGCGCTCTCGGCCGGAGTGCAGCGCATGGTGCGCTCGGATCTTGGCGCCTCGGGCGTGATATTCACGATCGACACCGAATCTGGTTTCGCCGACGTGGTGTTCATTACGTCCAGCTATGGACTGGGAGAGACGGTCGTGCAGGGCGCGGTCAATCCTGACGAGTTCTATGTGCACAAGCCGATGCTGGCAGCCGGCAAAAAGGCGCTGGTCCGGCGCTCGATCGGCTCCAAGCTGATCAAGATGGAGTTTTCCGAGACGGTCACCGAAAGCCGCGCGATCCGCACCGTGGACGTGCCGGAAGAGCTGCGCCGCCGCTATTCCATCAGCGACGACGATGCGATCGAACTGGCAAAATATGCGGTCATCATCGAGAAGCATTATGGCCGTCCGATGGACATCGAGTGGGGCAAGGACGGGATCGACGGCAAGCTCTATATCTTGCAAGCGCGGCCGGAAACGGTGAAATCGCGGCAAAAAGCCGGCGATGCAATGCAATTGTTCAGCCTGAAGGAAAAAAGCAGAGTGCTGGTGTCCGGGCGGGCGATCGGGCAAAAAATCGGCTCGGGTCCGGTGAGGGTGATCAAGGACCCGTCCGAAATGCACCGCGTGCAGCAGGGCGACATCCTTGTGGCCGAGATGACCGACCCGAACTGGGAACCGGTGATGAAGCGGGCGGCTGCAATCGTAACCGATCGAGGCGGACGCACCTGCCATGCCGCCATCGTGGCGCGCGAACTGGGCGTGCCGGCGGTGGTCGGTTGCGGCAACGCGACCGAAGTGCTGCAGGACGGCATGCCTGTCACAGTATCCTGCGCCGAGGGAGAAGAGGGCAAAGTCTACGAGGGCATGCTGGATACGGAGGTGTCGCAGGTTCAGTATGGCGATTTGCCGCAACTGCCGGTAAAGATTTCAATGAACGTCGGCAATCCGAGCCTGGCGTTCGAATTGCAGTCGATCCCGAATGCGGGAGTAGGGCTTGCGCGGCTGGAATTCATCATCAACGAAATCGGCGTGCATCCGAATGCGGCGCTCGCGTACCCGAACCTCGACGCCGACCTGAAAAAGGCGATCGAATCGGCATCGCGCGGCCATGATTCGCCGGTTGCGTATTACGTCGACAAGCTGGCCGAAGGCGTGGCTACCATCGCTGCCGCCTTCTGGCCGAAGCAGGTGATCGTGCGCCTGTCCGACTTCAAGACCAACGAGTACCGCAAGCTGATGGGTGGCTCGCGCTTCGAGCCGGAGGAGGAAAACCCGATGCTCGGCTTTCGCGGCGCTGCTCGCTATGTTTCGAAGGAATTCGCGGAGGCGTTCAAGCTGGAGTGCATCGCGCTGAAGCGCGTGCGAGAAGAAATGGGACTGACCAACGTCGAGGTGATGGTGCCTTTCGTGCGCACGTTGCAGCAGGCGCGGAAAGTGGTCGAGCTGCTGGCGCAGAACGGCCTGAAGCGCGGCGAAAACGGGCTGCGCCTGGTCATGATGTGCGAAGTGCCGTCGAATGCGATTCTGGCCGAGCAGTTCCTTGAAATGTTCGATGGATTCTCGATTGGCTCAAACGATCTTACCCAACTGACTCTCGGCCTTGACCGCGATTCCGGCCTGGAACAGCTGGTGGCCGATTTCGACGAGCGCGACCCGGCTGTGCTGGCGCTGATGTCGCAAGCGATCGAGGCCTGTCGCAAGCAGGGCAAATACAGCGGCATTTGCGGACAAGGACCATCGGACAAGGCTGACTTCGCGCAGTGGCTGGTGAAGGAGGGGATCGAAGCCCTGTCGCTGAATCCGGATTCGGTGGTCAAGACCTGGCAGAAACTGGGCGGGATCAAATGACCTGAATTCAACCGCGAAGGTTGATGTTGTCATATTGCAACGAAATGTGACGCATTCACAAGGCCCGTCATGCTGTGGCCGTCAATGCGCGCTGTCTGTCGGATCTGCCGGTTACCGCGGTACAGCGCCTTCGGCCTGGCTTGCTTGCGTAGTCCTCCTTTTCAAATCCATGCCTTGCTATCCGCCGGGCACGCATGCATGGGACTGTCTTGTATTCCGGGATTGATGTATTCTGGAAAGAAACTACCGGAAACGAGGCGCGCATCATGGATGACTGGATTTACTGGCTCGGCGCTGCCGGCGTGTTCGTGATCGTGGAAATTTTTACCGGCACCTTCTACCTGCTGATGGTTGCTGTCGGACTGGTTGCCGGTGCGGCGGCAGCGTGGGGCGACCTGAATCGGACACTGCAATTCGTCGCTGCGGCCTTGGTGGGCATGGCAGCGACTTATGCATTGCACCGCAGCCGTCTGGGCTCTGCGGAAAAGACAGACGCCGCCAGCAACGCCAACATCAATATCGACATCGGCCAGAACATCACCGTCGCCGAATGGCGCATCGAGCCCGGAAACAGGCCTGCGGCGCGAGTTATGTATCGGGGAGCGATGTGGGATATCGAACTGACGGCGGGGGAATCCGCGCATCCTGGGGTTTTTACGATCTGCGCGCTACGCGGCAGCCGGCTGATCGTGACAGGCGCGCCCAAGTGATTATAATCTGAAACATTAATCAGGAAAAAGACTATGTTCAATATCGGAGGAGTAGCATTAATCCTGTTCGTACTCGGCATCGTTTTTATCGTGAAGACGATCAACGTGGTGCCGCAGCAGCATGCATGGGTGGTGGAGCGGCTCGGAAAATATCATTCGACTCTCGGGCCGGGCCTGAACATCGTCATCCCCTTCATCGACCGGGTCGCCTACAAGCATGTGCTGAAGGAGATTCCGCTCGACGTGCCGCCGCAGGTGTGCATCACCAGAGACAATACACAGTTGCAGGTCGACGGCATTCTCTACTTCCAGATCACCGACCCGATGCGCGCCTCCTACGGGTCGTCGAACTATATCGCGGCGATTACCCAACTAGCGCAGACGACCTTGCGCTCGGTGATCGGACGCATGGAGCTCGACAAGACGTTTGAAGAACGCGACCACATCAACACCAGCGTCGTCAACGCGATAGACGAATCGGCTGCGAACTGGGGCGTCAAGGTGTTGCGCTACGAGATCAAGGACCTGACTCCGCCCAAGGAAATCCTGCATGCCATGCAGGCGCAGATCACTGCCGAGCGGGAAAAGAGGGCGCTGATCGCCGCTTCCGAAGGCCGCAAGCAGGAGCAGATCAATATCGCATCCGGCGAGCGTGAGGCTTCCATCGCCAGGTCGGAAGGCGAAATGCAGGCGTCAATCAACCGCGCCGAAGGCGAAGCAGCGGCGATTGTCGCTCTTGCAGAAGCCAGTGCAGAAGCACTGCGCAAAACTGCGGCCGCCATCCGCGAACCGGGCGGCTCGGACGCGGTCAACCTGAAGGTGGCCGAACAGTACGTAGAGGCCTTCTCCAAGCTCGCGCGCACTGGCAACTCGATCATCGTCCCGGCCAACCTGTCCGACATCAGCGGCCTGATCGCCAGCGCTATGCAGGTAGTGAAGGCGCAGCAAGGAAAATAGGCTATGCGTCTGTCCTTAAGAGCGCTGCGGATATGGTTTATTTTCCTGGCGACGCTTGGAATGGTCCAGTATGGCTGGATCTTCACTATCCACTGGCTTTTATTGAAGAAGCCATTCGGAACGTTGTTCGGTCCGTTGGAGTGGTTTTGGTGCTTGGCGCTCATTGCCACCAATCTCGGCTATTACTATGCCGGCGGCAAAATGAAGATTCTGCTTGCAGAGAAGCCGCGCTTGGTTTTTGGGCTCGTGCTTGCCACCGGCGCACTCGTACTGCACCATTTTTTGCTTGCTCTTCCTGGAATCGTCTCAACGTTAATAGACGGTATTTACTATGGCTTTACGTTAAAAAACTTGCTGTTGCAGGGCCTGATTCCGGTCGTTACGGTAGACTTCATTCGATTTTTTTTCGTGTGGCTGCTGTATTCCAACGTGAAGCGGCTGTCGCAGGAAATGATCGGCGCAGATGGCAATCCGGACACGTGCGTTGCTCCAGTCAGCCAATCCATTCCTTCATGACAAAGCAAGAGCTATGGCGTTTCAGGTCCTGCCCATGAAAAGATGAGGGCAAGGCGGATGCATGCTTGCTGCGGTCATGAAATTGCCGCAGAATGTTCTGTTTTGACAGAAGGCATCGCATATGAAGGCTATCCACGAACTCTCTCCTGATGAGAAAAAACGCCTGTTCGCCGCGTTGCGGCAGGACAGCGAGTATAAAAAGAACAGGAAAACCTTAATAACAGCCGTGCTGATTGGCGCCGTCTGCATTCTTGCTATTACATGGATGATGATGGTCGATATCTTGTCGTCCGAGGTCGGATCCGTCGCCATCTTTGTATTTATTTTATTCAACCAATTCTTCATCTTCCGTATCGGCGGCAGGCAAAAAAGCATCCTGGAACGTTACCGGCAAGAGCAAAGCGGGAATCGGAGTACCAAAGCGAGGCGATGAGGAGGGATGGAACCCGATAAGGTTCTATTGCTTGCCGCATCCCTCCTTCACGCACTTTCCGTTAGTTATTCCTCGCGCCGCAGGTGCGGGAACAGGATGACGTCGCGGATATTGGGCGAGTCGGTGATCAGCATGATCAGGCGATCGATGCCGATGCCGCAACCGCCTGCAGGTGGCATGCCGTACTCAAGCGCGCGGATAAAGTCGGCGTCGTAGTACATCGCTTCCTCGTCACCGGCGTTCTTCGCTTCGACTTGCGCCAGAAAGCGCGCTGACTGGTCTTCGGCGTCGTTCAGTTCGGAGAAGCCATTGGCGATTTCGCGGCCGACGATGAACAGTTCGAAGCGCTCTGTGATGCCGGGGCGCGTGTCGGATGCGCGCGCCAGCGGCGATACTTCGACCGGATAGTCGATGATGTAGGTCGGTTCCCACAAGTGCGCTTCCGCAGTCTCTTCAAACAGGGCTAGCTGCAGCGCGCCCAGACCGGACGAGGCCATCGGCTTCACGCCGAACTTCTGCAGTTCCGTGCGCAGGAAAGCGGCGTCGTTCAATTGTTCGCCGGTGTAATGCGGCGCGAACTTGTTGATCGCGCCGACGATTGTCATGCGATGGAACGGTTTGGAAAGATCGAGTTCGCGGCCCTGGTAGGTGAGGGTGGCGGTGCCGTGCGCGTCAATTGCGGCTTGGCGGATGACCCTTTCGGTAAAATCCATCAGCCACTGGTAATCGACGTAGGCGGCATAGAACTCCATCATGGTGAATTCGGGATTGTGCCGCGGCGAAACGCCTTCGTTGCGGAAGTTGCGGTTGACCTCGAATACACGCTCGAAGCCGCCGACCAGCAGCCGCTTCAGGTACAGCTCGGGCGCAATGCGCAGGAACATCTGCATGTCGAGCGCATTGTGGTGCGTGATGAACGGCTTGGCTGTCGCGCCGCCGGGAATGGAATGAAGCATCGGCGTTTCGACTTCAAGAAAATCATTGTTTTCCATGAAGCGGCGAATCGACGACATCGTGGCGGTGCGGGCCTTGAATGTGCGACGAGTTTCCTCGCTCATGATCAGGTCGACGTAACGCTGCCGGTATTTGACTTCCTGGTCTGCCAGCCCATGGAACTTGTCCGGCAGCGGTCGCAGCGATTTCGTGATCATGCGCAGCGACGTGACGCGCACGGACAGTTCGCCGACCTTGGTCTTGAACAGCGTTCCTTCGGCCCCCAGGATATCGCCCATGTCGTAATGGCGGAATGCGTCCTTTGCTTCCGCCCCGGCGGCATCGCTTATGAAAAGCTGGATGCGGCCGTCGGCCTTGGGACCGGATGAGTCCTGGATCGTGGCAAACGATATCTTGCCCATCATGCGTTTCAGCATCATGCGTCCCGCGACCACAACCTTGACGTTCAGCGCCTCCAGTGCTTCGTTCTCGTAAGCATCGTATTCCGCGTGCAGGTTGGCAGCTTTGTGCTGGGGACGGAAATCGTTCGGGAAGGCGATGCCCTGCGTACGCAGGGCTGCAAGCTTGGCGCGGCGTTCCGCGATGATCGAGTTGTCGTCCATGGCGGGCGCTGCCGGTTTGTTTTGCGGAGTCATGATGTTTACGGTTTGAAGATAAAGGTTAAACGCCCTGTTTCAGGGAGGCGCCGATGAATTCGTCCAAGTCGCCATCGAGCACGGCCTTGGTGTTTCCTGTTTCGAAGTTGGTGCGCAGATCCTTGATGCGCGACTGGTCGAGCACATACGAGCGAATCTGGTGTCCCCAGCCGACGTCGGTTTTCGAGTCTTCCAGTTTCTGCTGTTCGCCCATGCGCTTGCGCAGTTCGAGTTCATACAGGCGCGACTTCAGCATGTCCCAAGCTTCGGCGCGGTTCCTGTGCTGGCTGCGGTCGTTCTGGCACTGGACCACGACACCAGTCGGGATGTGTGTGAGGCGTACCGCCGAGTCGGTCTTGTTGATGTGCTGGCCGCCCGCGCCGGATGCGCGATAGGTATCGACGCGCACATCGGCGGGGTTGACGTCGATTTCAATCGAATCATCCACTTCCGGGTATACGAACAGGCTGCAGAACGACGTGTGGCGTCCATTGGCGGAGTCGAACGGCGACTTGCGCACCAACCGGTGCACGCCGGTTTCTGTACGCAGGAAGCCATAGGCATAATCGCCTTCAACCTTGAGGGTGGCGGTCTTGATGCCGGCCACTTCGCCGTCGGACTGCTCCAGTATTTCGACCTTGAATCCCTTGCGCTCGCAATAGCGCAGGTACTGGCGCAGGATCATCGAGGCCCAATCCTGCGCTTCGGTACCGCCGGCGCCGGCCTGAATATCGATGAAGCAATTGTTGGCGTCCATCGGATTGTTGAACATCCGGCGGAATTCCATGCCTTCTATCTGCTTTTCGATTTCCTTCACATCCTGCTCAATCGAGATCAGGGTGTCGTCGTCATGCTCCTCGCGCGCCATCTCGAACAGCTCGGTTGCGTCGATCAGTTCGGCCTTGATGCGGGTGAGATTGTGGACAATCGATTCAAGCGATTTCTTTTCTTTGCCCAGATCCTGGGCATGCTTCTGGTCGTTCCATACGTTCGGATCTTCCAGTTCCGCATTTACTTGTTCCAGCTTGTCGGACTTTGACTCGAAGTCAAAGATACCCCCGTAAAGAGTTCTCTCGGCCTGTCAGGTCCGAAAGAAGATGGGATATGGCGTTGATGCGTTCAGCTTCCATGATGGTTTTTCTCTAATGAAACACTCAATTATACGCGAGAGGGGGAAACAGATCATGCCGGTATTGGCCCATTACCTGCAATATGGGAAGGCAATTGCTGTCGAATGTGGTGAAAAAGCGCCAGGGATGGAATAGCGGGCTGTGCCATGGCATACTTCCCGGTTGCAATAATCGGACATTATTTAGTCTGGCGTTCGCTTCGCTCGTCAGTCGATCGGACCCGGCAGGAGAAAATATGAATGGCAACGCAGCAAACTTGATTTATTTCTCGCCGACCGCAACCACGCAAAAGATCGTGGAAGCAATCTCCAGGGGGATTGGCGCGGCCAGCAAGGAACATACGAACCTGACTACATACGAGCCGAAAGACCGGCCGGCGGTGGAATTGCGCGACGGACTGGCGATTATCGGCATGCCTGTATATGCGGGCAGGTTGCCGGCCGAGGCAGTTTCCAGGTTTCGAAAGATCAAGGGCAACGGCGCCCCGGCGGTGATTGTCGTTACTTATGGCAATCGGGCCTACGAAGATGCGCTTCTGGAACTGAGGGATGTTGCGCTCGAAGCCGGTTTTCTGCCGGTAGCGGCTGGCGCTTTCATCGGCGAGCACTCATTCTCCACCGATGACGACCAGATCGCATACCGGCGTCCGGACGCGGAAGACTTACAGGACGCGGGGCGATTCGGGCAGGCGATACGGGAGAAGATGAAAGGGCTGGGCCCGGCGACGGAAATGCCTGTCCTGCAGGTGCCCGGCAATTCGCCCTATCAGGATTATCGGCTGCCGCGGAATCTGGCGCCCGTATCGCAGGAATTCTGTACCCGCTGCGAGAGCTGTTTACCTGTTTGTCCGACCGGTGCCATCGCCCTGAAGGACAATGCCGTCATGACCGACGCCAGCCTGTGCATCCTATGTTGCGCCTGCGTGAAAAGCTGCGCAACCGGCGCACGTGTGCTGGAAGACGAGCGTATTCAGAAGCTGCGGACTATGCTGGTTACCCGGTTCAGCCAGAGAAAAGAACCGGAAACGTATTTCGCTGAACTTCCGGTCAATTGACGGCGGGGCTCAGTATCAGGGAATAGTTCGGCATTCCCCCAAGGCGCTACGGCTGAGTGCATGCAGTTGGAGCGCTGCAATTCCCCCCTTCATTGCAGGGTCGGCTGGCCAGTGCCATTTCCTTGTTTGTAAAATAAATCCTAACCCGCAGGATTTTTATCCCTACCGCTTATCTAATGGTTTTATAGTGTGCAGGAGCGCCGGGCCGAACTCGGCCCGTATGCGGCTCAGGGGCATCAGGACGTAAAAATAGTTTGCATGCCAGTCTCGTTTAAGTATTCCTTAAGGAGATTTTATGAGAACCATGAAGGCGGCGGTATTCATCGAACCGGGCAAGATCGTTCTTGACGAGAAGCCGGTTCCCAAGGTCGGCTTCGGTGAAGCCTTGATTAAGGTGACCACGACCACGATTTGCGGAACGGACATTCACATCCTGAAAGGGGAATACCCGGTTGCTTCCGGACGCATCGTCGGCCACGAGCCGGTGGGCGTCATCGACGAGCTTGGGCCGGGCGTGACCGGATACACGGTCGGGCAGCGCGTCATAGTCGGCGCGATCACGCCGTGCGGCCAATGCCATACTTGTCTCGACGGGCATCACTCGCAGTGCGGCGGCAAGGCTGCGGGAGGCTGGCGTTTCGGCAACACCATCGACGGATGCCAGGCCGAATATGTGCTGGTTCCGAATGCGATGGCCAATCTGGAGCCGATTCCGGATGGGTTGACCGACGAACAAGTGCTGATGTGTCCTGACATCATGAGCACCGGCTTTGGCGGTGCGGAAAGCGGCAATATACGGATTGGCGACACTGTTGCCATATTCGCGCAAGGTCCAATCGGCCTGTGCGCGACTGCCGGCGCGAAGCTCAAGGGAGCAACCCGGATCATCGTCGTCGACGGCATACCGGAGCGGTTGGCCATGGCCAGGCGGCTGGGAGCCGATCTGACCATCGATTTCAACAAGACCGATCCGGTCGAAGAGATCATGCGTCTTACCAACGGCAAAGGCGTGGATGTCGCCATCGAAGCGCTCGGTACGCAACGCACATTCGAAAGTTGCCTGCGCGTGCTGAAGCCGGGCGGCGTACTCTCTAGCCTAGGAGTCTATTCCGGCAAGCTCACGCTGCCGGTCGATGCGTTCGCCGCAGGGCTTGGCGACCACAAGATCATCACTACTCTTTGTCCCGGCGGAAAGGAGCGCATGCGCCGCCTGATGAACGTGGTGGCCGGAGGCAGGGTTGATTTGCAGCCCCTGGTCACGCACCGGTTCAGGCTTGACCAGATCGAGCAGGCATATGACTTGTTCGCCAACCAGCGCGACGGAGTGCTGAAAGTGGCGATTACGCCCTGAGCGGTGAGTATGCCTCCGCGCCGGTTCGCGGAGGCGATTTTTAACCTAGGGAAGATAAACTGCAGCGTTGCAGGTAGAATCGCTTTTGGAAATTGAATTCAGGGGGCGATATGAACTGGTTTTTGGCTGCGCTTAAAAAATATGCGGTATTCCAAGGCCGGTCCAGGCGCAAGGAATACTGGTATTTCGTTTTGTTTTATATCCTGATTTATGCGGCCCTGTCATTCATCGAAGGCACATTCGAGGGTCCCAAAGGCAATTCGCATGGCGGCGTATTGACGGGCCTTTTTACACTGGCGACGCTGATTCCCAGCCTGTCCGTTGGCGTCCGCAGGCTGCACGACACCAGTCGCAGCGGTTGGTGGCTCCTGCTTGGCCTGATCCCGATTGTCGGGGCCTTGATCCTGATCTACTTCACTGTTCAGGACAGCGACCCTGGCGATAACCGGTTCGGGCCAAACCCCAAAACGGACAACGACGCAGGTTCCATTTCCGGGCAATGGGGGAGCCTGCGTTAAAGTGCGTTGCTTTCCCACGGGCGGCAAACGAAATCGTTGCCGCCCATGAAAAGCGACGAGACTCCGCGGAATCCCCGAAAGAGGTCCTCTGCCGCACTTCTGCCGACGGGCGCTACTTTCGCTATAATCACACTCTCTTCCCTGCCTCCGGATAATTTCGTTTTTCATGCAAAAAACTCCAGAATTGCTGCTCCCCGCGGGTTCGCTCGCCAAGATGTCTGCCGCCTTCGATTATGGCGCCGATGCGGTATATGCCGGCCAGCCGCGCTACAGCCTGCGCGCGCGCAACAACGAGTTTTCAACGCTCGATACGCTGGCCGAGGGCATCAGCCGGGCCCATGAGCGCGGCAAATTGTTTTACGTGGCCAGCAATATTTTTGCCCACAACGCAAAACTGAAGACCTATCTGGACGATATGGCGCCCGTAATCGAAATGAAGCCGGACGCACTGATCATGGCTGATCCCGGACTAATCCTGATGGTGCGCGAGAAGTGGCCGGAGGTACCGGTCCACTTGTCGGTACAAGCCAATGCGGTGAACTGGGCGGACGTAAAATTCTGGCAGAAAATGGGCCTGACGCGCGTGATTCTGTCGCGCGAACTGTCGCTGGACGAAATAGAGGAAATCCGGCAACGCTGCCCGGACATGGAACTGGAAGTATTCGTGCACGGTGCGCTCTGCGTCGCTTATTCGGGGCGCTGCCTGCTTTCAGGCTACTTCAGCCACCGCGATTCGAATCAGGGGGCATGCACCAACTCCTGCCGCTGGGATTACAAGGTCATGGATGCGACGGAAGACCCGAGCGGCGATATCGTTCAGATGCCGACACGTAACGACCCCGAGGCATGCGGCCAGCCGTTGTCGGCGCTTGGCAATGCCCCGCGCCATCCGCTTGCTGACCGGCCGTGGCTGATCGAGGAAGGCGAACGAGCCGGACAGTTGATGCCGATGATCGAGGACGAACATGGCACCTACATCATGAATTCGAAGGATCTGCGGGCGATCGAACATGTCGAGCGCCTGATAAGGATCGGCGTCGATTCGCTCAAGATAGAAGGACGCACCAAGTCCATATATTACGTCGCGCGTACGGCGCAGGCATACCGCCAGGCTGTCGATGACGCAATCGGCGGGCGTCCATTCGACCTGAAGCTGCTGGGAGCGCTGAACGGATTGGCCAATCGCGGCTATACCGACGGCTTCTACCAGCGTCACCACACCAAGGAACATCAGAATTACCTTTCCGGCGTTTCGCAAATGCACCACAGCCAGTATGTGGGGGATGTCGAATCGGTTGCCGACGGCTGGGCCACGGTTGCTGTAAAGAACCGCTTTTCCGTCGGCGACAAGCTGGAACTGATTCATCCGGACGGTAGCGATACGATAACGGTGGAGAGCATGAAGAACCGCGACGATGCTCCGATCCAGGTCGCTCCCGGCAGCGGCCATTTCGTGCGGATTCCGCTTGATGCGCGCTGGAACCGCGCCTTCCTGGCGCGTCTGCTTTAAACCTTGGCAAGAACCGGTCTTATCGGATTCCCTGAAAATTGAAAGAAACCCTATGCGGCAAATCGTACTGGACACCGAAACGACCGGGCTGTACCCGAAGAATGGCGACCGCATCATTGAAATCGGCTGCGTCGAAGTCATCGACCGGCGGGTGACCGGAAACAACTTTCATTTCTACATAAATCCGGAACGCGATTCCCATCCTGAAGCATTGGCCATTCACGGACTGACAACCGAATTCCTGAGCGACAAGCCGAAATTCGCCGACATAGCCGAGTCGCTGCGCGAGTACGTTCAAGACGCCGAAGTCGTCATTCACAATGCTCCGTTCGACCTCGGTTTTTTGAACGCGGAACTGGAGCGCCTGGCATTGCCGAGCTTCGATCAGCATGTGAACGGCGTCATCGACAGCCTGGTCAAGGCAAGGGAGCTGCATCCGGGCAGGCGCAATTCACTCGATGCCTTATGCGAACGCTACGGGATTTCGAATTCGCACCGGACGTTGCATGGCGCTCTTCTGGATGCATCATTGCTGGCAGAAGTCTACCTGAGCATGACGCGCGGCCAGAACAGTTTCATGATCGATAATTCGGACCGTCAGGACAACCAGGCGAGCAGCCTTTCTCCGATTTCATATGCCGACATGATCGTTCTGACAGCTTCCGAGGAAGAGTTGGCCGAGCATGAGTCCGTATTGGATGGGATGGACAAGCAGATAAAGAAAAGCTGTGTCTGGCGGATTTGACCCCAGCGGACTGCATTGCTGTCCGCTAATGCAATCTATTCCTCGAAATCGATTGCATTCCGCAAAAGTTTGCGCAAATTGCAGTTCTCCTGCCATTCCGCGCGTTCCGCATTGCTGAATGCGGCTTTTTTAAGTTCTTCCACGCTCTGCTCTGACTGAGCCTGATAAAGGCGCTCAGCCTGTTTTGGATCGGGCTGGACCGGGCTGAAGAAGGTGACGATATCTCCTCGCTGGATCAGCAGGGTGGGGAAATTGTCGACATCCAGATCGCCCACCACGTCGGCTTGATCCTCGATATCGATCCATACGAAATGGACATCTGGATGGTGCCCGGCCAGTTCGGTGAAGCCCGGCTGATATTCACGGCAGGCGCCGCACCACCTCGCGCACAGGCAGGCTACGATCCAGGAATCATCATTCAATGATTCCAGCAACGTCTTGTAATTATCGGGTTCGAGGGTAATGCCGGGCATGGGAATAGCGTATCGGGGGCGAGCGATATCAAAAGACCGATATTGTAACTTGCTTATATCGATATCGGCCACCACAACGGAACGCTACAGGTTGAAATGAAATTGGATTAAGATAATGCCATGATCATTGAACCGGTGATTGGTGCTGTTTATCGCGGACGTTTCGCCCCGTCGCCCACGGGGCCGCTCCACTTCGGTTCGCTGGTTTCGGCGCTCGGCAGTTATCTCGATGCGAAAGTTCACGGCGGAGAGTGGCTGGTGCGGATCGAAGACGTGGATAAGCTGCGCTGCCGGCCCGAGCATGAGGCGGCCATCCTGCGAACGCTGGAGCGCTACGGATTCCGCTGGGATGGCGCAATCATGCGCCAAAGCGAACGGACTGAAGCCTATAGGGAAGCCCTGGAAGGCTTGCTGCGGAAGGCCCTGATTTTCGGCTGTTCATGTACGCGCAAGGAGATCGGCGATTCGACCCCGGGCGTGGACGGCGCGTCTATCTATCCGGGAATCTGCCGCAACAGCCTGCCGGACGGCAATAAGGCGCGCTCCTGTCGCATTCGTGTTCCTGACCGGGACATATCCTTCGTCGATGAGGTGCAGGGGGTGCTCACGCAGAACCTGGCCAGGGACGTCGGCGATTTCGTTGTGCTGCGCGCAGACGGCCTGTTCACTTACCAGCTGGCGGTTGTGGTCGACGATGCCGAGCAAAAGGTCAATCATATCGTGCGCGGCGCCGACCTGCTCGATTCCACGCCACGGCAATTATTCCTGCAGCAATCGCTGGGTTTGCCTCCGCCGCAGTACGCTCATTTGCCGGTGGCGGTCAACGAAGCGGGTAAAAAATTGTCCAAGCAGACACTGGCCGTACCGCTGATTGATGAAAGTCCTGTACCTGCGTTGTGGCAGGCGTTAAACTTTTTAGGGCAGCATCCGCCACAGGAACTCGGCAAGGCCTCGCTTGGGGAAATCTGGGAGTGGGCGATGGCGCACTGGTCGCTATCGCTGGTGCCAAAGTCGCGAACGGCAAAAATCAATTCAGAAGGAATCTAACCATGACCCTGTCAGCCGACCCGGACCTCAAGCAGATATTTGAAACCTGCCGGACGATTGCCGTAGTCGGCTGCTCACCCAATCCGGAACGCGCCGGAAATTATGTTGCGCGTTATCTGCAGGAGCGAGGCTATCGCGTGATCCCGGTCAATCCCGGTCACCAGACCTTGCTGGGCGAGCGCTGCTACGCTTCGCTCCGGGACATACCGGAGCCGGTGGACATGATCGATTGCTTTCGCCGCTCCGAATTCATCCCGGATATCGTCGAAGATGCCATCGCCATCGGAGCGAAAGTGATATGGATGCAGCTTGGCGTCATCCACAAGGAAGCCGCTCTACGCGCAGAAGCCGCCGGCATGAAGGTCGTGATGAACCGCTGTCCGATCATCGACTACCCGCGCCTTTTTCCCAGTCGTTAACCGGCTACCGGCTATCCGCCAATCCAATAATCCGCGTCAATCTACATCAGCCTTGGCATGACGCGGTAAAATATGCCGATGCCTACCATTCTTGCCCTAGACACCTCTTCCGAACTCGCTTCCGCCGCACTCATGCGGGCCGGCGAGATCATTTCGCTTTCTTCATCGGGCGTGCAGACCCATTCGCAGACTGTTATTCCCATGTTGCAGCAGCTCCTGTCGCAATTCGGAATGGCGCTGAAGGACTGCGACGCAATCGCGTTCGGCGCCGGTCCGGGTTCGTTTACCGGCGTACGCACGGCCTGCGGTGTTGCGCAAGGGTTGGCTTTTGGTGCGAACCTGCCGGTCCTTCCGGTCCTTCCGGTCGTGACGCTGGAAGCGATGGCCGAAGCGTGCCGTATGGCTACGCAAGCAAACGAAGTTCTGGCAGTGCTGGACGCCCGCATGAACGAAGTGTACTGGGCGCAGTACCGCTATGAAGACGGCTGGCTGCAAGTGGTCGAGCCCACCTTGTCGGCGGCCTCGGCGGTTGCTCCGCAAGGGCCTGTGACCGCCTGCGGAAACGGCCTTTCGGCTTATGCCCCCTCATTTGCATCCCGCCCGTTCGCGTCCGGCTCGCAGCCGGGAATCATGCCGCATGCGGCTCAGGTCGCGAAGTTGGCGGGCAGGGCGTTTCTGCGAGGGCTGGCCGTGCCGGCACGCGAAGCGCAACCTATCTATCTGCGTAACAAGGTCGCGCTGACCGTGGCCGAACGCGCCATTCAGATGGAGAGCAGGGCGTCATGAACTTGGCGACGAAGCCTTTCCCGGAGATGAAAGTGTGCTTCGAGCGCATGAAGATCCGTCATGTGAGGGAGGTACTGTCGATTGAAACGGCTGTTTTCCCGTTTCCCTGGGAGCATGCCAGTTTTGTCAGTTGCGTGGCAAACGATTACGAATGCTGGGTCATGAACGACCAGAGCGATGCGGTGGTCGGCTATTTCATTGTGATGAAAGTGGTTGATGAGGCGCACTTGCTGACCTTCGCGATAAGGGGCGACGCACAGGGACAAGGATTGGGGCGCATCCTGCTGGAGAAGGTGATTGCTGTTGCGCGCGGGATCGGCATGGACTCCGTATTTCTGGAAGTCAGGGACACGAACCAGCGCGCCCGGGATCTATATAGCCACTTGAATTTTATCGAGATCGGCCGCCGCAAGAACTACTATCCGGCAGGCGGAAACACGCGCGAGGACGCCATCATGATGAGGTTGCCTTTATGAGCGCGTTATCAAGACGCAACGCCGCTTACCTGCATGAAATGGGGGTAGGCCCAATATGGAAGCAGCGCGGCGCGGCAAACGCGCCATCGGCCGAAGCCGGCAAGGCCGCTCCGGAAGAGCAGGCGGCGCACCGCGAAACTCCGGCTGTCAATTTGACGGACTGGTCTAGCCTGGAGTCGGCGGTCGCGAAATGCACCGAATGCGGCTTGTGCCGGGGCCGCACTAACGCCGTGCCGGGCGCCGGCGACAGAAGGGCTGCCTGGCTGTTCGTCGGCGAAGGGCCCGGTTACAACGAGGACTTGCAGGGCGAGCCCTTCGTGGGCAGGTCGGGCCAATTGCTGGACGGAATGATGCGTGCGATGGGCCTGCGACGCGGCGAAAATACGTTTATCGGCAACATCGTGAAATGCCGCCCGACCGACGAGAGCGGGAAGGACAGGCCGCCGACCCCGGAAGAGGCAGACGCATGCATGCATTATCTGGAGAGCCAGGTTGCCTTGATCGAACCCGAAATCATTGTCGCGCTTGGCAAGACCGCGGCTGTCACACTGCTTGGCATGGACGCGAAAACCACACTGTCTTCGCTTCGTGGAAAGGTCCATTATTTCGTGCGCGGGAATCTTCGGATTCCGCTCATAGCGACATATCATCCGGCTTACCTATTGCGTGAGCCGCTCAGCAAAAGGAAAGCCTGGGCCGATCTTTGCCTGGCTCTGAGGACGCAGCAGGCCGAAGCCGAATAATCTGCGCTGCCCCTCCGTTCCTGCGCCTGCTGCCACAGCGCAGGCTTTCCGCCTTAGCTGTCACATCAGGCCCAGATTCGCCTATCCGGTCTTTCCTGCATCTATCTGAAAGCGCGGCAAGCGCTTCCCTGGCCGCCTCAGCCTCGAAATAGTGACTGCGCATCTCCCCCGGCTTGTCTTGTTCCTCAAAAATTCCCTGTCCTTGCATTTTCCAGCAATGCGAAATCGTGGGTTCGGTCAACGTCCTCATGAATACCGAGTGCCCATTTCTTTAATGAATATTTCTTTTGAAAAATTTATTTTCAGCAACTCATCAAATATGTATTGATAATCATTCTCATTTAAATTATTATTTCTTCGTTGCTTTCAATTAACTATTTTTCACCTGAACTAATAATAGAGATCCGCCATGAATAATTTTGTCCAGTCTGTATCTCCTGATAGGGAAAATCGATTTTCAGTAGCCTCGCTGCCGTTCATGGTTGAGGCGACCATCGTCTCCCTGACCCCGGGCAATTTTTCGCGGGTTGATCCAAAGATGCTGATGCGACTTGCCGAGCTCGGCTTCTTGCCCGGCGAGAAGACTACCGTCCTTCGTCGCGGGCCGGGCGGACGAGAGCCTATAGCGGTCCAGGTGGGCGACACCATGTTCGCTTTGCGCGCCATCGAGGCCGAATGCATCGAAGTCGTATTGACCGGCACGGAAGGAGCAAGGTCATGAGCGCCATTGCCCCGTCACTTATTCAAGATAATCTGCGAATAGCCCTGGTCGGCAATCCGAACTGCGGCAAGTCCGCGCTCTTCAATCTGCTGACGGGAGCGCGTCAAAAAGTAGCCAATTACGCCGGCGTTACAGTGGAGCGAAGGGAAGGCCAAACCCAGCTTCCCGATGGCCGCATAGTTTCCTTTCTGGACCTGCCAGGTTCGTACAGCCTAAACCCCAGTACCGCCGACGAGGCCGTCACCCATGCCGTCGTAATGGGAACCAGCCTTCCGGGGCAGAGCGCCACTGACAGGCCGGCCGACCTGCCAGACGTCATTATTGCCGTAGTCGATGCGACTAACCTGCGCATGAACCTGCGCCTGGTCCTGCAACTTATCTCATTGGGACGTCCGATGGTGGTGGCGCTGAACATGATGGATGTGGCGCGCGCCAACGGTTTGCGAATCGATGTGCGGCGGCTTCAGGAAGAGTTGGGCATACCTGTGGTGGAAACGGTTGCGGTCGACAACAGCCTGTTCGGCTCATGGCTCGCTCGAATGAGAGGACTTCCGGCTGGCAACGGCCGCACGGAATTGCTGCAGGCGGCGCAGAGCGCGCTTTCCGTGGCCGAATTAAAAGGGGAAATGTCGTCGGAAGCGCTGAAAAAAAGGCAATCATCAATCCGCGCCGATGCCGAAGGCATAACGGATGAAGATGAGGTTGCTCTCAACACTCGCGAACACCTGACTCTGCAAATCAGAGTCAGGCAGATCATTGCAGCCGCAGTGCTGGAACTTGGGCCGACCAAACGGGTAAACAATCGCATCGATGCAGTGTTGATGCACCCTGTATTCGGGCTGATATTGCTGGGCGCCATGCTGCTGCTGATATTTCAGGCCGTGTTCTCTTGGGCCGTCGTACCGATGGATCTGATCAAGGGCGCGGTGACGACAGTAGGAGTCATGCTGCAAGAAAATATGGACGACGGCTTGCTGCGCAGCCTTCTTGTCGACGGCATCGTTGCCGGCGTCGGCGGCGTGCTGGTGTTCTTGCCGCAAATCCTGATTCTGTTCTTTTTTATACTGGTGCTGGAAGATTCCGGCTACCTGCCGCGGGCGGCATTTCTTCTGGACCGCTTGATGGGCAAGGTCGGATTGTCGGGCCGGGCTTTTATTCCCTTGCTGTCCAGCTTCGCCTGCGCCATCCCCGGCATCATGGCAACCCGCACCATTCCCAACTGGCGCGATCGGCTGGCGACCATCATGGTGGCCCCGCTGATGACGTGCTCTGCCAGGCTGCCGCTTTACGCCTTGCTGATCGGCGCCTTCATACCGGAGCAGGAAGTCGGCATATTCAATCTGCAGGGCCTGACGCTGTTTGCCCTCTATGTCGCCGGTATCGTGTCGGCCATGTCGATAGCCTGGATACTGAAGCGTACCTGGATGAAAAGCAGCTACCAGCCGCTGATGCTGGAGTTGCCGTCCTACCGCCTGCCAAACCTGCGCAATGTGCTGCTGGGATTGTGGCAGCGTGCCTGGATTTTCCTGCGTCGCGTCGGCGGCATCATTTTCGCGCTGACGGTATTGCTTTGGTTTCTGTCGACGTTCCCGTCTCCTCCGATCGGCGCGGAAGGGCCTGCGATACAGTACAGCTTCGCCGGCATCATCGGCCAGGCGCTACAGGTGGTCTTTGCGCCGATCGGGTTCAACTGGCAGATATGCATAGCCCTGATACCCGGCATGGCGGCGCGGGAAGTGGCCGTAGCCGCGCTCGGCACCGTCTACTCGTTGTCGGTGACCGGTGAAGAGGTTGCGCAAACCTTGAGTCCGATCATCGGACAGGAGTGGTCGCTGGCTACCGCCTATTCACTGTTCGCGTGGTATGTTTTCGCGCCCCAATGTCTTGCCACCCTGGCTGTCGTCAAACGCGAAACAAATTCCTGGCGCTATCCGCTGGTGATGGCCGGGTACCTGTTCGGATTGGCTTATGCAGCTTCTTTTCTTGTATACAGAATTACCCTGTGGCTGACCGCCTGATAATCGATTTTTATTCCATTAATAATTGCTGCATGTAACACTTATTCTAAATAAAAGAGACAACCATGAAATTATCGAAACTGCTCTGCAACTCCATTGCTATCCCGCTTCTTGTTTTCGGCATTGCAGCCCAAGCCGGCAGGCCGCTTGCCGTGGATGACGCGGGTGTGAATGATGTCGGCGCAGGGCATGTCGAATTCTGGTACGGACGCTTGCCGCAGAACATCAATATCTGGACCGTATCGCCTGCCTATTCGCCTTTTAAAGGCTTTGAAGTATCGGCCACGCTGTCCCGCGACCACACCAATGATCTGACGGCAAAGGCGATTCAGGGCAAGCTTCAACTGACGCCCTCCAATCCCGACGGTTGCAATTTTGCCGTTTCATTCGGTACGGGCTATACCAATGAGACCTCGGTCAACGCGCCCTTTCTGAACGGCATCGGGACATGCAATACCAAGGAGGGCTCGGTTCATGTGAATATCGGTTCGTCTCGCCCTGAAGGGCAAGAGAGCCAGTCGGTTTGGGGGATTGCATTCGAGCGGGATCTTGGCGGCGTAATCGGGCACATCGAGAGATTCGGCCAGGAGAGCATGCGTCCAGCCACACAGGTTGGCCTGAGAAAGGAAGTCATACCCGGCCTGCAGCTGGACGGTACGATCGGCCGCTACGATGGGGACACTATCTACAGCGTCGGCATGAAGAAAATGTTTTAACCAGGAGCGGCAAATTTACAGCCGGGCCATGCCCGGCTTTTTTAATGCTTGCTTTGTCCGATCAGGGACAACGAATCCTTTTCGCGCTGGTTGGCCGAGTGTCTTAGCATGACCAGGTACGTCGCGCCGGAAACGAACAGGCCGAACAGGATGATGACGGTACTGATATCAAGATTCAGCGAAATCATCAGGGAATACAAAACCAGCATTGTCAGGACGGACAGGTTCTCGTTGAAGTTCTGCACGGCGATCGAATGGCCGGCGCTTAGCAGAATATGGCCCCGGTGCTGCAGTAGGGCGTTCATGGGAACAACGAAAAAGCCCGCCAGTCCTCCGATCAGAATCAGAAGCGGATAGGCTATCCAGACGGAATGCACCATTGTCATGAGCATGACGACGAAACCCATTGCCACGCCGAGCGGCATGACCGACAGCGATTTTCTTAGCTTGACGAACCGGGCTGCCGCCACAGAGCCGACGGCTATGCCGATCGCAACCACGCCTTGCAGGAATGCAGCCTTGTCCAGCGGAAGGTTCAGCGATTTTTCCGCCCATTTCAGGACGATGAACTGCAGCGTTGCGCCGGCGCCCCAAAACAGCGTAGTGATGGCAAGCGAAATCTGCCCGAGCTTGTCCTTCCACAGGGTCATGAAGCTGCCGGCGAATTCCACCACCAGCTTGATGGGGTTCGTGGCCTGCTTCCGGTAGCGTACGCCGGTATCGGGAATGCGCAGGTTGAACACGGCTGCGAGCAGGTAGGCGGCCACGATCACGCACAGCGCCGATTCCCATACCGTATCGATGCCGGTATCGATCATCGGAAAATCAAACTGCAATAGAACCGCCGCGACGCGCGCGTTGATCAGCAAGCCTCCCAGGACAGTGCCGAGGATGATGGACGCTACCGTCAATCCTTCAATCCAGCCATTTGCCAGCACCAATTTTTCGGGCGGCAGCAGTTCGGTCAGGATTCCGTACTTTGCCGGGGAATAGGCGGCGGCGCCGAAGCCGACCACGGAGTAAGCCAGCAGAGGGTGAATGCCGGCAAAAACCAGTCCGCACCCGACCACCTTGATCAGGTTGGTGATGAACATGACCTTGCCTTTTGGCCAGGAATCGGCGAAAGCGCCGACGAATGCGGCCAGGAGCACGTACGAAAGCACAAAGAAAAGCTTCAGCATGGGCGTCATCCATCCGGGCGCATTCATTTGCGCCAGAAGATAGATTGCCACGATCAGAAGTGCATTATCGGCGAGCGATGAAAAAAACTGCGCCGCCATGATGGTGTAAAAGCCGCGGTTCATTGAGATTGTATGAGTGGGGAGAGGATTCGAAAGCTTTATACCACGAAAGCAGTGCAAAACCGAAGTTTTACCGGCAAAAGCGGACATCCCTGGCTAGTTTCGGCAGCCGGAAACAGGCGATTCAACGCATTGATTGGCGCAACCGGGGGGCCGCATTTATAGCCGAAAAGGGATTTATCATGGCCGCTCCTGTAGAATAGTGGCTTGCCGGATAATATTCCCACTTGGAAACAGTACACCAGTACAAGCAAGCACATGCCAAGACCTCTCGTTGCAACCATCAGTATTGCTGCCATGCAGCACAATCTCGCCGTTGTCCGTTCCTGCGTTCCAAAAGCAAAAATATGGGCCGTGGTCAAGGCGAATGCCTATGGGCATGGACTGGACCGCTCCATGAGGGCATTTGCCGCCGCGGATGGACTGGCGTTGATAGAACTGGATTCCGCGCTTCACCTGCGCGAAACGGGATGGAAGAAGCCGATTCTTCTGCTGGAAGGGTTTTTTGATCCGCGCGATCTGGCGGTAATCGCCGAACACGGGCTGGCGTTTTCCGTGCACTGCAACGAACAGATCGCCATGCTGGAGAAGACCCGGCTGAATTCCAGGCTGGACGTCCACCTGAAGATGAATACCGGCATGAACCGGCTCGGATTCAAGCCGCGCGCTTATCGTGCCGCCTATGAACGGCTGCGGGCGATTCCTGCAGTCGGCAGCATTTCCTTCATGACGCATTTCGCCAACGCGGAAGAGCGGGGGCATGAGCGCCTTTCCGTGCAAGAACAATATGAGCAGTTTCAGGGCGGTTCCGCCGATCTTGAAGGGCAGCGCAACCTTTCCAATTCCGCCGCCATCCTGCTGCATCCCGGTTTGTCCACCGATTGGGTAAGGCCTGGCATCATGCTCTACGGAGGCACCCCGGGAAACAAGACGGCACAGGAATTCGGCCTGATACCGGCGATGACGCTGAATAGCGAAATCATCCAGGTGCTCGATATCGAACCGGGAGAAGCGGTCGGCTACGGCAGCCTGTTCGTCGCGACCCAACCGATGAAAATCGGCGTGGTCGCTTGCGGCTACGCCGACGGTTATCCGCGTTGCGCGCCCAACGGCACGCCTATCCTGGTGGAAGGCGTCAGGACGCAATTGCTGGGGCGGGTATCGATGGACATGATAACGGTCGACCTGACGCCGGTGCCGACAGCCCGAGTCGGAAGCATCGTCACGCTGTGGGGCGACAGCCTGCCGATTGACGAAGTCGCCGCTGCCGCCGGAAGCGTCGGCTACGAGCTGATGTGCGCACTGTCCTTGCGGCCCCGCATAGTCGAGATTTAAGCGCTCCGGGTCTCAGGCTCGAAGGGCTGCTGCGGAGGCTAGGATGCCCTGCGCGCATTCACTCGTTCTCCAGCGAATGCACGGCAAACGGTAAGCCGGTCAATTCCTTATAATCATTTTATTTGGCATCAGGCGACAGCATCCATATGGCGAAAGCAAAAACAAACTACACCTGCACCGAATGCGGCGGCATCAGCAATAAGTGGACAGGCCAGTGCCCGTCGTGCGGCCAATGGAACACGATGGTGGAAACTATTGTCGAAACTTCGGTAAACCGGTTTTCCTCCCAGCCCCAGGCGATTGCGCAGACATCGCCGGTATTGAGCCTGGCCGACATCGACGCGATCGATGTGCCGCGCTTTTCGACCGGCGTCGAGGAGTTCGACCGGGTGCTCGGCGGCGGCTTGGTCGCCGGCGGCGTGGTACTGATAGGCGGCGACCCGGGAATAGGCAAATCGACGCTGCTGCTGCAGGCGCTGGCGAACTTGTCGACCGTAAAAACCGCTCTGTACGTCAGCGGCGAGGAGTCGGGAGCGCAGATCGCGCTGCGCGCCAAGAGGCTGGCGCTGCAAGCCGGAAGCCTGCAATTGCAGGCCGAAATCCAGCTCGAGAAAATCCTGAACACGCTGGCCGACAAAAAACCGGATGTCGCGGTCATCGATTCGATCCAGACCATCTATTCCGATGCGCTTTCTTCCGCTCCCGGTTCGGTCGCGCAGGTGCGCGAGTGCGCTGCCCAGTTGACCCGTTTCGCCAAGCAGACCGGCATCACCATCATCATGGTCGGGCATGTCACCAAGGAGGGTGCGCTGGCAGGGCCGCGCGTGCTGGAACACATCGTCGATACGGTGCTGTACTTCGAGGGCGACACGCATTCGAGCTTCCGTCTGGTGCGGGCCTTCAAGAACCGCTTCGGCGCGGTCAACGAACTGGGCGTGTTCGCGATGACCGAAAAGGGGCTGAAGGGCGTATCCAACCCGTCGGCGCTGTTCTTGTCGCAGCATGACCAGCAGGTGCCCGGTTCGTGCGTGATGGTCACCCAGGAAGGAACACGGCCGCTCCTGGTCGAGATTCAGGCGCTGGTCGATCAATCGCATGCGCCGAGCGCAAGGCGGCTGTCGGTCGGCCTGGAGCAGAATCGGCTGGCAATGCTGCTGGCCGTGCTGCACCGGCATGCAGGCGTTGCAGCGTTCGACCAGGACGTTTTCATCAACGCAGTCGGCGGCGTCAAGATCACCGAACCGGCCGCCGATCTGGCCGTGCTGCTGGCGATTCATTCGTCCATGCGCAGCAGGCCGCTGCCGAGAGGTCTGGTCGTTTTCGGCGAAGTCGGCCTGGCCGGCGAAATACGGCCCGCTCCGCGCGGACAGGAACGGCTGCGCGAAGCGGCCAAGCTGGGATTTTCCATCGCGATGATCCCCAAGGCCAACATGCCCAAGCAAAAAATCGAAGGCATGACGATCCTGCCGGTCGAACGCATCGATGAGGCTTTCAGCAAGATGCGCGAACTGGAATGACAAGGCAGGGGTCGCCGCTTCGCTTTATTGGGGAAACGTGCTGCTCAAGGCGCTGATTGCCGGTTCGGTTCTTCGTACTTTCAGATCCATCCGTGCCACCCTAGCAGCGCGCCCGCTCCCAGCAGCCATAGCAGGTGAATTCTGGTTCGCCAGACGATTAGCGCGGTGATAACCGTTACCGCCCAGAGAGGCCAGTCATGCGCCGCTGTGTCGTGCGCGCTGGAGATGATCCATGCGGTGGCCAGCAGCAGTCCGGTGACGATTGGCGTCATGCCCTGCTTGAAGGCCCGCACCGCGCGCAGTTCGCGGTTGAAGTGAATCCAGCGCGATACCTGGTAGGTCAGGGTGGTGCAGGGCAGCATCATGCCCGTCATGATGATGAATACGCCAAGAAGTCCGTTGAGCGCGGAGCCGGTATTGACGCCTGCATTCCAGCCTAATAGCGCAATGAAAAGCACGTTAGGCCCGGGCGCCGCTTGCGCAATCGCGATCGATGCATTGAATTGCGAATCGGTCAGCCAGCCCTGCTGTTCCACCAGATAATGATGCATTTCCGGCGCGACCGTAATCGCCCCTCCCACAGACAGCAGCGAAAGCGACAGCGTGTGCAGGAACAGGGCGAACCAGTCGTTCCATTGCAGATTGAGCAGGATCGCCTCGTTCATCGGCCGAGCTTGCGGTAGGTGAAGATGCAGGCGAACGCGCCCAGTCCAATGAGGATATACGCCAGCGGCAGCCTCAGTAGCGCAACGCAGACGAAACTGATGGCGCCGAGCGCGACGCATGCATGCATGCCCAGCGGATGCGTCTTTATGGCGCCAAAGGTCTTGAAGGCGGTGGCGGCAATCAACCCGGCGGCAACAGCGCTCATGCCACGCAATGCGCCGCTGACTCCTGGATAGGCGGCATAGCGGGAATAGCATAAAGCCAGCAGAAGGAGCACCCCCAGCGGAACTGCCAGCATGCCTGCCAGCGCGGCCAGCGCCCCCGGCAAGCCGAAGTGGCGACCTCCGACGATAACGGCAAGGTTTACGACATTGGGACCAGGCAGGATTTGCGCAACGGCCCATTCTTCGGCAAATTCCTCCGGCGTCATCCAGCGTTTGTTTTCCACCAGCTCGCGCTGGGCGACCGCCAGTGCGCCGCCGAAGCCCTGCAGGGCAAGCAGCGTGAAAGAAACAAACAGGTCGGTCAGCGATGCGGGTCGCGGACTTTTCTGTGAATTGACAGGGCTCATGGTTACAGTCGGTTCGATGGGCAGACCGAACGATAAAAGTCGATTCGTCTGCTCCATAGATAATATCGGAGCCGGTATTCTACGCTCGCGTAGGCTTGAACGGATAAAGGTCAGCTCGATGTTTCAGTGAATAAACCTGTGGCGTTGTTTTCATTGGAACCGAACTGGCGCGCTTGGAGGTTTGCGCGGCCGGATTATGACGGACGCAGGCTTAGGAGGAAAACTGTTGTATTTTAATCAATATTAATGCTTATTGTTAACAATGTTGACTTATATGCAATAAAATCGTAATCGTTTGTTCGTCTCATGAGGGCTGAAGAAATGGCAATCGCATGCACTAACGCATTATCTCGCGCTGCAAGCTTCAAGTTTCCCCATCCATTCATCTTTTACTTAGCAGTGATTTTCAGGCAGCGCGAGCCATGATTGAAGAAAGGATAAATATGGACGGCGTCGTGAATGTGCCCTCATCAGTTGCGCGAAAGTCGCATCGTAAATTCCATGGCGGATGGTTGTCGATAGCGATCATGCTGGCAGTCGTCGGGGTGCTTGTGGGATTCTTGAATCAAAGTCCTCCCCTGGCGGAATACAAGAAAGATCCGGCCAATATCTTTACTGTCGAGGGTGATCTGCAAGCTAAAACCACGGGAACAGGAAGGAGTAAGAATACGAGCATCGGCTTGACTTCCGGCGAAGGAAATAGAATCTGGTTCGATTGCCTGGCGTATCGAGTGCTCTGCCCTAAGGATCTGAGTCTTTCCCCTCATGGCTGGAAGAGTAAAATCGTTCATGCCCGGGTGGAAGTCGTACGGATAGGGTCGAGTTACTGGCCGTCGACCATCGTATCAGATAGCCGAACCCTGCTCGATCTGAATGAAAGCGCACAGCTTTTTGAACAGCATCGCGGCCTTGGCAATGTCTTGTTCATGTTTATTTTTGTCATTGCCGCCTTCGTCGCCATAATGTCCGTTGAGCCGGACAGCACTGATTCTAAAATAGGATAAGTGCGTTTTTCTTACGAAGATGAGTCGTTCCGGAGGCCGGGAGATACGGCCAGGATATGTAACGTCAGGACAAACTTCATGCCGTATTTTTCGCCATGCTTGAAAAACATGAGGAAAGAGGCGCAAAGAATTAGAGGGTCCGCTTACCTGCATGTACGGATGACATCCCGATACGCTTGCAGGCATCTCTCGGACCTGTAAGGCAGGCCGGTATTTCCCATTATTCATAAGATATAGGCCAAAAACAGCAATTGATACGCTCTGAATCAAGCTATTCACCGCTCAAGCATGTAAAATGGTCAAGTCTTCGGCTTCCTTCGGATTCTCATGAATACAAGCGCCGCACCTTTCGCCACTATTTCCCCCGCATTGAAACCCTACCGCTCGGAGTTCGTTCAGATCCGATGTCTGCGCTACCACGTCCGGCACTGGGGCAATGAAGAGGCTCCCAAGCTTTTCATGCTGCACGGCTGGATGGATATGTCGGCTTCCTTCCAGTTTCTTGTCGATAGCCTGAAAGCGGACTGGCATGTGATCGCTCCCGACTGGCGCGGATTTGGGCTGACGCAAGCATCGCCTGCGCACAGTTACTGGTTTCCCGATTATGTTGCCGACCTCGATATTCTTCTCCATATCTATTCGCCCGGCCGGCCGGTCAATCTGCTCGGTCACAGCATGGGCGGCAACGTCGCCAGCATTTATGCGGGGGTGCGCCCGCAGAGGATTGCCAAATTGATCAATCTCGAAGGCTATGGCTTGCCTTCGGTACGGACGGAGGAGGCGCCGAAACGCTATGAAAAGTGGCTGAACGAGTTGCACCGTCCGCCGCGCGCCCTCACGTTTGCAACGCAAAACGAGGTTAAAACCGTGCTGCGCAAGGTCAATCCGCGTTTATCCGACGAGCGCGCCAGCTTCTTGGCCTCGCACTGGGCAGGCCGGAACGAAGAGGGCGCCTGGGAGGTACTGGCAGATCCTATACATCGCAATAGCACACCTTTGCTTTACAGGGCGGAAGAGGCGCTTGCCTGCTGGAGCGCGATCAGTGCGCCGACTCTATGGGTCGAGGCGGAGGATACCGATATCTGGCAAAGACTGGGCACAAGCTGGAGGGTGAGCAGCGCACCGTTATTGTCGGGCGAACTTGGGGAAGAAGACAGGGCCGTACTGGAATCAAGGCGGGTTTTCCATGCCGAATTTGCGCAGCGTCTCGCCGCTATTCCCAATGTGAAGAAGATCATTATCAAAGATGCCGGACACATGCTGCAACACGACCAGCCCGAAGCTGTGGCAAGCGCCGTTGAATCTTTTCTGGCTGCAAGCTAAAGACCTGCTCGTTGATCGGGCCGTTCAGGAAAGAAGTGGGCTGCCGCCAGGCGGTTCAGTAGCTTATGTCCTACCTTGTTGTTCCAGTTGAAACTGTTTTGCAGTACAACAACTGCTGTGCGATGCTCGATATCAAGGCCAAGGTAGCTTGTGTATCCTGCGACCACGCCAACTTGATAAGTAATATCTTGTCCTTCGATTTTATCTACCACCCATGCAATGGCAGGCGCTTCCTTCTCGCGTTGATATCGAACCTGTAAGGTATCGACAAGCGCGGGAGTCAGCTTCGATTGCCTGCTTTCCATATGGGCTGCCGCAAAGATGAGAATATCGCCGGCGCTCGAATAGAGCGCTGCCGAACCTTTCATGATGTCCGTGAAATGCCAATCAGGAACAGGGTCGCCTCGATGAACAAATTTGGGTTGATCGCCTGCATGCCCATAGGCACGGTTTTTGACGTCTTTCAATGACTCCAAGTCATACCCGGTATTGCGCAGGCCGAGAGGCAGTGCAATTCGTTCCTTCAGTAACGCGTCCAGTTTTTTCCCGGTGCGTTGTTCAATGACATAGCCCAGGAGGCCATATCCAATATTCGAATATTGGAAATCCTTGTTATTAGGAGCTGAAAAGTTGGAAAGATAACCAAGAACAAAATCCGTATCGAAGTGTCTATAAAAGTTGTCTCCCGTAAATACATATTGTGTCAGATAACCTAAGGTTTGAACTGTGACAGGCTGACGCGGCATTCCCGATGTGTGGGTTGCGAGTTGAAGCAATGTGATTTTTTTTGCATCGCTACTGAGAGGTATGCTTGATGGCAGTAATTTCTCCAAGGTGTCGTCCCAAGAGAGGAGCCCTTCTTTCACTAACGAAGCGGCAATAGCTCCAAGATATCCTTTGCTCAGGGAACCGACAGGAAACAGTGTGTCCGAGTCAGGTACTTGTCGTGTTTTCGCCCCGCTGGTTCCATAACCGAAGAATTGCATCTTGCCATCCGGAGTCAAGACACCAACAATAATCCCGGGCGTTTCTCCCGATTTGATTAGCGGTTGCGTAAGAGAATCAACTTCAGCTTTGAGATCGTAATTGCGCGCATGTTCTTTAGCCCCGCCTTTGTTGCTGTCAAGCTCCATTGTGGATAGCGTGCCGCACGCATTCAGTAATGTTATGCATCCGATCGCCGCAACAACCCATCGACTTTTCAATAAGCGAGGCCGGAGTGTCGAGTATTCATGATGTTTCAAATTTAACTAATCTCATTTTATAGTGTTGCGCGCATTGTTAAAGCCGGGCTGGCAGCAAAATCGGTCTTGGTTGCCACCGTTCATGCGGCAACCAAGACCGATCAAGACATCGATGTTGTCTAAATGCTCAAACGTTTACTATACAACAACAAATGAAGCCGCTGCTGCAATGGTTGTAAATTGGCAATCAATTGTGCTGCTTGCGGTTGACTGACTCCACCCTTTCCCCGGCGCATGTGCGATAAGATTCGTTCCAACTCGATTTATACAAGGAGCGTTCATGCGCCACACCCTCATCCTCGCATTTTTGGCCTTGTCCTGCGCGACCGCATACGCCGGCGATGGATCCTGCGTCAGTACGACAGTGAAAAGCCAGAAAGCGCCTTGCAGCGAGATCAACTCGACCCACGTTTCTTCCGGCAGCCGCAAGCCCGCTGCAACGCCAAAGTCGGAGACTCCGCAGCCGGACCCTGCCGCCAGCGCCAACGTGCCGATAAGCGTAATCCTGAAGGTGTCCGCCCAGCCGAAGCGCGGCGATTAATTCCTCGCTATGCACATTGGGCAAGAGAAAGATATTTTATATATTATGTAATCAATATATTGCGTAATAAATTTAATGTTATGCATTAAGTTTAAATTACTTCGCAATATGCAACGCCGCGTTCACTCCGCTTCTGACCGCTGCTTCCAGCGTAGCCGGATAATCGCTTATGGTGTAATCGCCCGCGATAGCCAACCCTTCAATTCCGGTTTCATTGGCGGGGCGGAGCAGGGCGGGAGTGCATGAAAATGTGGCTCGTTTTTCGGAAATCACCGTGCTCCAGAGCGGCTGCGCCAGTTTCGGGTTTTGCAGCTCGTGCGCCAGTTGGACGGCAATGTCCGCCTGCAGACGGCTCCTGTCCAGTTCGATCGCTGCAGAAGCGGCGCTGACGACGACCGCGAACAATCCGGCCTGATCGTCAAGCAGCTGGCCCCGGTCGAATACGAATTGCCCCCATTTACCCGCATCGGCGTCATCCTGCAAAGCATAGAACGGCCGGGAAAGTTTTGTATCAGCCGGGTATTGCAAATAGCAGGTGGTAATCGGTTCATGTTCGAGCGCCGCCATTGGCGAGGTATCGACTAATCCGTCCAGCAGGGCGCCCGCATAGACCGCAGGCGTTGCCACTACGACCGCATCGAAACGCCCGCTCTCGCCCGGATCGGCATTTTGAGATGTTTCCACGCGCCAGCCCGATTCGTCCCTGTGCAGGGCGCGTACGTTCCTGCCGTAAAGGACCGTTCCGCCCTTGCGTTCGACGAATTCGGCGGCCCGTTCGGGAAAAAGCGCGGTCAGGTCGATGCGCGGAAGAAGCATGTCGGAAGAGGCGCGCTTGCTTGAGCCGAGGCTATCGCGCAGCACGTTCAGAAATACTTTGGCCGATGCGGTTTCAGGCGGCGTATTCAATGCGGCGATGCATAGAGGACGCCACAGCAATCGATTCAATCGTTCGGTCTGGTCGAAACGGTCGAGCAGTTCCGCGACGGTGCAGTCGTTGTTCAATACCCAGCCCATCCAGCGCGCGGCCGTGGAAAAGCGCGCCAGCGCCAGCTTGTCCTGCACAGCCATGCCTTTTGCTCGCAATAGCGCAACCAGCAGATGAAAAGGGGCAGGCAGGCGGGCGGCGATAAAATCCAAGCCTTGCCCGTTGGGCGGATAGCGCATCTGGAGCGGCAAGCGCAGCATCGCCGCATCCGTATCGGCGCCGACCATGCGCATGAGGCGCAACGACTCTGCATACGCGCCCAGCAGGATATGTTGCCCGTTGTCGAGCGGCATCCCATTGATTTCGGTTCGCCGCGCGCGTCCGCCAAGAACATGCCCGGCTTCGAACAGCGTCACCCGATTGCCCTTGGCGGCAAGTTCGACTGCCGCCGCGCATCCGGCCCAGCCGCCGCCTATGACCGCAACATTTTTCCCTTTTGTCACGTCAGCCGCGGACATACGCTTTCCATGCCAGCCACAGCTTACGGATCGGCGTCAGGGATATGCGCTGGTTCAGCACACGAAATCCCTCGCGTTCGATTTCATCCAGCAGGGTGCGGTAGATCGCCGCCATGATGATGCCGGGACGCTGGGCGCGCCTGTCCACGTCCGGCAGAAGCGCGAACGCTTCGTCGTACAAGGCTTGGGCGCGTTCGGTCTGGAAACGCATCAGGTTCTCGAATTCTTTCGTATGCCGCGCATGCAGCAGATCGGCCGGCGTCACGCCGAAGCGTCGCATTTCATCCAGCGGCAGGTAGATCCGGTCGCGGCGGGCGTCTTCGCCGACGTCGCGAATAATATTGGTAAGCTGAAACGCCAGGCCGAGTTTTTCCGCGTACTGCTTGGTTTGCGGCTGCGTAAGGCCGAAAATGCCGGCCGACAATAAGCCGACCACGCCTGCCGCGTGCCAGCAATAATCTTGCAGACCGGCATAGTCGAGATAGCGCGTCTGGTTCAGGTCCATCTCCATGCCGTCGATAACCGCATGCAGATGTTCGCCCTGCAAGTGGCATGGCGCCAGATGCGGCTGCAGCGCCTTCGTAACCGGGTGGGAAGGCGCGCCTTGCAGCATCAAGTCGATTTCATTGCGCCACCAGGCGAGCTTGATGCGGGCAATGGAGGGATCGGTGCATTCGTCCACTACATCGTCGACCTCGCGGCAAAACGCATACAGGGCCGTGATCGCGCGCCGGCGTTCCGGCGGCAGGAACAGGAAGCTGTAATAGAAACTGGAACCGCTCTTTGCGGTTAACTGCTGGCAATACTCGTCGGGTGACATCGATAATATTATGCGAGTTTATAAGAGGGCAATTTCCCCAAAGGAATGATTATACGAGAAGGAGGGTAAAGAAAAGATTATCGCTGCCAGCAACGCTGATTTATTGATGATCGGATGCGATTTCTGCTGTAATCTGTCGTTTGTGTTGCTGCCGCGAACCGATAGGCCTTCTGTCCATAAACGCCTGGCGGGACCATTCCATCTTACCTATTCTTAAGTCTGAGCCATGAGCGATACCGCCTTTTACTGCCTTCTGTCAGCCGCCGCCATTGTGATCGTATTGCAGTTGATCGTGCTTCTGCGCGGCCGCAGTGCCGATGTTTCTCCGCTATTGCTGCAATTGCAGCAGAACCTGCTGCAATCCGGCGAACGGACCGAGCGCGAACTGCGCGCACAGGTGCAATCCACGGCGCAGGGCACGAGGCAGGAACTGGGCGGCAACTTCGCGCAATTCCAGCAGACGATGACATCGCAGATGACTGGCGTCGCCACCCTGCAGAATAACCGGATCGACGCTTTTTCCGAGAAACTGGCGAAGCTGAATGAAAGCAACGCCGAGCAGCTCGAAAAAATGCGCGTTGGCATAACGCAGCAGTCGCAAGTCGCGCGCGAGGAACAGTCGTTGACCTTGAAGCGGTTCGGCGACACCCTGAACCAGAGTCTCGCGACCCTGACGGAGTCGAATGCGCAGCGGATGCTCGAGGTGCGTGCGACTCTGGAAGAGAAAATTCAAAGTCTTCAGAACGACAACGCCGCCAGGCTGGAAGAGATGCGCAAAACCGTCGACGAAAAATTGCATGCGACGCTTGAGCAAAGGCTGGGAGAATCGTTCAAGCTTGTATCCGACCGTCTGGAAAAAGTGCACCAGGGGCTGGGAGAGATGCAGCAGCTTGCCATCGGCGTCGGCGATTTGAAGCGCGTGCTGACCAATGTAAAAACGCGTGGCACCTGGGGCGAAGTCCAGTTGGAGATGCTGTTGCAGCAGGTAATGACGCCGGAGCAGTATGCAAAGAACGTGGAGACCATTCCGGGTACGGGAGCCTATGTCGAGTTCGCGATTCGCCTGCCGGGAAATAATGACGGAGGCTCCCCTGTCTGGCTGCCGATCGATGCGAAATTTCCGAAGGAACAATACGAGCGCCTGACGGATGCGGCGGAACGCGCAGATGCGGACGGCGTGGCTGCCGCAGGCCGTGATCTGGAGCGGATAATGCGCCTGGAAGCGAAAACCATCGCGGAAAAATACCTGTCGCCTCCGCTGACAACGGATTTTGCGTTGCTATTCCTGCCGACGGAGGGCCTGTACGCCGAAGTGATGCGCCGCCCGGGCCTGGCTGACGACGTGCAGCGGCTGCATCGGGTCTGCATTGCGGGTCCCTCCACTCTGTCGGCATTGCTGAACAGTCTGCAGATGGGTTTCTGCACCCTGGCGCTCGAGAAGCGCTCGTCCGAAGTCTGGCAGGTGCTAGGGGCGGTCAAGACCGAGTTCGGCAAGTTCGGCGACGTGCTGGCCGCTACCAAGCAGACGCTCGAACGGGCGGCCAAGAACATCGAGAATGCAGAGGTGCGCACGCGCCAGATGTCGCGCAAGCTCAAATCGGTCGAAGCCATGCCGACCGACAAGGCCCAGTTGCTGTTGGGAAGCGAGAATCTGCTGCCCGACCTTGACCCATCTTGATATTTGGTTGTTTATCAAGCAACTTTGTTGGATTTGGATTATTATCTGTCGAAGCGACTATAAAAAATAGCGGCAAGGGGTATCGGAAATGCTGTTTTTTGCTCTCAATGCCGGCAAACAAGGCCAGCATAAGAAAAGGAAAAACCGAATGACCAAGCTGAAGAAAACGGTCGAGCCCGATAAGCCGACGTGCGAGCAGTGCAACAAGGAAATTCCTCCATCGGTGGCAAAAAGCGCTGAGGGAACCGACTATATTCACTATTTTTGCGGCACCGAATGCTATGAGGAATGGCGGCATCGGCAGCCGCAGGAAGACAAGTCCGGCACAATTTCACCCGGTTCGACCGAATAGAGACTGAAACCAAACCGGGTTCACAGGGAGCGCGATGGAACCGATTTCTTTCGAAAAGGTAACGCCGGAGGAGGCGAAGGCCGTACTGGACGCCCGGGACAAAACCGATAAGCCAAAAAATGTCGGGCAGGAAAAGCGCTCGCCGGCAAGCCCTGATGAACTGCAACTGCAGGAATCGACCTTCAGATGGCTTGCATCCCTGCCGATAGAAGTACAGCCCAGGCAGCTTGCCCGGTCATACCCTCGCATAGCCAACAATCTGGCGCTAATGTGGGACGAGAAATCGATATGCGAGAAAATGCTGGATGCGTTGATGATCGACGATCGCGGCAACCGGCAAGGTTTCCCGTTTGCGGTGGCAAAGGAAATCCTGGCGCTGAAAATGCATATCAATCCGGAGTACCTGAACAACCTGCCGGATTAATTCACCGGACCGGCCAGAGTGCGCTGAAAGGCAGGGCGCGCCGGTTCCGATAGACGTGCCGTCAGGCAATGTACCTCAAACCAGCCCTTCAAACACCGCCACATCCACTTGCTCCCCTGCCTGCACGTTGCCTTGCTCGTGATGCAGTATCACCATGCAATTGGCTTCCGACATGGAGCGCAGGATTCCCGATCCCTGGGAGCCGGTAATGCGCACTTGCCACCGGTTTTCCGCATCCTGAGACAGGATTCCGCGTTGGTATTCGGTGCGCCCCGATTTTTTACGGATTGCCGATTGCGATGCGACGCGCATCAGCGGCAGCGGCGAAGGGTTCGCCCCCATCATGCGCAGCAGCGCATCGCGCACAAAAAAGTAGAACGTGACCATTACCGCAACCGGGTTTCCCGGCAACCCGAACAGGTAGGCGCTCTTGCCGCCCGAATTGATTTTTCCGAACGCCATCGGCCGCCCCGGCCGCATGCCTATCTGCCAGAATGTCATGTCGCCGAGGCGGTCCATGATCTGCCTGGTGTAGTCGGCCGCTCCTACCGAGACTCCGCCGGACGTGATGACGGCGTCGGCATTCTCGCATGCCTCCCTGAAAGCGGCTTCCAGCAAATCCGGCTCATCCTTTATGACGCCCATATCGACGATGTCGCAGCCGAGCCGGGTCAGCATGCCATAAATGGTATAGCGGTTGCTGTCGTACACGCTGCCTTCATCCAGCGGTTCGCCGATCGAGCGCAGTTCATCGCCGGTTGAAAAAAAAGCGACGCGCAAACGCCGCTGCACCGGCACTTCGGCCATGCCGAGCGAAGCCAGAAGGCCAAGCTCGGCCGGCCGCAGCAGCTTGCCCTTGATCAGCGCCGGTTTGCCGGCCGCGAGATCTTCTCCCTTGAAACGGCGATTGTCGCCTGCGTTGATAAGAGCGGCCGGGATCGTGATCCTGCCCGGAGCCGCGTCGACCGCCAATTCCTGCGGTATGACCGTGTCACAGCCGGCGGGCATCACCGCGCCAGTCATGATGCGCACGCATTGACCGGGGGCGACAGGGCCGGGGAAGGACTGCCCGGCATACGCCGAACCAACCACTTCCAATGTGACCGGCCTTGACTTGTCCAGGTCGGCTGAACGAAATGCAAAGCCGTCCATTGCGGAATTATCGTGCGCGGGGACATCGATGGGCGAAACGATATCGGCGGCCAGCACGCGCTCTAGCGCGCTGCGGACGGCGACTTTTTCTATCGCATGAACGGGGATTATGAAATCGCGAATGATCTGCTGCGCCTGCGCGACCGGCAGGCCGTTCGGTTCATAGCCGGGAAGGTTGCAGGTAATGTCGGAAAGTGTGCGCATGGTCTTTTATGTAGAGTGGATGCTGTTGCCACTATATACAGATTCTTTCGGTCATTGCTGAATCTGCTGCAATTCCTCCGGCGTATTGATATTGCGGAAAGCCGCCTCGTCGTCGAAATGCACCTTCGCCACCTTGAGCGAGGCATACCAGGCGTCGATCTTGCGCTGACCGCTCTGCAGAAATTTTTCGAGGTGATCATGCAGCGATGTTTTCAGCAGGCAGAAGACCGGATGCGGCTGATAGCTGTTTCCTTCGCCTGTGGTTGCAACCGCCAGGTCGGCCTCCTGCGCTGTCAGCGCATCGGCGAGGCGCGCCACCAGATCGAGCGGGAGGAAGGGCGTATCGCATGGCGCAGTCGCCAGAAAAGGGGTTTCGCAATGATGCAGCCCTGTTTGCAGGCCTGCCAGAGGCCCGGCAAACCCGGCAATTTCATCAGGCCATACCGGAACCCCGAATTCGGCGTATTCCGGCAGATTGCGGTTGGCATTGATAATCATGCGATCCGTTTGCGGGGCCAGCCGCATCAGTACATGCTGCACCATCGGCTTGCCTCGAAATGCCTGCAAACCCTTGTCGACATTGCCCATGCGCGTGCCGCGGCCGCCGGCAAGGATCAGTCCGGTGATGTTTTTCTTGTCGGGCGTGGCGTTATTCATGCGATGGTCCGGTTGTTTTCCGCGAAGGGCAGCGATCAGCCGCCGATGTACGACATTTCCACTTTTCGGTCATCCTGCGCATGGGCGCCGCGCAGTTCGGAGTAGCGGTCGTCGCGGGCGCGCCACATATGCGCAAGAGCGTTGGCTATTTCCTCGTCGGTGTTGCCGCGGCGGATAAGCGAGCGCAAGTCGTGTCCGCCGGTTGCGAACAGGCAGGTATACAGCTTGCCGTCGGTCGACAGTCTTGCACGGTTGCAGTCGCGGCAGAAAGCCTGCGTGACGCTCGCAATGACGCCGATTTCGCCGCCGCCGTCCTTGTAGCGCCAGCGCGCCGCGGTTTCGCCGACGTAATTGCGCTCGATCTCTTCCAGAGGCATTTCGGCATCGATCATGCGCACCACTTCGGATGACGGCACAACTTCGTCCATTCGCCAGCCGTTCGATGAGCCGACGTCCATGTATTCGATGAAACGCGGAATGATCGGCGTATTCCTGAAGTGGCGGGCGATGGGAAGGATCTGGTGTTCGTTGATGCCTTTCTTGACGACCACGTTGATCTTGATCGGCGCAAAGCCGGCCGCATGCGCGGCCTCGATGCCGCTCAGCACGTCGGCAACCGGAAAATCGACATCGTTCATAAAGCGGAAAACCCGGTCATCGATCGAGTCGAGCGAAACGGTAATCCGCTGCAAACCGGCGTTGCGCAGCGACTGCGCCTTTCTGGCGAGGATGGAGCCGTTGGTCGTAAGCGTCAGGTCCAGGTCGCGGCCATCCGGGGTTTTGATCGCGCTCAGCAGTTCGATCAGCCGTTCGATATTCTTACGCAATAACGGTTCGCCGCCGGTCAGCCGGATTTTCTCCACGCCATGGCCGACGAAAATTCGGGCGACGCGGGCGATTTCCTCGTGGGTCAGCATGTCAGTGTGAGGCATGAAGGAAAAATCCTTGCCGAACACCTGCTTCGGCATGCAGTACACGCAGCGGAAATTGCAGCGGTCGGTCACCGATATGCGCAGATCGCGCAGGGCGCGGCCCAGCTTGTCGGCGACCGGGCCGATGGGCGCTTGCAAGACCGGTGGCAGCTCTGAAATCACTTCAGGGCTGCGATGGTTGAAAATCGGAATGATCTTTCTTGTCATGTAATGTCCATAATGCATGGATCGCCGCTAATTCCACGCGGTCCATCCGCCGCTTTGCCTGCATTGCACTCCGGAAGATCCCCAATTGGAATAAATCGGAAGCGTCGTAGTTCCAAAGATACCATGAAGCATGAAATTCAACAGGCAGGCCAACCGGCCGATCCGATGCAGGCGCCTGTATCTGCGCATGCAAAAAGGAGAGCCGAAGCTCTCCTTTTCAATTCGATCCGGTAACAGCCGGACCGATTTACTCGTGACGCGTATCGACCTGGATCAGCGGCTCATCCGGCAAAACCGGGGGACGCTTGCGTTCACGAACCGCCCTTGCAGGAGGCTGAACCGTCTCGATTTTCTCCTGTGCCGCCCGCAATTTTTCCGGGTCGGTCGCAGCCATCGTCAAACCGGCTGAAGCAAGCACCTCGGACAAGTCCTTTTGCGGAGCCGGAGCCGGCGTTGCCGCAGCGGCTTCCGGTTTCTGCTCCGGAACCGGCGCAGCTACAGCGGGCTGCTGTTCGGCGACCGGCTCGGAAACAACAGGTTGCGTCGCTTCCTCCGAAACAGGAACAGCAGCCACTGGCGCTTCAGCGGCGGGCGCTACCGGCTCTTCCTTTTGCTCGACAGGAGCAGCAGCCTCGACAGCTTGTTCGGCAACGGGCTGCGGAGCGACTGCTTCGGCTTGCTGTACAACTTCAGCAGGAGCATGCGCCGCTTGCGGGGCAGTTTCTTCGGCAACCGGAGCTTCCGAAACAGGCTGCGCTTCAACGGCGGGCACTTCCAGCGATGGCGCTGTCCAGCAGAAAGGCGCAGGTTCAGCATGCTTCTGGACGGCGGGGGCCGTTTCAGACAGCGGTGCGGAAGCAGGCGTAGAAACGGGCTCCTGAACCTTGGCCGGCGCGATTGTCGGTTCTTGTTCGGCATGCGTGGTTTCGCGGGCAATAATCTCGTCCGTGGCTTCCACTACCGTCTCGCTTGAGGCCTGCTCGCTGCCGTCGCGGTCGCGGCGATTGCGGTTGCGTCCGCCACGACGACGACGACGGCGCGTTTCCTGCTCTTGCTCGCCTTCAACCGCTTCCGGCTTCGGCTCCGTCTCGCTTGCTTCTGAACGAACGGCCTTGACAGCGGCAACTGTAGGAATTGCGGCAGCGACTCCAGCAACGAGTGCGCCTTCCTTCAGCAAGGTTTCTTCGGCTTTTTCTGCAGGGGCAGGGGCTGGCCGGCGTTCGTTGCGCTGGCGCTCCGGCCTGCCGGACTCTTGCTGCTGGCGAGGCGGGCGGGCGGGCGCTGCGGTTACCGGCGCTGTTTCCGCCGCACTAACCTCCAGAGCTGCATTTTCTTCCCGGCCGCGTCCGCCGCGGCTGCGATTGCGTCCGCGCGGTCCGCGTCCGTTGCGCTCGGCGTTTCTTTGCTGCCGGACCTCTTTGGGAGGCTCGACAACTTCCGGCGCCGGAGCTGGCTTCGAGCGGAACATTCCGAAAAGTTTGCTTAAGAAGCCTTCTTCCTTCTCGATCAAGGCAGGGGCGGCCTTGGTTGCAGGCGCAGGCTTGCGTTCGACGATCGGAGCGGGCAATCCTGCCGGCACGCTCTTAACAACGGCTTCCTGGCGCGGCTTTACGTTCTCTTTCTGGCGCTTGCTGTAGTCGGCATCGGTGTCGGGCTGGTCAACCAGGGTATAGCTGACCTGGTTTTCTTCAAGACGCGGATCGTCATGCTTGATGCGCTCCAGCTTGTAGTGCGGCGTTTCCAGATTCTTGTTGGGAATCAGAATGATGCTGACGCGGTGGCGGCTCTCGATCTTCAAAATCTCGCCGCGCTTCTCGTTAAGCAGGAATGCGGCAACATCCACCGGGATCTGTACATGGATGGCGGCCGAGTTTTCTTTCATCGACTCTTCCTGGATGATGCGCAGGACCTGCAGGGCCGATGAGTCGATATCGCGAATATGGCCGGTGCCGTTGCAGCGCGGGCATGTCACATGGCTGCCTTCCGACAGGGAGGGGCGCAAGCGCTGGCGCGACAACTCCATCAGGCCGAAGCGCGAAATCTTGCCCATCTGCACGCGGGCGCGGTCATAGCGCAAAGCGTCCTTGAGGCGATTTTCGACTTCGCGCTGGTTTTTTGCGTTCTCCATATCGATGAAATCGATCACGATCAAGCCGCCCAAGTCGCGCAGGCGCAATTGGCGCGCAGCCTCCTCGGCAGCTTCGCAGTTCGTGTTGAATGCGGTGGTTTCGATATCCGTGCCGCGCGTGGAGCGTGCCGAGTTGACGTCGATCGATACCAGCGCTTCGGTATGGTCGATAACGATAGAGCCGCCGGACGGCAGGGGCACGTTGCGGGAATAGGCGGTCTCGATCTGGTGCTCGATCTGGAAACGCGAAAACAGGGGCACGTCGTCCTTGTAGCGCTTGACGCGGTGCACCATGTCCGGCATTACATGGCTCATGAACTGCTGGGCCTGCTCATAGATCTCGTCGGTGTCGATCAGTATCTCGCCGATGTCGGGCTGGAAATAATCGCGGATGGCGCGGATGACAAGCGAAGATTCATGGTAGATGAGGAAGGCGCCCGGTGCGCCCTTGCCGGCGCCTTCGATTGCTCTCCAGAGTTGCATCAGGTAATTCAAGTCCCACTGCAGTTCCTCGACGCTGCGGCCGATGCCGGCGGTGCGCGCAATGACCGACATGCCTGGCGGCAGGTCGAGCTTGTCCATCGCTTCGCGCAGTTCCTGCCGCTCTTCGCCCTCGACGCGGCGCGATACGCCGCCGCCGCGCGGGTTGTTCGGCATCAGGACCAGGTAGCGTCCTGCCAGGGAGACGAACGTAGTCAGGGCAGCGCCCTTGTTGCCGCGTTCTTCCTTCTCAACCTGGACCATGATCTCCTGGCCTTCGCTCAGGGCACTTTTGATTGTGGTGCTGCGGACGTCAACGCCTTCCTTGAACAGGGTGCGAACGACTTCCTTGAAAGGCAGAAAGCCATGGCGGTCTTCGCCATAGTTAACGAAGCACGCTTCAAGCGAAGGTTCGATTCGGGTGATGACCGCTTTATAGATGTTGGACTTGTGCTGCTCGCGTCCGGAAGTTTCGATATCGATGTCGATCAGTTTCTGCCCATCGACAATTGCTACGCGCAGTTCTTCCTGCTGTGTTGCGTTGAACAACATTCGCTTCATGTTTACACTCCGTGGCCCGAAGGCCTTTTTGTGCCGCAATCGCAAAAGCAGATTGCGGCAAACTTAATCGGATGTACGCAAGGCCGAAGCGTTTGGGGAGGTGGGAATTGCCGTAATGCGCGACAATACGGCAAATAAATGCCGTGGCCGCGACGGGCGCGGATGGGTCTGATCAAATAGACGGGTAGCAGTTTTGTTGTACATTTCGCCTAGTTGAGAAAATGAAACGTCATCATATGCAACAGGCAAATTAAATAATCCATACAAAAAAGAACAAAAACGGCAACCAATTATCAAACACATCAACCGGCAAGCACCAATAGCTGCATGCTTGCCAGACTTATCCTTAATATCCAAACGCTTGTCCAGCATCCCTATGTACTATCCGATCGCAACAATGGAGCAACCCTGATCAACATAGGAATGGCGCGTACACATCTTTTCCATCAAATTTGCAAATGGCGAGGCCGATGGAATAGCCCCCTGTGTAGAATGTATGTTTTTTATCTTACACATCAGGAGTGAATTACACTCACTGAAGATTGATTATATAGTTAAATGATGCGAGCCAATAGACTTTCTGGGAAAGAAGCACCCATGCAATATCCGTCCGGCAAAGTATCGGCGCAAAAACCGGTCACTTTCGTCACCATTTCGCCCGAAGAAGAGGGGCAGCGCATCGATAACTATTTGTTTCGGACTTGCAAGGGTGTGCCTAAAAGCCACATATACCGGGTTCTGCGCTCTGGCGAGGTGCGGGTCAACAAGGGCCGGATCGACCAGACCTACCGCCTTGTGGCCGACGATGTCGTCCGCATTCCTCCGTTGCAGGTTGCCGAGAGACCGGAGCAATATGTTCCCGGCGGAAACTTCAAGATACTGCATGAGGACAGCCAACTGCTGATCATCAACAAGCCGTCGGGTACTGCCGTGCATGGGGGCTCAGGGGTTTCCTATGGCGTTATCGAACAACTGCGCGCAGCCCGGCCGAACGAAAAATTTCTGGAACTGGTGCATCGTCTTGACCGCGAAACGTCGGGGATACTGCTGCTGGCAAAAAAACGCTCTGCGCTGGTCAAGCTGCATGAACAAATTCGCGCTGGAACGGTCGACAAGCGCTATCAGGTGTTGGTGCATGGTGACTGGAAGAACCAGCGCCAGCATGTAAAGCTGCCCCTTCATAAGTACCTCACCAGCGAGGGCGAACGCCGTGTCCGGGTACAGGAAGATGGCATAGCCTCGTACACCATATTCAACGTCTTGAAAAAGTATGACGAGTTCACGCTGCTGGAGGCGGAGTTGAAGACCGGCCGCACGCACCAGATCAGGGTTCATCTTTCTTCGATGGGCTATGCGATCGCAGGCGACGATAAATACGGCGATTTTTCGCTGAATCGGGAATTGCAAAAAGCGGACAGCTGGCGAGGTTCCTTGAAACGGATGTTTTTACATGCGTATAAAATAACGTTTGTCCATCCGGAAAGCGGGGAGGAGCAGACGATTGAAGCTCCTTTGCCTCCGGAATGCGAGAGTTTCATAAGTAAACTGAAATCAACTTCTGCATAAGGACGCCGGAATATTTTTGCTGGCGGCGAAAAATTTTTTGTAAAAGACAAACGGCAATAAACGATTCGTTCATAGAATCGGAATTAGGGGAGGGGGCAGGATAGTCCCATGAGAATGGCCAAGAAAAATTTTGATTTGATCGTATTTGACTGGGACGGCACGCTGATGGACAGCACGGCAGCCATAGTCAGGAGTATTCAGGCTGCAGCGGGGGATCTGGGTTTGCCTGTTCCGAGCAGGCAGGCAGCTTCGTATGTGATCGGCCTGGGCTTGCAGGAAGCCATGGCGGCGGTCCTGCCCGGGCTTGAGCCGCAGTATTATCCGAAGATGGTCGAGCGCTATCGCCACCATTACCTGCTGAAGAGCCGCGAGCTGGTCTTGTTCGAAGGCGTGAACGACATGCTCGATGATTTGTCAAAATGTGGTTACCTGCTTGCGGTCGCAACCGGGAAAAGCCGTATGGGCTTGAACCGTGCGCTCCAGGAAACCAAGCTGCTGACATTTTTTGACTCGACCCGTTGCGCGGATGAATCGTTTTCAAAGCCTCATCCCGCCATGCTGAACGAATTGACGAGCGAACTCGGCCAGGAAATGCGGCGTACCGTCATGATAGGGGACACGACGCACGACTTGCAAATGGCGACGAACGCGGGCGCTTCCGCCATCGCCGTTCAGTACGGCGCCCACACACAGGAGGAATTGCTATTGCACAAGCCGATCTTTTCCGCCGAATCCGTTGCTCAGTTGCACTCCTGGCTGACGGAAAACGCCTGATTCAGGCTTTTTGCCTCCTCTGCGCGATGCATGAGAAAGCCTTATAAATTTCCACTCCAACTTACTGAATTCAACCTGACTCAAGATAATCATGAACGATTCCACGGAAAACCGCGATCCCGCTGCGACCAATCCTGCGTCAGCAAATGGCAGCAAGAATTTCGGAAATAATGAATGGGAGCGGAAAACGCTTGAAGACCTGCTTGCGTCCACCTTGAAGGAGCAACGCGCGCGCAGGCGCTGGGGGATATTTTTCAAGCTTTCCACCCTTTTCATCATTCTCTTGCTGATTGCGCGATTTCATGGCTTGAGCGGAGGAGCGGAAGTGCTTGGGAAGCACACGGCCCTGATTGAAATTAACGGCACGATTGAATCCGGCGGGAAAAGCTCTGCGGAATCGGTTATCTCAGCCTTGAACAAGGCGTATGAGGATAAGTCAGCCGTAGGCATTATCCTGCGCGCCAACAGCCCGGGAGGCAGTCCGGTGCAGGCGGGCATGATCAACGATGAGATCGTGCGGTTGCAGCAGGAGTATCCGAACAAGCCGCTGTACGTGGTGGTGGAGGAAATGTGCGCGTCCGGCTGCTATTACATCGCCGCCGCAGCCAACAGGATATACGTGGACAAGGCAAGCATCGTGGGCTCCATCGGCGTGTTGATCAACGGCTTCGGCTTTACCGGGCTGATGGATAAGGTCGGCGTCGAACGACGGCTGCTGACGGCTGGCGAAAACAAGGCTTTCATGGATCCTTTCAGTCCGCAGTCGCCCGCCCACAAGGCTTATGCAAAAAGCATCCTGAATGAAATTCACCAACAATTCATTGACGTGGTGCGCAAAGGCCGCGGCACTCGGCTTAAGGAAAACGCGGATACGTTTTCCGGCTTGTTCTGGAGCGGCGCAAAAGCGATAGAAATGGGACTGGCGGACGAATTCGGTACAGTCGACAGCGTTGCGCGCGATGTCGTAAAAGCCGAGGATATCGTGGATTACACCGAGCAAGAGCAACTGTCCGATCGCTTCCTGAAGAAATTCGGCGCGTCTATCGGTGCCGGCATTCTACAGTCAGGCTGGAGCAAGCTGACGCCGGCCGTCCAGTAATTTGAGCATTTAATTGTTTAATATTTAAATTTAAACAATGTGTTATGTTTGCTTATTAATGTAATTTATGAATTTATTGAAGGGCTATTGTCCTTGACTGAAGTGATCGACGCATTAAACGGAAGCGCTTTGAAACCCAAGGCGTTTTTGTAAGCGTAAAAGCCAGCCGAAAGGCTGGCTTTTTTATTTCCACGCAGGTGCCTGAGCGGAAATGAACGCCGATAAGCGGCATCCG